>Ga0172382_10004226_pt1 | contig 22136 bp, 16 predicted proteins | sample Leawel138RmetaG_FD_122245 | JGI IMG/M metagenome (GOLD analysis project Ga0172382, IMG submission 122245) | Leachate microbial communities from a municipal landfill in Southern Ontario, Canada - Leachate well 138R metaG | ecosystem: Engineered > Solid waste > Landfill > Unclassified | place... | reverse complement strand
TCATGGCCTTGGCTACTGGGCTCCGGCCGGGGCCTGGGGGGCGGCGGCCGGGGGCGCGGGTGTCGGGGCTGCGGGGGCGGGCGCCGGGGGTGCGGGCGGGGCGAGCCCCAGGACGCGGCCCAGCCCGTGCCAGTCGCTGATGAGCACGAAGCGGCCGTCCAGGAAGCGGGTGAAGTACACGCGGTCGAAGCCCTGGTGGTCCGTGGCCGAGAAGTCCAGGGTGTTGGCGATGCCCAGGGAGAAGTCGTGGATGGACTCCAGGGCGTCGAGCAGGCCCTCGCGGGTCAGCCCGCGTCCGGCGCGGCGCAGGCCCTCCACCAGCACCTTGGCGTTGATGTAGCCCTCCAGGCCCACGGAGTTGGGCCCCTCTCCGGGATAGTAGCGCGCCAGCAGCTCGGTGTATTCCCCGGCGCCCCACAGCAGGGTCTTGGACTCGGGCGCCTCCGGCGGCGGCACCACCTGGGTCACGAGAACCTTGTGCCCGTGGCTGGGGTCCAGGCGCCGGGCCAGCTCCTCGGCGCCGACGAAGGACACGTTGTGGAACAGCGGCTCGAAGCCGCGCTCGTGGGCCAGGCGGATGAACTTGGCGCAGGGCTCGTAGGTGCCGATCATGACCACCGCCTCGGCGCCCGAGGAGGCGATGCGCTCCAGGCCCTCCTCCACGTCCAGGGTGCCCCGGGCGTAGCTGCCCCGGGCCACCGGGGCCATGTCGTAGCGCTTGAGGGCCAGCTCGGTGCCCTTGAGGCCGTCGAAGCCGTATGCGTCGTACTGGTAGAACACGGCGATGCGCCTGATCCCCAGGTCCTCCACGAAGCGGCGCACGGCCTCGGCGGTCTCCTGGTAGTACGAGGCGCGCACGTTGATGATGTAGCGGTGGAAGGGCTCGCGCAGGGCGTTGGCGCCGGTGAACAGGCCCACCAGCGGAATCCCGGCCTCCTCGACCATGGGGATGATCTTTACCGCCGTCGGCGTGCCCACATAGCAGAACAGCGCGAAAACGTCGTCCTCGATGAGCAGCTTCTGGGTGTTGGCCACGCACAGGGCGGGTTCGTACTGGTCGTCGTAGGCGATGACGCGGATGGTGCGGCCGTGGACGCCGCCGCGTTCGTTGACGTGGCGGATGTAGCTCATGGCCCCGAGCAGGGTCTGCTTGCCGAGGTAGCTGGCGTGGCCGGACAGGGCCAGGGACGAGCCCAGCACGATTTCAGTGTCGGTGACGCCGGGGGTGGCGGCTGCGGTGGCGGAGTCGGGGGTGCCGCCGTCGCAGGCGGCCAGGGCCAGACAGCAGACCACGGCGAGAATCGCGAAGAACGCGAGGAACGGCGCGCGTTGCAAGGCTCCCTCCTTCCCCTGCTTCGCCCCGGCGGAGTCCGGGCCGAAATTTCGGCGCACGATAGCACACTGCCCGGGCGGGTCAAGGCGCGGGGCGCCCGGACCCGCCGCCCCGCGGCCCGGCCGGGAGGGCCCCGCCCGCCCCGGCGCGGCGGCACGGTGCCGTTCCCGAAGGTGCAAACCTGAGTTTGCAGCTGTGGGCCGCGAGTTTGCACCCCCGCCCGAAGGACGGGATATTTAGTTCTTTTATATCAGTAAGATAGATGCTCGCGCCTTCTGGCACAAACATTGCCTTACAGCAGGGAGAAACTGACCGTTCAGCAAGCGGCGCCGCCCCCGAAGCCCACGGGGGGCCGCCTCGGAGGCGCTGCCGCTTGCGGAACACGGACGCAACCCCCAACACCTTTTCAGACCGAGGAGGAATCCGCACATGGCCGAAAAGACCGAACAGACTCCGGGCGCGGTGGTCGACAACGCCGCTTCCACGTGGTCCGACCTGTGGACGAAGGAGGACTACTGGGCCATCTGGCTCGGCGCGCTCCTGCTCATCGTGGGCTGCATCATCTTCCTGCCCCGGCCGCCCGAGGGCATGCAGGAGGTCTTCGACAAGTCCAACGCCGTCATGCAGGCCGAGGCCGAACGCGCGCCGTTCAAGACCGTCGCCTGGTACAAGGCCCAGGACGCCAAGGAGAAGTTCAAGGCCCGCAACGAACCCTACGCCAAGTCCATCGGCAAGTGGCTGTCCACGCCCAAGGGCTGGAGCGACAACCCCCTGGACGCCCTGTACCTCTCCAAGGAGCGGGCCGAGGCTCTGAACGCCAAGGCCATGCCCAAGTATGAGGCCGCCAAGGAGAAGGCCGCCGCCGCCCTGGAAGAGGCCCTGGCCGCCGAGACCCTGGCCGCCGAGGCCGCCTTCCAGGACGCCACCCTGAACACCGCCGCCTCGGACAAGATCGACAACTGGCGCCGGGCCAGGAACGCCGAGAGCAAGGCCAAGTCCAAGACCCAGACCAAGGCCTTCAACATCATCCCCCACCTGCTGGGGCTCATGGTCATCATCGCGCTGTTCTTCTCCATCGGCATCAAGGCCATGGGCAAGGATACCGCCGGCTTCCTCAAGGGCTTCATCGCCGTCTTCGCCCTGGCGACCCTGGCCTACCTCATGGCCAACCAGTCGACCATGAAGCACTACGGCATCGGCGACGCCGCATGGGCCATCTTCGTGGGCATGCTCATCGCCAACACCATCGGCACCCCCCAGTGGGTCAAGCCCGCCCTGGAGGTCGAGTTCTACATCAAGACCGGCCTGGTGCTGCTGGGCGCCGAGGTGCTCTTCAACAAGATCATCGCCATCGGCGTGCCGGGCATCTTCGTGGCCTGGGTGGTCACGCCCATCGTGCTCATCTGCACCTTCATCTTCGGCCAGAAGGTGTTGAAGATCCCCTCCAAGACCCTGAACATCGTCATCTCCGCCGACATGTCCGTGTGCGGCACCTCGGCGGCCATCGCCACCGCCGCCGCCTGCCGCGCCAAGAAGGAGGAGCTGACCACCGCCATCGGCCTGTCCCTGGTCTTCACCGCCATCATGATGATCGTCATGCCCATGATCATCAAGGCCACCGGCATGCCCTACATCCTTGGCGGCGCCTGGATGGGCGGCACCATCGACGCCACCGGCGCCGTGGCCGCCGCGGGCGCCTTCCTCTCCGAGAAGGCCCTGTACGTCGCCGCGACCATCAAGATGATCCAGAACGTGCTCATCGGCGTCACCGCCTTCGGCGTGGCCGTGTACTGGTGCACGCGGGTCGAGTGCGAGGCCGGGCGCACCGTGGGCTGGGGCGAGATCTGGAACCGCTTCCCCAAGTTCGTGCTGGGCTTCCTGGCCGCCTCCGTCATCTTCTCCTGGCTGTACACCTACCTGGGCGAGGATGCCGGTTTCACCATGGTCGACCAGGGCGTGCTGCGCGGCTTCACCCGCGGCTTCCGCGGCTGGTTCTTCTGCCTGTCCTTCGCTGCCATCGGCCTGGCCACGAACTTCCGTGAGCTGCGCCACCACTTCAAGGGCGGCAAGCCCCTCATCCTGTATGTCTGCGGCCAGAGCTTCAACCTCGTGTTGACCCTGGTCATGGCCTATATCATGTTCTACTTGGTGTTCCCCGAGATCACCGCGAACATCTAGGCCCCGCGTCTCATCCTGTCCGGCGGGCGGCTTGGCCGCCCGCCGGACCCACCCCCCGGCCCCGGCCGGGGCAACCGGAGCCAGCAACGATGCAAGAAAAGAGCACCCTGCGCCGCTGGACGAGCCTCATCCTGGGCCTGGCCGCCACCTGGGCGGTCTGCTTCGTGGCCGCACCGGCCTTTGTGGAAAGCAACCAGACCATGACCCGTATGGCGCGCTTCATCGACGAGTCCGGCATCAACACCGGCAAGTTCTACTACACCGACGTGGAAGCCTGCGCCGTGGCCAATCTCAACACCCGCAACACGGTGCTCTACAGGCCCCACGGCCCCGGTCCGAAGCCGGTGGACTAGATTTTTCCGGACGCCCCGGGCCAGGCGGCGCGGCTCCGCCACCCTGCCGCGTCGACATCCTCCCCCTGTCGGCCCAAAGCGTCGTCGAGCCCCGGCGCCCGGTGTGGAACTTCCGCGCCGGGCGCCTTTCCCGTTCCCGCCGTCCGTTCCTGTCCCGTCCCCCGGGGCGCGCCGTGCGGCGGTTGACAAGCCGTCTCCCTTCGGCAACAACCTGGGCACGGAGCGCCCATGACCCATATCCCCGCCTCCCCCCCGCCGCCCATGACCGAACGCGAACTCCTCGCCTACGACCGGGCCCACCTGTGGCACCCCTACACCGGCATGGCCGATCCGCTGCCCGTGCGCGCCGTGGCCTCGGCCTCGGGGGTGCGCCTGCGCCTGCACGACGGGCGCGAGCTGGTGGACGGCATGTCCTCCTGGTGGGCGGCCATTCACGGCTATGGCCACCCCGTGCTGGTGCGCGCCCTGGGCGAGCAGGCCCGGGTCATGGCCCATGTCATGTTCGGCGGACTGACCCACGCCCCGGCGGTGGAGCTGGCCCGGCTGCTGGTGGAGCTGACCCCCGGGCCGCTCACGCGCGTGTTTTTCGCCGACTCGGGTTCCGTGTCCGTGGAGGTGGCCATCAAGATGGCCCACCAATACTGGCTCTCGCGCGGGGAGACGGGCCGCACGCGGCTCATGACCGTGCGCGGCGGCTACCACGGCGACACCTTCCAGGCCATGAGCGTGTGCGACCCCGTGACGGGCATGCACCAGGCCTTCGAGGGCGTCGTGGCGCGGCAGGTCTTCGCCCCGGCCCCCGGCCCGGCCTTCGGTCAGCCCTGGGACGAGGCCCATGCGGCCGGGTTCGCCCGGCTGCTGCGCGCCCACGCCGGCGAGCTGGCGGCGGTCATCCTGGAGCCCGTGGTCCAGGGCGCGGGGGGCATGCGCTTCTACAGCCCGGACTACCTGCGCCGGGTGCGCGAGCTGTGCGACGAGACCGGGGTGCTGCTCATCGCCGACGAGATCGCCACCGGCTTCGGGCGTACCGGGCGGCTGTTCGCCTGCCAGTGGGCGGACGTGGCGCCGGACATCCTGTGCCTGGGCAAGGCCCTTACGGGCGGAACCATGACCCTGGCCGCCACCCTGGCCACGGACCATGTGGCCGACACCATCTCGGGCGGGCGCCTGGGCACCCTGATGCACGGGCCGACCTTCATGGCCAACCCCCTGGCCTGCGCCGTGGCCCTGGCCAGCGTGCGCCTGCTGCTGGACTCGCCCTGGCAGCAGCGCGTGGCCGCCGTGGAGGCCGGGTTGCGCCGGGGCCTCGCGCCCTGCGCCGGGCTGGACACCGTGGCCGACGTGCGCGTGCTGGGGGCCATCGGCGTGGTGGAAACCCGCCGCCCCGTGAACATGGCCGCCATCCAGGACTTTTTCGTCTCCCGGGGCGTGTGGGTCCGGCCCTTCGGCAGGCTGGTCTACCTCATGCCGCCCTATTGCATCGGTCCGGACGACCTGGAGCGGCTGACCTCGGCCGTGGCCCGGGCCGTGGCCCGCGAGGAGCTTTTCACATGACCGCCCTGCCCAGGCGCCTTTTCGTCACCGGAACCGACACCGGCGTGGGCAAGACCGTGCTCTGCGCCATGCTCCTGGCCGCGCGCGGCGGGCGCTACTGGAAGCCCGTGCAAAGCGGCGCCCGGGAGGATTCGGACAGCCTGGCCGTGGCCCGGCTTTCGGGACGCGGGCCGGGCTGCCTGCTGCCCGAGGCCTACCGGCTGGCCGCGCCGCTCTCGCCCCACGAGGCCGCGCGCCTCGAAGGCGTGCGCATCGACCCCGCGCGGTTGGGCATCCCGCCGCTGCCCGCCGGGGAGCCCCTGGTGGTGGAGGGCGCCGGGGGCGCGCTGGTGCCCCTGGCCCCGGGCCTGCTGACGACCGACCTCATGGCCGCCCTGGGGCTGCCGGTGCTCGTGGCGGCCCGCAGCGGCCTGGGCACCATCAACCACACCCTGCTGACCCTGGAGGCTCTGCGCGCCCGGGGGCTGGACGTGGCCGGGGTCGTGCTCTGCGGCCCGCTCAACCCGGCCAACCGCCGGGCCATCGAGGAGTACGGGCGGGTGCGCGTGGCGGGGGAGCTGGAGCCCCTGGCCGCCCTGGGGCCGGAGGCCCTGCGCGCGGCCTGGGCCCGGGGCTTCCGGGGCTGCTAGGGCCGCGGCCTTGGCGTGGTTCCGGGGGGGCTTCGGATATGAAATTAATTATTCCAATGTGTTGCGCGCCATAACATGAAGCCGCGCCGTGCGGGCGCGGCGGCGGGCGAAACGCATGGACGCCCTGGCCCGGGCTGCCCGCCGTGCGGGCGCGGGCCTGGGGCGCATACCGTCCCTGCTGCGGACTCCGGCGGCGGCGTCGTGCGGGCGCGGACCTAGGAGAAGTCGGGCACCAGGTCGCACACGCAGGCCGCCAGCAGGGGCAGGAGTTCCCTGGTGCGCGAGTTGTAGCGGAATTCCAGTTCCTTCAGGTAGAGCGGGAAGCGCTGGGGCGTGACGCCGTGGTATTTGAGCAGCCGCTGGCCCGCATAGCTCCAGAACCCTTCGGGCGCGGTGTCGATGCTCACGCCGCGCCGGGAGCTTCTTACATAGTCGGCGGCGGGCGAGCCGCCCAGGCAGCAGATCAGGGTGTCGTAGCGCTGGTAGCGGTCGGTGTAGATCACGTTGCCCTGGCGCACGAGCCCGAGCTGGAAGTTGAGCTGGAAGTGGAGGATCGTCTCGGCGTCGAAGCCGGGCACAAGGTCCACGAAGACCCATTCCCGGCGGTCCATGATGCCGAAGACCGGGGTTTCCACCTTGCCGCAGGGCCCCGGGCGGTCCTTGAGCATCCGGCCGGACAGGGTCAGCCCCAGGCAGGACTGTTCGCCCAGCAGCTGCTTGGCGTCCAGGGCGTGGGCCATGATGGCGAAGCGCAGGGTGTTCACGGCCTTGTAGGCCGTGTTGTACGACAGGCCGAGTTCGAGGGAGACCTGGCGGGCCGTGGCCTCGGCGGCGAACAGGTTCATGACCCGCAGCCAGTCGCGGCAGCTCAGGTTGCAGTTGTTGATCCAGCGGCCCGAGAAATCCTGGAAGGTGTAGCGGCAGCGCGCGCAGCGCCTGCGCCCGCTTTTCAGGCGGTAGTTCTTGCGGCTCTTGCAGCGCGGGCAGAAGCGCTGGTGGTTCTCCCAGCAGTGGCGCAGCAGGTAGCGTTCGGCGCTGGCCTCGTCGGCCACCAGGGCCTCGAACTGGTCCCGGTCCATGGGCATGCCGTTTCCTAGCCGCCGATGGACGACATGACCCGGTCGCAGACCTGGGCCCGCCTGCGCATTTCCAGCAGTTCGTGGCCCAGGGGCTTGGTGCGCAGGGCGCGGCGCATGATGTCCACCACGCGCTCCAGGCCCAGGTGCGGGTGGCGCAGGGCGGGCCGCAGCCGGTATTCCTTGTCCGAGAACAGGCAGGTGCGCAGGCGGCCGTCGGAGGTGACGCGCAGCCGGTTGCAGCTCTTGCAGAAATGGTCGGACAGGGGCGAGATGACCCCCAGGCGGCCCCGGCCGCCCGCGATGGTGTACAGCCGCGCCGGGCCCTCGGCGCGGCTGTGGCGTTCCACGGGGGTCAGGCGGACCATCTCCCCGGCCCTGGCGACGATTTCCCGGGCGGTCCAGGTGGCGGCGTCGTTCCAGCGCGTGGCCGCGCCGATGGGCATGAACTCGATGAAACGCACGTCCACGGGCTTGTCGCAGGCCAGGCGCACGAAGGCGGGCAGCTCCGAGTCGTTGACGCCCTTCATGGCCACCACGTTGATCTTCACCCGCAGGTGCAGGGCCAGGCATTCGTCGATGGCCGCCAGGACGCGGTCGAGCATGTCGCGCCCGGTGATTTCGCGAAAGCGCGCCGGGTCCAGGGTGTCCATGGAGATGTTGATGCGCCGTACGCCCAGGTGCTTGACGGCGGCGGCCTTGCCGCCCAGCAGGGTGGCGTTGGTGGTGATGCGCACGTCCAGGTCGGGGCAGTTCTCGCGCAAGAGGCCGAGGAAGGCCAGGAAGTCGCGCCGGGCAAAGGGCTCGCCGCCGGTGAGCCGCAGCTTCTCGACCCGCAGGGCCCGCGCCGCGCGTGCCAGGGCGACCATCTCCTCGTAGCTCAGGATGTTTTCGTGGGCCAGGTAGTCCAGCTCCTGGCCCGAACGGCAGTAGAAGCAGTTCAGGTTGCAGCGGTCGGTGACCGACAGGCGCAGGTAGCTGACTTCGCGGCCGTATCCGTCGACAAGCATCGATCCACTCCTTGCCGCGTCCGGCCGTGGGCGGCGGGCGGCGATCCGGGGGGCGGCGGGCGCCGGCGGCCGGGCGTTTCCGGCGCCCCGGTGGCCCTGGCTGCCGACACTATCATCCCCGCCCGGCGGCGTCGATGGTCTTGTACGTCCGGGGCGCGCCCCGGGGCGGGGGAGGGCGGCCCCCCAGAGCAGGCGCAGGACGCCTGCGCACCCCGGTCCGCATTCACGAATTGACGCTGGGCGCCAGTCCTCGTACTGTGCGCGCCGCCCCGCCGCCCGGAAGACCGCGCGCGGCTTCCGGGCCGGGGCCTGGGCGTGCGCCCGGCGCCCGGGCCCGGCGGCGCCCACATTTCCCCGGCCCGCGCCGGAACACGCGCGGCGGCGCCCCCCGCCGCCAGGAGAAAACGACCATGCAAAGCACCCTGGAGCGCCAGATCGCCCGGCGGCGCACCTTCGGCATCATCAGCCACCCCGACGCAGGCAAGACCACCCTCACCGAAAAGCTCCTGCTCTTCGGCGGCGCCATCCAGATGGCGGGCTCAGTGCGCGCGCGCAAGGCCGACCGCCACGCCACCAGCGACTGGATGGCCATCGAGCGCGACCGGGGCATCTCCGTCACCAGCTCGGTGTTGCAGTTCGACTACCGCGACTACGAGATCAACCTGCTGGACACTCCCGGCCACCAGGACTTTTCCGAAGACACCTACCGCGTGCTTACCGCCGTGGACAGCGCGGTCATGGTCATAGACTGCGCCAAGGGCGTGGAAACCCAGACCCGCAAGCTCATGGAGGTCTGCCGGATGCGCAACACGCCCATCCTGACCTTCATCAACAAGCTGGACCGCGAGGGCCGCGACCCCTTCGAGATCATGGACGAGATCGAGGAAACCCTGCAGATCGAGTGCGCGCCCCTGTCCTGGCCCATCGGGCGCGGCGGGGACTTCCTGGGCATCTACCACCTGCACCGCCGCGAGGTGACCCTGTTCGTCCCCGGGCGGGGCCCCGAGGCAGGCGACGCCGTGACCATCCACGACCTCGCGGACCCGCGCCTGGACGAACTGCTGGGCGACAAGGCCGACACCCTGCGCGAGGATGTGGAGCTGCTCCAGGGCGCGGGCAACGCCTTCGACCTGGACGCCTTCCTCAAGGGCAGCCAGACGCCGGTCTTCTTCGGCAGCGCGGTGAACAACTTCGGGGTGCGCGAGCTGCTGGACAGCTTCGTGGATATCGCCCCGGCGCCGCAGCCGCGCGCCGCGGCCACCCGCGTGGTCCGCCCCGAGGAGCCGGAGTTCTCGGGCTTCGTCTTCAAAGTCCAGGCCAATATGGACCCCGCCCACCGCGACCGCATCGCCTTCGTGCGCATCTGCTCCGGGCGCTTCGAGCGCGGGATGCGCGTGCGCCACCACCGCGTGGGCAAGGACATCGCCATCGCCAGCCCCATCATGTTCCTGGCCCAGGAGCGCACCGCCGTGGAGGAGGCCTGGCCCGGAGACATCATCGGCATCCGCAACCACGGCACCATCCGCATCGGCGACACATTCAGCGAGAAGGAACCCCTGGCCTTCACGGGCATCCCCAACTTCGCGCCCGAGCACTTCCGCGTGGTGCAACTGCGCACGCCGCTCAAGGCCAAGCAGCTGCGCAAGGGCCTGCAACAGCTGGTGGAAGAAGGCGCGGCGCAGCTCTTCCTGCCGCTGCTGGGGGCCGACCTGATCCTGGGCGCCGTGGGCGTGTTGCAGTTCGAGGTCATCGTCGCCCGGCTGCGCGACGAATACGGGGTCGACGCCAGCTACGTCTCCACGCCGTACACCACAGCGCGCTGGGTCGACTGCAAGGACAAGGCCCGGCTCAAGGCCTTCGAGAAGGGGCAGGCCGGAAACCTGGCCCGCGACGCCGAGGGCCACCTGACCCTGCTGGCCGCCGGGGCCTGGCAGCTGGGGCACATCAAGGACCTCTGGCCGGAAATCGAGTTCTTCACCACCCGCGAATGCCAGCGCGGCACCGAGGACGGCGCGGCCCCGGCCTAGCGGTAGCGCGCCAGGATGGCCTCCAGGGTCCCGTCGCGGACCATGCCGCGCATGGCTTCCTCCATGACCTCGCGCCGGACCAGGGCCCGGGGGCTCCGGCGCGAGATGGTCAGGTAGGACGGCTTTCCGGGCACGACAAAGGGCGAGCGCTCCAGGTCCACGCCCAGGTGCATGAGCAGGTAGTCGGCCTCCTGCACGGGGATGAGCATGGCGTCGCACTCGCCGGTGAGCACCTTCTCCACGGCCTGGATCTGGTCGAAGCACTCCACCTTGCGCAGGGTCCGGTCGTCGTCGAACTCCGGATAGTAGCGCGCGCCGCGCAGCACGGCCACGGCCAGGCCCCCCAGGTCGGCATGGGCGCGCACGGGGCTGGTGCCGGGGTAGACGTAGAAACCCTTGTCGGCCGGGGGGAAGCGCACCGTGGTGTAGGCCATGAACGCCTCGCGCTCGGGGGTCCGGTTGGGGCCGAGCATGATGTCGGCCTCGCCCTGTTCCATCATCGCCAGGCAGCGCTGGAAGGGCGCTTCCACAAAGCGCACGCCCAGCCCCGTCCGCCGGGCTATCTCGTTCATGACATCGAAGTAGATGCCGTAGAAGCCGCCGTTTTCGATGATCCGGAACGGCGGGGCGTGGTTGCCGACCACGACCAGGTCCCCCTCCGCGCCCCGGGCGGCCGCCGGAAGGGCCAGGGCCGCATACAGGGCCAGCAACAGGGCCACGCGGGCCGCACAGGATACCGTGCTCATTTGAAATGAAACTCCTCCACGCCGGTCCAGTCCGGGCCGGGCTCGCGGGCCAGGGCGCGCGCCGTGCGCTCCAGGTACAGGCGCGTCAGCCGGCCGGGCGCGGCGGCGTGCAGCGCCAAAAGGGCCTCGCGCGCCCGAGCCCAGCGCCGGGCGCGATAGTCCGCGTAGGCCGCGTTCCAGGCGTCCAGCCCCTCCAGGGCCGCCCGGGGCGCGGCCAGCTCCGGATGCGCCCCATCCGGCCGGGTGCCCAGCAGCTCGCATACGGCCACAGGCCGGAGCGCGCCCTTGGGCAGGGCCACATCCACCGCGCGGAACACGAATTCGTCCCCGGCCGCGTCGGCCACGGCCTGGCTGGCCAGGATGGTCGTGCCGTAGAACTTGTTCATGCCCTCCAGGCGCGCGGCGACGTTCACCGCCGAGCCCATGGCCGTGTAGTTCAGGCGGTCCGAGGACCCGATGTTGCCCACCACGGCCTCGCCCCGGTGCAGGCCGAAGCGCGTGGCCAGCATCCGGCAGCCGTCCGGCCCGGGAACACAGTGGTCCGCGAGGGCCGAGGCCCCGCGCAGGGCGGCCAGGCAGGCCAGGGCCGTGTGGTCCGGCGTGCGGGTCGGGGCGTTCCAGAAGGCCATCACCGAATCGCCGATGAACTTGTCGATGGTGCCGTCCGCGCCGCTGATCGTTCCGCCCAATATGCTAAAATAGTTGGATAGAATCGTCATGAGCGCTTCGGGGGGCATGGTGTCGGACAGGGTGGTGAAGTCGGCGATGTCGGTGAACAGGATGGTCAGCTCGCGGCGGTCGCCGCCCAGGCGCGGCTCGGCCCCGGACTCCACGAGCCTGCGCACCAGGTCGCGCGGGATGTACTGGCCGAAGGAACGCAGGGCGCCCTTCATGCGGCTCATGGAGGTGGACAGGTTGTCGACCTCGATGATGCGCGAGCGCAGGTTCAGGGTCGAGTCCAGGTCGAAGCGCTTGATGCGCTCGGCCTCGGCGGCCATGAGGTTCAGCGGGCGGGCGATGCGCCGGGCCACCAGGACGATGAGCGGCATGGCGGCCAGCAGCGCCGCCAGGGAAAACAGCAGAAGATTGGTGCGCACGCGGTTCAGCGGGGCGACGAAACGCTCCTGGGGGGCGACCACGGCCACGAACTCGTGGCTGCCCACGTTGCCCAGGGGCGTGATCATGGACAAAAAGCGCCGCCCGCCGACATCGAACCCCGTGATGGCGTTCTCCATGTCCGCCCCGCTGGCGTACTGATCGTAGACGCCCTGGATGACCGGGTCGTCCAGGGTGGCGATGCGCGCGGGCAGGTTCCACGGGCGGCCCTGGCGGTCGGTGACGCGGCGCACGACCCTGCCGGGCTCGCGGTGCCCCGTGAGCTGGCCGTCGGCGGCGAAGGTGAACACCTGGCCCCCGTCGCCCAGGTCGTAGCCGCGCAGGATCCGCGACAGGCCGCCCAGGGTCAGGTCGATGCCCAGCACCCCGCCCACGGGCGTCGCGAAGCTGCGGGCGACGGTGGTGCCCAGGTCGCGCGTGCTGGCGAACACATAGAGCTTGGTCTTCACCAGCTCGTCGCGCGGGCGGGCCAGCTTGTACCAGGGGCGCCTGCGCGGGTCGAAGGCCGTGGGCTCGGTGCGCCGGGCCAGGGGGCGGCGCCGGGCGTCCAGGAAGGTCCAGCTCTGGGCGGTGCTGCCGTAGGACCCGGGGCTGACGTGGCGCAGGGCGTAGCTGGCCAGGGGCGGCGCCCGCAGCGCCTGGCGCACGGCCACTGCGCCGCGCAGGTGGATCGCCTGGTAGAACTCGCCGTCGTCCCAGCCCAGGAAGATGCTGTAGATGTGCTCGTTGCAGTCCAGGGCGGCCAGGAAGGCCCCGGCCAGGGGATGGTCCGTGCCCTCGGGCTTCACGGCCACCTCCGGGGCCAGGGGCAGGGCCGCGCCCAGGGTCCGCACGGGCGCGTAGATGGCGTCCATGTCGCGCAGGATGGCCCCGTTGACCTCGCGCATCAGGTCCTGGGCCATGTCCAGGGCCGCTTCGATATTCTTCTGGTAGCCGTACCAGGTCAGCAGCCCCGCCAGGGTCAGGGCCACGGCGAAAAAGATGGTCTGGATGGAAACGCTGAGGCTGACGCGCAGGCGGGCGAGCATCGGGCACCCTGGGTCGGAAGTTATAATTTATTATCTATATGCTTGCATCCCAAGCAAAGAGCAAGGGATATTCCGGCTGCGCGCTCCCGTCGCGCCGGGGGCGGTCAAACGGGTTGTGCCCGGGGCCGCGGGCCCGTATGCTGGGGCCGACCAAACAAGCGAGGCAGCATGACCCCACCGGACACCATGCGCTGGGAGCGCCTGCTCGACAGCGGGCGATACGGCACGGACAGGCCCGAGCCCGACCCCGGGCAGGACCCGCGCAGCCCCTTCGAGCGCGATTACGACCGCATCGTCTTTTCCGGGCATTTCCGCAGGCTCGGCCGCAAGACCCAGGTTCACCCGCTGAACGAGAACGACCACATCCACACCCGGCTGTCGCACAGCATGGAATCGGCCAGCCTGGGCCGCAGCCTGGGCGTGCATGTGGGCCGCCTGCTGGAGGCCGGGGGCGAGCTGCCCGGCGGGCTGTGCCCCGGGCACGTCGGCCAGGTGGTCCAGGCGGCCTGCCTGGCCCACGACATCGGCAACCCGCCTTTCGGCCACAGCGGCGAGGAGGCCATCAAGGCCTGGTTCAAGGCCTGGCTGGCCGACAACGACACGCTGGCCGCCGCCCTGTCCGCCGCGCAGCGGGCCGACCTGACGCGCTTCGACGGCAACGCCATGGCCCTGCGGATCATGGTCCGCACCGGGTTCGAGGAAAACGGCACGGGCATGCGCCCGACCCTGGCCGTGCTGGGCGCGCTGATGAAATATCCGCGCACGGCCGACAACGCCCCGCCGGGCAAGGACAAGTTCAGCTGCCTGCACGGCGAGCGTTCGACGCTGGAGCAGGTGGCCGCCCGGCTGGGCCTGCCGGGCCCCCCCGGCGACCATCGCCGCCACCCCCTGGCCTTCCTCACCGAGGCCGCCGACGACATCTGCTACCGGGTCATGGACCTGGAAGACGCCATGGAGCTGGACATCCTGCCCGGGCGCTTCCTGCTGGACGAGTTCAAGGATGCCCTGGAAATGGACGCCGCCAGGGTCGACGACTACGCCGCCCGGCCCCGGCGCTCGCGCAACGGCAGCCTGCGCGCGGCCATCATGACCCGGGCCATCGGGGCCTGCGTCGCGGCCTTCAGGGACAATTACGACGCGATCATGCGCGGGGAGTTCGCCCCCGGGCTGTTGGACGTTGCCCGGGAGCCGGCCAGCCAGCGCCTGCGCGAGGTCTACGGCGAGGTGGAGGACCGCCTGTTCCGCTCCCGGCGCAAGGTGGAGCTGGAACTCGGGGCCCAGCGCTCCCTGGGGCTGTTGCTGGACACCCTTATCCCCGGCGCCCTGGCCCTGTGCGCGGATGCGCCCCCGGCGCGGGGCGGCCTCTGCACCCCGGCCCAGGCCGCGGCCCTCCTGGGCCGCGAGCGGGCCGAAACCCTGCGCGCGCCCGGAGCCGGGCCCTACGAGGCCGCCGTGCTGGTGCTCGACTACCTGGCGGGCATGACCGACCACTACGCCACGGCCCTGAGCCGCCGGTTCATGGGCCTGGGAGGCTGACCATGCATGCCCCGGCCCGGAATCCGGCGCAGGCCCTGGCCCGGGATGTGGCCCGGGAGCTGGAGCGCGAAACCCCCGCCGGGGCGGAGGTGGAGCGCCTGGCGCGCACGGCCCTTGGCGGCGCCGACGACGCGGCCCTGGCCGCGCTGCTGGCCGGGGCCGACGCCGCCGACGGCGACCCCGACGCCGCGCTGCTGGCCGAGCTGCTGCTCTTTCCGGACCGGGAGATGCAACGCGCCCTGGAGCCCGCCCTGGCCGAGGCCGACGCGGCCCTGGCCGGAGGGGACGGCGCCCAAGCCCTGGGCCGGGCCCTGGCGGCCCTGGAGCCCCGGGCGCGCTTCCTGCTGCCCGGGGGGCGCGCGGTGACCCTGCGGCCCGACCAGGCCGCCTGCGCCGGGATCGCCCGGCGGCTGCGCCCGGGCCACGGCGCGCCCCCCGCCCTGGCCCGGGCGGTGGACGCCGCCCTGGCTCCCGAGGGGGCCCTGGCCGCCCGCGCGGCCCTGCGCCACAGCCGCTGCCCCTGGACCGCGCGCAACCTGGAGCTGCTCGTGCGGCTGGCGGCCTCGCCCCTGGCCGGGCCGGAGCTGCCCGCGCTGCTGGCCTACGCCTGCGCCCTGCTGCCGGGCCTGGCCGAGGGGGCGGACCTGGCCGTGGCCCTGGCCCGGGCCCACGCCGCCGCCCGGCGGCACCTGGAGGCCCACCGGCACTTCGCCCGGCGACTGGCGGCCCAGAACTTCGAGACCCTGATCCTGCGCGGCGAGCGCGCCCCCCACGCCGACCCCGAGGCCCTGCGCCACGAAATGCGCATGGCCGACCGGCTTTCGCTCATCCTGTGCGCCGTGCCCGCCGCCGCCCCCGACATCGCCCACCGCCACCTGGGCGCGGGCACCCCGGGCGACGGCCTGTGGGACCCCGACCCTCCCGACCCGACGCTGCCCGACCTGCCCTAAGCCTGAACGTTCGCATCATTCCGCCCCGCGCCCTGTTTCACGCCCCTGCGCCAATGCATTGCGTAGCGCGGGCAAACAGCGTAGGAGAGCGGTCCCCGGCGTCTGGCCGGACCCACCATCACGAGGACAACACCATGCCCAGGAACAAGGCTCGCAACGAAAAGATCCGCAATATCGCCATCATCGCCCACGTCGACCACGGCAAGACCACCCTCACGGACCAGATGCTCCGCCAAAGCGGCCTGTTCCGCGACAACCAGGAAGTCCAGGACCGCGTGATGGACTCCATGGACCTGGAGCGCGAGCGCGGCATCACCATCGCCGCCAAGAACTGCTCCATCGTCTGGCGGGGGGTGAAGGTCAACGTCATCGACACCCCCGGCCACGCCGACTTCGGCGGCGAGGTGGAGCGCGCCCTGTCCATGGCCGACGGCGCCATCCTGCTGGTGGACGCCTCCGAGGGCCCGCTGCCGCAAACGCGCTTCGTGCTGGAAAAGGCCCTGGCCGCGCACCTGGCCGTGTTCGTGGTCGTCAACAAGATCGACCGCGCCGACGCGCGGCCCGAAGAGGTGCTGAGCGAGGTCTACGACCTGCTCATCGACCTGGGCGCCAGCGACGAGCAGCTCGACTTCCCGCTGTTCTACGCCGTGGGCCGCGACGGCGTGGCCTCGCGCAGCCTGGACGAGCCCGGGCAGAACCTGCACTGCCTCATGGACGCCATCGTTTCGGACATGCCCGCCCCGGTCTACGACGCCGACGCGCCCTTCCAGATGCTCGTGTCCGACCTGGGCTATTCGGACTACCTGGGGCGGCTGGCCGTGGGCCGCGTCCTGGGCGGCACCGTGCGCGGCAACCAGAGCCTGGTGCGCATCGGCGAGAGCGGCACGCCCAAGCCCCTGCGCGTCACGCGCCTGCAAACCTACCGCGGCCTGCAACTGGCCGACGCCGACAGCGCCGACCCCGGCGACATCATCGTGCTCTCGGGCATCGAGGACGTGCGCATCGGCGACACCATCTGCACCGCCGCCGAGCCCCGGGCGCTGCCGCGCATCACCGTGGACGAACCCACCGTCTCCATGCGCTTTTCCATCAACACCTCGCCCCTGGCCGGCCGCGAGGGCAAGAACGTGACCTCCTCCAAGATCCGCGACCGGCTGATGCGCGAGGCTCTGTCCAACGTGGCCATCCGCGTGGAGGACACCGACGAGCGCGACGCCTTCGTGGTCAAGGGCCGGGGCGAGTTCCAGATGGCCATCATCATCGAGACCATGCGCCGCGAGGGCTTCGAGCTGAGCGTGGGCCGCCCCGAGGTCATCCTCAAGCGCGACGACCAGGGCCGCGTGCTGGAGCCCATCGAGCACCTCTATGTGGACTGCGACGAGGCCTTCGCGGGGGTGGTCACCGAAAAGCTGGCCATTCGCAAGGGACGGCTGACCAACATGGTCAACAACGGCTCGGGGCGCGTGCGCCTGGAGTTCTCCGTGCCCTCGCGCGGGCTCATCGGCTACCGTGACGAATTCCTCACCGACACCAAGGGCACGGGCATCATGAACTCGTACCTCTCGGGTTACGAGGAACATCGCGGCGACTTCCCCACGCGCTTTTCCGGGTCCATCGTTGCCGACCGCCCGGGCAGCGCCGTGCCCTACGCCCTGTTCAACCTCGAGCCGCGCGGCCAGCTGTTCGTGCGCGCCGGGGATCCGATCTACGAGGGCATGATCGTCGGCGAGCACAACCGCGACAACGACATCGACGTGAACCCCTGCAAGGAAAAGAAGCTGACCAACATGCGCGCCTCGGGCAAGGACGAGGCCGTGGTGCTGACCAACGTGCAGACCATGACCCTGGAGCGCGCCCTGCACTTCATCCGCGAGGACGAGCTGGTGGAGGTCACGCCGCGATCCGTGCGCCTGCGCAAGGCCGTGCTGCCCGCCACCCTGCGCCACCAGGCCGCGGGCAAGAAAAAGAAGGGCTAGCCCGGGCGGCGGGAACCGCCGCCGCACCGCCCGCGCCCCGGGCCCCCGCGCGGGGGCCCGGGCGCGGCCGCCCGGCCGGCGGCGCGCAATATGTCGCGCCGGGAGGACCGGCAGGACGGTTCAGCCCGGGCTTGAGCCAGGACCGCGATTGACGGGGAAGGGCTCCTTCGCGGGCGTTTTTTGGGGGGGCGGCGGACGCCGACGCCGGACGCGTGGAGCGCGCGGTGCCCCTGCGGGCGCCTTTAGGGGAGAGGCGGCGGGCCCCGTGCGGACTCCGGGTGGCCCCGGGTGGACCCCGGCCAGGGGGCACCGGGGGCTGTTCCGGCACTATTTTTCCACCCGGGGTTTTGGCCCTTGACTGGCCCCCGAGCCTCGGCTATCAACGGTTCTCGCGCAAATTGCCAGCGTAGCTCAGTTGGTAGAGCAGCTGATTCGTAATCAGCAGGTCCGGAGTTCAAATCTCCGCGCTGGCTCCAGAGAAATCAAGGGATTGTGCTCCTCCGCACGGGAGGGGCGCAATCCCTGTTCGCATTTTGGACGCAGGCGCCGCGCCCGGCGCGGGAGAGGCTTGCCGGGGTTCCCGCCCTGCCGGGCCCCGAATTGACACCGCCGGGGGCCGCCCGTAGGATTTGCGTCGGCCCGGGGCTCGGTCCGGGGCCCGGCCCGGGGCCGCGCCGCCCGCCGCCTGTCGCCCGCGCCTTCCGGATGCGCAACGATCTGCCCGCCCCCCGCCGACCGAGCAGGCTCTGCGCGCCGCGCCGGGACGCCCCGGAATCGTCGCGCCTCCGGGAGTGCGGGAAACGGGTCTCCGGCGGAAGGCGCCGCAGACGTGGGCGCGTCGCGCCTCCGGGGGTGCGGGAAACGGGCCGAGCCGGTGTCCATATCGTCGCCGCGTCGGCCGCGCCCCCGGCATCGCGGGAAACGGCCCGAGACGCGCGGGCCGGGTGAGCTGCTTGGCGGTCGGCCGTGCCCCCGGGAGCGCGGGAAACGGCCCGGCCCTGTCGGCCCGCGCGGGCCTGCGGCCCCCCGGATTTCACAGGCGCCCGGGCGCGCTGTGTCCGCAGGCGGTATGGCCTCCCGGTTTTTCGCGCGTCCCCGGGTGCGCGGGGATTTTTCGAGCCTGTTGGGCCGCCCGGCGCTTTTCCCCGTGCGCGCAGGCGTCCCATTTATCCCGTGCGCCCGGGCGCGCGCAAGGAACCTCATGAGCGAAACCCTCAACGCGCTGGTGCTGGCCGGAGGCCGGAGCCGCCGCCTGGGCCGGGACAAGGTCGCGCTGCCCGTGGGCGGGCGGCCGCTGCTGGCGCGTACCGTCGCCCTGGCCGCGCGCCACGCCGCGCGGGTATGGGTGTCCGGGCGCGACCCCGGCCCCCTGGGGCTGGAGACGCCCTGGCTGCCCGACGACACCCCCGGCATGGGCCCCCTGGGCGGCATCCTCACCGGGCTGCGCCATGTGGGCGGGCCGCTGCTGGTGCTGGCCTGCGACCTGCCCCTGCTGGACGACTCCGTCGTGGGGCGCCTGGTGGCCGGGCGCGCGGCGCGCCCCGCCGGGGCGGTCATGACCACCTTTCGCGACGAACCGGACGGACGCATCGAGCCGCTGGTGGCGGTGTACGAACAGGCGGCCGGGCCGCTGCTGGCCGCCGCCGCCGCCCGGGGGCTCTACGCCCTGGCCCGCGCCGTGCCGCCCCCGGCGCGCCACCACCTGCCCCGTTCCCCGCGCGAAGCCGACGTATTCCTGAACATCAATTTCCCGGCGGACCTGGAGCGGCTGGCGGAACTGCTGCCCGGGGCGGGCAGGCCCTAGCAGGCCGCGTGCACGGAATCCAGGGCCTGTTGCAGCTCGCCGATACCCAGGCCGAGGTGGGTGTCGAATTCCAGACCCACCTCGCTTTCCGTCAGCCAGGCCACCCGGCAGGCCAGGCCGTCGAGAATCCGTCCCGAGGCCGTGAGCCGGGCGTGGAGCAGGGCGTTTTGGTCCAGGCGCAGGCCCGGCCCCCCCGAGGGGGCATCCAGGCGCAGGCGCGAGGACGCGGCGTTGATGTCGATGAGCCGGGCGGGCAGGGTCCGTCCGCCCGCCGCCAGGGTGCAGCGGTGGGCCCCGGCGTAGGCCTTGACCATCCTGTTCAGGGGCAGCCCGGCGCGCTGCGGGCCGGGGTTCGCCCCCGTCGTCCGGGTCGCCGGGCGGATCTTTTCCTTGGTCATGCTTTCCTCCCCGGCGGGACGTTGTCCCGCCGGGAAAAGGAAAGCACCGCGCCGTGACGCGGCCATGAGCGCCGCGTGACGTTTGGGCGGCGTCACTGCCCGGGCAGCATGTATTGGATGTAGTAGCCGCTGGTGGGGTAGGCCCAGATGGTCCGGCGCACCTCGTGTGCCGTGAGCCCCAGGCGCACGGCCAGGGCGAAGGTGTTGACGAGCTCCTCGGCGTGGTGCCCGGCCAGGTGCGCGGCCACGATGCGCCCGTCCGGCGCGGTGAGGATCTTGTAGCCCGTGTGGGTTTCGCCCAGGCGCTGCCAGGGCAGCCAGTCGTTCATGTCGCCCTGGTGCGCGGTCACCTCCAGCCCGTGGGCCCGGGCCTCGGCCTCGGTGGGGCCCACGGCGGCCAGGGGCGGGATGCTGAACACCACGCGCGGGATGCCCGCCTGGTCGACGGTCAGGCTGTTGCCGTGGATCATGTTGTGCGCCGCCACCTGCCCTTCGTTGTTGGAGGAGGGCGTCAGGGCGAAGGGGGTGCTGGCGGCGTCGCCCCCGGCGTAGACCGCCGGGTTGCTGGTGCTTTGCATGTATTCGTTGACCAGGATGCCGCGCGGCCCGAAGGCCACCCCGGCCGCCTCGAGGCCCAGGCCGTCCAGGGCCGGGACGCGCCCCGCGCCGTGAACGACCATGTCGCAGGGGAAGACCTCGGCGCCGTCGGGCCCGGCGTGCACGGCGAGGCTCCCGTCCGCCGCCCGGGCCACGGCGCGCACGGGCATGGCGGCGTGCACCTCGATGCCCGCCTGGCGCGAGGCCTGCGCCACGACTTCGGCCAGCCCGGGCTCGAAGCCGCCCAGGACCTGGGCCCCGCGATGCAGCACCGTGGCCCGCGCCCCGGCCCGGGCCGCCAAGTGGGCGAATTCGAAGGAGATGTAGCCGCCGCCGATGAAGACGATGCGCCCGGGCAGGGCCGCGAGGTCCAGGAAAGCGTCGGACAGGGTGACGAACTCTTCGCCGGGGATGCCCAGGGGTGCCGGATACGCGCCGGGGCCGAGGAAGATGCGCCCGGCCTCCAGGGGCTGGCCGTCCACCTCCAGGGTGCGCGGCCCGGTGAGCCGCGCGTGGCCGTGCAGGGTGTCGATGCCGCGCCGGGAATAGGCGGCCTCGATGCGGCCGGGCATCTTGTCCACGAACCCGGCCTTGAAGGCTTGCAGGGCCGCCCAGTCCACCTCGGGCTCGCCGCGCAGGCCCTTGCCATGCAGCCCCCGGGCCAGGGCCACGATCTGCGCCGCGCCCAGGAGCACCTTCTTGGGGTTGCAGCCCCGCAGGGGGCAGGTGCCGCCGAAGCGGTCGGACTCCACGATGGCCACGGTCATGCCCGCGTCGCGGCAGGCCCTGGCCGCGGCCCCGCCCGCCACGCCGGCGCCGACGACCACCAGATCGTACTGTTTGCTCATGGTTCCTCCGCCACAGGGGTTTCCAGTGTCCGTCACCAAAACACGAAGCGGCGTGTTTTGGCAACCCGCCCTGCGCAGGGCGCGGCGGCTAGCGGATGAGCAGGAAGTAGCCCGAGCCCGAGGCGGCCAGGAGCGCGCAGGGCACCACCAGCCTGCGCCACACGCGCGACAGCTCCACCTGGAAAAACTGGCAGGTGAGGATGAAGCAGATGTGCAGGGGCGAGATCATGACCCCGGTAAAGCCGAAGAACTGGGCCAGGACCAGGTAGGGCAGGGTCTGGTCCTGCATGCCCAGACCCTCCAGGATGCCCAGCAGCAGCGGGAATGTCGCGCCCACGAAGGCCACGTTGATGCCCGAGATGGCGCCCACCAGGAAGGGCAGGAACACCGCCGAGGCCAGCAGGGCCACCTCGCCCCCGGCCATGCCCGCCAGCTCGTGGACCACGCCTGCGGCCTGCATGGTCTCCTTGAAGACGAAGATGGCCACGATGACGAAGAGCATGGAGTAGAGGTGGCGGCTGGCGAGGGTCTGGCGCACGGGGGCCAGGGGGAAGCCGTTCTGGGCCAGTAGGACCACGATGGCCGCCAGCAGCGCCGCGAGCACGCCCCACTCGAAGGGCACCCCCGGCAGCAGCAGGCCGATGGCGCCCTCCAGGGCGACGGCGCCCCCGATGGCCACCAGCAGCGGCAGCCCGAGGACGAGGATGCCCGCCAGGGAGGTCCGGGCCGTGGTCACGGGGGCGGGCGTTTCCTCGATGCGCAGCCGCCCCGGGCGCAGCACGAAGACCCAGCCCAGCAGCAGGCACAGCGGCACCGCCGGGAAGGTCCAGGCGATGAGCTGGTGGATGGGCAGTCCGCCCAGGGACGCCGTGAGGATCATGCCCGGGTACAGCGGCCAGCCCAGCTCCCAGACGTGGCGGAACCAGTAGTTGATCAGGGCCTTGTCCGCCGCGTCCACGCTCATGCGCCGCGAGACC
>Ga0172382_10004225_pt1 | contig 22136 bp, 22 predicted proteins | sample Leawel138RmetaG_FD_122245 | JGI IMG/M metagenome (GOLD analysis project Ga0172382, IMG submission 122245) | Leachate microbial communities from a municipal landfill in Southern Ontario, Canada - Leachate well 138R metaG | ecosystem: Engineered > Solid waste > Landfill > Unclassified | place... | reverse complement strand
GAGAAGGCTTTAAGCGGGGACTCCTACAGGGTCCTTTTTAAGATGGGGGCACTATGATACTGGCAATCGACGTCGGCACAACCACCTTTAAAGGGGCTCTGGTAGATGCCAAGGGACAGTTAAACCACCTTAAAAAATATCCTCTGGAAATAGTTAATGGGGTCGAAATTAATCCCCTCCAGTGGGAGAAAGCCTTGGCAGAGCTCTGTAGGACTCTTGCACCAAAAGCAAAAATTAGGGCAGTGGTGGTGAGTGGTAATGGCCCCACTGTGGTCCCCGTTTTAGGCGAGAGGGAGGTGCGCCAAGGGGTAGTGACGACCAACTCTGCCAATGCTCTGCTCTGGCTCGATAAGCGCTCTCAAGAGGAAGCTGCCGAGTTATCGGAAATCTTGGAGAGTTTTTTAGATGCCTCTTTTTTTCTCCCCAAGATACTACGCCTTATGAGAAATGATAGCGCACTTTATAGGCGTGTAAGGACCTTTTTACCCACCAGTGACTATATAAACTACCTCCTTACAGGTCAGAAAAGGGCTACGCTTCACGCCAGAGATGGCGAAAAATGGTATTGGACTCAGGAGCGGGTGGCCAAAGTTGGGCTGGACTGGGGAAAATTTCCCCCTTTGATTTTACCGAAAGAGATAGTGGGGCGAGTAGACTCTTTGGCTGCTGAAGCGTTAGCTCTAGAGGAGAATCTACCGGTAATCGCCGGGGGCCCCGATTTTATTGCCACCATTTTGGGCTCCGGGGCCACTGAAGAGCAGATGGTGTGTAACCGCTCGGGAACCAGTGAAGGGGTTAATCTTTGCAGTTCGAACCCCATCTACGATAACCGGCTACTCACCTATGCCCATCCGGTAGAGCCCTACTACAACATCTCGGGGGTGATTTCTACCTCGGGAAAGGCCATTAGCTGGATTCAAGAACTTTTGAAAATCACTGAACTAAACCAGCTCTATACTTTAGCCGAAAAAAGCGCACCGGCGAGTGGGGGACTAATTTTTCTCCCCTATTTAAGTGGGGAGCGTAGTCCTATTTGGGATGCCAACGCGCGGGGAGTTTTCTTTGGCCTCTCGTTGCAGACGAACAGGGAACAGATTGCCAGAGCTGTAATCGAGGGGGTCGCTCTAGCTTTAAGGGATGTGATTGAGGTGATGGAGAGCCTTGGTACAAAGGTCTCTACTATTAGGGTGACCGGGGGACCCTCTGAAAGCACCTTCTTGAATCAACTGAAAGCCGATGTTACCGGAAGACGTCTTGAAGTCCCCCTCTGTAGGGAAGCCGAGCTGATTGGTGATGCGATTATTGGGTACACGGCTTTAGGGGTTTACCCCTCTTTTGCGCAAGCAGCCCAGACGATGGTCAAGGTAGGAGAGAGTTTCACCGGTAATCCTGCTAATTATCAGGTTTACGGCGAGGTATTCAGAGCCTATCGCTCCCTGTACACAGCCCTAAAAGGGGAATGGAGGAGAAAAAATGGAAACAGGCATTAAATTGAGGACAAAAACACTCTTTAACCCGGAAGATGGCAGAACAGTAACTGTGGCTTTAGACCACGGCTCGATAGTGGGCCCTATTGAAGGGATCGAAAATCCTCGTAAAGTGGTGAAGGAGTGTATCAGCGGAGGTGCTGACGCTATTCTAACAACTAAAGGGATAGTTAAGGCCACAATCGATGAGTGGCCTGCCAGCGTAGCCCTAGTGTTGCGCCTAAGTGGTGGTTTTACCCTTCTGGGGGGTAAAGAGTTCACCGAAGAGATTATCAGTGAAGCCGAGACAGCCCTCCGTTATGGGGCTGCGTGGGCCGCTATGACCGTTAAATTTGGGCACGCTGAAGAGGGGCGTCTCATTAAGCAGGCTTCACTGACTATCGACAGGTGTCACGCTTTAGGGCTACCGGTTATGCTCGAAGTGATGGCTAAGGGGAGCCTTGAGGGCAAACTGTTTGCCCCTAATGACCCGACAGCCATTAAAATGGCGGCACGCATGGGCAGTGAATTGGGCGCTGATGTCATAAAGACCTATTATACCGGTAACAAAGATACTTTTAGAGAAGTCGTTGAAGGGTGCCCAATTCCCATCCTAATTCTGGGAGGCGCGCACCACTCTGTAAAACGACAATTTTTCCAAGACATTGCCGACAGCCTTGAAGCGGGCGGCAAGGGGATTGCCATGGGGCGCAACGTCTGGGGAGAGGGGCAGTGCGAGGCTATGCTTCAAGCTATTAAAGGCTTGGTCCATAACCACTGGAGTGTCGATGAAGCCTGTGCTAGAGTTTCCCTGGAATAGAGAAGGAGGTATCTGAAATGCAAAAAAAGATCTTACTATCGCTTTTAATGGTAGTTTTTGCCCTCTCCCTTTTTGCGGGAGGAGGGATGGAAAAGAGGGAGGTAGAGGAGCCATCACTCTCAATCTTGGTTTATATCACCGGCGTCGTTGCCGGTAGTCCCCCCTACACAGCCATGGCTGAAGGAGCCTTGGAATTTGCTGCCGGCCATCCGGGGGTAAATGTTAAAGTCTATGAGGCGGGATTTAACCAAGCCGAGTGGGAGGAGCAACTAACGGCTCTAGTAGCCAGTGGTGAGTGGGACCTTATCATCGGGAGTAACCCTTCTCTACCCGAAATATGTGAAAACATTGCCAAAAAGTTCCCTAAAGCGCGCTTTATTATTACAGATGCCTATTTAGAGGGACATCCCCAGATCAGTACCTACCTCTACAACCAGTATGAACAATCGCTCTACCTAGGGTATTTGGCCGGTCTGGTCACCACCAGCGATATGCCTTTGGCCAATAAGGATCTGAAAGTGGGATTTATTGCCGCCCAAGAGTATCCTCTGCTTAACAAACATATGGTACCGGGATTTCTGCAGGGGGCCCAGATGGTCAATCCTGCAATCTCTCTCGATTTTAGAATTGTGGGGAACTGGTTTGATGCCAACAAAGTTGCCGATTTGGCCACCAGCATGATCAATGCAAAAGTTGATGTCTTTGCCATCATTGCCGGCGGGGCTGCCCAAGGGCTCTTTAAGGTTGCCCAGTCTCAAGGTGCCTATATTGTCTTTCACAACGAGCGAGAGTATGTGGCGGCCCCCGGTTATGTGGTTGGTTGTGGCTCTATGGAACAGAAGAAGTTGGTTAAAGAACTCTTAGACGATGCCTTAAACGACCGAATAGAGTATGGTAAGGCGACCATCGTGGGACTCAAAGAGGGGTACATAGGGTTCTTCTTTGATGATGAGGGATACACCAAAAATCTTCCTGAAGACATCCGTACAAAGTTTGAGCACTTTATGGATGACCTCAAAGGGGGCCAGATTAAGTACACCCTCCCCAAACTTTAAACAGAGCTGGCAAAGGCGGTTGAAGGATGACTCTTGCGGTTGAGATGAACGATATTGTAAAAACCTACCCTACCACAGGTGTTTTGGCTAACAATAGAGTGAACTTAGCTCTCCGCAAGGGGGAAATATTGGCCCTTGCCGGTGAAAATGGAGCCGGCAAGACCACTCTAATGAAAGTCCTTTGTGGGCTGGAACCTCTCGACAGTGGCACTATTGCCATCATGGGGAGGCCTGTGAAGATTAACTCTCCGCAGAGTGCCCACCGGTTAGCCTTGGGAATGGTCCACCAACACGTCATGCTCATTGATGAGTTTAGCGTTGCCCAGAATGTTACTCTAGGAAAGGAGGTGACCCATTATGGCTTTAAGATTGACCACAAGCGGGGGAAAGCCCTAGTCGATGCTTTAATCGAAAAACATAGATTTCCCTTAAAGGGGAGCCAAAAGGTGGGGGAGCTGACTCCCGGGCAAAAACAACAGGTCGAGATTTTAAAAATGCTCTACCGCAATGTCCGTATCCTGATCCTCGATGAGCCTACCGCCCTTTTGGCCCAACAAGAGATTGAAGCCCTTTTTCAGACTATGCGTACCCTAGTTGCCGATGGTGTCTCCCTCATCTTGATTACCCATAAGCTCCCTGAAATCAAGCAAATTAGTGACCGGGTAACTATTATGCGCCAGGCGGAGATTGTTGGCACCTATGAGACGGCCGGTATAAGTGAAGAGGAGATCTCGCGCTTAATGGTGGGAAGAACTCTAAGCTTAACCCTCGAGAAGGGGAGGGCGTGGCCTATAAGAGAGGAGATTCTCAAATTAGAAGCGGTTTCTCTGCTTAAGAAAGGGGAGACCCGTCCCCTTTTGAACAAGGTCTCATTTTCAGCCTTTAGAGGTGAAATATTGGCTTTCGCGGCTGTTGCAGGCAACGGTTTGGGAGAGTTAGAGGCGATTTTGAGTGGAGAATTAACCCCCTCCGGTGGGGAGATTTACTACAAGGGGAAGCCGATAACCCACTATGATACCCACCGGTTGCGCCAAGCGGGACTGGCCTATGTACCGGCCGAGAGACTTGGCAAAGGGAGCGTAGCTGATTCTTCTGTTGCCTACAACCTCATTGTAACAGAGCTCGATGAGTTCTCTAAATGGGGGATTCTCCAAAAGAAGAGGATTGAAAACTATGCCCAAACGGTGCTCACCGCTTACGATGTTAAGGGGAAGGGCAAAGATGCCATGGGGAGCCTCTCGGGGGGCAATATCCAGAAAGTAATCCTTGCGAGGGAAATTGAGCACCTTAAAGATTATATTCTTTTCAGTGAGCCGACTTGGGGCCTGGACGTCGACAGTAGTCGTTTTGTCCACAACAAGATTTTAAATCTGAGGAGTCGAGGCTCAGCGATACTTCTAATGTCCACCAACCTAGATGAGTTGATTGCTCTGAGTGACCGAGTAATAGTTTTTTATGCCGGCGAAATAGTTGCCCAATTAGATAGGGAAGCTTTGCAGGAGAGTAGCAAAGAGGAGTTAGGTGCTTATATGTTGGGGCTTAAGAGGCAAGAGGTGGTCTAATGGGTAAGAAAGGGGACATCTTAGCACTCTTGTTTGTAATAGCAGTCGCTATTTTGGCCGTAATAGTGGCAATTCTCTTTTTATCAAAACAACCGATGCTAACTTTGCACTACTTCTTTTTAGGACCACTAAAGAACACCTACTATATAGGGAATATGTTGAACCTCATGAGTGGCCTCATCTTAGGGGCCTTGGGGTTCTCCATTGCCATGCAAAGTGGAAGCTTTAACTTAGGGGGAGAGGGGCAGATCTATGCCGGAGCTTTTATTGCCACCGTCACAAGTCTCTATTTAGGAAAATTGGGGTTTTTAGCCCTTTTGTTAGGGGCTCTCTTTAGTGGTGGAGTCGCCGCCTTTTCCGGCCTCTTGAAACTCAAGTGGAAAACAAATGAGCTCATTACAACTTTTCTCATCTCTTATGCTCTGGTTCTAATTGTGAACTACCTAGTGGGGGGGCCTTTTTTAGACCCAGAAACCAATTTAATTGCTACGCGGAAAATTGCTCCGCAGTGGCGACTACTGAGAATACTGGAGCCCTCTAACCTAAATATAGGGTTGCTTTATGCCCTTATAATCACCCTATTGGTCCACCTCTACTTAAATAAGACAAGAGGAGGTTATGAGCTACGCATGGTGGGGCTCAACCCCAAATTTGCCCGTTATGGGGGAATCAGGGTTGAGCGCTACCTTTTGTGGCCCATGTTTTTAAGTGGTGCCCTGCACGGCTTGGCCGGCGGGATAGCTGTCTATGGAACCTACTGGGCTACCGTTAAAGAGTTTTCGATTGGCATGGGGTGGAATGCTTTAGCCGTTGCCCTGATTGCCCATTTTAGGCCGTGGGCAATAGTACCGGCAGCCCTCTTCTTTGCCTACCTTGAAGCAGGCTCTCGTAATGCCATGCTCCACAGTGATGTCACCTTTGAGATTATCTCAATAGTCCAGGCGGTAATTTTCTTCTTAATCACCAGCTCCTTACTACAGAGAGAGAGGAGGCGAGAGTGATGGTTAGGATGCCACTTTTGGCCAGCGCAGTTACAATCATGACCCCTTTGTTGCTAGCGGCCACAGGAGGACTCTTTACTGAATTATCGGGGATGCTCAACATTGCCCTTGAGGGGATGATGCTTTTAGGAGCCTTTGCCGCAATTATTTTCGCACACTACAGTGGTAGCCTTCTACTAGGGGTCCTCTTAGCCCTTCTGGCTACCCTCTTACTGGCGGCAATTTTGGGGTTCGCAACGCTTTACCTGAAGGGGAACCTCTTTATAACGGGATTGGCAACCAACCTATTAGCCAGTGGCCTCACTATTATCCTCTCCTACCGGATGTTCGGTAATAAAGGGGTAGTTGTTTTTCGGGACCTCAGGGACCTGCCCATCCTTTTTGGTCACCATATCTTTGTCTATTTGAGTTGGCTTTTACTGCTAGTCGCCTATTTTGTCCTCTACCATACCCCCTATGGGATACGGCTACGCTCATTAGCTCTCAATGCTGAGGTGCTCTCTTCTTTAGGATACCGCCCCCGGCGCTACCGAATGGTAGCTTTCTTAATCTCGGGGTTCTATTGTGCCCTTGCCGGAGCAACCCTCTCTTTGAGCTTGGGGGCATTCGTCCCTAACATGACAAGCGGCAAGGGGTGGATTGCTTTGGTTGTGATCTTTTTAGGGCAGAAGCGCCCTTTGGGGCTCCTAATAGCGGCTTTTATCTTCGGCCTTGCCGATGCCTTTTCTAATTACGCCCAAGGGGCCTTTGCCATACCGGCAGAGTTTATTTTGGCTCTGCCCTACATCTTTACCTTGTTGGTGATGATTGGTCAGTCAGCCTACAGCGAATACAAAAAGAGGCTTAAATAACAATCGTTTGTCGTTGTCATCTCTTTTATATATCTTCTTCCCCATCAATGGGGGAATTTTTATGTTAGATGAAAAAATTTTAGAGATTCTTGCAACAGCTCCGGACAGTGCACTGGCGCTGGCCACCAACGGGCCTGAAGGGGCCCATCTCGTTAATTCCTGGAACAGTTACGTTCAGCTTTACCAAGAAGAGATGCTCCTCATTCCGGCGGGGAGAATGGTGGTGACTGAAGCCAATTTGGAGCGCGATAACCGTATTTTAATGACCATCTGCCACCGAGATGTTGAGGGTAAACAGTACAAGGGGAGTGGGTTTCTCCTTAAAGGCGAAGGTTCTTTTGTGCAAGAGGGGGAGGCTTACAAATTAGTTAAAGAGAAGTTTCCTTGGGCCAGAGCTGCCTTAGTTATTAAGGTAACGGAAGCAGAACAGACCCTCTAGTGGTATACTCCGAACGCGATTCGAACGCGTGACCCCTTCCTTAGGAGGGAAGTGCTCTATCCAGCTGAGCTATCGGAGCGCGACGCGTTTGATAATATTGGAAAGAGGCTCCAGTTGTCAACATGGTGTAAAATAGGGGCTCTTGGGGCTATTTTTCGAATTGAGGCGCAAGAGTGTTGAATATTTATACGAAATTATGTATATAATTTCTAATCTTTACCTATAGACACGTTAGGTCGCCTGTAGGTAGTCATGCAGGAGGAATGTATGAAGAAAATTTTAGTTGCAGTACTTTTGGTTCTGGTTGTTTCAATAATTCCACTTTTAGCCGGAGGCGCTAAAGAAGACGCTGTCAATGTTGGGTTTATTGGACCAATGACCGGTGACAATAGTAACTACGGAACCCTAATTTCACAGGGTGCCCGTCTAGCTATTGAGGAGAAGAATGCTAAAGGTGGCATCGCCGGCAAGATTACGATCAATCTAAAAATTGAAGACTCAGAAGGGGACGCTCAGAAAGGGCTCGCCGGTATTGAGAAATTAGCCAGCTCGGACAATATTGTAGCCCTAATTGGACCCGTTTTCACCGGAGTAGCTTTCTCGGTTGGTGACAGGGTACAAAATGAGGGGATTCTTATGGTCACCCCTTCGGGGACCCACAAAGATATTACTAATATCGGGGACTATGTTTTTAGAACCGTAGCCAGTGATGGTCTCCAAGGAGAGGTTTCAGGCCACTACTTCTACGAGAAGTTAGGGGTACGTAACCTAGCCGTCCTTTATGTGAAGAACGACTACAGCCAAGGGTTGTACGAGGGGACCAAGGAGAGCTTTGAGAGCCGTGGCGGTAAGATTGTGATTGCCGAAACTGCCCAGATTGGGGACAAAGATTTCAAAACCCAGCTGACAAAAATTAAAGCAGCCAATCCTGATGCCATCTATATCCCCAACTACACCGCTGAAATGGCCCAGATTCTGGAGCAAGCTTCACAGTTAGGCATTACAACCCAGTTCCTCTCCGGAGATGGGTTCTCAAACCCCGATATCTACAACTTAGCTCCCGATTATACTGATGGGGTCATCTATGTAGGGCCAACCGAGGTTAAAGAGTCGACCGCCTTCAAAGAGTTTGTAGCCAACTACACCAAACGGTGGGGAGTCGCTCCCGATTCTTTCGCTACTAACGCTTACGATGCCGCTTATATCCTCTTTGATGCCCTTGAAAAGGTCTATGCTAAAACAGGAAAGTTTGACCGCAAGGCTATCCGCGACGCATTTGCGGCTACCAAAGATTTTAGAGGGGTAACCGGAACCATTAACTTTGCCGAGAATGGAGACTTGGTTGCTTACCAAGGAGTCTACAAGGTGGCCGGAATTACTCCTAAATACCTTGGAGCCTTTACTGTCGTTGACGGAGAACTGGTCGCCGTTGACTAATAATTGCTGAGGGGGGTGTACGCATCCCCCCTTAAACTGTTTATTGCAACGTCGGTGGCACTTATGATACTGTGTCACTACGACGACGTGTGGACCTCCGCTAGTCGGAGGTCTACCTATTAAGGAGCCATTTGTGGGATCAATTGCCGAACTTTTCCAACACTTGATGAATGGGCTAACGCTGGGTGGAATCTACGCTCTCATTGCATTGGGCTACACCATGGTCTACGGAATTCTTAAGTTTATCAATTTCGCCCATGGGGATATCCTCATGGTCGGCTCTTATATCGGGCTGTTTACTTTCAATTTAATCCGTGGTGAGTCCCTAGGCGTCTGGACCTTTATTGCCTTCTTTATTGCGATGTTGGCCGGAATGCTCTTCAGCGCAGCTTTGGGTATGGTGATTGAACGGGTAGCTTACAAACCCCTGAGGCGGGCAACCCGCTTAGCCCCCCTGCTGTCGGCGATTGGGGTCTCTTTCATCTTAAGTAACATGGCCGCTTGGCTTTGGGGAACTAGGAGCCGTAAGCTTGACTATCCTTTCCGTAACACCCCTATCAATATTAAAGGGGTTGCCATAACTCCCCACCAGATATTCATCCTTGTCATCGTAATTATAATGATGGTTGCTCTGAAACTCTTTGTTGACCGCTCCAGGGTGGGCAAAGCGATGCGGGCCACTAGTTTGGATCAAGATACCGCCAAACTGATGGGGATCAAGGTTGACCGCATCATTGCCGTCACCTTTGCGATAGGCTCGGCTTTGGCCGCTACAGCCGGTTTCCTGATTGCCCTCGAAATTAAAGTTTACCCCTCAATGGGGACCATGACCGGTTTAAAGGCCTTTGTGGCGGCAGTTGTGGGAGGCATCGGTAATATCTCGGGGGCTATGTTGGGAGGGATACTCCTAGGGCTACTGGAGACCTTTGGTGTGGCCCTCTTGGGAATCCCCTATGGGCTACGCGACACGATTGCCTTTGTAGCGCTCATCTTAATCCTCTTGATTAAGCCCGAAGGGCTCTTGGGTAAGGCTGAGAAGGAGAAGGTGTAATGTTAAACTTTTTACTTCTAATATTCATCTATACAGGGATCTACGCTTTGATGGCCATTGGGCAAAACTTAATCACCGGATATGTTGGTCTCCTTTCTCTTACCCAAGCGGGCTTCTTTGCGATTGGCAGCTATGTTACGGCCATCCTTACCACCAAGCTAGGGGTCAACTTTTGGGTAACAATTCCGGCGGCAGCCCTTTTTTCAGCTCTTTTTGGTCTTTTGATTGGCTTACCTACTCTAAGGTTAAAAGGGGACTATTTGGCAATTGCCACGCTAGGGTTTGGAGAGATCGTCCGTAATATTTTAAATAACTGGGATAAATTAACCAATGGTCCCATGGGTATCCAAAAGATCCCCATGGTCACTATATTTGGCTACACTATCAGCCCTTATAAAAAGTGGGGATTTTTAATTATGGTGTGGCTCTTTGTCTTATTTGCCTACTTTCTGTTCCAGCGACTCGCTAAATCGCGACTAGGGCGGGCCCTAGAAGCCATCAGAGAAGATGAAATAGCGGCCTCCTCGATGGGGATTAACACGACGACCTACAAGGTGTGGGCCTTCATTTTAGGCGCCTCTGTCGCCGGTATAGCGGGTAGTTTACAGGCTGTATTTGTCCTCTCGGTCGCTCCGGGTGTCTTTACTTTCATGGTCTCCATCATGGTCCTCTGTACCGTTGTTTTGGGAGGGATGGGAAACTTCAGAGCCGTTATCTTGGGAGCTTTCTTAATTCAGTTCATCTCCTACTTCCCCCAGCTCACCGGACTCACCGACATTATTCCTCCTCAGTTTAGACAGGTTCTGTTTGGACTCATCTTGGTCGTTATGATGATTTGGCGGCCCCAGGGCATTTTAGGGAGAGAGCGACGTAGTGCCCCCACGCCACTATTTAAGATTAAGAGGGGACAGTGATGTTACTAGAGACAAAAAACCTGAGTCGCTCCTATGGTGGAGTGGCGGCAGTCAGCCAAGTCGATTTTGAAGTTAAAGAGGGGTTAATTACCGGATTAATTGGTCCTAACGGTGCCGGTAAGACTACCCTGTTTAATAATATCAGCGGGTTAGATACCCCCTCATCGGGGAATGTCTATTTTAGAGGACGCGATATAACCAATATGAGTGCCCATAAGATCTGTAGAATGGGTATTGCCCGGACTTTCCAAAATATTCGCCTCTTCAAAGAACTCTCTGTTTTAGAGAATGTCATGGTAGGCCTCCATTTTAAGACCGGTAAGAGTGCTACCAAAGGGCGCTCGGGCTCTGCTATCAGGAGTTTTCTACAGGTGCGGGGGGAATACGCCGAGATGTATGAGTCGGCTCTGAAGTGGTTGAAGTTTTTCTCACTCGACCCTTTTCAAAATGAACTGGCAAAGAACCTCCCCTATGGACACCAGCGGGAGTTAGAGATTGCCAGAGCCCTAGCAACCAACCCCACCATCATCTTCTTAGATGAGCCGGCGGCGGGGATGAACCCCAACGAAACAGCCTCCCTAATGGGAACCATTAGGCGCATTCGCGACTTGGGAATTACAGTTGTCCTCATTGAACATGATATGAAGTTGGTTATGAACATCTGTGATACAATTACCGTTCTCAACTATGGAATTAAAATTGCGCAAGGGACCCCTAACGAAGTGCGTCACGATGAGAAGGTAATTGAGGCCTACCTGGGGAAGGAAGAAGAATGAGTAGATTGTTGAACATTGACTCAATTAGTGTCTCTTACGGTAATATTGAGGCTCTCCACGAGGTTACCCTCCACGTAGAGACTTCGGAGGTTGTCTGTCTCATTGGTGCCAACGGAGCCGGTAAGAGTACCCTCTTGAAAGCCATTGTTGGTCTGGAGCCCTTAACAGGGGGCGAGATTACCTATGAGGGGGAGGTTATTGCCAAAAAGGGGCATGAAAATACACGTAAGAGCGGCTTTAATTTCTCGAAAGATGGGGTACTGAGAACCGATGAAATTGCCGGTAGAGGCGTGGCCTTAGTGCCTGAAGGGCGCCGGGTTTTTGCCGATATGAGTGTTGAGGAGAACCTCGATATGGGGGCTTTTTTAGTCAGAGACGATGCTCTTATCAGTCGCAAAAAAGAGGAGATGTACGATTTTTTCCCCATTTTGGGAGCCCGGCGTAAACAGAAAACGCGCTCCCTGAGTGGTGGCGAGCAGCAGATGTTAGCTATTGCCAGAGCCCTAATGAGCTCCCCCCGTCTGCTCTTATTAGATGAGCCGGGTCTCGGTTTGGCCCCCCTCATCATCCAAAATATCTTTGAAAAGATTAGGTATATCAACGAAGAGGAGAAGGTGACAGTCTTTTTAGTTGAACAGAATGCCAAGCTCGCCCTGAAGGCCTCTAAACGGGGCTATGTGATGGAAAATGGAGTTATTGTCCTCTCGGACTCGAGTGCCAAACTACTGGAGAACGAGAAGGTTAAGTCGGCCTACCTAGGGGAGTAGAGTAGAATTTCCCCGTTAGCTGAGGTACAATATTGGTAGGCTTAAGCCCACTATAATGTTGGAGGTTGAGATGATTATTGAGAGACGAATGACAAGGAACCCGGTGACAGCCAGTCCCGATATGTCTGTATCTGAAGCTTCGGCATTAATGAAGAGGGAGAAGGTTCACCGCCTACCTGTTTTAGACAAGGATAAGAAGCTGGTGGGCATCATTACGGAGAAAGACATCCTCTATGCCTCTCCTTCGCCCGTAAGTACCCTCTCCATCCATGAGATGGCTTATCTGCTGAGCCAGCTAACTGTGAAGAAATTGATGACCAGAGATGTTGTCACCATCGATAAAAACATTACTGTAGAAGAGGCTGCCCGCCTCATGGTTGACCAAGACCTCTCGAGCCTGCCGGTACTGGAAGATGGCAAGCTCATTGGCATTGTCTCCAAAAGTGACCTCTTTAAAATCTTACTTGAGCTCTTCGGGGCCCGCCATTATGGGGTACGTTTGAGTTTTCTCGTGGAAGACAAACCGGGCACCATTGCCGAGATTACCTCCCTGTTGGCCAGTAATGATGTCGACATAATTGCCATGGGAACCTTTATGGGGACCGATTCAAGTAATGCTGTTTGTACTATCAAGATGCAGGGCATTAGCATGGAGAAGGCCGTCGATTTAGTCAAACCTCTGGTGCTCGAAATATTAGATGTTCGTGAGGTCTAAATGGACTTCAAAGATATCTATGAGCAGTGGGAGAGGTCAAAGGCGGCTAGCAAAAGCCGCTTTTCCCGTATTATAGAGGAGAAAGAGGCCGGTTTACACCGTGAAACAACCCCACGTAAGCGGGGTGGCTATCTGACAGGACGGGCCTCTTTAGGCAAACTCAAAGCGATGCGCAGCCAAGCCAAACTAGACTTGCACGGTTATACAGCCGAAGAAGCGCGCTCAATAATTAAACAGTTCCTCAGTGACTCGGTGGAAAATAGCCTCCAAAAGGTGTTGATTATCCACGGAAGGGGACTCCACTCGGTCGATGGCAAAGGGGTGATTAAGGATGTCGTGAAAGATGAACTCGATTACTCCCCGTTGGTCAGAGACTACGGCAAAGCCCCTCCGGTTGAGGGGGGTAGTGGCGCGGTATGGGTAATTTTACAACGGGGGAAAGCGGTTTAACGTTCGCGGTAGATTATACGACCTCTAGTTAAATCGTAAGGGGAGAGGGCTACTCTGACAGTATCTCCCGGCACAATTCGGATATAGTGTTTACGCATCTTGCCCGATAGGTGAGCTAAGATTAGATGCCCATTGGCAAGTTCTACGCGGAACATGGTATTTGGAAGAGCCTCTTTAACGATCCCTTCGACTTCAATTGCTTCTTCTTTAGCCACAAAACCTCCCTAAAGTTATTAAATAGTTAAGACAACGGGGAAATTGTAAGAAAAGGTCCCGCCTTTGTCAACTCAAACACAAAAAGAGGGAGTAGTACTATTACCCCCTCTTTAAACTATTCTCTTATGAGAAAAAATCGATGTACCCCATGATAAAGACAAATATTACCAATAAGGGCAAAATATAAGTGACATAAATTCGCGACCATTTGGGGAATTTGATACCGGTTCCCGTGTCGGCTTCTTTAAGGAAGTTAGACCAGCCCCAGCCCCGTTTTTGGGTTGCAAATAGTAAGAAAACTAAAGACCCCAGTGGCAAGAGGTGGTTACTGACAATAAAGTCTTCAAGGTCGAGGACATTGGTACCCGCTCCCAGTGGTTGGAAATTTGACCAGAGGTTAAAGCCCAAAACACAGGGGACGGAGAGGACAATGATAGCCACAATGTTGACTAAAACGGCTTTCTTCCGTGACCAGCCGTGGGTGTCAATCCAGTAGCTAATGATATTTTCAAAGACTGCCACTAGGGTTGAGAGGGCTGCGAAGATCATGAAGACAAAGAAAAGGCTACCCCAGAGGCGCCCACCGGCCATCGAGTTGAAGATATTCGGCAAGGTGATGAAAATTAGAGAAGGACCGGCATCGGGCTGCACCCCAAAAGCAAAAGCAGCCGGGAAGATGATAAGGCCACTCATCAGGGCGACAAAGGTGTCCAAAATGATGACGTTGATGGACTCACCGGTCAGTGAGCGGTCTTTGCCAATATAAGAGCCAAAAATAGCCATACTTCCAATACCTAAGCTTAAGGTGAAGAAAGCCTGTCCCATAGCGGCGTAGATGGAGCTCCAAACCCCCGATTCTGCCAGACGTTTAAAGTCGGGCAGGAGGTAGAACTTAAGTCCTTCGCCTGCTCCGGGGAGTGTGACGGCTTTAATTACCAAGAGGATCATGACCAAAAGGAGGGCACTCATCATATACTTGGTAATTTTCTCGACCCCTTTCTGGAGGCCGATTGCACAAATGCCCAACCCTAGCAGGGTTGCAACAATCATCCAAAAGATCATCTTGCCGGGGGCCTCTAAAAGGGCGCCAAAGTGGGCTCCAATCGCCTCATTAGCGACGCCGGAGAGTTGTCCTCCCGCCATTGAGAAAAAGTAGTAGATGAGCCAGCCACTGATAACCGTATAAAACATCATTAAGACATAGTTACCACCAATGGCAATCGGTCCATAAATACTCCACTTAGTCCCTTCCGGTTGCAGTTTTTTAAACGCTAAGCCGACGTTTTGCTGAGAAGCTCTACCGACGGCAAATTCCATAACCATAATAGGGAGACCAAAAATTAAAAGGAAGAGGATGTAAATCAGCACAAAAGCCGCTCCTCCAAATCTTCCGGTAATAAAAGGGAAGCGCCAGACGTTACCTAACCCAATTGCGCAGCCGGCAGCCAGGAAAATAAATCCCAGACGACTGCCCAACGACTCTCTCTTTTGTGACATAATTCCTCCTCAACGGTAAAAATTTGCAGTTTTTGATTATTTCGATAACAATAGCATGAAACTAAAACAAATGCATTCGTTTTCTTGACATTGTTGTCTTGAAAAGGGCACAATACCGGAAAAGTTGTCCCATCAGGAGGAATTATAATGGCAAGCGCTTCTGTCTTAAAAGATTATCTTAAGAAAACTCCCTTGGAGCAGGTCGACACCGGCTGCGTTGCCTACCTCGCCGCCCTTGAGCAAGTCGCCTCAGTGAGCCCCCTAGTTGCCAAACATATTGTGCAGGAGCTTATTGACCAGCGCAGCCACCTCAAGCTAATTGCCAGTGAAAATTACAGCTCACTTCCCTCCCAATTAGCCATGGGTAACCTCCTAACCGATAAATATGCGGAAGGGTTTGCCTACCACCGCTTTTACGCCGGTTGCGATAACGTCGACGCCATTGAAGAATTTGCCAGTAGCCAAGCCAAAAAACTCTTTGGAGCGCAACACGCCTATGTTCAACCCCACAGCGGGGCCGATGCCAATTTGATTGCCTACTGGGCAATTCTGAACACCAGGGTACAGATCCCTGCCATGGAGAAATTGGGACAGACCAATGTGAGCAACCTTTCAAAAGAGCAATGGGATGAACTAAGAGTTCTTTTGGGTAATCAAAAACTGTTAGGGCTCGACTACTACTCGGGCGGTCACTTAACACATGGTTACCGTCAAAATATCTCGGCGCAGATGTTTGATGCCTACTCTTACAGCGTAGACAAGGAGAGCGGTCTGCTCGACTACGATGCAATTGAGAGGATTGCCCAAGAGGTCAAGCCTTTAATCCTTTTAACCGGCTATAGCGCCTATCCCCGTCTCATCGATTTTAAACGGATGCGGGCAATTGCCGACTCCGTAGGGGCGGTCTTCATGGTCGATATGGCCCACTTTGCCGGTTTAGTGGCAGGCAAGGTAATGCGCGGCAATTATGATCCGGTGGCTTGGGCCGATGTAGTGACCACCACGACCCACAAAACCCTAAGGGGACCGCGCGGTGGTATGGTCCTCTGCACATCAGAATTTGCACCGGCTGTCGATAAAGGGTGCCCCTTGGTAATTGGTGGCCCTCTTCCCCAAATGTTAGCGGCCAAAGCCATTGCTTTTACCGAGGCGTTAGAACCCTCTTTTGCAACCTACGCCCAGAAGATCGTGGATAACTCAAAAGCTTTAGCCCAAGGGTGCATTGATGAGGGCATAACTGTGGCGACTAACGGTTCGGACAACCACCTGATGTTGCTTGATGTGCGTAGTTTTAACCTAAATGGACGGCAAGCCGAAAGTGCCCTGCGCGACTGTGGCATTACCCTCAATCGCAATTCCCTCCCCTTTGACCCCAATGGTCCTTGGTACACTAGTGGCTTGAGGATTGGAACTCCGGCAGTAACCACCTTAGGCATGGGTAGTGCGGAGATGAAAGAGATCGCCTCAATTATTAAACTAGTTTTAGATCATACCAAAGCTGCCGTGGTTACAAAGGGTGACAAAGAGGGGCAAAAGAGCAAAGCCCGGGCAGTTACCGCCAAAGAGGTAGTTAAAGAGGCGCGTGAACGGGTAGAGGCCCTTTTAAGTAATTTTGTCCTCTATCCTCAACTTGACCTGAGCCTCTTACTGGAGTATGTTGCAGAACATAAGTAGAAGAGGAGGAGATTGATGAGTAATATCCCCAACAATCTTAAATATTCTAAAGAACACGAATGGGTTCGTTTAGAAGGAGACTTGGCCTATGTCGGTATTACCGATTATGCTCAAGACACTTTGGGAGAGATAGTCTACGTAGAGTTACCTCCCGTGGGTGAAAGTTATGCATCCGGTGAAGAGGTAGCCAATGTTGAGTCGGTTAAAGCTGCCAGTGCTATCTACAACCCAATCAGCGGAACTGTCGCTGAGGTAAACGAAGAACTTGATGGTTCTCCCGATTTAATCAATGAAGATAGTTATGCTAATTACCTTTACATCTTAAATGACTTCAATGCGGACGAATTGGAAAACCTTCTGGATGCAGAGGGCTATGCTGAGTATATTGCCACTTTAGATTAGGCGGAGGCTTCATGAAATCATACATTCCTCACACAGTTGCCGATCGGCAGCGGATGCTCGCCGCTATTGGAGTGGCTTCGCTTGACGAACTGTTTGCCCCTATTCCCGAAAAGTACCTCCTCAAAGACGAACTACCCCTCCCTTTAGGGGTGGCTGAGGAGGAGGTTTTCCAGCGTTTAAAAAAACTGGCGGCCCTTAACCAGCAGAAAATCTCCTTTCTGGGGATGGGTTCATACGACCGCATCGTACCGGCAGCTGTCCAAAGCATAGCCAGTTTGCCGGCTTTCGTAACGGCTTATACCCCCTACCAGGCGGAGATGTCACAGGGGCTCCTCCAAGCAATTTTCGAATACCAGAGTATGATTTGCGAGCTCACCGGGATGGATGTCTCCAATGCCTCGCTCTATGATGGATTTACCGCCGCCACCGAAGCGGCGAGTATTATGCTCTCAAGCCGGCGTAAGAGCGATACAATCCTAGTTTCCCAAACTCTCCACCCTTTCACCCTAGAGGTGTTAAAGACTTGGGCTTTGGGAACTAATGTAAAAATTGAGGTTGTTAAAGAGCGGGGAAGGCGGCTGTGTGTAGAGGACGTGGAGCCCTACCTCCATGGGCAAGTTGCCGGCCTCATCGTCCAAAGTCCCAACCGCTACGGGATTGTTGAAGATTACACCTCTTTGGCGCAGATGTTACACACCAATGCTTGTCAGTTGACTATCTCAAGTGACCCTTTAGCCCTAGTCCTCCAAAAGAGTCAGGGAGAGTGGGGCGCCGACATTGCCATTGGCGACACACAACCTTTAGGCTTAGTGAATGCTTTTGGGGGCCCCTCTTGTGGTTACATTGCCGTTAGAAAAGACTTAATGCGGAAAATTCCGGGGCGAGTGGTGGGCCAAACGCTCGACATAAGAGGCAACCGGGGGTTTGTGCTCACTCTCCAAGCCCGTGAGCCACATATTAAAAGGGAGCGCGCAACCAGCAACATCTGCTCTAACCAAGCGTTGGCAGCCTTAACGACAGCTGCCTATATAGCTCTGGTGGGGGAGGCGGGACTCAAAGAGGTCGCCACCCAAAGTTACGATAAAGCCCACTATTTAGCCGGCAAACTAAGGGGACTGAGTGGCATTAGCCTAGAAGAGGAGAGCCCTTTCTGGTGTGAATTCCCGCTCATTTTTGAGACACCTCAAACGCTGGAGAGGGCTTTAAAGGCCCTTTCAGAGGCCGGTATTTGGGGCGGGGTGCGCCTCGGGAAAATAAGCGGGAAAGCTGAGGATGAATCAACCTTAATTGTCGCCGTCAGTGAAAAGAGGACTAAGGAAGACCTCGATTTATACTCCACTACACTGCAGGAGGCGCTAAAATGAGTCAAAAACTCTTAATTGAACTCTCCAAAGAGGGGCGACGCGGTTACAGGTTTCCTCTCTCGGATGTCCCTTCAGCACCAACTCTTCCTGAGAGTGTAAGGCGGGAGGTAGCCCCAAGGCTCCCAGAGGTGGCCGAATTAGACGTTGTCAGGCACTACTCTAATTTAGCGCGCCACTCTTTTGGCGTCGATTACGGGGCCTATCCTCTGGGGAGTTGCACCATGAAGTACAACCCAAAGCTCCACAATTATGTAGCAGCTTTGGAGGGGTTTACCAATATCCATCCCCTACAGGACGAAGAGAGTGTGCAGGGAGCCCTAGAGGTGATATTCAACACTACCAAAGCCCTTTCACAAATCACGGGGATGGCCTGGGGATCGTTACACCCCCTGGCAGGGGCCCATGGGGAATACGTTGGACTCAAGATTATTAAGGCTTACCACGCAAAGCGGGGAGAAGAGGGGCGTCACAAGGTAATCGTCCCCGTTAGCGCCCATGGGACCAACCCCGCCTCAGCCTCCCTTAACGGCTACTCAATAGTTGAAGTCGCGACCGATAAGAGGGGTCTAGTCGACGTTGAAGCTTTAAAAGGACTCCTTGATGAGAGTGTGGCAGCGATTATGTTGACCAACCCCAATACCCTGGGACTCTTTGAAGAGGAGATTGGCGAAATTGCCTCTCTGGTGCACGACTGTGGGGCTCTGCTCTACTACGATGGCGCTAATTTAAATGCGATTCTTGGAATGGCGAGACCTGGGGATATGGGGTTTGACGTTGTCCACCTAAATCTCCACAAAACATTTGCCACGCCCCATGGGGGAGGAGGCCCTGGCTCAGGACCAGTTTTGGTGACTGAGACCCTTAAACCTTTCCTTCCCATCCCCGATGTAATCAAGAGTGCCACAGGCTACCGGTGGCAATGGGAAAGTGGGTCTTCTATTGGGCGCGTTAGTGGTTTCTGGGGCAATTTTTTAGTCTATCTGAAAGCTTACGCCTATATCCTAACGATGGGCAGTGATGGACTGAAAGCCGTCGCTCAACACGCCGTTCTAAATGCCAATTACATGCTAGCTGCGCTAAGTGACTATTTTAAAGTCCCCTACCAAAAGCGGTGTATGCACGAATTTGTCCTCTCCTTGCAAGACTACAAGGAGAAGTGGGGCGTGAGTGCCAACGACTTTGCCAAAGCTTTACAGGATTATGACTACCACCCGCCTACGGTCTACTTCCCCCTAATAGTCAGTGAGGCCTTGATGTTTGAACCGACCGAAACTGAGAGTGTAGAGACGCTCGACGGGATTATTGAAGCTTTGATTAACCTAGGAAAGTTAGCCCAAAGCGAAAGTGCCAGGCTCAAAGAGGCCCCTCTAAAAAGGAGCGTAAGGCGTCTTGATGAGGTTAAAGCGGCCAAGGAGCCCATTTTGAAGTGGCAAAACTGATTGCATAGAGGCCACTTGAATAGTATATTAAGGGGCATGAACACTATATTAATCCGTGACGGACTTTTAGTTGAGGCGAGTCGTTCGTGGCACGCCGACATCTTGATTGAAGGGGAAAAAATCGCCCGTGTGGAACCTTTCATCGACCCTCAATCGGTGCCTCAGGGGACTACGATTGTCAATGCTGAGGGGTTATGTGTCTTACCTGGCCTAATTGATGCCCACACCCATTACCACCTCATCTCAAGAGGGACAGTTACCGCCGATGGCTTTGAAGAGGGTTCGCGCTTAGCCGCTTACGGTGGGGTGACTACTGTCATTGACTTTGCCGACCACGATAAAAGCCGCCCTCTGGTTACCTCGAGCGAAGAGCGTATCCAGGCGATGGAGGAGGGGATGGCTATCGACTTTGCCCTCCATCAAGGGGTTTACGGAATCCCTGAGACAATTAAAGAGGAGCTTGAGGCCGTCAAAGAGCGGGGTATTAGCGCTATCAAGATCTTTACTACTTATAAAGATGTAGGCTACCTCATTGCAACGGAGGGGCTCAAAGTTCTCTTTGAAACATGTAAAGCACTCCACATGATGATTAGCGTGCACTGCGAAGATGATGCCTTAATTACGGCGATAAACGACACCTACAAGGGGGACTACAGAGTGGCTGACCACCCCCTTTTACGCCCTAGTGAAGCCGAATACCGCGCTATTATGGCCATGGGATTGTTGGCAAAAGAGGTGGGTATCCCCCTCTATATTGTCCATTTGTCGAGTGCCAAGGGGTTAGAGGCGGTACATACCCTCCGCTCACAAGGGGTCGATTTGCTTGTGGAGACAACGCCCCACTACCTTCTCCTTGATGACTCTTACCTTAAGGGACAGGAGGCTTCTCTTTATCTAATGACCCCTCCGCTACGGAGTAAAAAGGACAATCTTATCTTGCAAGATGCCCTAGTCGCCAAAGAGCTCCAAGTTGTGGCAACCGATCACTGTGCCTTTACGAAAGAGCAAAAGTTAGCTAGTAGTGATTGCCGCACTATATTCCCCGGTATACCGGGAACAGAAGAACTTCTCCCACTAATTCACACCTTTGCCGTGGCTTCGGGGCGGATGAGTCTGTCGCACATGGTGCGTCTTTTATCGACGGCACCGGCCAAAGCCTTTGGTCTTTATCCTCAAAAGGGGTCTTTGGAAGTGGGCAGTGATGCCGATATCATCATCTTTGACAGCGAGCACCTGTGGACCCTCTCACATGAAAACCTCCACAGTGCCGCCGGTTATACGCCTTATGAGGGGTTTAGAGTTGTCGGTAAGGCTGAGATGACCTACCTTAGGGGGCGTCTAATCATGGGAGACGATATCTACCTCGGTAAAAAAGGGAATGGGAAATTTATCAAAGCCCGCGAGTCCCTTGTTTTTGAGGGATTCAGGTAAGGTAGAGTCTCTTTACGATAAAGAGGACCAACCGGTCGGGCAGTAGTCGCTTTAAGAGTAGAATCAATTTGTAGCTCACCCCTACCGCTTTACGGGGCGGGGGCGATTTCTGATTGGCCAATTTGTAGATTACGCGGGCCACTTTGAGGGGTGGATAACCTCCCTGTTCATCTGCACTCATCTTCTTAATAGCCCGTGCCCCCTGCTCACTATAGGGAGAATTGGGGGGGATGGCCACCTTTCTTTGAGCTGTAAAGGGGGTTTTTGTATCGCCTGCCTCAACGATAGTCGCTTTGATTCCTTCCATCCTTAAAGCATCACTGTAGGCTTCCAGGGCAAATTTTGTGGCGCTGTAGTGGCTCTGAAAAGGTAACGAAATTTTCCCGCCGACGGAGCCCAACAGAATAACCAGTGAATCCTCCTCTGAGCGCATAAGGGGGAGGAGGGCGGCATTGACCCGCAAAACGCCAAAGTAGTTGGTCTCAAATTGCTGGTAAACAGCCTCCAGAGGGGTGTCTTCGGCTGCTCCGGCAATCCCGAAGCCGGCACAGTGGAGGATTACCTGAATCCCTTTGCCGGTGAGCTTTTGGGCCTCACTGTTGATCTTCTTAACGGTCTCTTCAACTTGTCCTTGGTTAGTGACATCCAAGCTGTAGAGGTGAACATTGGAGGGCTTTTCCCCCTCAATCTTCCCACGCCGTGAGACTCCCCAGACATTCCACCCTTTGGTGGCAAAGAGGTGTAAAGAGGCGAGACCAATACCGCTGGTCGCGCCGGTTATAAGGATATTTTTACGCTGCATTGTTTAG
>Ga0172382_10004224_pt1 | contig 22137 bp, 20 predicted proteins | sample Leawel138RmetaG_FD_122245 | JGI IMG/M metagenome (GOLD analysis project Ga0172382, IMG submission 122245) | Leachate microbial communities from a municipal landfill in Southern Ontario, Canada - Leachate well 138R metaG | ecosystem: Engineered > Solid waste > Landfill > Unclassified | place... | reverse complement strand
GACCAGCTGTCTTTAGCCATTGGTAGAGGTGGTCAAAATGTGCGTTTAGCAGCTAAACTTACTGGTTATCTGATTACTATTAAATCTGCTCAAGGAGATGTTGAATCTGAGGCAACTGGTGAAGAAGAGTATGAGATTGACACCTGGAGCGAGCTTTCTTCAGAAACTCGCGAGTTTTTAGTTCAGCATAAACTAACCACGATCTATGATCTTGAAAGATTTCAGGATAAATGGGCTGAAGAAGAGACTATCACTCAAGCGGAAAAGGAAGCTATTGAAAAAAGACTCAAAGAGTATCAAGAGGAACAACAAGCCAAGGAGTTGTAGACAGTTCCTGACTAATGTCACTCTAGAGATCTTGTTACACATATTTAATATTTAATGCTATCAACCAATGCTGAAAGTTAGATCACCAATCATCACTGTTATGGGCCATGTTGATCATGGTAAGACTACTCTGCTGGACTATCTTCGCCACACTAAAGTTCAGGTCGGAGAAGCTGGTGGTATTACTCAACACATTGGAGCTTATCAAATCAAGCATAATAATCAGAAGATTACCTTTATTGACACCCCAGGTCATGCTGCTTTTAATGAGATGCGTCAGCGAGGAGTCCAAGTTACCGACATCGTGATCTTGGTTATTTCAGCCAAGGATGGTGTTCAGCCTCAAACTATAGAGTCAATTAAATATATTAAAGAGGCTAAGGTTCCCTGCATTGTGGCTCTAAATAAGATGGATTTGGAGGGAGCCAATCCAGAGCAAGTCAAAACTCAACTCGCAGAAAACGATATGGTGGTGCAGGAATACGGAGGAGATATTGATGTGATAGAGATCTCAGCCATTAAAGGCGACGGTGTTGATGAGTTACTAGAAACAGTGTTAACCATGGCTGAGTTGCTGGAGCTTAAAGCTGATGATGAAGCCCCTTTGAAGGCAGTCGTGATCGAGGCGACTAAAGATCAGTATAAGGGGCCTCTTGCCAGAGTGATTGTTCAAGAAGGCACTCTTCAGCTAAAACAAGAACTGCTAGTTGATGATATCCGTGGCAGAGTTCGTTCTTTAATTAACGAAACAGGGCAACAGTTAAAAGAAGTTAAGCCTGGTGAGCCGGCTGAAATATTAGGTTTAAGCGATGTGCCTGAAGTTGGCCAAGTTGTGCAGGATGCAGTTGCGCTGAGCACAGTTGCGCCAGAGACAAAAACAACCCAGGAGTCTCAGGCTCAAGCTGGGCACGCCTCAACAGAAGATCATCCTCAATCTTTTTTAAATGATCTGGATATTGAGATACTGCTGGGCGATAAACAAAAACTAAACTTGATTATTAAGGCTGATGTTAAGGGTACTTTAGAGGCTATTACCCAGTCATTAGACCAAGATACTATCCAGCTGATCTCAGCTAGTGCTAGTTTGTTAAGCGAGAGTGACTTAGAGTTAGCGCAAACAACCAGCAGTGTTATTGTGGTTTTTGGTCAGCAAGTTCCAGCTAGATTGCAAAAAATGGCTAAAGAGATGGGGGTGATTATTAAACAATACGACATTATTTATCATCTATTAGAAGATTTAGAAGAACAGATGCTTAAGCTTATGGATCCGCATTATGGAGAAGTTGAGTTAGGACAGGCAGAAATTTTACAAATATTTGATTACAACAATCAAAAAATTGCTGGTATCAGGGTTATTTCAGGCGAGATTGGTCGTCATGACAAGCTTTACTTAAAGCGCGATGATGAGATTGTTGGACGTCCGGTTATCACCAGCATGAAGCATGGTAAGGATAGTATTGAAACCGTGAAATCCAAGAATGAAGCAGGATTGGCTTTTAAAAATAAAAACCTTGATTTTAAAAAAGGTGATATAATAGTAGCCTATAAAAAAAGTTAAAGATATTAAATATTAGTATTGGTTACTTTATTTGCTGGAAAACTCTAGCAAAATAAGGGAAAAAGGAGACATACCATGGCTTTATTAAAAAAGCAGAAACAAAAAATTATTGAAGGCTATCAACAGTTTGAAGGCGACACAGGTTCCCCTGAAGTACAGGTGGCACTGTTAACAGCCAGTATTCAAGAAATTACTGACCATCTTAAAAAACACCCAGGTGATGACCATTCGCGCAAAGGGTTATTGCGTCAAGTTTCCAAAAGAAGACGTTTATTAAGATTTTTGCAAAGACACAGTGACGAAAGATATCAGGCGTTAATCAAAAAAATTGGTTTGAAAAAGTAAAGAGTTTAAGGATTTATCTTAAACTAGTAAAAAATTCATAAACTGCGTACGATAGGTTTTTAAAAAAAACATTAATTATTAATTACTAAGCTAGAGTAACTGAGTTTCGATTGGCAAGCAGTGATTATTTTTTTAAAAGAGTCTTGGCTCCCAAAAAATAACTACTTCCTGCTTATTGAAATCAGTTTCCCCCAGCTTAGAACAAACAATGAATTATTTGGCAGAAGTTTGGCGCAGATAACCGAACACACAAACCGGTGACTGTTAACCATGACCATCTGCAAAAGGAAAAAAATTATGTTACATCCAACATATACTGATCAACTTGATCACAAGATTAAACTCGGAGACAAGACAATCGAGTTTACCATTGGTAAGTTTAGTGAGCAAACCGCTTCTGCTGTTTTAGCTAGGTGTGGAGAAACTGTTGTTCACACCACTGTAGCATTAGGCAGTAAGGTGGATTGGGGATATTTCCCTTTAACTGTAGAATATGAAGAAAAGCTTTATGCTAGCGGTATTATTAAAGGTTCGCGTTGGGTCAAACGTGAAGGTCGACCCACTGATGATGCTGTGTTAAAGGCGCGAGTGATCGATCGCTCTATTCGCCCGCTTTTTCCAGAAGGTATTACGAATCAAGTACAAGTTGTTAGCACTGTTTTTTCTTATGATGGAGAAAACAGTCATGACATGCTAGCTTTAGTTGCAACCGGTCTAGCTTTAAGTATTTCCAATATTCCCTTTAACGGTCCAGTGGCAGGACTACGCATTGGTTATAAGAAAGCTGAGCAAAAGTATCTGCTCAATCCTTCTGAAAAAGAACAGGAGGAGCTGGATCTAGATCTGATTGTTTCCGGCACCGGTGACTCAATTGTTATGGTCGAGGCAGGTGCTAATGAAGTTGATGAAGAGATTGTTATCGAAGCAATGAAACAGGCACAAACCCAACTCAAGCAAGTTTGTGCTGATATTGATCAAATTGTGGCAAAGGTTGGCAAAGAAAAACTAGAGTTAGTAGAACCTCTTGCAGAGGAAGTTAAGGCTCGTCAAGAAAAAATTACTCAAGAAATTTCTCAGAAGTTTTCATCGCAAGTTCATGAGGCAGTGGTTAAACAAGGTCATCTCGAAGATTTTGGATTAGACGCTTTGGTTGAAGAGATGGTTGAGTACTTGAATGAAAAGGTTTTTATTGATGAAGACGCGGTAGAAGCTGAGGCCAAAGAAGTTAAAAATATTTTATTTGATTTAATGAAGCAAGAAGCTCGTCGTATGATTTTAGAGGAAAAGACTCGCCCAGATGACCGCAAGCCTGATGAAATTAGACCGATTTGGTCTGAGATAGATGTTTTCCCTCGCACCCATGGCAGTGCCATGTTTAAGCGCGGAGCTACTCAGGTGGTCTCGGTTACAACCTTGGGCAGTCCTTCTTTAGGTCAATATATTGAAGATATTGAGGGAGAAGCAGTGCGTCATTACATTCACCATTACAATATGCCACCTTATGCGTCAGGCGAGGTGGGTCGTTTTGGATATCCAAAACGACGTGAGGTTGGGCATGGAGCCTTGGCCGAACGAGCACTTTTGTCTATGCTTCCGCCTCAATCTGAGTTTCCTTATACTATTCGTGTGGTCAGTGAGATCCTGTCTTCAAACGGCTCAACAAGTCAGGCATCAGTCTGTGGTTCCACCATGTCTATGATGGCAGCTGGTGTGCCAATTAAAGCCCCGGTGGCAGGAATTGCTATGGGTTTGATGAGTAATGAAGATTTTAGCAACTATGTAGTGTTATCAGATATTCAGGGTTTGGAAGATCATGTCGGTGATATGGACTTTAAGGTTGCTGGCACCAAGGATGGTGTTACAGCAATTCAGATGGATATAAAACTAACCGGTATTACGGTTCAAGTTTTACGTGAGGCTTTAACTCAAGCTAAAAAAGGTCGTTTGCATATTTTGGCAGAAATGCTTAAAACAATCAAAGAGCCACGAGCCGAGTTAAGTCGGTTTGCGCCAAAAGTGCATCAACTAGAAATTCCCGCGGATCGTATTGGTGAGGTGATCGGACCTGGAGGTAAGATCATTAAAGAAATTATTGCTTTAACTGATGCGCAGGTAGATATTGAGGAAGATGAAGATCGCGATCTGGGAATCGTTAATATCGCCTCAGATGATATCATGGCCATTAGCAAAGCTAAGAAGATGATCGAGAACATCCTTAAAACTGTTGAGGTTGATGAGGAGTATGAAGGCACAGTAACCCGTGTTGAAGCCTACGGAGCTTTTGTCGAGTTTTTGCCTGGTCGTGAAGGTTTAGTGCATATTTCACAGATGGCAACCAATTATGTAAAAGATGCTCATGACATTGCTAAAGTTGGCGACGAGGTTAAAATTAGAGTGGCCGAGATCAAGGACGATGGTAAGATTGGTTTGTCAATGCTTAGCAAAGACGAGGCTGAGCAGGTAAAGCAACAGCGCCAGAATAAAAGACCAAGTTATCGTCCTGACCAAGGCAGAAGGGGCACCAATCGGTCTAGCAGTTATTCAAGAAGATAATCAGAAAAACTTATCTGGACCTTGCTGTAGAACAGAAACTACAGCAAGGTCCATTTTGTGACTCAACCATGATTAACTACGGGATTTAGCAAGATTTAATTTATGAATAGAGTAAAAATTAAATTTTCCACACCCCGTATCTCGCTGTTCACACCTTATAATTCATACCAAACCCTTAATTCTTTTTTTCAAATACTTTATACTATTATTCATATGACCCTGCCTTCAATTCAATCAGACAACAAAACCATAGGTTTGCTTGAACTAGATTTAGCACCCAAGCTGGCTTCGTGTTTAGGACTTGACCTTCAGATTTCACAGAATGTTGAGATAGTTGTTAACCTCCTTGAACAGATGGGTAAAATCGGGGCAGAACATCTAACCGGCTTGGTACTTGATCCGATTTACAGTTTTGAACTGGCCAAAAACCAAGGTAAGGCTGGAATCCTGATGCGATTAACTACCGTGCGTGAAGATCTTGATCCGCTTGCGATTCCTTCTTTAATTTCTAATTATGGTTTGGAAGAGTTGAGAAATAATTACAACATGGCTTGTTTGGAGTTTTATTATCATCCAGAAGAAGAACAAGCTTTAAAAAAAAAGCAGTTATTAGCCGAGGTTCATGACTACTGTGATTATCTAGATATAGATTTACTCTTAAACTTGATTGTGTACACACCGGCTGATGAAGAGTTCACGCCCGAGGCTTTTCAAGAAGATCAACTGATTGCGATTCAAGAGTTAAAAAACAGTACAGACGCGATTGCCCTACAGTGTCCAGTTGATGCTTTGGCCATTGCTACCATTACGGCTGAGCTAGATATACCCTGGATCTTTGCAAACTACAATCATAATTATGAAGAGTTTAAGCAAGAGCTAAGGATTTGTTTAGAAAATGGCGCCTCGGGATTTATAGTGGGTGAAAGCTTGTGGCGTGAGCTTAACCGGTTCAAACTCGAGGATAAAAGTCCAGACATTGAGAAGATAACTCAATTTATTGACACCATTTTTCAAGATAGAGTGATAGAGTTAATGAGGATTGTAGAAGAAGGTTGAAAACGAGATACCTTGATTTCCAGCCAAAGATTCCATACTTAATAAAAAAACTCGATATTAAAAATCAAGCACCCAACTCAGTTAATCATGCTCCAAATAATTTTAGATGTTGAAACAAAAAAAACTTTTAACGAGGTTGGCGGTTATTTTCCCGACCGCTTAGGGGTTTCTTTTGTTGGAGTAAATATCCGTCAGCAGTTTGGTGAGCCTGGCGAGATGAAGGCTTTTTTTGAAGATGATTTACCTGATCTTTTTCCATTGCTTGAGAAGGCTGATGTTTTGGTGGGCTATAATATTGACAGTTTTGATCTACCCACCCTAGCACCTTATTACACAGGAGAGATTGAGGCTTTTCCAACCCTAGATCTTATGAACAGGATAAAGGACAGTTTTGGTCATCGCATCAGACTTGATAATGTTGCTAAAGAAACATTAGGCAGGGGCAAGATCGGTGACGGGCTGGATGCCATAAAATATTATAAGAACAATCAGATGGATAAGTTAAAAGAGTACTGCTTACAAGATGTAAAAGTAACTCGAGATATTTATGATTATGGTTTGAAAACAGGCAAAGTTAAGTTTCGTAATAAATGGAATCGGTTTATTGAATGCGATGTTGACTTTAGTTTTACACCTAAAAAAAACGATGGAGTGCAGATGGCCCTGATATAAAGACTTAATTTTTAAAGGCGCATAACTTAATAATGAGTATTGAGTACTAGATTTTCTTGTCAAGACCTGCTATAATATATCTATTGAACAACAACTTAAACAACCATTCTTCTAAAATAACTTGAACACCTCCCTTTTTTGCTTACTCATTTTTAAACATTAATTGATTATTTTGCGTTATTAATTAGTCTCTTAGGAGAGGAGAACATATGGAAGACAACACTCAAAGACAGACCGGTAGCGTCAAGTGGTTCAATATCACCAAAGGTTATGGTTTTATTGCTCCAGATGAAGGCCAGGGTGACGTGTTTGTACATATTACCAACCTCAATGGAGTGGATCCCAACCAATTGCAAGAAAACACAAAGGTTGAGTTCACTGTTGAGCAAGGTGATAAAGGCTTACAGGCAGTCAATGTAACTTTAGCATCAGCTGAAGCCTAATGATGTGAGTTTGATCAAGTAATATAAACTCAAAAATTTAAAAAATACCCGCTGTAGCAGTTATTGTCTAAGCGGGTTTTTTTAAAAAATTAACCATTAAAAAATATGTTAAAATTGGTTCATGTCTGATTCTGTGACTTTTTCTCCACACCAACTCACTGCTAATGTCAAACTTTTACATAAGGTTGCCATTATTTCTCAAGATAAAGTTTTAATCTTAAAACGCTCAGCTTCAAGTTTTTCAAGACCTGGCAACTGGGACTTGCCTGGTGGTAACAGCGACTGGCCAACCAATGTTTTGCAACCAAAGATTAACCTACATCAGCAAGATATCGCGCGCGAGATACAAGAGGAGGTTAATCTTCAGCTTGACCCTCAACTTTTTACTGAAGAGAGTTTGGTTTATTTTGCCACTTATTTTGAACCAGACCGTCAAATCTACTCAATTAATTGTGGTTGGAAGGCGGTAATTGAGGAAAACTTGGCTTCAACCGTGAGATTATCTCACGAGCATACCGAGCTAGCATGGATCGGTTTATCTCAGCTTGATCAATATGATTTTGGAGGTGAGGCGCGTGATCTTGAAACTAAAATTATTCGTCGAGTTTTGCAATAATTGTTATTAAACTTCATGCAGATTTTTGTTGGCTCAACCAATCCAGTAAAACTCAATGCTACCATTATCGCGGCTTCTGAAACATGGCCTGAGGTAGTTGTGCAGGGATTTGATGTGACAAGCGGTGTTAGTGAACAACCCATTACTGATCAGGAAACTAAACAAGGAGCTATAAATCGAGCACAACAAGCCTTGATTAAGGGACTGGGGGCAACCCCGACAAATAAATCTCACAACGGGCAGGAAACTTTAGGCATGGGTTTGGAAGGTGGAGTTTTTATTGATGATGAAGATCAGATGTGGACAACTGTCTGGGGAGCTGTCGTTGATCAAGAGGAGCAGGTCTTTTTAGGAAATGGAGCTCGGTTTAAGGTGCCAAGCTTGGTTGCTCAGGAAATTTTAGCTGGCGGTGAGATGGGACCGTTTATGGCTGATTATTGTCAGGTTCCTTCCTTAAAAACAAGAGAAGGTTTAATTGGTGTTGTTACTAAAAACTTTGTTGATCGCACTGAAGAATATGCCACGATTGCTAAACTGGTTTTAGGTTTATGGTATGGTCAAGATTGGCAGAAAACTTTAAAATAAGCAGGTTATTTTTACAGAGGATTGCTATAATAGCTCTAGCACTAGCAACTTACTATATAAATATTTAGTACTTTATATCTAATACTTTATGCCCAATACTAATATGCAAAAACCACAAGAATACACTGCCATCTTTGAGAATAAAGAAGTTTATAATGAAAAGTTTGAACATTACCACTTTGAACTAAAGTCCCCTTACATCCTTAACTTTCAAGCTGGACATTATGTTTCCCTTGTGGTTAATGAAGCAGGTTTGCATCGGGCTTACTCAATTTGTAGTGATCCAGATATTGATCATGGGATCGAGATATTGTTGGATGTTATGCCTCAGGGAGCCGGTGTTTCTTATTTTCAAAATCTAAAATATGGAGATGAGATTAAGTTTCTAGCACCGATGGGAAGGTTTGTTATTAAGGAAAATCCTGACAGAGAGGCAATAGTATTAGTGGGCACAGGGTCAGGCATCGCGCCTTTGCATAGTATGGTAGTAGATCAGTTAAAAAATAACTCTTTTAGCAAGCCCATTATTTTATATTGGGGACTGCGACATGCTAGCCATTTGATATGGCAAGATGAGTTTACGCGCTGGTCAAAAAGCTTTCCTAACTTTAAGTTTCATCCCACTTTATCTCGCCCAGAGACGCAATGGCCGTTGTGCAGAGGTAGGGTGACCGACTGCTTACAGATGCATGACCTGCCACCAAAAGCGGATTATTATTTATGTGGTTGCAAAGAGATGGTTAATGAAGCAAAACAGATTTTGCAACAGCGAGAAGTGTCAATTGCCAACATCTTTCACGAAAAATTTTTTTAATCTTCACAGTTGTTTAGTATTATTTAGTGCAACAAGTTTACCTAGCCATGTTGCAACTTGTAAATTCTAATAGTTTCAGTTATAAATATGATTAACTAATAACTACTAATTGACATCTCTTATAAATTAGAGAAAATAATATCAAAATATAACAATTTACAACTAGCTTTACTGCAATCAAGATTTTTTTTCTTTAACAATTATTTTTCATCTCTTTCATAATTATTTTTAAGAAAGGCTTTTATGAACTTTAAAAAATATTCCCCATTCATCATTCCAATAATCTCTCTTTTATTGGTATTATTTTTAGCTTTCCGCTGGTATAACCTTAGAACCCAGCGTGACCAGAACAATCTTTTTCAAGAGGTTGAGATTGAGAATCTCTCGGAAAAAGATCAAATCGTGATTGGCGCGCCAGATACAAGCACTGTCCAGCTCAAACCAGAAGATGAAAGTTTGGCTTCAGGTCAGGTTAGATATCGCTTTGTTGACGATAGATTACTGTTTAGCGTTTCTGCAGATTTACCTCAAGAAGAAGCTGTCACTTATCAGGTTTGGATCAGCCCAAAGGATGAGGGCTTTTATCAAAAAGCATTTGTTTTAACTTATAGCAAGGGTGGCTACACCGGTAGTGCCTCGGTTTCACGAGATCAACTACCTTTAGAGGTGGTTGTGTCTAGAGAGGCAGATTCTAATGATCAAGAAATCGAGCAAGAACTGTTAAGAGGCCTGATCGTTGATGACGAGACTAATCAAGAAGATGGTCTGGGACTCGAGTAATCTTGTTATAGAAATTGGCACTTGAGGTATCTATCTGGTTCTGATAAGCTTAATATTAGATTAATAGCAAAACAATAATTTAATTAAAACCAATCTTTGTTTTGTTAAAAATCTAATACAACCAGACTAAGCAAATCTTAGTTGGTCTTAATAAATTATTAACTATCCCTAAACAGGGAAGAAAAGGAGCATTTATGAGTGCTTATAGTTATTCAAACTCAAAGGGTCAGACCTACTTTCTTCACAAGAAGGATGTAACCCTCAAAAACGGTCGTGTTCAAACTATTTATTTCTTTGCCCGCGATGTTCGAAATGAAGCAATTGGAGCTGTACCAGCTGGTTATGAAGTTGTTGAAACCAAGAGAACAGGTATGCCAGTATTAAGAAAAGTTAAGAAATAACTAGTTTCTTGATTAAAGGAACTAAACCCGCATCTTTTTCTGATGCGGGTTTTTGTTAGAATGGGATAATCAAGTTTAATTGCAGTTTGTCTATATTAATTATTAGTTTTTCTTTATGAAAATCATTCTTGGTGCTGACCACGGCGGTTTTCAAGTTAAACAACAGATTTACAAGTGGCTTAAGGAGCAAGGTTACAAGGTTGTTGACGCTGGAGCTCATCAGCTAGACCCTCAAGACGACTATCCTTTATTTGCTTTTGAGGTGGCAAAAAAAGTTTCTGCTGACAAAGATGCTATGGGAATTTTATTTTGTAGATCTGGAGCTGGCATGGCCATTGTCGCAAACAAACTCAGAAAAATCAGGGCAGTTGAGGTTTTTAATCCCTTAAGTGCTGAGCATGCCAGGGAACACAACAATGCCAATATAATTACCTTATCAGCAGATTGGCTAGATCTAGATGAGATTAAAAAGATTGTTGAAAAATTTTTAGTGACAAGGTTTACTGCAGAAGAACGGCATCAAAGACGGATCGATCAAATAACAGATATCGAGAACCAATCCTGAATTAGTGATCGCCATACCAGACAATTAAACAAAAGCACCAGGCCAAACCACCATACTTAAAGATTCAGTATCCCAGACTCAAGACCAAGAAACCAATGAAATTTTACCCAGCCTTATTATCAGATTCTTTAGAGACTATTGCTCATCAACTTGAAGTAGCAAGATCATTACCCCAAGTTAAACTTGTGCAAGTTGATATTCTAGACGGCCTGTTTGCTGATAACTTAACAGTTTCTTTAGGAGACATAACAACACTTGATTTTGGCGATCTCAAGCTTGATTTACATTTAATGGTTGAAGAACCGGTTGACTATGTTTATGAGTTATTAGATGGTAGTTTTTCAGTTCCGACTCGATCAGTTATTGCTCAAGTTGAGCGCATGAGCTTCCAGGATCAATATGTTAAGGAATTAAAGGATCATCAAGTTAAAGTGGGCATATCACTAGACCTTTTTACGCCTTTAACCGAGATCGAGGAACAGATTTTTCCAGATTTAGACCAGATTCAATTAATGGCTGTTGAGGCTGGATTCCAAGCGCAAAAACTGAATGAGCTGATTTATCAAAAAGTTACAGACTTAAAACAATCTTTAACAGACAGACGGTTGCAATGTGAGATTATTGTTGACGGTGGGGTCAAGTTAGATAATTTAAAAAAACTAAAACAAGCTGGGGCTGATGCAGTGGCTGTTGGAAGCATGCTATGGACAGCTAAAGATCCAAGAGAAGTTGCAGACAAGATTGCCAACATTTAAATCTAGTAATGTTAGTAACTGCAAATAATTTTTTTTGACAACTTACTACACCAGAAACTAAATCTCACTTATTAAATACTTAAGAGTTAATTTTCAATAGTCTCTATTAAACAACAACATGAAAACCAACATCAAGATTCCGGAAAAATACACAACAAACAAGATCGAGAAGGTTGCTTTTTTTGGGAGTGCTGACGTCTCGCCTGATCATCCGTTATATCAGGAAGTATTCACTATTGCACAACAAGTCGCACAAATGGGTAAGGTGATTATTAACGGTGGAGGGCCAGGGGTGATGCAGGCTGCAACTCGCGGAGCGCAGTCAGTGGTTGGTAAAAGTGTTGCAGTAACTTTTTATCCCAAAGACATGACCGAGTTTGAAGGTCGAGATGCTGAAAATAAAGTAGAGGAAGAGATTCAAACTGCTAATTATATTGAACGCCTGTTAGGTCTCATCTATTACTCAGATTTATTTATTTGTTTTAAAGGTGGTACCGGCACACTGAGTGAGTGGTCAACTGCTTGGCTGATGTCTCACTTGTACTTTGGTAATCATAAACCCATGATTTTATATGGAGAGTTTTGGCATGAGGTAATGGCAACGATTAATAAGCATTTTTTTATTGATGAGAAAGAAAAACAGATATATAAAATTGTAAGTAACCAAACCGGTTTGATGCAGGCTATTTCCGATTTTGAAAAGGAGATACTAGCTCGAGCTTAAACAACTTTCCATATTTTTAACAATCCTTCTCCCTTTGAAATAAGGTGTTTGATATACTTGTTATCTTTAAGTTATGGTTTAGTCGACAAGCATTTCATGATTTAATTAAGATGCTTAGTCTTATATTAACCAAGGCAGTGTTCTAGGTATGACAAAGATGCAGAATCTCCCCATCATACCTAATACCCATATCAAGTATCAAACACTTCATACCAAACACTCCAAATCAAATGCACCAAATAATATCTATCGGCTCGGCTTTAGTTGACATCTTTCTTCATACTCATAAGTTTCGAGTGAAAGAAGTTGATTCTGATGTAATGCTTTGCCATACCTATGGTGGCAAACTTGAGATCGACAGTTTTAATGTTTTTACTGGAGGCGGGGGTGGCAATACAGCAGTTGGTTTTTCTAGGTTAGGTTTCCAAACCAGCGTGGTTTGTGAAACCGGCAGAGACAGTTTTTCAGAGCTGGTTAAATCTGATTTAAAAAAGAATGGCGTGGCCACCAACCTAATTATCGAAGAAAAAAAAGAGCAAACTGGTGGATCAGTTATCTTGATCTGTCCTGAAGGTGAACGCTCGGTCCTTGTTCATCGTGGCGCAGCTGGTATGCTTGACCCTTTTGACATCTCGGCTTATTGGCTTTCTCAAGCTCAATGGGTTCATTTAACCAGCATCGGCGGTAATCAAGATACTCTAGAAAAAATTTTTCAATACGTTGGCAGAAATAATTATGCTAATTTGTCCTGGAACCCAGGAAAAAAAGAGCTAGCTTTGTTGTCTAATCGTCAATTATCAGTCAAAATAATTTCGTGTGAAGTATTTTTTGTTAATACCGAGGAATGGTCAATGATAGCTAATGTCCAGGGAGAGGTTTTGCAAAGTTTTAGATATGTGGTGGTTACTGCTGGTAAAAGAGGGGGTGATGTTTATTATAATAATGAACATGTTTTGCACTTTCCGGCTTTAGATGGTCCGCCAATTGATGCGACTGGAGCTGGAGACGCTTTTGCTACCGGTTTTGTAGCTGGTATCTTGTGGGAAAAATCAATAAAAGAATCAGCTGAAATTGGTGCAAAAAATGCAGCCTCGGTTATCAAGTATTATGGAGCTAAAACAGGTTTACTTACCAAGGAAGATTTGGCCCAACCAAACTTATGACTCAAGCCAACGATTACCAACAAGTTCTTCAGGATGAGATCGAGGAACTGCAAAAAAAAGCCGAGAACGCCAAGATGCCTGACGAGTTAAGGCGTAAGGTAAAAAAAGATATTATTGCTTTAAAACGTAGTGTAGAACTGGGCAGTTATGATGTGAAATATGAAACGGTTAGCAAGTATATTGATTGGGTTTTGCGCTTGCCATGGGGAGAAAAAGCAATTGACAGACTTGATATTAAAGAGGCAAAGAGTATTTTTGATAAACACCATTATGGGATGGAGGAGATTAAAAATCGGTTCTTGGAATATATCTCTGTTTTAAAGTTAAGACAACAAAATTTTCAGCAAGAAGATTTTAGTGCACCAATCTTGTTGCTGGTCGGTTTAGTTGGCACTGGTAAGACTACTTTTGGTTATGCTCTAGCTGAGGCTCTAAACAGACCGTTGGTGCGTATTCCGTTTGGAGGCATGGGTTCAGCTAAAGAAATACGTGGTAGTTCCAGGCTAGTTTTAGGTAGTGAACCAGGTAGGGTTATAAAAGGATTATGCGAGTCACATGTTGAAAATCCTGTTGTTTTATTGGATGAGGTTGATCGAGCTAGTGATGAGGCTAACCAGGAGATAATGGGTGTACTGATTGAGTTGTTAGATCCAGCCCAAAATCATGCGTTTACCGATTCATATATTGACTATCCAGTTAACTTAAGTAAGGCAATTTTTCTGGCCACTGCCAACAACACGGTCAGATTGCCAACAGCTGTGTTAGATCGTGTGGAAAGGATTGATATGCCTTCGTACACAGATCATGAAAAGTTGGTGATAGCTCAAAAATATGTTTTACCAGATTTATTAAAACAAGCCGGGTTAAAACCAGGACAGCTTATTATTAAGGCAGATGTCTGGCCAAATGTCATTAGACCTTTGGGTTTTGATGCTGGCATTAGAACCTTACAAAGAACCTTGCAAGGAGCAGTACGCAAAGCAGCTAGAATTATCGTGGAAAGAGGTTTTAATAAAGTGATTATTACTCGAGAAAATAGGGAAATATTTTTACCCAAATATTAGAGTTATTAACAGTTAGTAGTTAAAGTAGTTCATCTTTACCTCGGCTTCATTATTTATGAAGTAGATAACTTTTTCCTCTGATTCCTATATAATATGATTTTATGACTCAAACTCAGACTAATGTTTCAAGTTCAGACCAACTTAATAATGAGACAGTTCGGTCAGTAGAGCAATCAAGCCAAGAAAACCAGGCTAAGTCTAGTTCGTCTCCTATTATGTCGAAATCAATCCTTAATCAAGTTGAGCTGTCTTCTCAATATGAACTTAACGATTTAACCAATCAATTTTTATTAGATTATGTTCAAGGTATTTTGTATCAACAAAAGTCGGTGGTTTCTCCAATAGAAAGTGATGAGTTTGCTGCGAAGTTAGCAAAAGTATATGAAAAGGTTCGAAGAGTTATTGATTGGAAAGAAGAAAACTTAATTCGTCGCTCTGCTATTGAGAGGATCTTAAAAAGAACCTTGCTTTCAGAAATATCAGGCATTGGTCAGAGTTCTTTAGATGCAGAAATAATCACTGGGCCCTTAGTGCAGGAAATGGTTAGAAGTGGTTATTTTTCCAACAAACAGATCTCAAAAAACAAGATTCCGCTCGCAAAACAAAGCTTGGCAAAATATATTTACATAATTAACAACTCACCATTTTCAGGCAAGCGTTATCTGTCTGAGATTACATCTGATTTAAACAAGAGCGAGCGAAAAAAACGCAAGGCTAATCTAAAAGAAAAGGTTAATTTTTATAACTGGATTCTCGAAATTGCAGCCTGTGAAATCGAGGAGATTTTAGAACCGGCTTTTAAGGAAAACGCCCTGATTAATTTTATGACTTTTTCAATTTACAATAGCTTAAAGGTTACGCCGAAAAATTTTATGTCTGATGAGGAGGTTTTAGTTCAAACATATGTCGCGGTACATCGTGCATTATTTTCACTTGACTCCCCAATCATCAGCTACAATCTTATTAAATATCACTATCCTCAGTGGTTTGAGGATGATCAGGAGTTTGTAAAAAATTTTGCGGAAAATATCGATCAAGTTCAAAAGCAGATCAGTTCAGATCTAGAACATAAGTATGGTAAAGAGTTTTTTAAGATTTGCGAAAGACAAGATGCAGCTTTTTTAATATTTGGCGATGTTGTTAAGGAGTTAGAAGAAGATCCAGAATCAATCGAGCCAAAACTTAAGGATAAAAAACAGTTGTTTGAGACTATTACTCTGGCTTACAACCGTCGTTTGTCAACTTTAAAAAGCAGGCTTTATCGGTCAGCAGTTTATTCAACTTTATCAATCTTTGTTGCTGGCGTAGTGAGTTTTATTATTTTTGAGGGTCCGGTGGCAGAGTTTGTTGGAGAAGGTTTTAGCCTGTTTGCTTTATTTATTGACCTCGCGATCCCGTCCTCATTAATGTTTGTCTTAGTTATCACGATTCAGCCTCCAAAAAAAGAAAATCTTGGCAGAGTTAAAGAGGAGATCCTGAAGGTTATCTTAAAGAGTGATGAAAAAGATGAGTTTGAGATTAACCTGGTTAAAAAAAGAAACTTTTTTTTAAACTTTATCTTTAGTCTTATAAGTTTGCTTGGAGGCTTGGTCGGAGCTTATGCAGTTTACTTAGTATTTAAAGTGGCTGGAGTGCCCTGGACATCAATTTATGTTGATGTTGTAAACGTGGCCATGGTGGTTTCTGCTGCCATGGTTATCAGACACAAAGCACAAGAGCTGACTATTCAAGAGAGTGGGGGTATTTTAACCATGATGGTTGATTTCTTTTACCTACCTTTGGCTCGGGTTGGGCAGTGGCTCTCAGCTAAATGGAAAGAGTATAATATTGTCAGCGTTTTTTTCACAGCCTTGGTTGACGCCCCGTTTTCCGTAATCGTGGGTTTAGTTGAAGACTGGCGGTCTTTTTTAAGAGATAGAAGATCAGAAATACATTAGAGGTAAAGGTTTTAATCTATATATAAAGTTCCTGTCAATCAATATATAAGGTTTTTATCTATCAAAGTAAGGATTTTATCTTTCAAGGTATAGGATTAAGTATCAAACAAGTAATATTATGAACAAACTAAAAATTGTACCTTTGGGTGGAATGGGTGAAGTTACCCAAAACATGTTTCTTTTTCAGTATGATCAAGAAATTTTAATCGCTGATTGCGGGATCGGTTTTCCTGATTTATATATGCCGGGAGCTGATGTTATTATTCCTGATATTAGTTATTTACTCTCTGAGTTAAAACAAGGTAAGAAGATTGTGGGGTTAGTCTTTAGTCATGGTCACGATGACCACATCGCAGCATTACCTTATTTTTTGCCAGAGTTACCAGATTTTCCTATTTATGGCTCGAGTTTAACAGCTGGCTTTGCGCAGAATAGAATTAAAGATGGAGGGTTGAGCAACAAGGTTGAGGTGATTCAGGATCATCAACAGATTAAACTTGGACAGCACTTTGCTATCACTCCGCTGGCGGTGACTCATTCAGTACCTGATGCCAAGCATATCTTGATTGATACACCTGAGGGAGTGATCTATTATGGCTCTGATTTTAAACTTGATCAGCATCCAATCGATGGAGTCTTAACCGACTTAGATGCAGTTGAGCAGGCGGGCAAAAAAGGTATTTTGTTGATGTTGCTAGACTGTTTAAGAGTGGAAAGGGAGGAATGGAGTAAGTCAGAATCTACCACCGGGCCAGCTATTGAAAAAGAAATTCATGGAGTCAAAGGTAAGTTTGTAGTGACTTTAATGAGCTCGCACTTGCACAGGATTCAACAAGTGATAGACATATCTGTAAAAAATAATCGTAAAGTCTGTTTTATCGGTCGCAGTGTGGAGCAAAGTGTTAAAACAGCTCAACAGCTAGGCAAGCTTCGGGTGCCTTTAAAAGTTTTAGTTAACAAGAAAAACCTAAGTAACTACCAAGATCATGAGTTAACCGTGGTCATCGCCGGTAGTCAGGGTCAAGAAGGTTCGTCATTAGTAAGAGCTGTTTTTGGAGAACACAGCTTAATTCAGATAAACGGCACAGACAAGGTTGTTTTTTCAGCAGATGCTATTCCCGGCAATGAGGTTCCTTATTATCGAGCCATTGATGAACTGAGTAAAAATCGAATTCAAGTGGTTTACCCAACGCTATCTCCCAACATTCATCAAACCGGTCATGCCAGCGCTTCAGAACAGCAAGAGATGTTGTCTTTGGCTAAACCAAGATTTGTGATGCCTATCGGAGGCGCTGATCGACATCGAGAACTGTTCCGTACCAGAGTGGCTCACAAACTTGGGTATAGTGATGAACAGATCATAATTCCTCAGACTGGAGAGATTGTATCTTTTTTTAACAAGAACTGGAAAATCGAGCAACAGATTAAGTTAAATCCAAAGATAATTGACGGCTTGGGCATTGGTGATGTAGGTCCGGTTGTGCTTTCAGACCGCTTGGCCTTAAGTGAGGCTGGTATGGTGGTGGTAGTAATACCAAGAGACCAGGGCCGTTTTCAATTGGGTAAAATAGAGGTTATTTCTCGAGGTTTTGTTTTTATGAAACAGGCTGATGAAGTGATCAAGTTTATTAAAGAGATTACTGTTGACGCGATTAAAGAAAACCCAGAATTAAAAGATCATGATTTAAGAAAAAAAGTAGAAAAAGAACTAAAAAAGAAACTATACAGGACTATTCAAAGAGAGCCAATTGTTATTCCAGTATTTTTAGATTAAATGTATTGTTGATGGTTGGTGAAGTAGTCTTGCGAAAATAAGTATTTACCCTATAATTATTATAGGATACATTTATTACATTCTTATGGGTAGACGCAAAAAGTCTAAACCAATTAAACTTAAGATTGAGGCCAACACACTCCATTCAATCGTGTCAATTTTTTTAATCTTGGTTGGGGTGTTGATCGCAATCTCTTTCACTGGTCAGGGCGTTGTCCTACAAAGTATCTACTCTTTTTTAACTCTTAAACTTGGCTTAAGTTTGCTATTCTTGCCTTTAATCTTTATTTCTTCAGGTTTGGTAATGCTCCAAACCAAATGGAAGTGGGCTGAGCCAAACGTGTTGCTTGGTGTGCTGATTTTTTCCATGGCCTTTAATATTGCCTTGCAAACAGGCGAGATCGGTCAGCAAACTTTTTTTAATATTGCCCGTTTGTTAAGTCCGGTTGGCACTTATGTGACTGCTGTGGGACTGATGATTGCCTCTATCTTAATTGCTTTGCAGTCTTCCTTAGTAGAGCTAGCGAACGCAATCAATAAATGGCTTGATCAGCTCAAAGATAAAAAGCTTAACAAAAAGGTTGAGAAGCAAAAAGAAAAATTAAGCTTGTTTAAAAGATTATCACTAGGCAAGAAAGAGAAACAACTTACGGTTAAACAGGTTAACTTAAAAGAGCAGGGAGTAGGTGATGACCAGACCGGCACCGCGGTAGTATCTGGGCAAGCATTGGCTCAATCATCTGAACAAAAATCCAGTTCTAAAGATGAGTTAAAAGATGGTCAAGATTTATTGACTCCGAGCAACTTACCATTGGTGTGGGATTATCCACCCCTGTCTTTACTATCTGAAACAAAGGGTGGAGAGGCTGATCGGGGCGATGTTAATCAGAATGCGGATATTATTGAGGGCACCTTGGAGTCATTTGGTATTCAAGCTTTTGTTAAAGAAGTAAACTTCGGACCTTCGGTCACCCAATATGCTTTAGAGGTCGCTCGTGGCACTAAACTATCAAGAATTACCAGCTTATCTACTGATTTAGCAATGGCTTTAGCAGCACCTACTGGGCAAATTCGTATCGAGGCGCCGATTGCTGGCCGTTCTTTGGTGGGTATTGAAGTGCCAAACCGCTCGTTCGAGTTTGTAACCTTGCGTGAAATTTTAGGTTCCAGTGTTTTAAAAAAGCATCCTTCAAAGTTAGCGGTCGGGTTGGGGATTGATGTTGCAGGCAACTCGGTGATCGCTGATATCTCCAAGATGCCTCATCTGCTGATTGCTGGCTCAACCGGATCTGGTAAGTCTATCTGTATTAATAATTTTTTAAGCTCATTATTGTTCAGGGCCAGCCCGTCTGAGTTAAACTTAATCTTGGTGGATCCAAAGCGAGTGGAGCTAACTCAGTATCAAGATATTCCACATTTAATTACGCCAGTGATTGTGGAACCGAAAAAAGTGATCTCTGCTTTAAAATGGACCGAGAGCTTAATGGAAAAGCGTTACAAACTGCTACAGGAGGTAGGGGTGAAAGATATTGAGGCCTACAACGAGCTCGCTGGTTTGTCTGCCATGCCAAACTTAATGATCGTGATTGATGAGATGGCTGATATCATGATGTTTGCTCCTGGAGATGTCGAGGCTTCAGTGACCCGTATCGCGCAGATGGCTCGAGCAGTAGGCATTCATTTGATATTGTCTACTCAGCGACCTTCTGTAGATGTGATTACTGGATTAATCAAGGCTAACATTCCTGCTCGAATCGCTTTTCAAGTTAACTCATTAATTGACTCGCGTGTGATCCTAGACTCGGCAGGAGCGGAAAAATTACTAGGTCGAGGCGATATGTTATATCAGGCTCCTGATCGCGCTAAACCGATTCGTATTCAGGGCACTTTTGTCTCTCCTAAAGAAACCAAAGCCTTGATAGATTATTTAAAATCTCATGGTCAACTACCTCAGTATGAGGATGATGTCACCAGTAAATATAAAACTAATCAAGTGATTGATTTTGAAGGCGCAGATCAAAACGAGGCAAAAGATGAACTGTTTGATCAAGCGGTTCAGGTTTTTAACAATCGGGGCAAGGCTTCAGCATCATTACTACAAAGACGTTTGAGTATTGGTTATAATCGCGCTGCCAGGATCTTGGATAATATGCATGAGGCTGGGTTAATTGGTCCGCCAGAAGGCAGTAAGCCAAGAGAGGTGATCAAGGAGAAGGTTCAAGCCTATTTAGCTCAAGCAAAGGCTGACGAGGAATAAGGATTTTTTTCCAGCTATCTTGCGCTTTTAAATTTTTTTAAATCCTCTAAGTTCCCAATATCGATCGAGGTTTTTTGAGTGATGTGAGCATAAACCGGAAAGTTGTGTTGCAAAAGCCAGGGGATGATATTACCTGGCGAGTCCATATTTTTACCGGCTTGATAATATTTTTTAAGCAAACTTAAGGATTTTTGTGGAAAAATATAAAATGGAATAGCTTGATAATTGCTTTTTGGCTGAGCTGGCTTTTCTTCAAAACTTAAGATTTTTTGATCTTGACCAAGTTGAGCGCAACCATAACGATTGGCGATCATTTTTTTGCTCTGGCGAGTAACGCAGGTAATAAAACAATCAGGGTGCTGATTATATAACTTCACTAGATGAGGAATGATGTTCTCGGGAGTACGGTCACTGGCTAAAACCAAGATTGATTTATCCCACCAACTTAATTTATTTAGGACAAAAACTAGATCCCCAAGTGAGCCCAGTCTCTCCTTAGGATCATCAGTGCCATCATTGAGCATCTTGATCTTTAATCCTGGGTAGTTTTGAGCAAAATAATCTTGATAGTTATGAAAAAAACGGTTGTTTGAGACCAAAGCCCAATCTTCAACTTGCGGAACTTTTTGCAAAGAGCCAATAATCATGTCAGTGATTGATATATTTTTGCTGTTCTTAAACAAGCCTTTAGGCGTGCGCTCACCTATTTTTTTAAGACGAGTGCCATAACCAGCAGACAGCAAGAGGGTGTTTAAAGGGTGAGCTATTGACATGATGCAATTTTAACACGGAGGACGCAGAAGAAGAACAGGCTTAAACTGAGTAATAATTTGTGGAGATGAGGGGTAATGAACCCCTGTCCGCTAACTAACTAGTCAACAACCACTACAGACATAGTTTGTTTTTGCGCAAGTGAAAAAAGTGAACAAACAAACTTTTTTTTCACAGCCATATTTTTTTGTCTTAGACTTACTTGCAATATGAGGCAAGTAAGTTGTCACACTGACTGGGTTTTCACCTATCAGCTCTCATCAGTGAGAAGAAACTAATAGATGCCTAATTACGCGTAGGCGTAAGCAGGAGCAGTGGTGCCAAAGAAACTTTGGACACCTTGTGCTATTCTGTTAACGATTTTGTTGACAGATGTTTTTTTGATCCTGTTTAACATCTTTTGATCAAAGATGGTCTGCAGTTGTTAAAGAGCTGTTACGTCAAAGCAATACATCCCCGTAACTTATGTATTATACGTCTTTTCTTTGTAAATTTCATCTGTAATCAGCTTTAGCCTCTTGCCACTGCCACTGTAATCAGGTTTAGCTTCTTGCCACTGCCACGCCAACCACTACTTTTACTCCAGCCATTTTTAGCATCCGGGCACACTCGTTTAAGGTACTGCCTGTGCTCAGGACATCATCAACAATCATCACGGTTTTATTTTTAAGACAATGCTGAAAGCTTGCCTCAACCTCAAAAGTATCTTGTAAATTTGCCAGTCTTTGAGCAAAACTACTTTTTGCTTGTTTTGAGGTATGTTTTACTTTTTTAAGCACAGTTTTGGTTGGAGTTTTCATAATCCTACCCAAGCCTTCCCCGATCATCTGTGCTTGGTTAAAACCTCTCTCATTTAATCTTTTTTTGGAGATCGGTGCCCAAGTGATTAGATCACACTTTGGCAACTGTAAGTGGTTATAAAGTAGCTCTGCGAGCACTACTCCAATCTTTTTAACGTGTTGATATTTTAAACTTTT
>Ga0172382_10004223_pt1 | contig 22137 bp, 23 predicted proteins | sample Leawel138RmetaG_FD_122245 | JGI IMG/M metagenome (GOLD analysis project Ga0172382, IMG submission 122245) | Leachate microbial communities from a municipal landfill in Southern Ontario, Canada - Leachate well 138R metaG | ecosystem: Engineered > Solid waste > Landfill > Unclassified | place... | reverse complement strand
CAGGAACGAGGCGGTCGCCAGCGTGATCCGCCTGCTCGATACCGGCTTCCTGAGGATCGGCAATGAAGCCTATGCGCGCAGCAACCGGAGCTTCGGCGCAACCACGTTGCGAAGGCGGCACGCTGCGGTAAGCGGCAATACGCTGCGCCTGCGGTATCGCGGAAAATCCGGGCAGGAGCGGGAAGTGAAGCTGACCGGCCGCAATCTCGTCCGGCTGGTGAAGCGCATGCAGGATCTGCCCGGCGAGCATCTGTTTCAATATATCGACGAGGCGGGCATCCGCCATCAGGTCGGTTCGAGCGATGTGAACGATTATCTGCGCGAAACGATGAACGACAATTTCACCGCCAAGGATTTTCGCACCTGGCACGCCAGCGTCCTTGCATTCGGGCTGCTTGCGGCGAGTTCCGAGCATCTGACCATGGCCGCCCTGCTGCAGCATGTGGCGGACAATCTCGGCAATACCCCTGCCGTCGCGCGCAAGAGCTATGTGCATCTGGCGGTGCTGGATCTGCTCGATCGTCAGCATGAATGGAGAGCCGGCCTCGTCCTGCCGCGGTCGACCAAGTGGCTGACGCGTGAGGAGCGCGGCCTGGCCGAATTGCTCGAAGGAAATCCACGCTCCAGGCGATTGCTGGCCGCGTGAGCGCGGTTTACGCATAAACGCGATCTTAAGTTGCCTTTGGCAAGGCCGGGGCATGTTGCCTGTCCTCATCACGATCGACACGGAATATTCGCTCGGCTTGTTTCAGCAGGGACCGGGGCGGGATCAGGCGTTCAACTTCGCACGTTCCATCGCTTGTCACGGCAAGCAGGGGGATACGGGGATCTTCTATCAGATGGACCGGTTCGACCGGAACGGCTTGAAGGGGGTCTTTTTCGTCGATCCGATGCCCGCCCTGATCTGGGGGCAACAGGCGGTGGACGCGATCGTTCATCCGATCCTCGAGCGCGGGCACGGGGTTCAATTGCACATTCATACCGAATGGCTTGAATTTGCCGGGCGCCAGGCCCCCGTGGGGCGGACGGGGCGGAACATGGCGGATTTCACGCTGGAAGAGCAGCGCGCCCTGCTGGATTACGGGATCGAACGGCTGATGGAAGCCGGCGCGCCGCACCCCATTGCGTTCCGGGCAGGGAATTATGGCGCCAATGACGATACCTTGCGGGCCTTGGCTTCGCTTGGCGTGATCTATGATTCAAGTTTCCCGCCAGGCATAGCCAATTCGGATTGCCGGATTTCGCTGCAGTCTGACCAGATCGCGCCGATCCAGCATCATGGAATCACGGAAGTTCCCATCGGAGCCATCGCGGGCGCCGGGAAATCGCTTCGCCATGCACAGATCACAGCCCTGTCGAACTGGGAGCTGAAGCGGGCGATCGGCCACGCTGCAACTGCCGGCTGGCCGTCATTCGTGATCGTGTCGCACAGCTTCGAACTGTTCGATCGTTCGAAAGGTATCCAGAACTGGCTGGTCCGGCGCAGGTTCGATCGCTTCTGCGACTGGCTGGGCAGGAAGCAGGATGCCCGGACGACCACTTTCCGCAAGCTTGCCGGAAAGGCTGCCGATCTGCATGCGTTTTCCCGCTGCAAGCTGCATGTGCTGCCGCATAATCCGGTCAGGACCGTTCACCGCATGGCGGAACAATTCGTGGTCAACAAGCTGCACGGCTGGAACCGGGCCAGCGCGTTCATCCTGTATATCAGCGCAGCTTTGTAACCCAGCCGTGCCGGTCTTCCACGGTGCCGCGCTGGATGCCGACGAGCTTCTGCCGCAGCTTCTGGGTCAACTGGCCGGGGCCGCCTGAGCCGATCACGAATTCCCCGTCATGGCCGGCCACCTTGCCGACCGGAGTGACCACGGCGGCCGTGCCGCAGGCGAAGGTTTCCACGAGCTTGCCGCTCCCGGCATCGTCGCGCCACTGTTCGAGGCTGTAGCGTTCTTCATGCACGTCCAGCCCTTCCTCGCGCGCGAGAGTAATCAGGCTGTCGCGCGTGATGCCGGGCAGGATGGTGCCGGTCAGCGGCGGTGTCACCATCCGCCCGTCATCGAATACGAAGAACAGGTTCATGCCGCCCAGTTCCTCGATCCACTTGTTTTCCGCGCCATCGAGGAAAACGACCTGATCGTGACCGCGCTGGATCGCTTCCGCCTGGGGAACGAGGCTGGCGGCGTAATTGCCGCCGCATTTGGCCGCGCCGGTGCCGCCGCGCGCGGCGCGCGTGTAATCCCGGCTCACCCAGATCGAAACCGCCGGCGCGCCGGACTTGAAATAATTGCCGGCCGGGCTGGCGATGACGAGATACTTGTATTTCTTCGCGGGACGAACGCCGAGAAAGGCTTCGCTCGCGAACATGAAGGGGCGCAGATAAAGCGATCCGCCTTCGACAAGCGGAATCCACTCCCGGTCGATATTGACCAATTGGCGAACCGATTCGACGAAAACATCTTCCGGCAGTTCCGGCATCGCCAGGCGGCCGGCCGAGGAATTGAAGCGGGCGGCATTCGCCTCCGGCCGGAACAGGGCGATTCCGCCGTCTTCCTGCTTGTATGCCTTGAGGCCTTCGAAGATTTCCTGGGCGTAATGCAGGACAGCGCAAGCCGGATCGAGCGTAAGCGGAACGCGTGGCCCGAGAGTGGCATTGTGCCAGCCGTGCGCCTCGTCCCAGTCGATCGATACCATGTGATCGGAAAACAAAGTTCCAAATCCGGGATTGGTGAGCGCCTGCGCGCGGGAATCCGCGTCAGTGGGGGACGGATGCGAAATCCGTTCGAACGAGATGCCGGGATTGTCGGCCATGCGCGTCTTACCTCTCTTGCTGGGGCGCGCGTAAGGCGAAGCCGGGATTTACGCAAGTGGCAGGTTGGGTTGCGCGGCCGGGGATGCGATCGAACGCCGGATGTGTTTAACGCATCTTTCGGAATAAGAGCGCGGTGTCGGGCAGAAGCAGGTCGCTCCTGCCTATCCTTGGAAATGAGAAGGGTTTCGGCAGGAACCGGACCGCTCCCCGCTTACCCTCGAAATGAGAAGGGTTTCGGCAGGAACCGGACCGCCCCCCGCTTATCCTCGAAATGAGAAGGGCGGTTTCGGCAGGAACCGAAACCGCCCTTCGCATGGTCAGCGGCCGGAAGCGCCGCTTACGAAGCCTTTATCGTCTACGATGGATGCTTAACGATAATGCTCCGCGCGGAAACTAACCGACCTCCCTGCTGAACCATGAGACATCGGATCACCTCCTTTCGCGCTGTTGAGCCAAAGTCGCCGTTTTTTGCGGCTAAGGCGGCATGCTTGCCAACCTTGTGTGCAATGTGATTCATGCGGCGCTGCAACACAAGACTTGCATTGATTTTTTTTGTCGTCAGAATTGGCGCTTCGGGCCGGTTATCCACCGGCCTTTTTCATTTCCGCGATAATGTCGCCTGGATGGGCGAAATCGGCGGATTAGCGGCAATCTTCGATGACTCGTGAGACTTCGGCCCAACTCGGCAGATAGAGAGTGGGCAGCCCTGCCGCCTCGACCGCGAACCGGCCCCGGCTCAGCGCGATCGCGTCGAGCAGAGAATCGCGGGCGGAAAGAGTGGTGGCCAGATCGGCCGATTGCGAGCCCGTGGGCCGGGCATCGAGCAGGCGCGTTGCCGTTTCCGTCATGATTCGCATCGGCGCCGGGGTTCCGCTGCCGCCCGACCGCGCCAGGGAAACAGCCTCGCGAGCGCGGTCGCATGTCACGGAAAACAGGGTTTGCCCATTCGGAGCGGCATATGTCGCCGCTGTGCCCGCATAGGACCAGTCCCCGGGAGTGCGGGGCGCATCCATCCAGCTTGTTGACGCCGGTGCTGGAGCGGGCCTCGGCGCGGAGGTGGGAGCAGGCGCGGGCGCTGGTGCAGGTTGCGGCGTTGCCGGGGGCACGGCCGTGCATCCGCTTACGGCCAGCAGGCAAGTTGCGGAAAGGGCGGCGGCAAGGACGTTCCATGAATTCATGGCATGTAGATGGCCGGAAGGCGGGGCTGGCTCAAGAGGCATGATCGGGTTATCGGCTTATTCCGTGGCAGGAAAAATGCGGATCGACCAATTGCTTGTTGCCCGTGGCTTGGCGGAAAGCCGCGCGCGCGCGCAGGCTCTGGTCATGGCCGGGCTGGTCTTTTCAGGCGAAAGGAAAATCGAGAAACCGGGCCATCAGGTGAAGGAAGATGTGGCGCTGGAAGTGCGCGGGCGCGATCATCCCTGGGTGTCGCGAGGTGGAATCAAGCTCGCGCATGCGCTCGATGCCTTTTCGCTCGATCCCGCGGGCGCAATCGCGATGGATATCGGCAGTTCCACCGGGGGCTTCACCGATGTGCTGCTGACGCGCGGCGCAGAGCGCGTTTTCGCAGTCGATTCCGGCACCAACCAACTCGCCTGGAAATTGCGACAGGACAGCCGCGTAACAGTTTTGGAGCAGACCAGCGCGCGGATTCTGACCCCTGAATCGATCGATGCTCCGTGCGATTGGGTGGTTTGCGACGCGAGCTTCATTTCCTTGCGCAAGGTATTGGAAATGCCGCTGAAACTGGCTGCGGCGCAATGCCGGCTGGTGGCGCTGATAAAGCCGCAGTTCGAAGTTGGGCGCGCCGAAGTGGGCAAGGGCGGCGTGGTGCGCGATCCCGCATTGCATGAGCGGGTTTGCGCGGAAGTGCGAAGCTGGCTGGAAGGTGAGGGCTGGCAGGTGCAGGGGATCGCGGAAAGCCCGATCACCGGCCCCGAAGGAAATATCGAGTTCCTGATTTCGGCATCCCGGGGATAGTCGGGCGCCTGCTGTTTGCGCAAAGTGAAAGGATCGCGCTTCGCGTCGTTGCCAGCGCTGGCTTGGCCCGTCAATATCACTCCCGAATCATAGGGAATACGCGATGAATCTTCTTGCTTCGCGCGGCCAGTTGCGGGCGAGTTTCGTCCGCTGGGCGCTCCTGCTCGTGCCAGCCGTGCTTCTGGCAGGCTTTCTGTCGGGACAGCTGGCAGGGAGCGGGCCGGACAATCCGTGGTTCGCGTCGCTCGTCAAACCCGCGACCTATCCGCCCCCCGCCACATTCGGAATAGTGTGGTCGATTCTCTACGTTATGATGGGACTTGCCTTCGCCCTGATCTGCTCGGCCTGGGGCGCGCGTGGGCGCAGCTTCGCGATCGCGGCCTTTCTCGTGCAGCTCGCGCTCAATCTGGCCTGGAGCCCGGTTTTCTTCGCAGCCCATCAGATAACCGGGGCCCTGGTGCTGTCGGTCCTGCTGGTGGTGGCAGTGATCGTCACCATCGCGCTGTTCTGGCGTATCCGCCCGGTCGCTGGCGCGCTGCTGCTGCCTTATCTCGCATGGCTCCTGTTCGCTTCGCTGCTCAACTGGCAGATCCTGCAATTGAATCCGCAAGCGGATGGGGCGGAGGTTTCAGGCGCGGTCCAGCGCATCGAGTTGTAAGGGAAGGTCTGGACAAGCCCCGGTTCGCGCACCAAATAGCCTTCATGCAGAGCGAGAACCCCATCATTTCCGATTTCGTCAAGCTGATGAACAGCGCGGCGGGCACCTTTGTCGGCATGACCCGCGAGGCGCGCGATTCAGCCCGGGAACGCGTCAAAGAGGCGATGGGCGGGCTCGATTTCGTGAGCCGCGAAGAATTCGACGCGGTGAAGGATATGGCCGCCAAGGCCCGGGAAGAAAACGAAAAGCTGGCGGCGCGGATCGAAGCATTGGAAGCCCGGCTGGGCAAGTAGCCGCTTCGCCGCGTGGGCCGGCTCGATCCCTATCGCCCGCATCAGCATTATCGCTTCATCCGAATCGTTCCCCTGATGGATGGCGGGTATCGTTTCGGTTCGACTGCCCGCTTGCTCCCGAGTTCTCGGCGGGCCACATGGGGGCGATGCATATTCGCGGACATGCCGTTCTCTGCGCCGCTCGCCCGCATGGCGAAGCGGCTGTGATTGCGCGGCTGCTGACTGCGGACCATGGGCTGGTGGCCGGCTATGTGGCGGGCGGGCGCGGGCGGAACCTGCGGCCGGTCGTGATCCCGGGCAATATGGTGGATCTGGACCTGCGCGCCCGGTCCGAAAGCCAACTGCCTTTCGCAAAGCTGGAACTGGTGGAAAGCCGTGGTCCCTGGCTGGCGGAGCCATTGCCCGCCGCCGCCATCGGCTGGGCCTGTGCGTTGACGGCTTGCGCCCTGCCGGAACGCCATGCCTATCCGGCGCTGCATGATGCCTTGGTTGCCCTGCTTACCGCGATTTGCCATGCGCCCTCGGCGCGGGGCTGGGCGGGCGGCATGCTGGCCTATGAAACATTGCTGCTGCGCGAGCTTGGCTATGGCGTGGGCCGGGTGGAACCTACGGGAGACTGGCAGGAAATGCTGGCTGCGTTCGACAGGATGGGCGGGCGGATCGAACGCTACCTCCTTGCCGACCGCCGTGGAGACGTTATGGCGGCGCGCGAGCGATTGCGCGCGCGCCTTGCGCGTATTCCGGTTTAGCTGAAAGACGAGGAAAATCATGAAGATTGCAGTCCTGCCGGGTGATGGAATCGGCCCCGAGATCATGCGCGAGGCGCTGCGGGTGCTCGATGCGCTCGGTCTGGAGGGGCTGGAACTCACGCAATGCGATGTCGGCGGGGCTGGTTACAAGCAGCATGGCCATCCGTTGCCGCCAGCCACGCTGGAGGCCGCGAAGCAGGCCGATGCCGTGCTGTTCGGGGCAGTGGGCGATCCCGATTGCGACAATCTGGAGCGGGCGCTGCGCCCGGAGCAGGCGATCCTCGGCCTGCGGCGCGAGCTGGAGCTGTTCGCCAACCTCCGCCCGGCCACCATGTTCAGCGGGCTGGAAGACCTGTCTGGCCTGAAGCCGGAGATCGCGGGCCAGATCGACCTGCTGATCGTGCGCGAGCTGAATGGCGATGTCTATTTCGGCGAGAAGGGCATCCGCACGCTGGACGATGGCCGCCGTCAGGGCTGGGACATGATGGCCTATGCCGAGGATGAGGTGCGCCGCATCGCCCATGTCGCCTTCCGCGCCGCGCAGGGCCGCAAGAAGCGCCTGTGCAGCGTGGACAAAGCCAATGTGCTGGAGACGAGCCAGCTCTGGCGCGATGTGGTGGTGGAAGTTGCCGCTGAATATCCCGATGTGGAGCTGACCCACATGTATGTTGACAATGCCGCGATGCAGTTGGTCAAGGCGCCAGGCCAGTTCGATGTGGTGGTCACGGGCAATCTGTTCGGCGACATCCTCTCCGATCAGGCCAGCATGTGCGTGGGTTCTATCGGCCTGCTCGCCAGCGCCTCACTGGGGGCACAACAGACCCAATACGGCACCAAAGGGCTGTATGAACCGATCCACGGCAGCGCGCCGGACATTGCCGGGCAGGGCAAGGCCAATCCCATGGCGATGATCCTTTCGCTGGCGATGATGCTGCGCCATTCCTTCGGGCGGGAGGCCGAAGCGGTGCGGATCGAGGCGGCTGTCTCCAGAGCATTGGCCGATGGCGTGCGGGGCGGGGATCTGGGCGGCAGCGACGGCACCGCGGCGATCGGCGACGCCGTGCTCGCAAGGCTTTAGGAGCCAAACCGCGCGTGACCCTGCGCCTCGCGATCATCCTCCCGACCTATAACGAGCGCAGTAACCTTGCCTCGCTGGTCGCGCGGCTTGGCGAGGCGCTCGAGGGGATCGAATGGGAAGCGATCATCGTGGACGACCACAGCCCGGATGGCACCGCCGACGAGGCGCGCAAGCTGGCGCTGGCGGATTCGCGACTGCGGGTGATCGAGCGGATCGGACGGCGCGGGCTGGCTTCCGCCGCGATCGAGGGAATGTGCGCCACCGCGGCCCCCGTGGTCGCGGTGATGGACGCCGACCATCAGCATGATCCGGCTCTGCTGCCCGGGATGCTCGATGCGATCGAAAGCGGCGAATACGATCTCGCATATGCCTCCCGCTTCTGCGAGGGCGCAAGCACGGATGCCTGGAACCGGCCCCATCGGGTCAAGGCTTCCAGCCTCGCCAACCGGCTTGCCCGCAAGGTTACCGGCATGGAACTGAGCGATCCGATGAGCGGCTATTTCATGCTGCGCGCCGCGACCCTGCGCGCCGACGCGCATCGCCTGTCCGGCGTGGGGTTCAAGATCCTGCTCGACATATTGGCGACGGTGGATGCACCGCTCCGGATCAAGGAATTTCCGCTGGCCTTCGCGGCCCGCGCCGAGGGCGAGAGTAAGCTCGACCGCGCCGTGGTGTTCGAATTTCTTGTCGGACTCTACGACAAGTGGCTGGGCCGCTTCATTCCCACGCGCTTCGCCCTGTTCGGCACCATCGGCGCGGCCGGGGTCGTTGTGCATATGGCGGTGCTGTCCGTCTATCTCTCGATATTCGGCGGATCGCTGAAGGGGCATCTCGTTTCGGCCTTCGAGATCGGACAGACTCTCGCGGCGCTCGTCGCGATGACCTTCAACTTTCTGCTCAACAACGCGCTGACCTATGCCGACAAGCGCCTTGCCGGCTTTCCCGCGCTGGTGCGCGGCTGGGCCAAGTTTGCGCTGACCTGCTCGGTCGGGCTGCTGGCCAATGTCGGGGCGGCCGCCGTGCTGGTCCGCTTCGGTTTCCATGAATATCCGGCGGCGCTGGCCGGGATCGTGATCGGTTCCGTCTGGAACTACGCCCTGTCCAGCCGCTTCGTCTGGGGCCGCTACACCTAGGTCCTGGCCCTAGGTCCTGGCCCTAGGCCCTGATCCGGGGCATCCGGAACCGTCGGGCCGGTCGCCGGTTGAATGTGCAGGGACCGCGCCGATTGTCGGCGGGCCGGCCAGACAAGGGTGAGGATCATGGAAATCATCTTCGGCATCATCCTGCTCGTGCTCGACATATGGGCCGTGCTGAGCGTGTGGCAGAGTTCCGCATCGGGTGGCGCGAAGCTGCTCTGGACTATCGGGATCATCGTCTTCCCGCTGCTCGGCTTCATCGTATGGTATTTCGCGGGGCCGAAGGGACAGGCTGCGGCTGCCTGATCGCGGGCCGTGCGGAGTGGCCGCCTAGCGCCAGCTGTGAAGCCAGGTATAAGTCTCGAAGGACTTCTGCCCGTCGTGAAGCGGCGCGGCGGAAAGGATCGGGAAGAACCAGGCGAACAGGCCCAGCGATAGCGCCAGTGCGCCGAGCGCCCACCATTTCCTGCCCTTCTTCCAGAATTCGTCCAAGGCCAGGGCCAGCGCCGCCATCAGGAAGAAGCTGGGCACCATATAGTGATAATAGAACTGGATGGGCTTGGCCGCGATCATCCAGAAGCCGATGGACACCGCATAGAACAGCGCGATGGCGAGGGCATCCCATCGTTTTCGGAACACGCCCACGAAAGCGCACCATGCGAAGGCGGGCAGCCCCGCCAGCATCGTGAAGGGATTGCCCAGCAGCAGGACGCCGCGCTGCGCGCCGTCGGCCTGATCGTAAAGATACCAGATCGGCCGCCAGTTGAAGACCCACTGCGGCCATTGGCTCTGATAGGTATGCGGCTTCTTCACGCTTTCCTGCAATTCCATCATGGTCATCTGGAAGCGCAGCAAGCCGCTGAGGGGGATGCGTTCGTTCTGGTAGAACAGCATCGGGGCGAAGGTGGCGAAATAGACCGCGATCGGCACCACGCCCAGCCAGAGCGCCGCTTCCGGCAGGCTGATTCCGGGGATCGGGCGGCCGTGCCGGGTGAAGAGGAAGCTGCTTCCCTTGTCCTCCACCCGCATGATGAAGAATCCGAAAGCCAGCAGGAATGCCACGGGCGCCGCGTTCCACTTGCAGGCCAGGGCGCAGCCGAGGAAGATGCCGGTGATGGCAAGCCGCCAGCGCGCCGTTGGTGGTTGCCGCATGGCTGCCGCGCACTGCCATACCGCCAGCATCAGGAACATCGCCATGAAGATGTCGAGCATGGCGATGCGCGACTGGATAAAGAGGGGGAAGGCGCTGACGGTTAGCACCCCGCCCGCCATGGCGGCGAAGCGCGAAAGCGTGGTGAACCACATCGCCCGCATGAAGGCGAAAAGGGTTATGGCCCCGGCGATCAGCGAGAAGAAGCGCCAGCCCAGCGGCTTGTCTCCGAACAGCGCGATCCCGGCGGCGATGATTTCCTTGCCCAGCATCGGGTGCTCCGGGTTCGCGGGGCCGGAAAGCTCCAGCAGGATGCGGGCAGCGGGCACGTAATGGATTTCGTCGAAATAGAGATGCGACGGGATGGTGAGCCGGATCAGGCACAGCAGAAGGAACGCAAGGGAAAGGGCCGCCGTCCAGCCGACAGGATCGCGGGGATGCTCTGGCGCAGCGCTCATCGGGCGGGACCGATACTGCGCGCGCGGCCCGGAAGCAAGCTTGCCGCTTGCACCCGTGCCGTGCCGCCCGTAAACGCGCGGCCATGAAGAAAACCACCGGCACAGACCGTTCCATCACCCGCAAATGGCGCCCCGCGACTCGGGCGGTGCGCGGCGGCACCTGGCGTTCGGAGCATGGGGAGACCAGCGAAGCGCTGTTCCTCACCTCTGGCTATACCTATGACGATGCGGCGACCGTGGCCGCGCGTTTCGCCGGCGAGCAGGAAGGAATGACCTATTCCCGCCTGCAGAACCCCAGCGTGGCCATGCTGGAGGAACGCATTGCGCTGATGGAAGGGGCGGAGGCCTGCCGCGCCCAGGCAACCGGCATGGCGGCGATGACCACGGCCTTGCTCTGCCAGCTTTCGGCGGGGGATCATATCGTGTCGGCGCGCGCGGCGTTCGGTTCCTGCCGCTGGATCGTGGACAATCTGCTGCCGCGCTTCGGTATCGAGAAGACGATCGTGGACGGTGCCGACAATGCTGCGTGGGAAGCCGCGATCCGGCCCAACACCAAGGTGTTCTTCTTCGAGACCCCGGCCAATCCAACGATGGAGCTGGTCGATATGGAATATGTCTGCGGCCTGGCCAGGGCGCATGGCATCGTCAGCGTGGTCGACAATGCCTTCTGCACTCCGGTGCTGCAGCGGCCGCTCGAATTCGGCGCGGATGTGGTCGCCTATTCGGCCACCAAGCTGATGGACGGCCAGGGCAGGGTGCTGGCGGGCGCGGTGTGCGGCAGCGAAGCCTTCATCAACGAGGTGCTGCTGCCGTTCCAGCGCAATACCGGCCCCAATTGCTCGCCCTTCAACGCCTGGATCGTGTTCAAGGGACTGGAAACGCTGGAACTGCGCGCCCGGCGGCAGAGCGAAAATGCGCTCAAGCTGGGCCAATTCATCGAAGGGCGGGTGCCGCGCATGCTGCATCCCGGCCTGCCGAGCCATCCGCAGCACGATCTGGCCGCCAGGCAGATGGATGCCTGCGGGCCGATCTTCAGCTTCATCCTGGATGGCGGAAGGGCGCAGGCCCATGCGGTGCTGGATGCGCTGGAGCTGATCGACATCTCCAACAATATCGGCGATTCCAAGAGCCTGATGTGCCACCCTGCATCCACCACTCATCACAATGTCGGGCCGGAAGGGCGGGCCGAGATGGGTGTCGAGGAGGGAATGCTGCGCATCAATGTGGGGCTGGAGGATATCGACGATCTGATCGAGGATATGGACCAGGCGCTGAAAAAGGCCGGGCTGTGAAACGATTTGCCCGCGCGGTGCGTTGAGGACGGACCATGGATCATTATCGCTGACGCGGCGCGCGGCCCATGCCGGGAACCGCAGCGCGGCGGCCAAGGAGAGTGCAGCTCGGATGAAAGGGGAGGAGCATTATGCCGCGCTGGTCGAATCCTCCGAGGATGCCATCGTCGCGAAGGACACCGACGGCATAATCATCAGCTGGAACCCTGCCGCCCAACGTATCTTCGGCTATTCGGCAGAGGAAATGGTCGGCCAGTCCATTCGCCGGCTGCTCCCCCCGGATCGTCAAGGGGAAGAGGATGAGATCCTGGCCCGCATTCGTTGCGGCGAGATGGTCGGGCAATTTTTCACCAAGCGGTTGCACAGGGACGGCACGCTTATCGATGTCTCGGTGACGGTTTCGCCTGTTCGCAATGCCGATGGCGAAATCGTCGGGGCCAGCAAGATCGCGCGGGACGCGACTCACTATCTCAACACGATCTGGCGGCTGGAGGAGAGCGAGAAGCGGTTCCAGTTGCTGGCCAACAATATCGCCCAGCTCGCATGGATCGCGCAGGCCGATGGGGAGATCGTCTGGTATAATCAGCGCTGGTTCGATTACACCGGCACGAATTTCGAGGATATGCGCGGCTGGGGCTGGCGCGGGGTGCATCATCCCGATCATCTCGAACGGGTGGAACGGCGCTTTCGCCATTCCCTTGAAACCGGCGAGTTGTGGGAAGACACATTCCCGCTGCGGAGCAGGGATGGCGATTATCGCTGGTTCCTCTCCCGGGCGGAGCCGATCCGGGACGAGCAGGGTGCGATAAGCCAGTGGTTCGGCACCAATACCGACATTACCGAACAGCGTGAGCAGGCCGAGCAGATCAAGCTCCTGCTGGCTGAGGTCAACCATCGCGCCAAGAACATGCTGGCGACCGTGCAGGCCATTGCCCGCCGATCCGCCGGCGATGGAACGGTGGAAAGCTTCATCGACCAGTTCGAGCGGCGCGTCGCCAGCCTTGCGCTCAATCAGGATATTCTCGTCAATCGCAACTGGGGCGAGGTTCCGCTGACCGAGCTGGTCGAACGCCAGCTTGCCTTTGTCAGCGAAGTGGCGGGCCGGATCGAAGTGCAAGGCCCCGATATTTCGATCAAGCCCAGGGGGGCGGAGATCATCGGCATGGCCCTGCACGAACTGGCGACCAATGCGCTCAAGCATGGCGCGCTGTCCGTGCCCGCCGGCAAGGTCACGATTCTCTGGAAGCAGGTGGAGGACGGCAAGGCGCTTTGCATCGAATGGCGCGAGCGGGATGGGCCGCCGGTGGCCGCGCCCACGCGCAAGGGTTTCGGCACGCAACTGATCGACTGGGTGCCCCGGCACGGCCTGGATGCCGAGGTTTCGCTGGAATATCATCCCGAGGGCGTGGTCTGGTCGTTCACCAGCAAGACCACTCTTTCGGATCAGGTTGTCACCGCCTTTCCTTGAAATCGTTCGTTATGCCCCCTTGCCAAGGAATGGTTTGGGATTAGGCTGGACGCGCTATGGAACAGCTTTTCCAGCACGCAGCCTTCACAGATGGCATCGCCGTCCGCGTGGCGGTCAACTTCATGCCCGAACAATCCCACGTTGCCGCCGGGAAGTGGTTCTGGGTCTATCACATCCGGATCGAAAACCATTCGGACATCACGGTGCAGCTCATTTCGCGCCACTGGCGGATCACGGACGGGCAGGGCCTCATCAATTACGTCGATGGTGAAGGGGTGGTGGGCGAGCAGCCGGTGCTGGAACCGGGCAAGTCGCATGATTACGTGTCGGGCTGCCCGCTCAACACGCCGCATGGCAGCATGGAAGGGCATTACACCTTCCGCCGGGAAGATGGCTCGCTGATGGAAGTGGCGATTCCCTTCTTCTCGCTGGCGGCGCCGGCCACCGCCGGCTGATCGGCGGGACTTTGCCGGTCCTTGCGAGCCTGCCCCGGCGATGCATTCCGGATCGAGAGAGATTGCCGCTGCCCACCCGGCGGACTAAGGGAGCCGCATGAAGCGCACTCATCTTCCGCTCAATGCCCTGCGTGTGTTCGATGCGGCGGCCCGGCACCTTTCGTTCACGCGTGCGGCTGATGAGCTGGCGGTGACGCCGGCGGCGGTCGGCCAGCAGATTCGCGCGCTGGAGGATGTGCTCGGCGTCGTGCTGTTCCGCCGCACCAGCAAGGGCCTCGAACTGACCGAGGAAGCCATGGCCGGGCTGGACCCGTTGCGCGAAGGGTTCCTCCATTTCGAGGAATCGGTGCGGGCGATGCAGGCCGGGCAGGCGAGCCATCGCTACACCATTGCCGCGCCCCGCGATTTCTTCGAATCCTGGCTCGGGCCTCGCCTGGCGGCATTCCGCGCCGCCAATCCGGAAGTGCATTATGCCTTGCTGGATGGGGAAGCGGCGGATTTCACCAGCGCCAATCTCGATCTTGCCGTGCTCTGGGCGGAAGGCCCCGGCGATCTGGAAGGGGTCATGATCGGGGAGCCGGCAAGGTGGCGGGTCACCGCCGCGGGGAAGACGGAAGATGACGAGGCCACCTGCATCCTGTGGCCGGGCGATCCCGCTGCCGAGGGGGTGGATGAGCCTGCCCTCAGCGTTGCCGATGCGGGGCAGGCGCTGGCCGCCGCGGCGGCCGGGCTGGGCGTGGCCACCGTGCCCGCGCTGCTGGCCGAAAGCTGGATCGACGCCGGACGGGTGGAGCCGCTGGGCGACCCTGTCGCCAGCCGCCGCGCCTACTGGCTGGTCGCGCCGACGCCCCAATGGCGGCAGAAGAAGGTGAAGGCCCTGGTTGCCCATCTGACCTCCGCCTGAGGCCGGGCGGTCAACTCGCCGGTTCGAACTCCAGGATGCCGCCGTCGGCCTGCAGGGTGAGGAACAGACGCCCGTCCTTGATCTGGTAGCTGGCGACATGCGGCAAGTGTTCGACCAGGACAGTGTCGAGCCGGGGTTCGGGGCACAGCGCGCGGGTGAGGGTCATCGGCGTGATCGAAAGCCCGTTTTCGCCGCTGGTGGTCCAGCGCCCGGCCGCGCGATTGCAGTCCAGCGCCCCGTTCAGGGTGCCATCCACATTGAAGGTGAGCGCATAGCTGCGTTCGCCCGGCGTCTTCACGCCCTGCGCATCGTCCGTCGAAGCGATGCTCACCAGCTTCCAGGTGGAGCCGGACAGGCCGGTGATGGGAGCGGGCTGCTCGTAGGTCGCGCAGGCGGAGAGCGCCGCTGCTCCAACGATTGCAAGCGCGAGCGGGAAATGCGTCTTCATGGCAGGAGTTCCTTCCGCGAACTGCTTCGATTGACTGGCAGGCTGTGTTCCATGTGCAATCCGCCTATTGGCGCCGATCCTTCGAGCTGATCGGAAGGCTGAAACCATCTTCTTCCGGCGATACGTAAACGGCCATGCCCGAAAGCAGGCCGAAGCCGTCCTGCGCGTCGAAGCTGTGCGCGGTCCAGGCGGGCCAGAACAACAGATCCCCGGCCGATACCGGAATGCGCGCCAGGGTGCTTGAATCGCGGCTGCCCGGCTCGCCCATGATGAAGGTGGCGGCCCCATGCAGGATAAGCGCCATCCGCCCGGAATCATGCAGGTGAAGCGGGCGATTGAGCTGAACCGGCGATCTCGGCGCGGGCATCCGTTCCGCTGGCGCATCGATATAGATCGCGCCGGGGCGGCCATGCTCCCCTGCGAGCCAGAGGCTGCGGAAATTGAGTTCGGGGCAATCCACTCCATACCGGCCGTCGATCCGGTGGGCTTCCTCTATGTAACGCAGCGTTTCTTCAGCCGCCGCCGGGGCGGACAGCTTGATGCATCCGCTCGCCGCGAAGCTGTCCACTACCTGCTCGAAATCCGCAGTCGACAACATGCCGCCCAGCATGGCGCCGATAAAGGGAGACGCCCAGTCATCGGCTTCACTTTGGCGATGGAGATCAAGGCGCAAGAATTCTGTTGCGTTTTCCCGCCGCAATCGGCTCTCAACCACAAACATGAACCCCCGCCCCCCTGCAAGTGATTCTCAACGCTGGAATCCGCAAGAGCTTATCGGTAAATCCTGGCCGGAGCCACTGCAAACTGAGCGCGGCGGATATACCGTCACGATGCGCGAGGATGAGGGAGCGGAGCAGGCGCTGGCGTTGCTGCGGAGGCCCGAAGATGCGGGGGGGAACCGCCTCCACCTTGGCTGGGGGAGCTTTCGCAATCTCGACATCGTGGCCGCCCGGCAATCGCGCTGGGCTTTGCTGATGGACATCAATATCCATCAGTTTCGCGTGTGGGATGCCGTGCTGTCGGCCCTGCGCACCGCCGCCAGCGCGGAGGAATTCATCGAGCTTGCGGTCGCCGCCTTGCCGGCCCGGCCGCGATTGCGCCAGTTCCTGCCGGATACGGGGGAATGGCTCCGGGCAGACCGGGCGCGCGATGGCAGCTGGCTTGCGGAACACGCGCCGGAGCGGTTCCGTCACGTCAGCCGGATGGCGCGCGAAGGCCGGATAGAACTGGCCCGCGTCGACATGCGGGGCGGCATGGACCGCGAGTGCCCCTTTGCGGCGCTATCCGGCGGAATGAGCGAGGCCCGTGCCGCCGGCGTCGTCCCGGACACCTTGTATGTCTCCAACGTTGCCTGGATGCTGGCGCAATCCAACGGTTTCTTCGGAGAGGAGCAGGGGCCGGATTCGGCCTGGCGCGGCGCGCGGAGCAATCTCGCGCTGCTCGCTCCGCATTTCCGCCATATCGTTTGCGCCATGTCTCTCGCCCCTCATGCCCGCCCTGACGACCTGCAATGGGAGACGCGGGTTTACGAGCCCGCCGAGTTCATCAGGGCAGAGCGATGGGAGAGGATGGCCGGCGATGGGCCTCGCCCGGCGGCGCGCTTCCCGTCTCCCTGAGGGACCGTTCCCGCCTTACACGGCAAGCTCCGTTTCATGGGGATAGACGCCTTCCAGCACGCGGTCGAAATGGCGCTGGACGAGTTCGTTGCAATCGCAGGAAAGGCAGCGAAGCCGTTCCAGCTCTCCGGCCCTGATCTTGCCTCGGCGCGTCTCGATCAGCGAATCCGTGCGCATTCCGCCTATGACCCGGCTGATATAGCTGCGCCCCACGCCCAGCATGGAGGCGAGCTGTTCCTGCGTCAGCGGCACTTCCTGGCTGCCGGTGCGGTCTATTGCCGCGAGCAGCCATTTCGCGGTCCTCTGCTCGATCGTATGCACGGCATTGCAGGCTATCGACTGGAACATCTGCGCCACCAGGCAATCGGCATAGCGCGAGAACAGATGACGCAACGTCATCGACTGATGCTTGGCAACTTCCAGTTCGGTGGAATCGATCATGAAGGCTGGGCCGGAAAACTGGACCACGCAGCGCGCATAGGCGGGAAGGTGCCCCTGGCTGACGATCCCTCCGACAGCCCCTTCGCGCCCCACCAGCACAGTTTCCACCGCCCGTCCGTCAGCCAGTTCGATCACGAAGGAAACCAGCGTGGGGCCTTTGGGGAAATAAACCGTCCGGACATTGTCGCCCGGTTCGTAAAGCACTGTTCCCGCTTCGAAATGCTTTTCTTTCAGATATGGGCCAAGCAGTTCCAGATCCTTCTCCCGAAGCGAATGGAGAAGATTGTTGGTGTTGAAATCCAATGGGTTAGGAACGTTCATGGGAGTGGCCGCCTTTCCTTCTTGAAAAAGACAACGCAGCGCGGCCATAAAGGTTCTCTGTGCAGAAGTGTGCAGACGTAGGCGATAGTTGTGTTTACTCCCGCACAGACATCGCGGCAGTCTGCACAAGACTTCGCTTGATAAAAGAGGGAGAAGCCGGGTGCCGAGTTCTCGGGAACAGGATCATTCCCGCTTTTTGCTGGGGCTGGATGACGGCCGCATCCGCGGGATTCTCGACACTTTGCCGCAAATGGTCTGGTCGACGACGCTGGCGGGCATGGCGGATTTCTTCAATCGGCAATGGTATGAATTTACGGGGTTGAGCCACGGAGACACGGACGGCGAAGCCTGGATCGACGTGCTCCATCCGGAGGACCGGCCGCATATCGCCGCCGCCTGGCGCGAATCCGTGACGAGCGGCCAGCCCTATGAGGTCGAATACAGGATGCGCCATCACGATGGCGAATATCGCTGGATGCTTGCCCGGGGCGTGGCCTTGCGGGACAGCGAGGGGGCGATCGAGCGGTGGTTCGGCACCTGCACCAATGTCGACCAGCAGAAATGCACGGAGGAGAGGCTGGGCCTGATCGCCCTGGAATTGTCCCATCGCATCAAGAATATCTTTTCCGTGGTAGGCAGCATCATCAGCCTTTCGGTGCCCCGCCGCTCGGAATTTCGTCCGCTGGCCGAAAGCATCATGGCCCGCATCACCGCGCTTGCCCGTGCCCACGATCATTTCCGCCCCGATGTCGGGGACAACGGCATTGCAGGCGCGCGCGATCTCAAGGGCCTGATCGCGGTGATCATGGCACCCTATCAGAATTCCGGCTCCAGCGAGCAGCGGCTTCTGGTGGAAGGGGACGATGTCGATATAGGGACTTCCGCGACCACGGCGCTGGCGCTGCTGTTGCATGAGCTGGCCACCAATTCCGTGAAATACGGCGCCTTCTCCAACGCTGGCGGGCAAATATCGATCGCGCTGGAGAATCGCGGCGGGATAGTGATGATACGCTGGCGCGAACGGGGCGGCCCCGCCATTCTCGAAAAACCCGAAAAGCGCAGTTTCGGGACGAAGCTGGCGCAGCGCGCGGCCACGGCGCAATTGCGCGGCGAGATCGTCTATCGCTGGGAGCGGACCGGGCTGGAGGTGGATATATCCATTCCGGCAGAGAGCATGGGATAGAGCGCCACCTCGGTCGAAGGGGCCTTGCCCAGTTCGTCCAGGATCAGCTTCCGGCCGGCGCCGTTCCATATGAAGATCGCGATCTCGCGGTCGATCCTTTGGCGATTCTGCTGGAAATACGGCTGGTCATGGAGCGCGCGGGAGACGCTCCTGCTGATTATCGCCATGTTTCCCTTTGCGTCTTCGATCGGCAATGAATCGGCGATCTGCTTGGCGGTGCCGGCATCGCCAATGGCGAGCGTGGCCAGCATCAGATGCATCTTCAGCAGGGGATCGGGGGCCGGATTCGCTCTCGCCAGGCTGCGGATCTGGCTCGCCCATTCGGTTCGCGTGCGTCCGCCGCCGCCACAGGCCGCCGCCTCGGTAAGCGTGGCGCCCAGCAGGGCGGGGTAGGACGTGCTCCGTTGCAGGACGCGATCCGCGAAGATGTCCGCCCGTTCGCAATTGCCCCGGGCCGCTTCGACCTTTGCCGCCAGATAGTTGGCGAATGCATTGTAGCGATCCAGTTGCATCGCTTCCTGCAACGAGATCCAGGCGGGTGTATTTTTCTCGATCGGCACGCCGCGCCTCAACCCGCGGGCATATTGGGAAAGAGCCTTCCTGGCATACCAGTAGGGGCGATATTCGCTGTCCTCGAACCGGTCGAGGCATTTCTCGACCAGATCCCGGACGCTGGTGCCTTCGGACCGGCCGATCTCGATCGTCAGGAAACAGCGATAATCGGTTTCCGGGGAGAATTGCTGATCGGCTATGCGATCGTGCGCCAGGGCGCCGGTGGGCGACAGAAGATAGGTGAGGTTGGCGTTGACCTCGTCGATGAAGAATTCCTTCGCCTGCGGGTTGGCGCGGATCGTGCTGGAATAGATCATCCGTCCATCCCTATTCCGCATCGTCAGCTTGAGATCGGGCGCGTCCGACAGATTCAGCCCGAAATTCATGGCAATGACGTAATCCGGCTGGGGAACGTCCACGGCATCCTTGCTGTAGCTGGCAATGAAGGATTTGGAGACGTAGTTTTCCGCCTCCCGCATGACGTCCGGCGCGAAATCATGCCATCCGGTATGTTTCGCGAAGCCGTCGCTCACCGATATATCCAGGCCGACCGCCGGTTTCACCAATGCCCGGCTCTGGTATTCGTTGATCGCCAGGGCGAGGATCGAGAGGAAGAGCGCGATTGCCGCGAGAACGGCCACCATCTGGCTGTTTTCCAGCCCCGCCCACTTCTTGCGCGGTTCCTTGCGGCTCGCTTCCGCGGCGATCTGCTTGCTTTCCGCCGAGAGAATTGGGCGGGCTTGCTTGAACAGTTCGGGATAGGCCGTCTCGGGCGGCGCCAGCCGCAGGCGATATTCGCCCGGCCGGATATAGACGCAATGGCCATCGCCCGGCGCGTTGCGCGAGTAATAGCTGAGAAGGTTGCGGCGCAGCCTCGACATCTGGACGCGCGGATAGCTGTCGCTGGTGAGGTCGTAGTCCTCGGGTCGCCCCAGCCCGTCGACCGCGATGGAAAACTGGGTGAGGCTGCCGGGATTGGACAGGGTCTGCTCGGCCAGGAAAGAGAGCAGCCGACGTTGCGTCGGCGCCCTCTCGAGCGCCGGATCGGAAAGGATGCGTTGCACCTCGCCTGTCATTCGATCGGCAAAATCCTGCCGCCCGGCCATGCTTTCCGGCATTTATTATCCTGCTGTAACGGTGTTAAATTCCCTTAAGGAAATGTCCCGCCTGCTTTTTGACCCGTATCGTTAAGTGCGCGAAATACTGCGATTTCCTTTACGTAACGTTACATTCCCGGTTTGTCACTGCCGGGCAGGTTAAAAATCAGGGAACTTACGTTTCAGCAAATCATTACGTGCATTAGCGGGAATAGCCTGCGGGAGGCAGGTTGGCGGCAAAACATCCAGATTAAAGATATCACCCCAGGAATATTGGGTCCAGGAGAACGATAATGTCCGGTCCTGAGGAAAGCGGGGGCACCACCCCCCGGCCAGGAGAGGAAGACCGCCGCCAGCAAGCGCGTCATGTCACGACCTTTCGTGCGTGCCGGGTGGAAAGCGGGGGCAGGGTCCATATCGGGATCGTGCGCAATATTTCTCCGGGCGGGGCCCAGATCGAGACGAAGCTGAATCTCTCCATGGGCGAAACGCTTTCCTATTGCTGGGAAGGTATCGAGCCGATCGAGGCGGACGTGGTTTGGCGCGAAGGCGACCGGGTCGGGGTGAAGAACCGCGTTCCCGTGGATGGGTGGGAAACCAGCCATCCGCCGCGCGCCGTGCGCATTCCCGCCGATCTTTCCTGCCGGGTGTGGGAAGGGGACATTATCCACCGGGGGCGGGTGGCGAATATCTCGCAGACCGGCATGCGCTGCGAAGGAGAGTTCGACATCGCCGCCGGGACACAGGTTACAGTGGAGGTTGGGCCGCTGGTCCTGCCCAACACCACAGTGCGCTGGTGCGCGGATGGGGCGGCAGGGCTGCGGTTCGGCACGCCGATCCGGATGGAAATGCTGATAACCCTTCTTTCTGACCAGACGAAGCCGGAGAGCCCGCAGACGGGCAAACTGGCTTCCTGACGTCCGGTTCTGCCGGACGGGCGCCTCCGTCACTCCCCAGACCCCGACGGAGGCGCCCATTTTTCTTTCCCATCCAGCCGGCCCATCAAGCCGGATGGCGGCTCAGATGTTCGTGCCTTCGGGGAATTCCAGGATGACCACCGGAATCTCGCGGCTGGTGCGGGATTCGTAGGTCTTCTGCATCGGCTGTTCCTCGCGGATCTGTGCCCACCATTCGGCGCGTTCGGCCCCCGTCGCGGTGCGAGCCACCGCCGGAGACGACTTCGCCCCGATACGGACATAACAGTTCGGGTCGGCCTGGAGATTGAGATACCATTGCGGGTTTTCCTCGATCCCGCCCTTGGAGGCGACGATGGCGACCTTGCCGTTCCGGCGGTAATACTGGATCGCCATGCTCAGCTTCTTGCCGGATTTGCGGCCGGTATATTCGAGCAGCAGGCATGCGACCGGGCCGCCGGGCACGCCGATCACCCCCGGGTCCCAGTAATGCGCCTTTTCGGGATCGGTCAGGTAAAGCTGCTTATGCGCTTCCAACTCCGCCACCACCTGCTCGGGCAGGGCCTTGAGTTCGTCCACCCCGACGTTGGCCGCGCCGGTATATTTGTCCATATCGTTGCTCATCTGTCCTGTCCCTTTCTTGCGATGCTGTCCGGCGCGACGGTTCCGGCCGACCCGAAACGAGTCTAGAGCCATTTCGCGCGCTTGAAGCGGATATATAGCCCCAGGCACGATATTGCGATCACTCCCAGCACGACGAAATAGCCGTATCGCGTGCCGAGTTCGGGCATGTGCCGGAAATTCATGCCATAGATGCCGGCGATGGCGGTCGGCACGGCGAGGATCGCGGCCCAGGCGGCGAGCTGGCGGGTAATCGCGCCCTGGCGTTGCGATTCCAGCAGATGGCTGACCTCGAACACGGAGGTCAGCACGTCGCGCAGGCTCTCCACCCGCATCGCCACCCGGCGGACATGATCCAGCACGTCCTGGAAATAGGGCCGCACCTCCGCGTCGAGGTAAGGCAGTTCGAGATGGATCAGCTTGGTGCACATCTCCGACATCGGCTCCAGCACGCGGCGGAAGCGCATCAATTCCCGGCGCAGGCCGAAGATCCGCATGATTTCCGCCCGGTCCAGGAAAT
>Ga0172382_10004222_pt1 | contig 22139 bp, 18 predicted proteins | sample Leawel138RmetaG_FD_122245 | JGI IMG/M metagenome (GOLD analysis project Ga0172382, IMG submission 122245) | Leachate microbial communities from a municipal landfill in Southern Ontario, Canada - Leachate well 138R metaG | ecosystem: Engineered > Solid waste > Landfill > Unclassified | place... | reverse complement strand
GGGAAGAAAGGTGCCAGCTTGGCCATCTGCTCGTCGGTCAGCCAGAAAATATCACTCATGTCGCCGCTCCTTTTCGGAGCCGTGAATCACGCAGTGCGACCGAAATCAATGCATCCTGACCCTTCTGTATCTCCCGTTTGCTATCCTGATCCCGTCACTGGCCTCGGCCGAGGCCAGTGACGGGACGGTGTTTGGCGTCTGAGCCTTGTGGCGTTGACCACGTTTCCTAGCGAGCCAGCACCGTCTCTCTTCATCGTCTCGAACAGTTGAATGCGGCCGATCAGGACCGCGGAGCAGAAGGAAGAGAGCATGAACAAAGTATCACAGGCAATGATCATCGGTATAGATGTCAGCCGGGATTGGTTGGATATTCACTGTCTGCCAGAAGGCAAGCGCGCGCGGCTGCCGAACAAGGCTGAGGGCCACGAGCAAGTTGCTCAACTCGCTCTTGAACTGGGTGCGCTGGTTTGCTTTGAGGCCACTGGCGGTCAGGAATGGCGGCTATGGTCCGCCTTGGATGTTTGCGGAATCGCAACCCGGCAATTGCCACCCGCCCAGATCAAAGCATTCGCCGCCAGCCTGGGCACACGGGCCAAGACGGACCGGATCGACGCAGAGCTCATTGCGCGGTTCATGATGTTTCGACCGGATGCGGGGCGCGTACTGCCACATGAAAAGCTGCGTCTTCTCAGGGCTTTGTCATCAAAGCGTGGGCAGTTGGTCGAGACACGCAAACGGCTTCTGGCGCAGGTCAAGGCGCATGGAAAACTGGGATCGGCGGATATGTTTGATGCCATGAACGCCGAGTTGAAAGACCTCCTTGATCGCCAGATTGAAGGATTGGAGGTGCGGATCGAGCAGACCCTGGCCTCGGATGATGAACTGGCGAGAACTGCCGACATCCTGCGTTCCGTTCCCGGGATCGGCCCCGTCGCCAGCACCATGCTGATCGCCGAGATGCCCGAACTCGGCCAACTCTCGGGTGAGCAGGCCGCCGCGCTGGCGGGCTTGGCTCCGATCGCACATGACAGTGGCGCCATGCGCGGCAAGCGCGCCATCGGAGGCGGCCGCCGACTGTTACGACACGTGATGTTCCAGGCGGCGCTCGTCGCCAGCCATCACAACCCGCTCCTGAAAACCTTCGCAGACCGTCTTCGTGCCGCCGGAAAACCACACAAGGTCGTCATTACAGCCGTCGCCCGCAAGCTCGTCACAATCGCAAACGCACTTTGCAAATCTCGTCTCAAATGGTCCAATCAGGCCGCATGAGAAATACAGTTGCTAGGCCCGCCCCCACAGAGCACTGGGATATCGTGGTATGTTGTGACCGGCCCCACGTCGGAATGCTCGATGCGGCTTTCCTCAAGTCTGATGACCGGGACACCGCTGCGGGCGGGACTGAAGCTGATCAAAAAATACGGCATCTTGTCCCTTAGTGTAACATACCGCGATACATCGCATATGGCTTGCAACCACGCAACTGGTGGCGGAATCTGCTGTCCAGCGGCGGAACTGAAGGTAGACCGAGACTACTTGCCGAACTTTTTCGGGAGATCCCACCACGGCGTTATCGTTACTGCGATCCAGAAATTGCATTGGAACAAGATGATGATCTGCGGGTTTACGCCCGCTCAGATGCCGAGGCGGCGCCGCCGTTGCCGTCCATGGAGAACCGGGTGCGATTGACTCTGTTGCACAAATTGGCTGTGGGGATTCATCTCGTGAGCCCAGCGTGGTATCCTGCCTCACAGCCGAGTTCGGCAACATGTATAACCGCCCCTTGCGCAAGGGGGATTTTGAATCAGTTTTGCGCGCTGTCGGGTGCTGACATGTATCCGGCCTCTGTTGCGGCCACCGTCATGCCGCGGGCCCGTATGGTGTTCGCGGATCAGGGCTTTCAGCTTTGCAAATGCCATCTTGATCGGGTTCAGGTCCGGGCTGCAGGTTCGAGGGATCAGGGAACAATCCGGGGGATTGTTCCCCCCGAGAACGGAACCAGGCGCCGACATCGCGCATGATCTCTGCCGCCTTGACCCTAACTTTCGACAAGAATTATAGTTCGCAAATCGCAATATAGCCAAGGAAGCGGCGCCCACCCCGCCCCCCGGTCACTGCAACAGCACCGCCCTTGCCGGAGCAACCGCTCACCCCGGCCCCTTGCCCGTTTCACGCAGCCGGACCTCCGGCGCGGCGGGCCCGGGGATCACGCCGTCGGCGCTCAGGCTGGCGCTGTCTTCCGGGGACAGGCCCAGCACTTCGGTCAGCACGCTGCCGGTATGCTCGCCCAGGGCCGGGGGCGGACGGCGGATGCTGGCCGGGGTGGTGGAAAGGCGGGCCGGAAAGCGGGTCAGCGGCAGCGGTCGGCCGCTGTTGGTCGTGTGCTGTTCGACCATGGCGCGGGCCCGAACCTGCGGGTCGTCGAACACCTCGTCGATCCGGTTGATCGGCCCGCCGGGCACGCCCGCGGCCTCCATCGCCGCCAGAACGTCGCCACGCTTGCGGTGGGCAAGCCGGGCGGGGTTGGTGGCGTATTCGGGCCGGTCGGCCAGGGTCTCGTCGCCCAGAATGCGGCAAAGGCCGCGGAACTGGCGATCGTTGCCGACCGCGATGATCAACTCGCCATCCGCCACCGGAAAGTTGCGATAGGGCACGACATTGGGGTGGCTGTTGCCCATCGGCTGCGGCACCTTGCCGCCGACCAGCCAGTTCATCCCCTGATTGGCCAGAATCGCCACCGAAGTATCCAGCAGCGCGCAATCGATATGCTGGCCCTGCCCGGTCTCGTCGCGGTGGCGCAGCGCGGCAAGGATGGCGATCACCGCATAAAGCCCGGTGAACAGGTCGGTCACCGCCACGCCGACCTTGGTCGGCCCGGCCCCCGGCTGGCCGGGTGCGGGGCCGGTCACGCTCATCAACCCGCCCATGCCCTGGATCAGGAAATCATAGCCGCCGCGCCGGTTATAGGGGCCGTCCTGCCCGAACCCGGTGATCGAGCAATAGACCAGCCGCGGATTCAGCGCCAGCAGGCTTTCCTGATCCAGCCCGTATCTGCGCAGCGCGCCGACCTTGAAATTCTCGATCACCACATCGCATTGCAGGGCCAGCCTGCGGATCAGTTCCGCCCCCTCGGGGCGCGAGAAATCCACCGCGACCGAGCGTTTGTTGCGGTTGCAGCACAGGTAATAGGCGCTGAACAGGTCGTCCCCTTCGGTGGTGTCGTCCAGATAGGGCGGCCCCCAGCCGCGGGTGTCGTCGCCCATGCCGGGGCGTTCGACCTTGATCACCTCGGCGCCCAGATCGCCCAGGGTCTGGGCCGCCCAGGGGCCTGCCAGCACCCGGCTGAGATCCAGAACGCGCAACCCGCGCAGGGCGCCGGGGGCAGGCAGGAGGGTATCGGTCATGGCAGGGTTTCCCTCGGTCTGTTTCAGTAGTAGAATTCATGTTTCATTATGGTGCCGGGCGCATCCCGGCACCGTTCAGCCCCGGGGCCCGTCGTATGCCGTCCTACAAACCCGTCGCCGCCGTCCTTCGCGGGCTGGAGGTGCTGCACGTGGTCAACCGCGCCAATCCGGCCACGGTGAAGGTGATCCACGCGGAAACCGGCTTCGACAAGGCAACGATCGTGCGGATGCTGGAGACGCTGATCCATGCGGGCTATGTCGTGCACGACCCCGAGGCGGGCGGCTACCGGGTGACGGGGCGGGTGATGCAGCTCAGCGCCGGGTTCTCGCGTTACGACAAGACGGCCGAGATCTGCGCCCCGATCCTGGCCCGGCTGCGCCGTGCGGTCGGCTGGCCTTCGGATTTCGCGATCCGCGATGCCGAGGCGATGATCGTGGTGCAGACCTCGCGCACCGACGGGCCGATGTTCTTCAACCGGCGGCCGGGGTTCCGCGCGCCGATCCTGACCACCTCGATCGGCAAGGCTTATCTGGCCTTCTGCCCGGAGGAGGAGCGTAGCGAGGTGCTGGACCTGCTGGCGACCGGCCCGTTCGGAGGCCAGCCGCCCGCGCCGCGCAACCTGGAGGCCCGGCTGGCCGACATCCGCGCCGAGGGCTTTGCCCGGATGGATGACAGCTACAGCCATTCGCAATACAACGGCGCGATCACCGCCGTGGCGGTTCCGGTCCGTTCGGGCGCGCGGGTGCATGGCGCGCTGAACATCATGCTGCTGCGCGAGGCGGTGGACCCGGCCGTGGTGCAGGAACGCTACCTGCCCCTTTTGCATGAAGTCGCGGACGAGATCGCCCGTGCCTTCCGCGATGCCGCGATGTAGGCCGCCCCGCGCCATGGTCAGAGCCTTTCGTGTCCTGACCGGATCGGAACGCGAAAGGTTCCGATCCGTTCCCTGCACCGTTTCGAACCGGGAAAGTCCGTCGGCTTTTTCCGAAACTGCTTCAGTTGCCGGTGAAGGTCGGCTTGCGGCGTTCGCGCATGGCCGCCACGGCCTCGTCATGGTCCCCGGTGGCATGGGACAGCGCCTGAAACGCCGCCGAAAGCTCAAGGATCTGGTCCAGCCGCTGGGTTGACGATTCGCGCAGCAGGCGCTTGGTCATCCGCACGGCATGGACCGGGTTGGCGGCGATGCGCAGGGCCAGCGCGCGGGCGGCATCCAGCAGTCCGGCATCGGGCACCACGCGCGAGACCAGCCCGATCTGCAACGCCTCGGCGGCGTCTACCATGTCGCCGGTCAGCGCCATTTCGCAGGCTTTCGAGAAACCCACCACGCGCGGCAGCAGCCAGGCCCCGCCATCGCCCGGCACGATGCCCAGCTTGACGAAGCTTTCGGCAAAGCGCGCGCTTTCGCCCGCGATGCGCAGGTCGCACATCAGCGTCAGGTCGCAGCCGGCGCCGATCGCCGGGCCGTTCACCGCGGCGATCACCGGGATTTCCAGCGCCTCGAACGCCAGCGGCAGGCGCTGGATGCCGTGCCGGTAGTTGAGCCGGGTACGCGCGGCCAGCGGATCGTTCAGCCCGCCCCCGGCACCCATCTTCTTGATGTTGCCGCCCGACGAGAACGCCTTGCCCGCCCCGGTCAGGATCACCACCCGCGCCCGTGGGTCGCGGTTGGCGGCGTCGATGGCGGCCAGCAGCGCCTCGATCATTGGCTGATCGGAAATCGCGTTGCGGGTCTCGGGGTCGTTCAGGGTCAGGGTGACGATGCCCTCGGCATCGGTTTCGGAAAGCACAAGCGTCATGGGATATCCTTTCTGGTCAGCGAAGCCCGAGCCCGCGGGCGATGATCCCGCGCAGGATCTCGCGCGTGCCGCCGCGCAACGAGAAGCTGGGCGCGGCAAGCAGGGTGCGGGCAAAGACGGTGGCGAAGGTCGCATGGTCGTCATGCGGCGGGGCGTGGGGGGCCAGCGTGCGGGCGATCTCGGGGATCTCCTGTTCCAGCAGCGCGCCCAGATCCTTGACGATGGTGGCTTGCAGCATCGGGTTCTCGCCCCGCGCCAGCAGCCCGGCCACCGATTGCGACATGTGCCGTAGCACCATCAGATGCGCCGCCAGCCTCCCCACGGCACGCCGCGACGCCGCATCGGGCGCGGTGCCGAGGATGCGGATCAGCTCGGTGATCAGCGTGAAGGAGGACAGGAACCGATCCGGCCCGCTGCGCTCGAACGCCAGTTCGCCGGTGACCTGTTTCCAGCCCTCGCCCAGTCTGCCGATCAGCGCGCTTTCGGGCAGGAACACATCCTGAAAGCTGACCTCGTTGAAATGGTGCTCGCCCGCGATGTCATGGATCGGGCTGATGGCGATGCCGGGGGTTTTCAGGTCCACCAGAAGCTGACTGGTGCCGCCGTGGCGGTCTTCCATGGTGCCGGTGCGGCAGAACAGGATCATGTAATGGGCTTCGTGCCCGTAGGTGATCCAGACCTTGGTGCCGTTGATGCGGAACCCGCCATCGACCGGCAGGGCACGGGTGCGCGCCGAGGCCAGATCCGACCCGCTGTCGGGTTCGGACATGCCGATGCAGAAGAAACAGGTTCCGGCCGCGACCCGGGGCAGGATTTCCTTTCGCTGCGCCTCGGTGCCGAAGTTCAGGATCGTCGGCGCGCTCTGGCGGTCGGCGATCCAGTGTGCGGCGACCGGGGCGCCCGCGGCCAGCAGTTCCTCGACCACCACGTAACGTTCCAGCGCCGAGCGCTCATGCCCGCCGTATCGTCTGGGCAGGGTCATGCCCAGCCAGCCGCGTTCGCCAAGCGCGCGCGAGAACCCGGCATCGAACCCCATCCACGACCGCGCCCGGTCGATGGCGTTGTAATCGGGGCCCAGCGTGTCGCGCAGGAAGGCGCGGACCTCGGCGCGCAGTTCCGGGTAAAGCAGGTCGGCGGGCGGGGCGGGAAAGTCGATCGCAGTCATCTCAAGCCTCCTCGACGCCGGTCAGCAGCGGCCAGAATCCAGCCGCGCCCCGGGTGAGAACTTCGGTTCCAAGCCATTCGGACCATTCGGTTTCCGTGCCGAATTCATCCCGCCACGACCAAAGCCGCGTGGTCAGCGGGTGCAGGGCATATTCGCGGGTAAAGCCGATGGCGCCATGTACCTGATGCGAGATCGACGCGGCACTGCCCGCCGCCTCGCCCGCGCGGATCTTGGCGGCGGCGGCCAGGCGGGTGAACCGCGCCGGATCATGCAGCGCCATCCCAAGCCCGGCCCCGGCCATTTCGGCCCCGGCACGGGCGGCGGCGGTATTGCCCGCCAGCGTGGCCAAAGCCTGCTGGATCGCCTGAAACTTGCCGATCGGGCGGCCGAACTGGACCCGTTCATTGGCATAGGCGACCGAACGTTCCAGCACCGCCTCCAGCGCCCCGGCCATGCCCTGCGCGCGCAAAAGCGCCCCCAGTGCGCGCAGGGTTTCCGGTGCAAGCGGTAGTTCCGCCACCTCGCCGACCCCGGTGTCGAAGCTCAGCGTGTCGCGGGGTTCGCCCGCAAGGTTATGCGCCCCGGCAAGGGTGCCCGCGCCCTGTTCCACCCGCGCCAGCCGCCCGGCGGGATCAAGCAGGACGAGCGTGGCGGCATGGCGGCCCCAGGCCACCGCCGGGACAGTGCCGCGCAACCGCCAGCCCGCCCCCTCGGGCTCCAGTTCCGGGCAGGCGGCGAAGGTGGCGGGTCCGCTGGCCGGTTCCAGCCCCGCCTTGCTCAGCAGCCAGTTGGCCAGCATCGTCTCGGCCAGCGGCAGGGGGATGGCCTGCGCCGCCGCCAGCCGGATGATGCCCAGGGCATCGGCGGGTTCAAGGCCGAATCCCCCCTCGTCCTCGGACAGCAGCGCCAGCGGAAAGCCCATCTCCTCGACCGCCCGCCACAGCGGTTCAAGCCAGGGAACGGCGCCATGGTCCAGCCCCGGCGGCAGGGCGGCAAAGGCGCGTTCGGCGTGATCGGCAAACAAGCGGCGCGCGGTATCGGCGATCATGTCGGACATGACGGGGTTCCTCTGCGGGCTTGGGACCGCCCGGCGGGCGGCCGATTCTCCTCCGGTTGCCCCTCCGGCACGTTTCACTTGATGAAATGGCACTTCACGATTTGGGCGGCACGTTGAAAGCACGCAACGCCACCGCCTGTCAAACCCAATTTTTCGCGCCCCTCCGGTGCGGTCCGTCAGGTCAGCGTGACCTTCGACACCAGGTCGGCCGTGTTGCGGGCGTTGACCTTGCGCATCACGGCACCGCGATGGGCTTCGACCGTCCGGTGCGAGATGCCGAGAAGCCGGCCGATTTCCTTGCAGGTGCGGCCGTTCACGATATGGTTGGCGATTTCGCGTTCACGGCGCGTCAGCCGGTCGATCCGGCTCTGGCGGCCCGCGGCCTCGGCGAAGACCCAGGTCATCAGCGCGAAGGGGTCGTGCGGGGTCATGGTGCGGCCATGCGCGCGGACCATGAAGATTTCCCCGTCCCGCCGCTGCATGAAGCGTTCGTCCTGATGGTCGGCGTGGCTGCGCAGCCAGGATTCCGCCCGCGCGCCGATCGCCTCGTAATCGCTGATCGTCGGATACAGCATCCGCACCGACTGGTTCCGCATCGTCTCGCGCGGGTAGCCGAACATGGCCATGAAGGTGTCGTTAAACTCGACCATGACGCGGTGGCGCGTGACCAGCAGCGCGACGGGAGCGGCAAGGAAGCCTGCTTCGATGTCGGACATGCGACCCCGGCTACGTAGATGATTACGTATTACTACGAATAGCCATACGTGGAGACAAGCCTGATTATGCCTCATCCAGGGGGAATTCATGGCACAGAACATCTTCATCACCGGCAGCGGTCACACCAGGTTCGGGCGGCTGCCCGACAATCTCGAAACCCTGATCGTCGATGCCGCGCGCGACGCGATGGCCGATGCGGGCGTCGGCGGTGCGGATGTCGATGCGGTCTTCCTGGGTCATTTCAATTCGGGGCTGGTGCCGGATGCCTTCGCCTCGTCGCTGGTCCATCACGCCGACCCCGGCCTTCGCTACAAGCCCGCGACGCGCTGCGAAAACGCCTGCGCCTCGGGTGCGGCGGCGATCTTTGCCGGGATGAACGCGATCCTTGCGGGCAAGGCCGATACGGTGCTGGTGGTCGGCGCCGAGAAGATGACCTCGAACTCGACCGAAGAGGTCACGCGGGCGCTGGCGGGCGCCGGATACCAGAACGACCCCGCCGAGGCCGCGCTGAGCTTTCCGCAGCTTTTCGGCATCGCCGCGCAGCAGTACCGGGAACGCTACGGCGACCCGCTGCACGCGATGGCGCGGATCGCCTCCAAGAACCACGGCAACGCGATGAAGAACCCGCTGGCGCAGATGCACCGGCCGATGTCGGTCGAGGATTGCGCAACGGTGTCCGAGCGCAACCCCGAGATCGCGCCGCCGCTGCGGCTGACCGACTGTTCGCTGATCACCGACGGCGCGGCGGCGATCGTGCTGCAATCGGAACGCGCGGCGGCTGACGCGAAACGCCGGGTGCGCTTTGCCGGGACCGCCCATGTCAGCGACATCATGCCGATGTCGAAGCGCGATCTTCTGTCCTTCGACGGTCCGCGCCGCGCCATCGCCGGGGCCTATGCCGAGGCCGGCGTCACCGCCGCCGATCTGGATTTCGCCGAGGTGCACGACTGTTTCACCATCGCCGAACTGCTGGTTTACGAGGCGATGGGCCTTGCCCCCGCCGGCCAGGGCGAGCGCGCGCTGGACGAAGGCACCGTATTCGCCGGGGGCCGCACCCCGGTGAACCTGTCGGGCGGGCTCAAGGCCAAGGGGCATCCGGTGGGGGCCACGGGCGTTTCGATGCACGCGCTGGCGTTCCGGCAGTTGACCGGACAGGCGGGCGAGATGCAGCGCAACGGTGCGGAACACGGGCTGGTGTTCAACATGGGCGGCGCGGCGGTGGCGAACTTTGCTTCTGTTCTCAGGGCGGATCGGGCGTAATGAATATCGCGCACTGGCTTTACCAGACCGCGCGGGCGCGGCCTTCCGCCCCCGCGATCAAGATCGGGCCGACGCTTTTCTGCGATTACGCCACGCTTGCCCGCCGGGCCGGGGCGCTGGGGCGGCATCTGGCCGGACGGGGCGTCGGGGCGGGCGATCGCGTCGCCATCTTTGCCGCGAACTGCGCGGAATATCTGGAAATCCTGCATGCCTGCTGGTGGATCGGCGCGACGGCGGTGCCGCTCAACTTCAAGCTGCACCCGCGCGAGGCGGCATGGATTCTTGAAGACTGCACCGCAAGCGTGATCCTGACCCGCTCGGGCGAAATGGCCGGAACCGGACTGCTGCCCGGGGGCTGCGCCGAGATCGCCATCGACTCGGACAGCTATCGCGCGACGGTCGCGGCGGGTGCGGATCTCACGCCTCCGCCGTCGCTGCCGGCCGATGCGGTGGCCTGGCTGTTCTACACCTCGGGCACGACCGGGCGGCCCAAGGGCGTGATGCTCAGCCATGAAAACCTGATGGCGATGAGCTTTGCCTATGCGATGGACGTGGACCGGGTCTCGCCCGGCGATCACAGCCTTTACGCCGCGCCGATGTCGCATGGCGCGGGGCTGTACATCCTGCCCCATATCCGCGGCGGTGCGGTGCATGTCATCCCCGCCTCGGGCGGCTTCGACCCGGCCGAGATCATCGCGCTGGCGGGCACGCTGAGCGGCCTGTGCTTCTTCGCCGCGCCGACCATGATCAAGCGGCTGGTGACGGCGGCGAAGGCGGCGGGATTCACCGGCGAGGGGATCAGGACCATCACCTATGGCGGCGGCCCGATGTATGGCGCGGACATCGACGAGACGCTGGCGCTGTTCGGCCCCCGCCTTGTGCAGATCTACGGGCAGGGCGAGACGCCGATGACCATTTCGGTCCTGCCGCGCGATCTGGTCGCCGACGAAAGCCACCCGAACTGGCGCGCAAGGCGCGATTCCGTAGGCTATGCACAGGCCCCGGTCGAGGTGGAGATCCGCGCCGCCGACGGCTCCATCCTGCCGCCGGGCGAGACCGGCGAAATCATGGTGCGCGGCGCCACCGTCATGCTGGGCTACTGGAACCGCCCCGAGGCCACCGCCGAGACCATCGTGGACGGCTGGCTGCGCACCGGCGATCTGGGCCGCATGGATGCGGACGGGTTCCTGACGCTGACCGACCGGTCGAAGGACGTGATCATCTCGGGCGGGACCAACATCTACCCGCGCGAGGTCGAAGAGGCGCTGCTGACGCACCCCGCCGTGCACGAGGTTTCGGTGATCGGCACCCCGGACCCGGAGTGGGGGGAGAACGTCATCGCCTTCGTCGTCGCCACGCCGGGCGCCGATTGCGACGCCGCCACGCTGGACAGCTGGTGCCGCAGCCAGATCGCCGCCTTCAAACGGCCGAAACGCTACATCTTCACCGATGCCCTGCCCAAGAACAGCTACGGCAAGGTGTTGAAGACCGAGCTGCGCGCGCAGCTTGTCCCCGGGCAGTGACTGCCGAACCGATTGAATGAAATGGGAGGAAACCACCATGAAACGCCGTGAATTCATTGCCGCCGGAGCCGGTCTTGCCGCGGGCGGGTTGCTCATGTCCCGGGGGCGTCCGGCATTTGCCGCCACGTCGCTGAAGTTCGACAGCTATGTCTCGGAAACCGCCGGGCCGTCCTGGGTTGACCGCTGGTTCCTGGAAGAGCTGGAAAAGCGCACCAACGGTGCGGTTTCGATCCGCAGCTACTGGTCGGGCAGCCTCAACAGGGTGGGCGAGCATCTGGCCGCCGTTCGTGACGGCACCTCGGAAATCACGCTGATCTCGCCCGGATATTTCCAGGCGGAACTGCCCGTGACCCGTGGGCTGGAATGGTATTTCCGCATGAACCGTTCGGATGCGTTGCAGCAGGTCTGCCATGACGTCTACGAACAGTTCCAGCCGCTGCGCGATGAATATGAACAGCGCCACCGTTCGCAGGTGCTGTACTGGACGACCTGGAACTATGCGCCGCTGGTCATGCGCGAACCCATCACCTCGCTTGAGCAGATCAAGGGCAAGCGCATCCGTGGCTATGGCATCGCAACCGATGTGATCGAACGGCTGGGCGGCATTGCGGTGCCGATGGTCGCGCCCGACGTTTATCAGTCGCTTGAGCGCGGGGTTCTGGACGGGGTCTATGGTTTCGACTTCATCACCGCAGTTGCCTACAAGCTGCACGAGGTGGCGCCGCATTTCTACGACATCGGCGACGGGCCGCACGCACCGGCCAACGTGGTGATGAACAAGCGTGTCTATGACGGGCTGGATGAGCAGGTCCGCCAGACCATCACCGACCTTTCCGGCGAACTTTACGCCGGCAAGTTCGCCGAGATCTACAACGACGCCCTGACCGAATATGTCGCGACCGCCAAGAACGAAGGCGTGAACTTCGCCACCTTCCCCGAGGAAGAACTGGCCGCCGCCCGTGCCGCCATCCAGCCCGCGCAGTTCCAAAGCTGGATCGACGAGGTGGCAACGCCCGCCGGTATCGACGGCGCCGAGATGCAGCGCCTGATCGACGCGGCGATTGCCAGGCACGATCCGAACGGAAAGATGCTGCGGCCGTCGGAAATCGCGGCAAGCACCTGAGTCCCGCAGGCGGCGGCCCGGGTGAACCGGGCCGCCTTCGCGCCCGTGCGAAAGGAACTTCAATGGGTCCGTTCCATTCCGCCATCCGGCGGCTCTCCGACGTGCTTGGCTGGGTCGCCATGATCTTCATGGCCATCCTGATGTTCGGAACCGCGATCGACGTCGTCGCGCGGGGGATTACCGGCCGGACGGTGCCGGGCCTGTTCGAGATGTCCGAACTCAGCATGGTCATGGTGGTGTTTCTGGGGCTTGGCTGGACCCTGCGCGATGACGCGCATATCCGCGTCACGATGCTGACCAACCGGCTTGCCCCGTCCATCCGGCGGCTGGTCGATGGTTTTGCGTGGCTGGGCGCAGGGGTGGTCTTTGTCATGCTCGCCTGGCCCGCGACGCAGGAAGCCGCCTATTCCTTTTCGATCAGGGAGTTCCGCTGGGGATTCGTGCAGTTCCCGATCTGGTGGGCCAAGATCGCGCTGGCGATCGGGCTGTGGTTCGCCGCCCTGCAAGTGCTGATCAAGGCGGTGCTGGTCGTGATCGGCCGCGATATCCCGGAACCCATTGCCACATCCCACGAGTACTGAGGACCATATGGACCCGATTATCGCTGCCTCGGTCGCTGTTGCACTGATCTTCATCCTGCTTGCGCTGGGGACTCCGGTCTTCGCCACGCTCGCGCTGTCCGGCGCGGTCGGCATCGTCATGGTCGAAAACCTGCCGTTCCTGCTGAATCGCCTCAAGTCCTTCAGCTATTCATCGACGGCGACTTCGACGCTGACGGTGATTCCGCTCTTTGTCCTGATGGGGGCGTTCGCCCATCACGCCCGGATCGGGCGACGGCTGTTCGAGGTCGCCAACAAATGGGTCGGGCATATGCCGGGCGGGCTGGCCATGGCCGGTATCCTGACCAGCGCAGGTTTCGCCGCGACCTCGGGTTCGTCCGTCGCCACCGCGGCGACGGTCGGTTCGGTGGCTCTGCCCGAGATGCGCAAGGCCGGTTATGACCCCGCGCTTGCCGCGGGCAGCGTGGCGGCCGGCGGGGTTCTCGGGGTGCTGATCCCGCCCAGTGTCCTGCTGATCTTCTATGCGGCGCTGACCGAGACCTCGGCCGGCAAGATGCTGGTCGCCGGTTTCATCCCCGGCATCCTGACCACCATCGTGTTCATGATCGGCATCCGCATCATTGCCGGGCGCATCATGCCGCATACCGGTCTTGCCCCCCGCTCCGGCTGGGGCGAGCGGTTGACGGCGACCACCAGGGCCTGGCAGGTGGTCGTCCTGTTCATCGTGGTGCTTGGCGGCATCTATCTGGGCCTGATGACCCCGACCGAGGCAGCGGCCATCGGGGCGGTCGCCGCCCTCATGATGCTGATGGCGGAACTTCGCAGCGGCGTCATGCCGGCCATCGTGGAAAGCTTCCGCTCGACCATCACCACCACGGTGATGATCCTGTTCACGATGATCGGCGCGGGGATTTTCAGCTATTTCCTGACGCTGATCCAGATCCCGCAGCAGATCGCCTCGGTCATCAGCAATTCGGGCATTCCGCCACATGCCATCGTGCTGCTGCTGCTGCTGGCCTATATCCCGCTGGGGATGTTCCTCGATGCGTTCTCGATGATGGTCATCACCCTGCCCATCATGTTCCCGACCGTGCAGCAACTGGGATTCGATCCGATCTGGTTCGGCATCCTGTGCGTCAAGATGTGCGAAATCGGGCTGATGACGCCGCCGGTCGGGCTGAACTGCTTCGTGATCGCGGGGATCGACCGCCAGACACCGCTGACGCAGGTTTTCCGCGGCGCCACATGGTTCGTCGTGATGGAGCTGTTCACCGTCGCAGTGCTGTTCGCGTTTCCGCAGATCACGACGTGGCTGCCGGACATGATGCTGGGGGGGTGATCCATGGAACCGAAACATGCGAGAGGCGACCGGGTCGCGGGCAGGGCCGCGCTGGTGATGGGCGCGGGCTCGGTCGGGCCGGGCTGGGGCAACGGCAAGGCCATTGCCGTGATGCTGGCCCGGCAGGGCGCGCGCGTGATGTGCGTGGACCGCAACCCCGACGCAGCCGGGGAAACCGCCGCGCTGATCGCGGCCGAGGGCGGCGAGGCCGTCGCCCACACCGCCGATGCGACCGTCTCGGCCGAGATGGCCGGGGTCCGCAAAGCCTGCGTTGACCAGTTCGGCGCGGTCGATATCCTTGTCAACAACATCGGCATCGCGCCGGTCGGAGGCGTGGTCGAACTGTCCGAAGCGGACTGGGACCATGCCTTCGATGTCAACCTCAAGACCTGCTTTCTGGGCATGAAGCACATCATCCCGCAGATGCTGGAACAGGGCCGGGGCTCGATCGTCAATATTTCCTCGGTCGCCTCGCTGCGCTGGTCGGGGGTCGCCTATGCCGGTTACTATGCCCCCAAGGCGGCGATGAACCATCTGACGCGCACCACGGCGGTGGAATATGCCGCCCGCGGGATCAGGGTGAACGCGGTTCTGCCGGGGTTGATGCGGACGCCGATGGTCGAGACCTCGGCCGAACTGGCGCGGGACTACGGCGATGGCGATATCGAGGCGATGTGGCGCAAACGCGACGCGCAGGTGCCCATGGGCCATATGGGCGACGCCTGGGACGTGGCGAATGCGGTGCTGTTTCTCGCATCCGACGAGGCGCGCTATATCACCGGGCTGGAACTGGTCGTAGATGGCGGAATCACCCTGAAATTCGCTTGAACGGAAAGGGCACCCATGTCTGTGCAGGAATATCGGCTGTTCATCGGCGGGGAACATTGCCCGCCTGTCGGTGGCGAGTGGTTCGACAGTGTGAACCCCTATACCGGAAAGGTCTGGGCGCGCATTCCGCGCGGCGGCGCGGAGGATGTGGACCGGGCCGTTTCCGCCGCCCATGCGGCGCTTTCGGGCGAATGGGGGCGGATGACCGCCACCGCGCGGGGCAAGCTGATGCGCAGGCTGGGCGATCTGGTCGCCGCGAATGCCGAACGGCTGGCCGAGATCGAAGTGCGCGACAATGGCAAGCTTTACGCCGAAATGGTCGGGCAAACCCGCTATCACCCGGAATGGTGGTATTACTATGGCGGTCTTGCCGACAAGATTCAGGGCGAGGTCGTGCCGGTCGACAAGCCGGACATGTTCACCTTTACCACCGCCGGGCCGGTCGGGGTGGTCGCCGCACTGACGGCCTGGAACTCTCCGCTGCTGTTCGTGGCCTGGAAATGCGCGGCGGCGATCGCGGCGGGCTGCACGGTCGTCATCAAGCCATCGGAATATGCCTCGGCCAGCACGCTGGAATTCGCCGGACTCACGCGCGAGGCCGGTTTCCCCGATGGCGTGTTCAACGTCGTCACCGGGTTCGGTGCCGATGTCGGGGCATCGCTGGTGTCGCATCCGAAGGTTGCCAAGGTCAGCTTCACCGGCTCGGACGCGACCGGCAGGACGGTCTATCAGGCCGCGGCCGGGGGGCTGAAGAAAGTGTCGCTGGAACTGGGCGGCAAGTCTCCGAACATCGTGTTCGAGGACGCCGATCTGGATGCCGCCGTTGCCGGGGCGATCTCGGGCATTTTCGCGGCGACCGGGCAGACCTGTATCGCGGGCTCGCGGCTGCTGGTCCAGAACTCGATCCGCGATGAATTCGTCGCGCGGCTGGTCGAACGCGCCCGCAAGGCGCGGATCGGCGACCCGATGGATGCCGCCGTCAATATCGGCCCCGTCACCACCACGCCGCAGTTCGAGAAGATCCTGAACTATATCGACATTGCACGGGGCGAAGGCGCCCGCTGTGTGCTGGGCGGCAACCGGGCCACCGGCGCCGGTCTCGATCAGGCCAATTTCGTGGAACCGACGATCTTCGTCGATGTCACCAACGACATGCGGATCGCACAGGAAGAAGTGTTCGGCCCGGTGCTGTCGGTGATCGGCTTCGAGGACGAGGACGAGGCCGTCGCCATCGGGAACGATATCGTCTACGGGCTGGCGGCCGGGGTCTGGACCAGGGATATCGCGCGCGGACTCCGCATGACGAAACGGCTGCGGGCCGGCATGGTCTGGGTGAACACCTACCGCGCCGTCAGCTACATGATGCCGTTCGGGGGAACGAAGAATTCCGGCATCGGCCGCGAAAGCGGAATGGCCGCGATTCAGGAGTTCCTTGAAACGAAATCCGTCTGGATATCCACATCCGACGAGCCGCCTGCGGACCCGTTCACCCTGAGATAGGGCGTTTTCAGGAAAAGCGGCGCCTGCACGGGGGGCGCTGGAGCGCCCCCCGGTCCGGTCAGGCGCGGGCGGTCAGGTAGCGCTCGATGAAGGCGGCGCTGTAGGCGTGGGCGTCGGATTCCCATTCCTCGATGCTGGCCAGCACCTTGGCCGCGTCGGCGCTGGAGGCGCGCTGTTCTTCCTTGACCTCTTCCCAGGCGGCTTTCATCGCGGTGATCACGTCCTCGGGATAGGGCAGGAATTCCACCCCGCCCTCGGCCAGCTGCTTCATGGCCAGCACGTTGAAATAATCGAACTGGCCCAGCGTCTCGATGGCGGCCTGCCCGGCGGCGGCCTCGATGATCGCCTGAAGGTCGGCCGGAAGCTCGGCCCAGGCATCGGTGTTGACCACCACCTCAAGCGCCGCCGAGGGTTCGAAAAAGGCGGGGGTGTAGCAGAAATCGGTGATGCGTTGCAGCCCGAAAGCCTGATCCAGCAGCGGCCCCACCCATTCGGCGGCATCCAGCGCGCCCGATTGCAGCGCCTGGAATATCTCGGTCGCGGGCATCAGCACCGCGTTGACGCCAAGCTTGCGCATGACCTCGCCGCCCAGACCGGCGATGCGCATGTTCAGCCCTTGCAGGCTGTCGAGGTTTTCGAGCCGGTCCTTGAACCAGCCGCCCGACTGCACGTTGGAGTTGCCGGTGTAGAAGGGCTTGAGGCTGCGCTCGGCGTAGATTTCATCCCACAGTTCCTGCCCGCCGCCCCAGCGCAGCCAGGCGTAATGCTCGTTGACGGTCAGGCCGAACGGCACGCCGGTATACCAATGCGCCGCGGCGGTTTTCGAGGCGGCGTAATAGGGCGTCGAATGGCCGATCGGCACGGTGCCCTGCTGCACGGCATCCTCGACCGCGAAGGGCGGGACCAGCTCGCCCGCGCCATAGGCGTTGAGCGTGAGCCGCCCGTCGGACATCTTGCCCACCAGTTCGGCAAAGCGGCCCGAGTTGGTGCCGACGCCGGGCGCGGCCTTGGGAAAGCCCGAAGGCATGTTCCATTCGATCCGCCCCTGGGCAACGGCGGGCGCGGCCAGCGCCGCCGCGCCAAGCCCCGCACCCGAGGCCAGGAAGGCTCTGCGTTTCATCGACGGGTTCATCGGTCTCTCCTTTGTGTCGGTTGGTGTCAGAACAGCCGGCCGGGCAGCCATGTGGCCAGCGCCGGAAAGGTGATCAGCAGCACAAGCGCCAGAAGTTGCAGGCCCACGAAGGGCAGCACCCCGCGATAGACCTCCATGGTCGAGATCGAGGACGGCGCAACGGATCGGTAGTAGAAGATGGCAAAGCCGAAGGGCGGCGTCAGGAACGAGGTTTGCAGGTTCATCGCCAGCAGCACCGCGAACCACACCGGCGAGACATCGCCCATCAGCACCGCGGGCCCCAGAAGCGGCACGACGATATAGATGATCTCGACCGCGTCGAGGATGAACCCCAGCAGGAAGACGATGGCCATGACCACCAGCAGCACCCCGGCATCGCCCCCCGGCAGCCCCGTCATCAGCGCGCTGACCGTGCGGTCGCCGCCAAGGCCGCGGAACACCAGCGCCAGCATCGAGGCGGCGATGACGATGCCGAAGACCATGCCCGAAATGCGCATCGTGTCCAGCAGCGCGGCCTGAAACATGGTGTGCGACCACAGCCGCGCCGCCGCCGCGATCACGCCGATGGCGATCAGCGCGGCCGCCGCCAGCGCGAACATGCCCGCGGGCGTGTCGATCGCCCCGCGCCCCATCCCGGCCACCCGCAGCATGACCAGCGCGAAGGCGGCAAGCCCGGCGATGGCGATCACCACCCGCTCATGCCGCCGCGGGGTCACGGCAAAGGCCGCCATCAGGAGCGCGCCCACCGCGCCCAGCCCGGCGGCCTCGGTCGCGGTGGCGATGCCGCCGAGGATCGAGCCCAGCACGGCGAGGATAAGCAGGAGCGGCGGCAGAAAGGCCACGAGGATCTCGGACAGCGGCACCGGCTCTGCCTTCGGTGCCGCGACCGGCCCGCGCGCGGGCCGCAGCGTGATCAGCAGCCACAGCGCGTAAAGCCCCACCAGCAACAGCCCCGGCACCAGCGCCCCGGCGAAGACATCGGCCACCGACACCGGCTGCGGCGCAAAGTTTCCGGCGCGTTGCTGGGCGTCGAGGTAGGTGTTGCCGATCTGGTCGCCCAGCAGCACCAGCACGATGGAGGGCGGGATGATCTGCCCCAGCGTGCCCGCCGCGCAGATCAGCCCCGAAGCCTGCCGCTGGTGCACCCCCGCATCCATCATCGGCTTGAGGCTGATCAGCACCAGCATCACCACCGTGGCGCCGATGATCCCGGTCGAGGCGGCGATGATCGTGCTGAACAAAAGCACCGAAAGCGCGATTCCGCGCGGGCTGCCGCCCAGCATGTTGGCAAGGATGTGCAACATCCGCTCGGCCAGCCGGGATCGTTCCAGCAACACGCCCATCAGCACGAACAGCGGCACCGCCATCAGAAGGGTGTTGGTCATCACCCCCCAGACCCGCGCCGGGTAGAGGCTGAGAAAACTGAGGTTGAAATACCCGAACTGACCGGCGACGAAAGCCGTGACCAGGGGCACGCCGGCGATCGCCAGCATTGCCGGAATACCGCTGACGATACCGATGATCAGCGCCAGCAGCATCGCCAGCAGGATCATCTCCTGCGGGCTCATGCCGCGTCCCCGGACATCGTGTTCCCGGGCAGCAGGTCCGCGGGCGGCGCGGGCGGCGTCAGCACCACGGCGATCCCCTGCACGATCATCAGCGCCGCCGCCATCGGCAGCACGGTCCGCACCAGGTAAAGCCCGCCCAGCCCGCCGGGCGTCATCGACCCTTCGCGCACCTGCCAGCTATAGGCCAGATCGCCCCAGCCCGCCCAGACGATCAGCCCGAACATCGGGATCAGGAACAGCACCAGCGCCACGGCATCGGCCGCGCGCAGATAGCCCGGCGGCATGCGTTCGGAAAACACCTCGACCCGCACATGGCCGCCGCGCGCCAGGCAGACCGGCAACGAGGTGATGACAAAGACCGCAAAGGCATAACCCGCAAGATCCTGCATCTTGATCGAGCCCATGCCGAACCCATAGCGCAGCACCACGTTGACCAGCACCATGACCACCAGCAGGATTCCCGCCGTGCCGCAAAGGACAAGCGCGGCCCGGTCCAGCGCCCGCGCCAAGGTAATGTAAAGACCGCGCAATGAGCCCTCCATTTTCCCGGCCATGCAACAGACGGGGGGAGACTGTCAAGCGATTGCGCCCCGGGGTTCGCGGGGGGTGGCGCGTGGGCGTCCGGAGCGCAACATTCGCCCGGCCGCGCCGCACCGGATCGGCGGCCGTTACTGACGGTGGCCCCTGTCCGAAGGCCGCACAGCCGCGCGAACGGGGCTGGCATCCGGGGCGTCAACCGCTAACATCGGGGCCACCGTGAACGGACAGGAGAGACGGCATGGCTGGGACGCGCGGCAGGGCGGGGGCGCCCGGACAGGGCGGCGACAATGTGGCCTCGGTCCCGCCCCGGCGGACATGGCTGATCTTTTTCCTGCTGATCGCGCTCAATTACCTGCTGGTCACCGTCCTTTACCCCGACCCGGAAGACCCGGTTCCGGTCTCCTACACGCTGTTCCGGGCCGAACTGGCCCGCGACAACGTCGAGGCGATCCATACCAGGGGCGAGTCGATCGAGGGGAAATTCCGCCTTGCGGTTTCCTGGACACCGCCCGAGGTTCAGGGCCGGGCGCAGGAACCCGCGCGCGAGGTGGTGAATTTCACCACCATCCTGCCGATCTTCGTCGATCCGGGGCTGGAAACCGAACTGATCGCCCGCAACGTCGAAATCCGGGCGACGCCGCTTCAGACCGAGATCAATCCGCTGTTTTCGCTGTTGTTTTCCTTTGGTCCAGCGCTGCTGCTGATCGGGCTTTACGTCTGGTTCTTCCGCCGGGCGGCAAAGCAGGGCGGGGGGATGTTCGGCGGCATGGCCGGCATGGGCAAAAGCCGGGCCAGGCGCTTTGACAAGGAAACCGAAACCAGGGTCACCTTCGACGACGTGGCCGGCATCGACGAGGCCGAGAACGAACTGGTCGAGATCGTCGATTTCCTCAAGAACCCGGAAAAATACACCCGCCTCGGCGGCACCGCGCCCAAGGGCGTGCTGCTGGTCGGCGCGCCGGGCACCGGAAAGACGCTGCTGGCCCGCGCCGTGGCGGGCGAGGCCGAGGTTCCGTTCTTTTCCATGAGCGGGGCCGAATTCGTCGAAATGATCGTCGGCGTCGGCGCGGCCCGGGTGCGCGACCTGTTTTCCGAGGCCCGCAAACACGCCCCCGCGATCATCTTCATCGACGAGATCGACTCCATCGGCCGCGCCCGTGGCCAGGCGGTGATGGGCGGCGCGAGCGAGCAGGAACAGACCCTGAACCAGATCCTGACCGAGATGGACGGGTTTTCCAGCCGCGAAGGCATCATCGTTCTGGCCGCCACCAACCAGCCCGACGTGCTGGACAAGGCGCTGTTGCGCGCGGGCCGGTTCGACCGGCGCGTGGTGGTGAACCTGCCCGACAAGACCGGGCGCGAGGCGATCTTCCGGGTCCATACCCGCAATGTGCCCCTGGCCGATGACGTCGATCTGGCCGATCTGGCGCAGACGACACCGGGGGTTTCGGGCGCCGATATCCGCAACCACGTCAACGAAGCGGCACTTCTGGCCGCGCGGCGGCAGCAGGATCGGGTCCATCACAAGGATTTCCTCGATGCGCTGGAAAAGATCGTGCTGGGGCCGGAACGTCCGATCATCCTCAGCCATGCCGACCGCGAGCGGGTGGCCTATCACGAGGGCGGGCACGCCATCCTGGGGCTGGTGGTGCCGGGCGCCGATCCGGTGCACCGGGTCTCCATCGTGCCGCGCGGGCAGGCGTTGGGCGTGACCTACCAGCGGCCACAGACCGACCGCTACAACTACCCCGAAGCCTATCTGCGCGCCCGGATCATCGGCATCCTGGGGGGCCGCGCCGCCGAGGAAGTCGTCTATGGCACCCGCACCACCGGTGCCGAAAGCGATATCGAACAGGCCACCGCCATCGCCCGGCAGATGGTCACCCGCTGGGGCATGAGCGACGCGCTCGGCATGGTCGAACTTGCCCCGCGCCAGAACGCATGGGTGGGCGGCGCGGGGTTCGGCGGCTCCAGACCCCACAGCGACGAAACCGCCCGCATGATCGACAAGGAGATCGTCGGCATCATCAACGATTGCCACGAAAAGGCCCGCCGCCTGCTGCAAGGCCACCGGCGCGAACTCGACCAGCTGGTCGCCGCGCTGATGGAGAGCGAGACGCTGGACGAGGCGGCGATCCTCGCGGCCACCGGCCTGCCCCCCGCCCCCGCGCTGGATGACCGCCCGGCCGGTGAAACCGGCACCGGGGCCGGTCAACATTGACCACGGGCCTGTTGCCGATCGAACGGCTGCTGTGAGACGTGCGCGGAAACTCCTGCGGTCGCGACAGGTTCTATTGCCTCCGGGCGCGCAGCATACGGCGGGCCTCGATCGCCAATGCCGCGATCAATATGACTGCCGTCAAGATCAGCAGGGTTCCGCTTATTGGCCGGTAGAAGAATCCCATGAAATCCCCCCGCTGGACAAGGAGCGCCCTGCGAAAGTTCTCTTCCAGCATCGGCCCGAGAATGAGGCCGAGAAGTATCGGCGCAATCGGAAAGCCGCAATAGTGACCTGCCCCCAAGGAACTGGGCCATTCAAAAGGAGAGTTTGTTCTCGTAACGTTCGAAGCAACGAGGAGAACAGACGATGCGTAAATCACGTTTCACCGAAGAACAGATTGTCGGGATC
>Ga0172382_10004221_pt1 | contig 22148 bp, 22 predicted proteins | sample Leawel138RmetaG_FD_122245 | JGI IMG/M metagenome (GOLD analysis project Ga0172382, IMG submission 122245) | Leachate microbial communities from a municipal landfill in Southern Ontario, Canada - Leachate well 138R metaG | ecosystem: Engineered > Solid waste > Landfill > Unclassified | place... | reverse complement strand
TGAAGACACTTGAGCAGGTCAAGCATTTGCTTTACAAAGACTTGGTGCTGGAATGGCGTTCCAAATACGCCATCAACGGCATCCTGCTCTACGTGGTGTCCACCATATTCGTGTGCTACCAGGCCTTCCGTTCCATTGAGCCAACCACCTGGAACGTATTATTCTGGATCATTTTATTATTCGCCTCCATCAACGCCATTAGCAAAAGCTTTATACAGGAAAGTCCAGCCCGCCAGCTCTATTACTACAGTCTGGTCAGTGCCAAAGCCGTCATTCTATCAAAAATGATTTACAACAGTCTGCTGATGACCGTGCTGGCAGGACTCGCACTGACCGTTTATACTGTGATATTTGGCAATCCCCTGGCCGATCCCTTTCTTTACCTCATCGCCGTCTTGCTGGGAGCCATCAGTTTTGCAGCGGTCTTTACCATGGTTTCAGGCATAAGCGCCAAAGCCGGGCATAACACTACCCTGATGTCGGTCCTGAGTTTTCCAATCATCATTCCCCTGCTCATCATCCTGATCGAACTGTCGGGAAATGCCATGGACGGAAGCCCGAGGTCGGAAAGTTACCCCGAATTGATGGTCCTACTCGCAATAAATATCATTTCAGTGGCTATTTCTTTGTTGTTATTTCCTTACCTTTGGAGGGAATGACAAATCACTTATTATGAATAAATATTGGTGGAAAGCATTAAGTATTTTGCTCATCCTATACAGCCTTATCGCCGGTTTACTGGCACCGGTTCCCACATTACCCATTATCAACGAAACTATCCGCATCCTTTATTACCACCTGCCCATGTGGTTCACAATGTTCACCCTGTATTTCATATCAGTGGTTTACAGTGTGCGGTACCTGGCTTCAGGCAAAACTGAACACGACCTTATCGCGGTAGAAAGTGTGAATGTAGGGATCCTTTTCTGTTTTCTGGGTCTGGGAAGCGGAATGATCTGGGGCAACTATTCCTGGGGCGATCCATGGCCCAATGACCCTAAACTCAACGGGTCAGCCATCGCCACCCTGATGTACCTGGCTTACCTGGTTCTCAGGAATGCATTGGAGGAAGAACAAAAACGTGGCAAGATTTCTGCGATCTATAATTTGTTTGCCTTCCCGGTAATGATCGTTTTGATGTATATACTACCCAAAACTACTGATTCGCTACATCCGGGGAGTGGAGGGAATACGGGTTTTGGTGAATTTGATATGGATGGTGCCATGCGGGCAGTACTCTACCCTGCTTCATTAGGATGGATCCTAATGGGACTCTGGCTGGCTCAGATCCGTTATCGCATACGAAAACTGCAAATTCGGATTGATTAAATTTTACGATTACTAATAAAGCGTATTTTAACTTTTATTTTGAAATGATGAAAAAACTAGCGACCTTACTCCTGCTTATTTTAATAAATCAATTGAACGTACTGGCGCAATCATCAAACGCCGTTGAGATGGCTACCGGACTCCGGAGCTCAGGAAAGATTTATGTGGTTGTTTTGGTGATCGTGTTGCTATTCGTAGGTGTGACGGCCTACCTGATATCGATAGACAGAAAATTAAATAAGCTTGAAAAAAGAAAATAAGCTTTAATTCAATCACAATACTCTAATTCAATCACAACACTTTAAACAACCATAAATTATGTCTAACTCGATCATTGCTGATGTGGAACAACCACATTTTTTCGACGATTTTTCACAGTTCTTTGATAATGCAGCGCGATTTACCAAACATCCCAAGGGGTTATTGGAACAGATCAAAACCTGCAACAGTGTATACCGGTTCAGTTTCCCGATCCGCCGTGGCGACGATTTTGAAGTGATCAATGCCTGGCGTGTAGAACACTCCCACCACATGCAGCCTACCAAGGGCGGTATCCGTTTCAGTGAAATGGTCAATGAGGATGAGGTCATGGCACTGGCAGCCCTGATGACCTTCAAATGTGCGATTGTTAATGTGCCTTTCGGGGGAGCAAAAGGAGGAGTTTCCATCAATCCAAAAAATTATACCCTGGAAGAACTGGAGCGAATCACTAGAAGATATACGGTAGAACTGATCCGTAAGAATTTTATTGGCCCGGCCATTGACGTTCCTGCTCCTGATTATGGGACAGGAGAGCGTGAAATGAGTTGGATTGCCGATACCTATGCGACGATGAATCCGGGTCAACTGGATGCATTGGCCTGTGTGACGGGCAAACCACTTTCCCTTCATGGAATCGCTGGCCGCAGGGCTGCTACCGGGCGTGGGGTCGCTATTGCAGTAAGGGAATGTGTGGATATTGCAGAAGACATGAAGCCTTTGGGCCTGGAACCAGGTTTGGCAGGGAAAAAAATCATAGTACAGGGAATGGGTAATGTAGGTTACAATGCCGCCCGCATCCTGAACGAATTTGGTGGAATTATTGTGGGTATCTGCGAATGGGATGGTGCGCTGTACAATCCGGATGGATTGGATGTCAACGAGATCCTGGAGCACCGCAACCAAACCGGCAGCATCAAAGGTTATCCAAAAGCAACCCAAGAGTTTTCGGATCCCGGGGTTGGATTGGAGCAACCCTGCGACATTCTGGTGCCTGCAGCACTGGAAAACCAGATTACAGAGAAAAATATTGCGCGCATCAAGGCCAAAATCATTGCTGAAGGGGCAAACGGACCCACTACACCGGGTGCTGCTACCTACTTCTCCGAAAAAGGGGGCCTGATCATTCCTGATATGTACTGCAATTCGGGTGGAGTGACCGTTTCTTATTTTGAATGGCTCAAGAACCTTTCCCACGTGGCGTTTGGACGCATGGGAAAACGTTATGAAGAGTCATCAACTTCGCAAATGGTCAATACCATTGAGTCTATGACGGGTATTTCCCTCACTCCAGAGCAACGCAAAAACCTGATCAAAGGGGCTTCCGAACTGGAGCTGGTCAATTCGGGTCTGGAAGACACTATGATCAGTGCCTATCATGAAATCAGGGAAATCAAAAATTCCAAAAAAGAGATCGGTACCCTGCGGACGGCTGCATTAATTGGAGCTATCAACAAAATAGCAGTCTCTTACCAGAATTTGGGTATTTGGCCATAAGCCGGGAAGGGCGTTCTTATCTGATGGAGCGATATACCTTCGGAATTGATTTTGGGACTGATTCCGTCCGTGCAGTGCTTGTCAATGCACAAAATGGACATGAAATGGCCGTAGCAATAAAAGAATATCCCCGCTGGAAGGCGGGGATGTTTTGTAACCCGCAGGCCGATCAGTACCGCCAGCATCCCCTGGATTACCTGGAATGTATGGAATCTGCCATTCGTGAATGTGTGGATGCGGTAGGGCCGGAAATCGCTGGCCGGGTGGTCGGCTTATCGGTGGACACCACGGCCTCAACGCCGGTAGCAGTGGACAGAACAGGCACACCGCTCTCACTCCTTCCTGAGTTTTCGGACAATCCAAATGCCATGTTTGTGCTTTGGAAGGACCATACTGCCAATGAAGAAGCTCTGGAGATCAACAGGCACGCTGAAAATTTTGAAATCAATTACCTGCAATATGTTGGAGGCATCTATTCATCGGAATGGTTCTGGTCCAAAATCCTGCATATTTTCCGGCGAGACGAGGCGGTCCGGCAGGCTACCTACACCTGGGTGGAACATTGTGACTGGATTCCCAGTGTGTTGACCGGAGTCCGCGATGCCAGCCTGATCAAACGTGGAGTTTGTGCCGCAGGGCACAAAGCCCTCTGGGCACAGGAATTCGGAGGCTTCCCTCCCAATGATTTTTTCAGCAGCCTCGACCCCCTGCTTGACGGCTTGTCAGATACACTCAACGGAGAAGTACTGGATGCCTCCCATGCTGTCGGAACTCTCAGTGAAGAATGGGCCCGTCGATTGGGGTTGTCCACAAAGGTACTTGTTGGGATTGGGGCGATTGATTGTCATATGGGAGCTGTCGGAGGTCAAATTGAGCCGTATTACCTGAGCAAGGTCATAGGCACATCAACCTGTGATATTCTGGTTGCCCCCACTGAGGACATGGATGGAAAATTGGTTCGGGGAATCTGCGGGCAGGTCCGGGGCTCTGTTATTCCAGGGATGTTGGGGCTGGAAGCCGGGCAATCGGCCTTTGGCGACATTTATGCCTGGTTTAAAAATCTGTTGGCCTGGCCACTGCGGAATATTTTAAGTGAATTTGATGAAAATCTGGGCGAAAAAGTTGAGGCAAGGATATTGAAAGAGCTCAATCAGCAGGCTGCCCAAATCGAATTGACCGAAGAATTGGAATGGGCTATGGATTGGTGGAATGGACGCCGCACTCCTGATGCCGACCTGCTATTGACCGGCTCCATCCATGGATTGCGCTTGGGATCCGATGCGCCGAGGATTTTCCGGGCATTGGTCGAGGCTACTGCCTTTGGTTCCAAAAGCATAGTGGAGCGCTTTATCAGCGAAGGCATTCCCATCAAAGGCCTGATCGCTCTTGGTGGCATTAGTAGAAAGTCCGATTTCATCATGCAGGTGATGACCGATGTCATCGGAATGCCAATCAAAGTACACCGTTCAGAACAGACCTGTGCCATTGGAGGAGCCATGTTCGCAGCAACCATTGCGGGCGTTTATCCGAACATCCACGAGGCCATGAAATCTATGGGACAGGGTTTTGACAAGGAGTTTTACCCTGACCATGCCCGACAGGCGACCTATCAAAAGCGTTATGAAAAATACAGGAATCAAAGTGTTGGTGACCGGAAGTAATGGCCTGCTGGGACAAAAGCTCACAGATCTCATCCTTCAGGAAAATAAAAATCACGATCAGCCCCAATCCCCTCCTGAGATTCAATTGATTGCACTATCAAGGGGAGTCAACCGGCATCCACAACAAGAAGGCTATATCTATATAGATATGGATCTTTTAAATAAAGAAGAACTGAACAAGGTTTTTCAACATTATCAACCCGATTGTGTCATCAATACCGCAGCCATGACCCATGTTGATCAATGTGAAGAGGATCCGATAATGTGCCATCAATTAAATGTGGAATTGGTAAAAAACCTCATTGGGTTTTGCCAAGAATCGGGCACCCATTTGATTCACCTTTCTACAGATTTTATATTCGATGGCCAGGAGGGTCCTTATAAAGAGGACGACCGGCCAAACCCACTGAGTCTATATGGACAAAGCAAATTGGAAAGCGAAACCCTGATCGGGCAATCCAATTGTCCCTGGACAATTATCCGTACCATATTGGTTTATGGAATCGTCGCTGATATGAGTCGCAGCAATATTGTTCTCTGGGCCAAAGGTGCTCTTGAAAAAGGACAGGAAATCCGGGTGGTGCGGGATCAATGGCGCATGCCTACCCTTGCAGAAGATCTGGCAGCAGCCTGCCTCACCGCTGCAAAACGAAAAGTTACCGGTGTGTTTCATGTTTCCGGCAGTGAGCTGATGGCCATCACCGAAATTGTCGAGCAGATCGCAGAATTCTGGAACCTTGACCAAAACCTGATCACTCCAATCAATTCCGAAACCCTCAACCAAAAAGCAAAACGGCCCCGTCGCACCGGATTCCATCTTGAAAAAGCCTATTCCCAGCTGGACTACCGTCCCAGATCATTTTGGGAGGGTTTGAAACTGATCGATAGCCAACTACAAAAAATCTCTTGATTATTTAGCATCTTTGCAAGATGAAACAAAAATTTGCCCATGAGTCACACACCATTATGAATGAACTGGTGTTGCCAAACGACACAAATACCTTAAACAATTTGATGGGTGGCAGATTGCTCCACTGGATGGATATTGCAGCTGCCATCTCAGCACAAAAGCATTGCAATAATATTGTAGTAACGGCTTCGGTAGATAATGTCTCCTTCAAACACCCTATCAAATTGGGCGCGATTGTGAGCATCGAGGCACAGGTGAGCCGGGCTTTCAAGACATCTGTAGAAGTTAGGATGGCGGTTTGGGCACAAAACATACCTTCGGGAGATCGAATCGAGTCGAATATTGCCTATTATACATTTGTGGCAATAGATCAGGATGGCAATAAAGTCACGGTCCCCCAATTAATTCCCGAAACCAAGGAAGAAAAATTGTGGTATGACCAAGCCCTGCAAAGAAGGGAGCTTCGCTTGGTCCTGGCCGGCAAAATGAAACCCGAAGATGCAGGAGAAATCAAAATTCTTTTCAAATAAATAAATAAAAGAATCATAAAACGTGCTAAACGGAATTCCTCTGGTGCTGGCCAACACCAAAATAACCAACAAAAATGAGTCGAAGGAGAAATTAAACTTTCGAATACCCATCATGCAATTCCACCAAAAACTAAATTCCGCAAAAAGAGCGGTTTTTGCGGAATTTAGTTTTTCGCGAATTCAACATGATATTTCCTGAAAGGACAAGTCAGGAAACTGAGATTCCCATTTCCAATATACGGTCAAATTCCCCCTGTTTGAGTGGCATCACCGACAGACGGCCCTGACGAACCAGTGCAATGTCTTGCAATAAAGGTTCCTTCTTGATTTGTTCCAGGGTAACTGGGCTGTCCAATTCTTGCACAGGTGCCAGATCCACCGCTACCCAACGGGCATCATCGGTTGTAGGATCCTGATAAGCAGCTTTGACCACTTTGGCAACTCCAACGACTTCCTTGCCCTCATTACTATGATAAAATAACACCAGATCTCCCTCCTGCATGGCTTGCAGATTATTCCTGGCTTGATAATTTCGGACTCCATCCCAAAAGGTGCCTTTATCCTTAACAAACTGCTGCCAACTATATTTAAAAGGCTCTGATTTCACTAAAAAATATTGCATACCTAATTATCCTTATTGAGGAGAAGTGATCTCCATTTTTTCCGCAAAATGATCGCAATAATCCCTCAAATCTCCAATGATAGCCTCTGCTACGGGGTCTTGGGCTGAGGCCCGAAGAAAAGTATCTCCAAGGGTCTGAAGAGTTTCATAAAAAAACCGCTTCATCTCGTCCAGAGGCATATCCTTCGTCCACAGGTCAATCCGGAGGGAATTTTTGTATTGATGATCCCAAAGCGCCAAAAACATGGCTTTTGCCGGCAAGGCTTCACCATTATCTCCGTCTGTAGATTCCCAGGTCAACGTATTTGGAATATTATCTTCATCCAATTCGACCGTTATTTTGATTTCTGCTTTTTTCATATTTGAATTCTACTATATATATCTATTTAATATCCATGCAATCACAAAGACCAGCACCAAAAACACACCTTCAATGAGCCATAATTTCTGCATTTGCCGGTACAACAACCTGAAATATTGATCCGCTGCCACAAGAATCACAAAGAGCAGTAACACGAAAAGCCCAGTAGACCATGAAAGTTCTGCGAACCACACCCGTCACAACAACCAGGATAATAGGACGGCTATGGCCAATACCAATGGGGTGATTTTCACTTTTCTCATCTCCTCCGCCCTTTCTTGGGACCTGAACTTCCTCCCCTACTCTTACGCTTTACATTTGAAGCTTTGTATTTCTTTTCATGAAATGCCCCCTTAAACTCAGGATTTTCCTTTCGCTTTTGAAGGTCAATCTCCCGGGCCATCATCTGGCTTTCCTGATACCCGGTTTCCTCGACAAAAACTTCAGCTGGTATATCCAATACCGGAATCTGCTGACGGATCAGCTTTTCGATAATCCTCACATAATAAGCTTCTGCCGGATTGCAAAAAGTAATAGCGTCACCGGTATTCATAGCTCTTCCCGTCCTTCCGATTCTATGGACATAATCAGCAATCACTATGGGGACATCAAAATTGATGACGTGACTTACGTTACTGATATCCAGCCCCCTTGCTGCTACATCAGTTGCTACCAAAAGCCGGATTTCCCCCGCCTTGAAAGCAGCCATTGCATTTATACGCGTATTCTGCCCCTTGTTGGCATGAATAACCCGTACCTGATCCTGTCCAAAACTACGCTCCAAAAAGTGGAAAACCTGATCTGCCGAATTCCGGGTCCTACAAAACACAATACATCGCTGAAAAGCTTCCGGATCCTGTAACAGATACCTCAGCAAATTGATCTTGGTCTTATGGTTCGGGACATAATACAGACTTTGGGCCACCGTTTCTGCTGGAGTGGCTTGCTCTGAAATTTCAATTACTGTCGGAAAATCGAGAAAATCACCGGCAATTTTGTGAACCAGATCGCTCATTGTGGCCGAGAACAATAGATTTTGTCTTTTTCTGGGCACCACTTCCAATATTCTATGCAGCTTGCCAATAAAACCCATATCCATCATCTTATCAGCTTCATCCATAATCAGCACTTTCAGAGACTTGGTGACTATATGCCCCTCCAGGTATAAGTCCAAGAATCTGCCAGGCGTGGACACAATAATATCCACCCCCTTTTGCAAGGCAGCGATCTGTGTAGTCGGACCTATCCCACCAAAAAGCACTACCGTTCTCAAGTCCAAATACTTGCTCAACAGCTCAATGTGCTCATTGATTTGCATGGCCAGTTCCCCGGTAGGGGCCAGAATTAATGCCCTGGCATGATCCCCCTGTGCATAGCCCAGCATTCGCAGCAAAGGCAATACAAATGCAGCGGTTTTCCCAGTACCGGTTTGCGCAATTCCCATCACATCCTGGCCACCCAAAATTGCTGGTATTGCTTTCCGCTGAATAGGCGTTGATTCTTCATACCCAGCGTCAGCTATGGCATTTAAAAGTTGCTTATTAAAATCGAAGTGATGGAATGCTTTGTCTGACATGAGACAAAGATACTAAAATCCTGCGATCAGGTTCCTTTGACAAGATATCATAAAATCACAATAATATCACTTCCCCCGAAGGAATAACCATACTCATAACAAAAGCGGTACTGCTTGCCGCCTTTATCTTCCATAAAATGCGTAAAATACTTGAAATCAAACCCAGAATCCAATAACAAAACCCGATGAATTTTGGATCTGCCTGCCCTCACATGGGTCTGGAGTATCCGGCGATTTCTTCTCATAATTTTGTCAATCTTTCTCAAATCGACAGTTTCTTCTCGATAAAGACTGTTGTGATAACCGCTTCTGCAAGTTTGGTCGCAAAATTTCTTATCGGTACGACCCGCAAGTCCTGCCCCGCATTCAAGGCACTTTTTGTTTCCGTACATAATTTCTCCGATTTAATAAATGGTTTATAACATAATATTAGATGTAAATTAAAAATTAATCATGCAATAATAATTATTTTTTTTATTTTAACGAAATAAATAATAAAAAATTTCTGCTTTCAGCGAAATTAACTAAATTTGGATAATCATGCGCATACTGATTATTCACAATCGTTATCAGGATCCGGGAGGAGAAGATCTTGTTGTACAACAGGAATCCAACTTGCTTGCCCAAAGTAATACGGTTAAAACCTATATTGTCAGAAACCAAAAGGGATTTGCCGGTTTTCTTCAGTTTTTGGCTTACCCTTTCAACCGGGCCCAATGTAGAAAATTGGAAAATACCATCAGGCAGTTTAACCCTGACATAGTCCATGTTCACAATCTTCATTATGCGTTAGGGCCATTATTTATTAGGTTTTTGCACAAACGACAAATCCCGGTCGTGATGACTTTGCACAATTACAGATTGGTATGCCCTTCAGCAACTCTTTTCCATCAAAACAGCCTGTTCACTTCGAGCATTCAAGCTACTTTTCCCTGGAAAGCCATATGGGCAGGTGTCCATCAGGGCTCTATACTCAAAACGTTTTGGATTGCCCTGACCTATTATTTGCACCGAAGGCAGGGAACTTGGCAAAAAGTGAACCGATATCTGGTTCTAACCCCATTTGCCAAAGAAATATTCAAGCATTCCGCCATAAATATCTCCGAAGAAAAACTAATAGTCAAACCCAATTTTATCCTTGACATTGCGAAAAATCAAAACCTAAGCCAAAGGGAAAATTTCTTTCTATTTGTAGGGCGGCTATCTCAGGAAAAAGGAATCAAAACGCTTATAAACGCTTTCGAAAAAAATGGAGAAACACTTTATATTGCTGGAGACGGACCATTGAAAGCATACGTAACACAAAAATGCGCTTCAAATACCAACCTTCATTTTCTGGGTCGATTAAAAAATGAGGAAGTCCGAACACAAATGCAAGCTTGCAATGCCCTGATTTTTCCTTCAGAATGGTACGAAGGTATGCCTATGACTATTATTGAGGCTTTTGCCACAGGTACTGCAGTAATTGCGAGCAATTTGGGAGCCATGGCAGCGATGGTTGGCGATGAGAAGGAAGGAATATTGTTTGAGGCCGGGAATGCAGATGACCTCGGAAACTGCGTGGATAAATGGAATAAAATGGACGAAAATTCCAAAACAAAGATTAGGGAGCAGGCCAGGAATAGTTATCAACAACATTACACGGCAGAGGCAAACAAACAACTGCTGCTGGATATTTACAATAGCCTGAATACAAAACTTTGATTTTTGCAGGAATCAATATAATTCAAATTATTTTCGCTGCATTCCAAATGCATTGCATATTATTGTAGAACGATAAATAATATCTAACCATATCAGAATGAACACAACCTCCCCGAATTCGAATTCGACAATGGGCCCGATGATCATTATTGGAGCCTTGTTTTTTATCTTTGGATTTGTCACCTGGCTCAACGGTCCGCTGATTATTTATGCAAAACTGGCATTCAACCTGGATACTTATGCTAAGGCATTCATGGTTACTACGGCATTTTACATGGCCTATTTTTTCCTTGCCCTCCCCTCCTCCTGGATTCTGGAAAAAACCGGAATGAAAAGGGGAATGGCGCTCGGCCTGCTTGTCATGGCTATTGGCACCTTTATTTTTGGCACCTTCGCCACTCAGCGGAACTACCCTGTATCACTCTTTGGGTTGTTTGTAATAGGTTCGGGCTTGTCTTTACTTCAGACGGCGTCCAATCCCTACGTCACCATCCTCGGCCCTATTGAATCAGCGGCCAGAAGGATCAGTATCATGGGCATCTGCAATAAATTGGCAGGCATTCTGAGCCCCATTATTATTTCAGCATTGATATTCTCCGGATCAAAAGGTTTGGATCTGGAATCCCAGGTAGCACAGGCCGCCACCCAGGTTGAAAAAGATGCCATTCTGGATGGTTTTGCCTCGCAGATTTATATGCCTTATATGGTGATGGCGGTGATTCTGGTGGTGCTGGCAGGTTGGATTGTCAGATCCGGCTTACCGGATATTGATCCTTCTACTGCCAATGAGCAGCCAGTCGGGGATGCCAACATCAGCAGGGAAAAAACCAGTATCCTGCAATTTCCACATCTTTTGCTCGGAGCCTTGTGTATCTTCTTATATGTAGGGGTAGAAGTAATGGCTGGCGATGCCATTGGGGTATATGCACAGGGATTCGATATTCCTGCCAGTAAAACCACTATTTATACTTCCTTTACACTTGGAGCCATGCTGGTGGGTTATATCATTGGCTTGATTACCATACCAAAAATCATGACTCAGGAGCAGGCTTTGAAAATATCAGCCATCCTGGGGATTATATTTACGGTAGGTGCATATTTCACAAGTGGTTATGTTTCGGTCGCCTTTGTAGCACTGCTGGGATTGGCAAATGCGCTGATGTGGCCTGCAATCTGGCCTTTGGCAATTTCCGGATTGGGTCGCTTCACCGAGAAAGGTTCAGCTCTGCTTGTGATGGGTATTGCCGGAGGAGCTATCATTCCACAATTATTTGGATCGTTGAAAGATCATTTCAATTTCCAAATGGTATTCCTCATTCTAATGGGCGTTTGTTATCTTTACATTTATTATTACTCCCGTTCTGGCTTTAAGGCAGGCAAAAATTAAAGAAATTAGTAACACACAAATACTCTATTCTACAAATATTCTATACTATATTATTTATGAATCCTTTCATTAATCTTAATACCATGAAGAAGTCAATGATTATTGCAGCCGTTGCTGTAGCCACCATTTTTTCCGCCAATGATGCGGAGGCACAAATCAGAATGCCACCTGCCAGCAGCGCACAAACAATTACACAGGGATTGGGTATTTCAAAGGCTACCCTGACCTACAGCCGTCCAAACATGAACGGACGTAAAATCTATGGGGGGCTGGTACCACTGGATGAAGTATGGCGTACTGGTGCCAATACCGTTTCTGCTCTGACCACGGAAACCGACCTTCAAATCGCTGGACACACTTTGCCTGCGGGAACTTATGGAATCTTGAGTATCCCGGGAGAAAGTGAATGGACCATCATATTCAGCAACAACAGCAGACAATGGGGTGCTTACAGCTACAATCCGGAAGAAGATGTATTCCGTTTTACAGTCAAACCTGAACGTCTGGACCAACCCGTCGAAACTTTTACAATGGGCTTTTCAAATGTAGGAACTGAAAGTGCAGTTTTTGAAATCCTATGGGAAAATACGAAAGTTAGCTTCCCAATCGGATACGACCAAAGCAAAGAAATTCTTGCGTCCATTGATGAAGTAATGGCAGGATCGGGTAACAAACCTTATTTCGCCGCAGCCCAATATTATTACAACAATGGGCATGACATCAACAAAGCGGCATCCTGGATCAATGAAGCTGCTAAAGGAAGCGAAGCTCCACATATTCTTTATTGGCAGGCTCGTATTTTGCTGAAATCAGGTGATAAAGCAGGTGCCATTGCCGCAGCACAAAAAGGTGTGGAATCAGCCACAAAGGCAAATAATAGTGAATACATCAATTTGAACAGCCAGGTTCTGGCCGAAGCCCAGAAATAAGCCGAAGCCCAGAAATAAGCTGGAGACAGGGATAAGCTGGAAATCCCAGAAGGTTTAGATTTCAGCCGCGAGCAGCTCTTCGAGTTTCTCGTGGCTGATATTTATCCAGATCTGCCCATCCTTCGCAAAAGAAATCTCACCGGTTTCTTCCGAAACGACCACTGTGACCGCATCACTAACTTCAGTCACACCTATTGCAGCCCGGTGACGCAAGCCAAACCGCATAGGTAATTCTTCGTTTTCTGAAAGGGGTAAAACACAACTTGCAGTCACAATCCGGCCATCCACAATTACCACCGCCCCATCATGTAAGGGGCTGTTTTTATTGAATATACTTTCCAACAAACGTTTGGACAACTTGGCATCCAGGTGTTCGCCGCTGCTCTGATAATAATCCTCATCAGCATACTTCGCAAAGACCAGCAGAGATCCGGTACGCGATTTGGACATATTTCTGCATGCATCAATCACGGCTTTTATAATCGCCTGATTGTCCCGTTCCACAATTTTCTTGCTTACAAAAATAGACCAGAAACCGCTTTTACTCCGTATGGGAATATTGCGTCCAATATGGATCAGGAACCGCCGGATTTCCTGCTGGAAAACCACGACAAGGGCTATGGCTCCTACAGATATAAAACCTCCAAAAATCTGGGACAGCAAATGCATATTGAATTGCCTGACCAGAATGGAGATGATGTAAATGATGCCAAGACCAATGAGAATATTGACCGCAATGGTTCCGCGAATCAGGGTATAAACATAATATAGAATGATGGCCACCAAAAAAATGTCCACAATGTCCAGGAAACGGATGTTGAAGCTACTGATGTCAATGCCACTCATATGCAGGGCAATTTAAACATTTTTCAGTGAACTCATAAAATTGTTTTCGTATCTTGGTCTTTTTGGATCGAAATATCAATGACAAGACTTTCAGTTAATATCAATAAGGTAGCCACCCTACGCAATTCCAGGGGAGGCAACAATCCGGATTTATTAAAAGCAGCTTTGGCCTGCGAACAATTTGGCGCACAGGGCATTACTGTACACCCCCGCCCAGACGAACGGCACATACGTTATGATGACGTCTATCTACTCAAAGAAAATATCAGCACCGAACTCAATATTGAAGGCAATTGTAGGGAACAAAAATTTGTTGATTTGGTGTTGGAAACGCGTCCGGCACAAGTCACCCTGGTACCTGACGAACCCGGCCAAATCACCTCCAATCATGGATGGGACACCATTCGGCACAAAGACTACCTGATTGAAATGTGTCAACTGTTTCGGGAGGCGGGCATCAGGGTGTCAATTTTTGTAGATCCAGATCCCCGGATGGTCGCCGGGGCTGCCCTGATCGGCACCGACCGAGTAGAGCTTTATACAGAAGCGTATGCCCATGGTTATACTACAGACCCCGTAGCAGCAATCAACCCTTACATTCAAGCAGCAAAAGCTGCCGTAGCAGGTGGCCTTGGGCTCAATGCAGGCCATGATCTGGATCTATACAATTTGCGCTATTTTCAGGAAAATATCCCCGGGCTATTGGAGGTCAGCATTGGGCACGCCCTCATTTCTGACGCTCTATATCTGGGCCTGGAAGAGACGGTCAAACAGTACCTGACCCAGTTACGTTGATAATCAAGGTTTTATATCAATTTCTTTCAAATAACTAATAAATTAGTTGTATAATTAATTTTTTAGTTATACGTTTGTCCCATAGAATGTGTATCTGCACCGACCCGGCCGGAGGTACAGGCACCGAAAATTGCTAACCATTAAAACGACCACTTTATGAAAGAACTCAAAGAACTGACCCGCGCCGAAGAGCAGATTATGCAGGAGCTATGGGAACTTGAAAAAGCTTTTGTAAGGGATATTATCGATCGACTTCCCGAACCAAAACCCGCTTACAATACGGTTTCTACCATTATCCGGATTCTGGAAACCAAGGGCTTTGTGCAACACGAATCCTTTGGAAAAAGCCACCGCTACTACCCGGTGATTTCCAAGGAAGAATACCGCAGCTTTGCCACTGGCAAACTCCTCTCCGGGTATTTTGACAATTCGGTGGAAAGTATCCTCTCCTATTTTCTGGAAGAAAGGAAACTCGACCTCAAAGATGCCGACGCTTTATTGAACATGATTAAGGACGCCAAAAACAAAAAGCCATGATACTCTATTTAATTCTGGCCAATCTTTACTTGGCTATTTTCTATACTTTTTATTATCTCTTTCTGAGAAAGGAGACATTTTTCAGTCTGAACAGATACTACCTGCTTTCAGCACTCCTGCTATCCTTTTTGTTACCCCTGGCGAATGTCCCTGAAATCGGAAAGTCTGTCAGGCTCTCTCTGGAACAATACGCAGGAGGATTCGCAGCACAATATGGGAAATATCTGGAGTTGGATCCGGGGGCGCAGGAACAGTCTCTGCAACTGGTCGGCGATCAGGCAGCAACAAGCGCTTCACCCGAGGATCTGATGACCGTAAGTTTGCAGACCGATCTGAGCCAGTTCTATGGAACCCGCTCTACTGATCTATCGGGGTCAGGGGTACTCTCGTGGTGGCACCCGGCTTTCATCTTGCAAATTTATATCATTGGCTGCCTGCTTGCATTCTTACTGTTCCTGATCCGTCTCGGTTTTACCATAACGGCGATCCGGAATCAGAACAAACCAAAAGCATTTTCTTTTTTCCATCTGGTTTGCGTCAGCAATGACATAGAAGGCTACGAAGATGTATTGCGCCATGAACATGCCCATGCCCGTGAATGGCACAGTCTGGATATCATGCTGGTACAGATCGCACGCATATTCAACTGGTTCAACCCTTTTGTCTATGCTATGGAACGCTCTTTAAAACTGCAGCACGAATATCAGGCAGACAAGTTGGCCGCAGACCAGAATCAGGTAGCTTATGCCGAATTGTTACTTGCCACTGCCATGAACGTCCCAGTCCATTCCCTGAACAACCAGTTTATTAACCCGTCTTTACTTAAATCAAGAATCATGATGTTACTGAAAAATAAAACACCCAAAAAGAATCTGGCGAAGTTTGTGCTGGTGCTGCCGGTGGTGCTGGGGATGGTCATTTTCTCTTCGGCCTGCAATCCATCAAACAAGAGCGCAGAAGGCCAGGAAGTCTCTGACGTGGCCGAGACCCCGACAGCGGAAACCGCTCCGGTTGCGGATGAAAATCAGGAGGCAGATTCCAGCCACCTGAATCTTCCCCCAGCGATAGAACCTCCACCCCCTTCGCGAAAACCTGTAACAGAGAAAATAGATCAGGTGCGAATGCCGGAATTTGCAGTGGTATCTACACCCAAGGTAAAAACGGTCACCCCTGCAGACAGGGATAACAATAAGGTTGCGGATCCCGCCATGGATCCGGAAAAAGCCATACGGATCGAATTGCCGATTGGGGATGAAAACGGAGTGTTTTTATACGATGCCATCGAAATCCCCCCCAAGCTCATTGGTGTAGGGGACCAGACATTTGGAGCATTCAGTAATTGGTTTCATCAAAATTTCAATGTACCACAGGCAGTAATTGATAACCAGTTCAAAGGTACTGTCAAGGTCAGCTTTATCATTGATGAAAATGGGAAACTGACCAATATCGAAATTCCGGATGATCCGGGATATGGTCTTGCAGAAGCGATCACCCAGACCCTGGAAAAGAGTCCGGGCTGGCTCGCTGGTGTTCAAAATGGGAAAAAAGTACGAACAAAGATCACCCTGCCGGTAAGATTTGATACAACCACGCGATAATAAGGCCGTTTAAATTTTGGGCCTCAGGTGAGGGAGAAAAAACTACAGCCAAAAACTTTTCCACATATAGGCCTTTTCCCAAAAAACCTATTTCCGAGAAATGAATTCATTTCTCGGAAATAGGTTTTTCAATAATAGGTATGTGTTATTTCAGAGTCACTTTTCCGCAAAAAGAGAGGTTTTTGCGGAATTTCAAAATCCCCAAATTCGCATGAATTTGGGGATTTTGTGTTTTGGTGAAAACCACAAATGTGTTTTTCCGAAATGAAAACTTATGTGAGCCCAAATATGACTCTTAGCGCCCTAACAGGACGCCTGCCTAATTCCCCCCTACCCAATTCAAATAAACCTTAATTCAGGCATTGGGCAGCAGCGCTGCACACAGCCTGAATTAAGGTTTATTTGAATCCACTATGATCCTCTTCTCCCTATTCACCAACTCCCAAGCGGTATGAAATACCAAACGGGCACGTTTTACCATCATTTCGAAATCAATCTTATCGATAGTATCCTCCGGAGTATGGTAATGCGGATGCAATCCACTGAAATAGAAAATCGACGGGATTCCTTTCGCTGCGAAGTTGTAATGATCCGAACGGTAATATAAACGCTGTGGATCATTTGGATCATTGTAAGTCGTATCCAACTCCATATGCGTGTAAGTTGCATTGGCCGTATAATTGATCTCATGTAATTCCGAACTCAATTTATCAGCACCCATTACGTGAATGTAATTGTGGTTTTCCAGCAAGTGTTTGTCATCGATCCGGCCAATCATATCCATATTCAACGCTGCCACAGTGTTTTGCAGTGGTAAAATAGGATTTTCAGTGTAATATCTCGAACCAATCAGCCCTTTCTCCTCGGCACATAAACCTATAAACAAAATACTTCTGCGAGGACGGTGGCCATCCTGGGCAGCCTTACTGAAAGCACGTGCAATTTCAAGCACACCTACAGTTCCCGAACCATTATCATCAGCACCTCTAAAAATTGTACCATCAGCTGTTTTACCATCATGATCGTAATGCCCCATAATAACCACCACCTCATCTTTTTTATCTGTACCTTCCAGGTAACCCAACACGTTATTGTCGGCAAATGGCTCAATTTTGGCGCCGTAAGAAGCACGAATTTGGCCTTTAAGCTTTTTACTCTGAGCCTTTCCAGAACTATTAATCGCATCTTTCAAACCAGCCAAAGAATTTTTAGACGCGGCCAGCAGTTGATCTGCTGCTTCTTCTGTCAAATTGAAAACAGTTGCTGCATTCTGATTGGGGCCTCCAACAAGACTTTCCTCCAATGCAATCCGAGGACGGTTCATACGACTTCCAAAACGCTCCAATGTACTGGCAACAGTGCTGGATACAGCCAGAATCACCTTAGGACCTTTAGCATTCACAGCCTGCAAACGCTTATTCCTTGAAGTACTCCATTCAGACGATTCTTTAGTGCCAGTGATGCGGGAATTTCCCTGGGCATCCATCGGCTCTCCTTCATTGATTAGCAACACCACCTTTCCAGCTACATCAACCCCAGCAAAATCATCATAGGCTCCTTCGGAAATTCCATATCCGATAAATACGAAATCATTCTCACGAATAGTGGTCGCAGGTCCCGAGCCCGAAACCATAAAATGTTTTCCGTTTTCAAACTGCTTTTTATTCAATTCAAAATTGGAAACTTCAAAAGTTGATCTCGCAAGGGGTACCGGTTGGTAATAGGAAGATCCATCAACAATCCCTTGCAGACCCAAACGCTGAAATTCATTCTTGATATATTCAGCAGATTTTGCTGCACCGATCTCTCCGGTTCCACGACCGGCAAACTCGTCGGATGTCAGCACAGAAAGATGCTTGTAAGCACTCTCCACTGTAATTTCAGCAGCAAATTTCTTCTGAATAGGGTCAGGATTCACCTGCGCAAAAACGCTACCACAAAAGAAGGCAGCCAATAACACTAATAATGGTTTTCTCATGTTTAAATAGATTTATAATTTTACTTTTTTTTCAAAATCACTGGCAGGAAAAATCTGGCATAAATATCACTGGCAGGCAATTTTATTCACCCTATTAGCATGCCTTCCCCCTTCAAAATCCGTAGAAAAAAAGCGGTCAGCTATAGTTTTCATTTCGGATTCAGAGATAAATCGAGCCGGAATACAAAGTACGTTAGCGTCATTATGCTGACGGGCCAGGGCCGCAATTTCGTCAGTCCAGCAAATTGCAGCACGTATTCCCTGGTGCTTATTGGCCGTAATTGCTACCCCATTGGCACTTCCACAAATCAAAACACCAAACTCAAATTCAGATCCTTCCACAGCGGAAGCCACAGGATGGGCAAAATCCGGGTAATCGACCGAATCAGCAGAATGGGTCCCAAAATCCTTCACCTCAAATCCTTTACCCAATAAATGGGCGATCAGGCTACTTTTATACTCAAATCCGGCGTGATCCCCACCTATAGCAATTCTAATTGATCCTGACATCTATATCTTATTTTTCAGTTCTCTGATAAAATCTTTATCTTACTTTTCAGTCCCCTGATAAAACTGTAATTCTTTCTTTTGCAATTTACGGAAAACCCTGGCAGAAATCAAAATACTGAACTCATATAACAAAAACATTGGAAAACTCACCGTCAGCATAGTGATGACATCTGGAGTAGGTGTGATAATTGCCGCGATCAATAGTATGACCACCACTGCATATCGGCGGGTAGAGCGCATAAATTGTGGAGTCAACAATCCTATCCTGGAAAGTATATAAACGATTATCGGCAACTCAAACACGATCCCACAACCCAGAGAAAGGGTAGCTACAAAAGAAAGGTAGGATTGGATAGTAATGGTGTTGGAAATAGAGTCACTTATTGAATAATTGGCAAGGAAATTAATGGATAATGGAGTAACCACAAAATAGCCAAAGCACACGCCCAGGACAAATAACAAAGTGGCGTACAATACAAACCCACTGGCTGACCGCCTTTCCACATCGGTAAGCGCAGGTTTGATGAACAGCCAGATCTCATAAAGCAGGTAAGGGAAACCCAGCATGACAGCGATCAGCAAAGAAGAATTGATCTGCATAATAAATTGCCCTGCCATTTGGGTATTTATAATGATGCCAGGCACTTCAGTGACACAAAACCCCTGGATATTGAGCCATTCACCCAATCGGCACATCATCCTATAAGTCCAGAAATCAGGACTCTTGGGTCCCATCACGATATCGTCGAATATGAAATCGTAAAAGGCAAAAGCAAGCACCATAAAAACGCCAACGGCAATAGCCGAGCGCACCAAATGCCAACGCAAAACCTCGAGATGCTCAAAAAATGACATCTCCGCTTCCAGGTTCTTGCCTTTGTCTTTGATGGCGGCAATCAGCTTTTTACTTGACAGTTTGCTCATTTTCCCTTCCTCCCGGAAATCAATCCTCACTCAGGTCGAAGGTCTCCATAAACTTGGTCGTAAAATTTCCAGCTCTAAAATTCGGATCCCGCATCAACCTCAGATGTAGTGGAATAGTGGTCTTCAACCCTTCTACTACAAATTCACTCAAAGCCCGCTCCATTGTACTGATCGCTTCCTCCCTGGTCTGTGCGGTACAGATCAGCTTGGCAATCATGGAATCATAGTTTGGAGGAATCACATAGCCTGCATAAACATGGGTATCAACCCGCACCCCGTGCCCGCCTGGAGCATGGAAGTTGGTGATTTTACCCGGCGAAGGCCGAAAGTTGTTGAAGGGATCCTCTGCATTGATACGGCATTCTATGGAATGCATGGTTGGCTCATAGTTTTTTCCCGAAATCGGAATCCCGGCAGCCACCTTTATCTGTTCTTTGATCAGATCAAAATTGATTACTTCTTCAGTGACCGGATGCTCCACCTGAATCCGCGTATTCATTTCCATAAAATAGAAATTGCGGTGCTTATCCACCAAAAACTCAATGGTCCCGGCTCCTTCATAATTGACAGCCATAGCACCTTTGATTGCAGCATCGCCCATCTGCTGACGCAGCTCTGGTGTCATAAAAGGTGAAGGTGATTCCTCTATCAACTTCTGATGGCGGCGCTGAATAGAGCAGTCCCGCTCAGAAAGATGGCAAACCGTTCCATATTGGTCACCGATAACCTGAATTTCAATATGCCGGGGATCCTCTACATACTTTTCCAGATAAATTCCATCGTTGCCGAAAGCTGCACCTGCTTCCTGCCTTGCAGAATCCCAGGCAGGCTCAAACTCTTCATCCTTCCACACAATACGCATTCCGCGCCCTCCACCACCAGCGGTAGCCTTCAAGATCACCGGATATCCAATTTCATTGGCGATTTTGATCCCTTCCTTGACATCAGTCAACAAGCCATCAGAACCGGGCACAATTGGCACACCAGCCTTTTTCATGGTTTCCTTGGCTGAAGCTTTATCTCCCATTTGCTCAATCTGATCGGCAGTAGCACCTATAAATTTGATGCCATACTGGCTGCAAATGGAAGAAAAGCGCGCGTTTTCAGAAAGGAATCCATAACCCGGATGAATAGCATCCGCATTGGTCAGCTCTGCGGCTGAAATTATGTTGGGAATGTTCAGATAAGAATCTTTACTGGGCGGAGGACCAATACAAACTGCCTCATCCGCAAAACGCACGTGCAGGCTGTCCCGATCTGCTGTAGAATACACAGCAACACTCTTGATCCCCATCTCACGGCAGGTGCGGATGATACGCAATGCGATCTCACCCCGGTTGGCAATTAATATTTTTTTAAACATACTATCTCAATAAAATAAACTTCCGGCAATTAGCTCGGATCTACCAAAAATAGGGGTTGGTCATACTCAATCGGCTGGGCATCGTCCACCAATACTTTTACAATCTTACCGGAAATCTCCGATTCGATCTCATTGAAAAGCTTCATTGCTTCCACAATGCAGATAACCTTACCAGCCGTAATCTCATCTCCTACATTGACAAACGGTGGTTTGTCAGGGCTGGATGAGCGATAAAACGTACCGATCATAGGGGATTTGATGGTGACCAAATTGGATTTTTCAGCTGCGGCCGGGGTTTCAGTAGCTGGAGCGGCAGTTGTTGCTGCCGGAGCTGGGGCCGGAGTGGCTGGTGCCTGTGGTGCTGCTACCGGTGTTGGAACTGTAGCGGTCACATAAGTTGGCTCCTGATTGGTTTTTATTGTGATTTTAAAATCTTTTTCTTCGATTGACACTTCATTGACACCTGATTTCGCAACGAATTTGATCAGGTCCTGAATCTGTTTGATGTCCATACTCATAGTCTATACAGGTTTGATTTGTTTAACCAAATTTAATTGAATATTTTAGTTTTAGCAAGAAAATAACGAGTCCCCAATCAATCTTTGGAGTCGTAAGCCCATTTCAAATAGACGGATCCCCAGGTAAAACCACCCCCGAATGCCGCCAGAATCAAATTGTCTCCCTTCTTTAATTGATGTTCCCACTCCCACAGGCACAAGGGAATAGTGGCCGTGGTCGTATTGCCATAACGCTGTATATTGATCATCACCTTATCGGTACCGACTCCCATGCGGTTTGCGGTAGCGTCGATGATCCTTTTATTGGCCTGATGG
>Ga0172382_10004218_pt1 | contig 22156 bp, 31 predicted proteins | sample Leawel138RmetaG_FD_122245 | JGI IMG/M metagenome (GOLD analysis project Ga0172382, IMG submission 122245) | Leachate microbial communities from a municipal landfill in Southern Ontario, Canada - Leachate well 138R metaG | ecosystem: Engineered > Solid waste > Landfill > Unclassified | place... | reverse complement strand
GGATGGTATTTGTGATGAAGATGGAAATGCTTATGCTTATGTTCCAAGTGAAAACTTGGATAAGTACGAAATAGCTTTTTGTACAGGCAAGCAAGTATCTGATGTGTTACCGGGAATGTTATGTATGACACCTGGTGGTCTTACTAAGGATTGTGAAACTATTGTCCCACCTATTCCACCTGACGCTTGCAATGATGAAACAACTATAGTTCATGGTGGGTATACTTATCCGATAGTTGCCATAGGCGATCAATGTTGGTTTGCTGAAAACTTAAAATATGACAATGGTTGTAGGTCTGCTACTTGGGGGTATCATGCTGATAGAAAATGGTGTGGTTATTATAATAACAATGAATCTACGCATGGAGCTTATGGTTTGCTTTATCAATGGAGTGCCGCCATGGATTGGGATAGGGTTAGTAATCCAGCTTTGATGTCAGGAGGTCAAGGTGTTTGTCCTGATGGATGGCATGTTCCAACTTATGATGAATTTTATGTCTTGGTTAATTATTTAAAAGTTGATGGTCAGGGAGGACCTGGCACCTCTGAAGGTGGTAAGGCTAAAGAGTCTGGAACAGTTTATTGGAGTCAAGAAGTTTGTGGATCAGCTGAGTGTAATAGTTCTGGTTTTTCAGCTAGGGGAGCTGGTGCTAGATGGCCAACTAATGCTTTTGTGAATACAAGGCTTAATGCATATTTTTGGACATCAACAGTGGCTAGTACTAGTCCTTATACATTCTGGATATTGTATCTAACTAATTCTAATGCCGTATTCGGAGAATGGCCGGACAGCACAATGGTTGCTTGGTCGGTTCGCTGTCTTAAGGATTAATAAAAAAATCCTTGACTTATTTTACTTATTTTGCTAAATTAAAACAAAACAAGTACTTATACTTGTTGTTGTTTTATTTTTTATAAAAAATTAATAATATTTTTATTATGCCAACTATTAATCAATTAGTTAGAAAGGGTAGAAAACCTTCTGCTAAAAGAAAAAAGAATTTAGCTTTACGCACAACTCTTGATTCTTTACACAGAAAAAAGAAAGTAACTAAAAAAGGATCACCTTTTAAACAGGGTGTTTGTTTGAAAGTTACTACTATGACTCCTAAAAAACCTAACTCAGCTTTACGTAAGATTGCTCGTGTTCGCTTATCAAATGGTATGGAGGTTACATCATATATTCCTGGTATGGGCCATAACTTACAAGAGCACTCAATCGTCTTATTAAAAGGTGGAAAAACAAAAGATCTTCCTGGTGTAAGATACAAGGTTGTTCGTGGTGTTTATGACGCTCAAGGAGTTGAAGCTAGAAGACAAGGAAGAAGTTGTTACGGAGCTAAGAAACCAAAAGCATAAAATTAAATTACTAAATATAAAAATTAAAATTGTTATAGCTGACAATTCAAAATCAATATGAGAGGTAAACAAGCCCCAAAAAGAAAAATTGAAAGTGATTTAAAGTATGGTGATAAGAATATCACTAAGTTTATAAACTATATCATGGTTGACGGAAAGAGATCTATAGCTCAAGGAATTGTCTATGATGCTTTTGATTTAATTCGTCAGGAAACAAAACATGATCCAAGACACATTTTTAACAAGGCTCTAAAAAGAGTTTCTCCTTTACTTGAGGTTAGAGGAAAAAGAGTTGGTGGAGCAAATTATCAAGTTCCTTTTCAAGTTAGAGGTGAGAGAAGATTTTATTTAGGTTGCAAATGGATTATTAGCGCCTCTAAGGAAAGAAAGGGAAGGTCTATGGCCGAGAAATTAGCTGCTGAAATTTTAGACGCTTCAAATGGAGAAGGAGCTTCAGTTAGAAAAAGAGAAACTGTTCACAAAATGGCTGAATCTAACAAGGCTTTTGCTCATTTTTCAAGATAATATAAATAATTAAATATATAATATATAAATATGTCGCAAGATTATTCATTAGATAAATTTAGGAATATTGGTATCATGGCTCACATTGATGCTGGTAAAACAACTTTTACTGAAAGAGTTTTATTCTATACAGGTAAAAAGCATAAAATTGGTGAAACTCATGATGGTGCTGCAGATATGGACTGGATGGAACAAGAAAAGGAGAGAGGTATCACTATTACTTCTGCTGCTACAACTTGTTTTTGGAAAGATAACAAGATTAATGTTATCGACACTCCTGGTCACGTTGATTTTACTGTAGAGGTTGAAAGATCACTTCGTGTTTTAGATGGAGCTATTGCTGTTTTTGATGGTTCACAAGGTGTTGAGCCTCAATCAGAAACTGTTTGGCGTCAAGCTGACAAGTATAGAGTTCCAAGACTTTGTTTTATTAATAAAATGGATAAAACAGGGGCTGACTTCTATATGAGCTTAGAGTCTATTAAGAAGAGATTAAATTCAAAAGCAACTGCTTATCAATTACCTATCGGAGCTGAAGATAATTTTTCTGGCCTTATAGATCTTTTAACTAAAAAAGCCTATAAGTTTGAAGGTAAATTTGGAGAAGAAATAGTTGAAATTGAATTACCAGAAGACATGAAATCTAAGGTTGATGAACATAGAAATATTTTAGTAGAGAAAGTTGTTGAATTCGATGACAACTTAACAGAAAAATATCTTTCAGGTGAAGAAATTGAAGTTGCAGATTTAAAAAAGGCTTTAAGAAAGGGTGTTATTGCAAATGGTATTTACCCAGTTTTATGTGGAACAGCTTTACAGAATATTGGAGTTCAAATGGCTCTTGATGCTGTTTCAGAATACTTACCATCACCACTTGATGTAGAAGAAATTATAGCTACTGATGTTAATAACGAGGAGAATAAGGTTGTTATCAAGCCAGAGACAAAAGATCCTTTTACTGGTTTAGCTTTTAAAATTGCAACAGATCCTTTTATTGGTAAATTATGTTTCGTTAGGGTATATAGCGGTGTTTTAACATCTGGTTCATATATATATAATTCTACAACTGGAAATAAAGAAAGAGTTGGACGTATAGTTCGTATGCATGCTAATTCTCGTGAAGAGGTTAAAGAAGTTGGAGCTGGTGATATAGCCGCTGTTATTGGTTTAAAAGATACAACAACAGGAAACACTTTATGTGATGAAAAGAGACAAGTATTCCTAGAAAATATCGTTTTCCCAGAACCAGTTATTAAAATTGCTGTAGAACCAAAAACAAAAGCTGATCAAGAAAAAATGGGTATTGCTCTTAATCGTTTAGCTGAAGAAGATCCAACTTTTAGAGTTGAAAGCGATGAAGAAAGTGGACAAGTTCTTATCTCTGGTATGGGTGAACTTCATCTTGATATTATCGTTGATCGTATGAGGAGAGAATTCGCAGTAGAAGCTAACGTTGGTAATCCTCAAGTTTCTTATCGTGAAACAATTAAACAAAAGGCTGAGGCTGAACATAAGTATGCAAAACAATCTGGTGGTCGTGGTCAATATGGTCATTGTTACTTAAGATTAGAGCCACAAGTAAATGAAGGTGGTAAAACTTATGAGTTTGTTGATGAGGTTAAAGGTGGTGCTATCCCAAGAGAATATATTCCTGCTATTGAAAAAGGTGTTAAAGAAGCTATGGGTAATGGTATATTAGCTGGATATCCGATGGTTGATGTTAAGGTTACTGTCTATGATGGTTCTTATCATGACGTTGATTCATCTGAAATAGCTTTTAAAATGGCAGCTATTTTTGCCTTTAGAGATGCTTGTCAAAAAGCAGGCCCAGTATTACTTGAACCAATTATGAAAGTTGAAGTTACTACACCAGAAGAATATATGGGTGGAATTATTGGAGATTTAAACGCTAAGAGAGGTCAAATAGAAGAAATGAGTGACAGAGGTAATGCTAAAGTTGTTTTAGCTAAAGTTCCTTTGGCTGAGATGTTTGGCTACGCAACTTCTTTACGTTCTATGAGTCAAGGTAGAGCTAATTATGTTATGGAATTTTCTCACTATAATGAAGTTCCAAGAAACGTATTAGAACAAATAAAAGAGAAGTCAAGTAAATAAATTAAATTTTGGTTTACATATAAAAAATAGAAGAGATGTTAAAGTCTCTTCTATTTTTTTATATTTTTGCTATAATTGTTTTATATATAAAATAATAAAAATATGAGAAACAAAAAAGCATTTACTCTTTCAGAATTGTTAGTTGTTGTATCAATTATTGCTATCTTGGCAACTATTATAACCGTCTCCGTTGTTAGTAGTAGAGCTAAGGGTAGGGATGCTAGAGTAATTAATAATGTTTCTCAGTTGCAAATAAGTTTAGAGGATTATTTTAAAACAGAAGGTACTTATCCAGATGATTTAATTCCTGGAACACCACTGGTTGGAGTTTTGTCAGGGATAACTTTTTTAGATGAAGTTCCTGATGGTGTTTCATATGAAAAAGATGTTGTAAATAGTTCATATCAGATTTCTTTTGAATTAGAAAATAACCAAGATTATTTATCTTCTGGCTATAATTGCGCCGTGCCCCAAGGTATTTTAAGTGGTCAATGCGGAGAAGTTGTTTCTCCGCCAACATATACCGTAACTTTTGATATTAACGGTGGAGATGGCGGGTCTACTGCTACTCAGACTCTAAGTTACAACATTCCAACCAACTTAAATGCTAATGGCTTTACTAGAACTGGCTACACTTTTTCTGGCTGGAATACTCTTGCTAATGGATCGGGTACAGATTATGCTGACGGAGCTCTATATACCATTGGGGCTGGGGATGTTACTCTTTATGCTAAATGGACAGTAGGTACTTATACCGTCACCTATAATGCTAATGGAAGTACGGGCGGAACAGTCCCTGCTAATCAGACTAAAACTCATGATGTAACTTTAGTTCTAGCTACAAATAGTGGAAACCTCGTTAAGACTGGTTATACATTCGCGGGTTGGAACACAGCAGCTAATGGATCAGGTACAAATTATGCTGTGGGTTCTAATTATGTAGAAAATTCCAATATAACTCTTTATGCTAGGTGGGCAGACAGTTTAGATGAAGGAGGGATTGTCACTACTTTTGGAAATTATATAATTCATACTTTTTTAACTAGCGGAACATATATTGTTAACAGTTCTCACGATATAGATGTTTTAGTTGTTGCTGGTGGTGGCGGTGGAGGTTCTGGTGGAAGTTCTGGTGGCGGCGGCGGAGGAGCGGGAGGACTTATTTATACCAGTTCTCATTCTGTTGCTCCTGGGAATATATCAATTGTTGTTGGTGCTGGTGGTCAGGGAGGTACAAGAAGTGTTAGTCCTCAGTATGGCTTGAAAGGATCTGCTTCTTCATTTGGTGCCATAGTTGCTTCAGGTGGAGGCGGTGGTGCCTATTCTGGTGAGGGAACGGTGGTGCTTGCCTCAGGTGGTTCAGGTGGTGGAGGAGCTGGTTGGGAAACAAGAAATAGTCCTGGAACTGGCATATCGGGCCAAGGTAATAATGGAGGTTCTGGTTATGGTACTAATGTTAATACTACCGCTGGAGCAGGCGGTGGCGGAGGATCTTCTGCTGTCGGTGTGAACGGATCTTCTGCTGTGGGTGGAAATGGTGGCTCAGGATCAAATTATTCTACTATCTTTGGAACAGCATATGGAGCTAGTGGTCTCTTTGCTGGCGGTGGCGGTGGAGCTGGTTATACCACCTCTGGAACTGGAAGTGCTGGCGGGGGTAATGGTCGTTATGGAGGTATTGGCTATAATGCTACAGCTAATACTGGGTCTGGTGGTGGAGGAGCTGGTGGTGGTTTTAGTGGTGGAAATGGTGGTTCAGGAATTGTTATAATTAGATATTTGGATCCTAGTTTATAATTAATAATATAATATGATTAAGAGTAGGAAAATATTAGCTTTTACTTTAACAGAACTTTTAGTTGTTGTTTCTATAATAGCCTTAATTACAACAATAGCTACCATTTCTTTATCGACAGCCAGAAGGGGTGCTAAGGATAAAAATACTATAGCTAAAGTGCTTGAATTACAAAATTCTTTAGAAGCTTACAGGATGATAGAAGGGGAATATCCGGAAAATGATAAAGTTGTTCCTGGGTCTAAACTTACAAATGATAATTTTAACACCTTTCAAGAGGAGGTTCCTTATGACGTTTATTATAATAAAATAACAGGAGAAGATTCTTATGAAATAAGTTTTTATCTTGAAGGCCCAAGCGACTCTTTGTCAGCTGGCTATAAGTGTGCTGTTCCTGGTAATGTTTTAGACAATGCTTGCACTGGAGGTGCTTTATTTTTTGGTAATTCGGGAGTCTTTATAGATGATCGTAATAATGAGCAATACTCTTGGGTTAGAATAGATGGAAAGATTTGGATGTCAAGCAATTTAAATATTGGTAGCATGCTTTGCTCTTCAATACCCGGAGAAGCTCAGTGTACTGAAAATCCTACTAATAATGGAATTGATAATATAGAGAAGTATTGTTACAATAATTTAGAGTCTAATTGTGATATATACGGTGCTTATTATGCCTGGAATGAAGCAATGAATTATGTTAGCACTGATGGAGCTCAAGATATTTGTCCTGACGGATGGCACATACCATCTAAAACTGAGTATGAGAGTTTAGTTTCTTTTGTTGGAGATAATCCTGGCCTTAAACTGAAAGCGTCTAGCCCTTTATTTGATGGTAGTAACCTTTATGGTTTTAACGCTATAAGGTCAGGCCTCCATCGTTCGTATGGCGCATTTGATAGTATTAATTATTCTGCTAGTTTTTGGTCTTCAACTCTTAATTATTCTACTTATTCATGGAAGATTGAATTCTATAATGAGAATAATTATGACAATTGGCTTTTTACAGATGTTTCCAACTCCTTATCCTTGAGATGTATTAAGAATTATTAACATTTAATTAATTTGACATAATAATAAATTTCACTATAATAGTTAGTTATAATTAAATTTATTAATATTTATGTCCAAGCAATTAAAACAAGTTATATCACTTTCAAAAAAGACTGGTGATAGAATAATAGTTTTTGATAATAGTGAGCCAGAAAACTCTTTTGTTCTAATGGGATTAGAGCAATATGAAGCCCTTATTGATAATAATCAGCTATTGACACCTACAAAAAAAATTGATAAAATAGTAAGCGAAAGTTCTGAAAAGGGAAGTAACTGGAAAATCCCGCCTCAAATAAAGGAAGAGGCTGAGGATTAAATTCAATAAAAATAAAATAAAAATAGTTGAATTATTTTTTTTGACTATTTTTAATTGTTTTATATAATTTATTTTAATAATTAATTTTAAACGGCTGGTTGCCCTAGAGGCAAGTAACTCCTTAAGTGGAGGTCGTGTTTTAAAAAAAATGGCAGACACATTCGAAAGAAATAAATCCCATGTTAACGTTGGTACTATTGGCCACGTTGATCATGGAAAAACAACCTTGACCGCCGCTATTTTAAGCGTGGCTAACGCTCAAGGTTTAAAAGCTACTCAAAAAAGAGTAGATGACATTGACAATGCTCCTGAAGAGAAGCAAAGAGGTATCACTATCGCTACTTCTCACCAAGAGTATGAAACAGATTCAAGACATTACGCTCACGTAGATTGTCCTGGACATGCTGACTATGTTAAAAACATGATCACAGGTGCAGCTCAAATGGACGGCGCTATCTTAGTTGTTTCAGCTACTGATGGACCTATGCCTCAAACTAGAGAGCACATCTTGTTAGCTCGTCAGGTTGGTGTTCCATACATCGTTGTTTTCTTAAACAAATGTGATATGGTTGAGGACAAGGAATTGATTGACCTAGTTGAAGAAGAGGTAAAAGATTTATTGAAGAAATATGAATTCCCTGGAGATGCAACTCCGATTATCAGAGGAAGTGCATTAAAGGCTGTTGAAAATCCTTCAGGTCCAGATGCGCAACCTGTTATGGATTTATTAAAAGCTTTAGATGACTATATCCCAACACCAGAAAGAGATTTAGACAAACCTTTCTTGATGCCAGTTGAAGATGTTTTCTCGATTGAAGGTAGAGGAACAGTTTGTACTGGTAGAATCGAAAGAGGTATTATCAATGTTGGTGACGAAGTTGAATTAGTTGGTTTAATGGATACAAAGAAAACAACTATTACTGGAGTAGAGATGTTTAACAAGTCTTTAAATAGAGGAGAAGCTGGTGACAATGCTGGTTTACTTCTTAGAGGTACAAAGAAAGACGAAATTGAAAGAGGACAAGTTTTAGTTAAACCTGGAACAGTTACTCCTCATACTGAATTCGAAGCTGAAGTTTATGTTTTGAGCAAGGATGAAGGAGGAAGACACAAACCTTTCTTTAAAGGTTACAAACCTCAATTCTACATCAGAACAACTGACGTTACTGGTGAAGTTGAATTACCAGCAGGAGTTGAAATGGTTATGCCTGGAGACACTGTTAATTTGGTAGTTAAGTTAATCGCTCCTATCGCTTTAGAAGAAAAGCAAAGATTTGCTATTCGTGAAGGTGGAAGAACAGTTGGAGCTGGTGTAGTTGCTAAAATTATTAAGTAGTTACTTAAGCCCGCTTTTTAGAAAGCGGGCTTGTAGTGTTTATTTAAAATAAGAAATGAGTTGAACAAAGATAATATAATTCTTTTAATCAACTTGATATAAAAATTTATATGGCTGAAAGTAAAAAAAAGAACACCCAAAAAGACAGTGGTGACTTCAAAACAAAAATTCGTATCAAAATTAAAGCATTTGATCACAAGATTATTGACCAAGCATCAAAAACTATTATTGATACTGCTTTAAGAACTGATTCAAAAGTTTTTGGTCCTGTACCACTTCCTATTGAAAAGAGGAAATATACAGTTAATCGTTCAACTTTCGTTCATAAAAATGCTAGAGATCAGTACGAAATTAGGACACATAAGAGATTGATAGATATAGTTGAACCATCAGCTAAGACTATTGAAGATTTGACAAGTTTAGTTTTGCCTTCAGGGGTTGACTTAGAAATAAAAATGGATTAATATATATCTGTTAGTATTTTTAAGTAATACAATTTTTTTAAATTGGAATTAATTGATTTAACATTTTTTTGAAAACTCTTTTTAGAAAGATAAAAAGAAAGTAGCTTAAAGATTTTAATATCATTTTTAGAGGAGGTAATATTTTCAACAAAGACGAATAAACTAGTATAATAGAGTTTTTACTACTGGTTTTTGTTGATACCAGTTTTTTTATTTTGGATAATTTATTAATTTTTATATATGAAATTTATATTAGGAAAAAAAATGAATATGACTCAAATCTGGTCTGATGACAAGGTTATCCCTTGTACAGCCGTTCAAGCTGGGCCATGTTTTGTTACTCAAGTTAAAGATGATAAGTCCGACTCTTATAAGGCTATTCAAGTTTCTTACGGAGAGAGAAAGGCTAAAAATATTTCAAAATCAGTTAAGGGTCATTTAAAGAAAGCTATTTCAAGAGATAACGTTGCCTTCTTAAGGGAGTTTAGAGTTAATGATGTTAGTAATATAGAAACTGGTAAATTTATAGATGCTTCAAGTTTTTCTATTGGTGATATAGTAAGTGTTGTTAGCACATCAAAAGGAAAAGGTTTTCAAGGTGTTGTTAGAAGACATGGATTTTCAGGAACAAAAAAGACTCATGGTAATAAGGATCAATTAAGAGCTTCTGGTTCTATTGGTGCTAAAGGACCTGCTCATGTTTTTAAAGGAACAAAAATGGGAGGTAGAATGGGTGGAGACAGGGTTACTGTTAAAAATTTAGAAGTTGTTGATATAGATCTAGAAAATAATATTTTATTCATTAAGGGTGCTATTGCCGGAGCAGTTAATTCTTTGGTTATGGTAAAAGGTGATGGTGAAATAATTCTGAAGGATTTAAATTCTGAAATAAAAGAAGAAAAAGTTGATGTAGTAGAAGAAGTTGCTTCTAGTGAAGAAGAGACTCCTACTGTTGAAGAGGCTCCAGTTGAAGAGACTCCTGTCGAAGAAAAATAATTAATTAAATTTGATTTAAAATATTATGTCAGTTAAAATAAACGTTTACAATCAAGAAGCTAAGGTGGTCGGAGAGGTTAAATTGTCAGATAAAGTTTTCGCTTTAGAGGCAAATCCAGACTTAATTCATCAAGCTTTAGTCGCTCAAATGTCTAACGAAAGACAGGTATTAGCTCACACTAAAACAAAAGCAGAGGTTAGAGGTGGTGGAAAAAAACCATGGAAACAGAAGGGTACTGGTAGAGCTAGAGCTGGTTCAAGCAGATCTCCTATCTGGGTAGGTGGTGGTGTTACTTTTGGACCTAGAAAAGATCGTAATTTTACAAAAAAGATAAATAAGAAAATGAAGCAAAAGGCTTTAATGATGGTTTTTTCAGATAGAGCTAAAAATGACTCACTTGTAGTTTTTGATAAGTTGGAAATGGGCGAGTTTAAAACCAGTAAAATGAATTCTATTTTAAAAAACTTAGAATCAAACCTAAAAGACAATGCTGGCAAGAGGAGTATCTTGATTATTAATGAAGGTAAGAATAAAGAGGTTCTTAATTCAGCTAGAAATTTATCAGGAGTTGAGATTATTAATTTAGAGAATATAAACATTATTGACTTATTAGCTAAAAAGAATTTTATTCTTAGTCAAGAGGCTGTTAAGAAGATAGATGAAGTATATTCAAAAGAATAGAATAATTAAAAATTTTAAAATATATGGGAATGTTTAATAATAAAAATACAAACGATTCTGACGACAAGAACACAAAAGAGGAGAAGTCAATGAAAGATCTCTATGCTGAAGGTGAAACCAAGATTGATGCTAAAAATGCTGGAGGAAAAATAGCTTACAGAGTATTAGTTAAGCCAGCTATAACAGAAAAAGCTACAGACTTAGGAGCTTTAAACCAATACGTATTCATAGTGTCAATTAATGCTAATAAAATAGACGTAGCTAAGGCTGTTTATGAGGTTTACGGAGTAAAGCCAGTTAGTGTTAATATTATTAAAAGTAAAGGAAAGGTTATTACTAGAGGAAAAATAACTGGAAGAAGAAAAGATTCTAAAAAGGCGATTGTTACTCTTAAAAAAGGTGAAACAATTTCTATTTACGAAGGAGTTTAAAATTAAATTGATTTAGTCCAAAAATTATAAATTTAATACACATATGGCTATAAAAAAAGTAAAACCAAATACACCAAAGAGACGTCACGCTACCTATGATGATTTTTCAGATATTAGTAAGGTTAAACCTGAAAAAAGTCTTTTAGTTATCAAAAAGAAGAAAAGTGGTAGAAATAATCAAGGTAAAATTACTGTAAGACATCGTGGTGGTGGAGCTAAGAGATACATTAGAATTATAGATTTTAAAAGAGATAAATTTGATATTCCAGCAACAGTTAAAACTATTGAATACGATCCAAATCGTGGTCCACGTATCGCTCTTCTTTCATATAATGACGGAGAAAAGAGATATATAATAGCGCCAGTTTCTTTAAAGGAAGGTGATGTAATTATTAGTTCAAAGGAGTTAATTGAAATAAAAACAGGAAATTCTATGCCTTTGAAATTTATACCGGCTGGTGTTCCTATTCATAACGTTGAACTTAATCCAGGAGAAGGTGCTAAAATTGCTAGAGGTGCTGGTAATTCAGTTAAAGTTATGGGTGTTGAAGGTAAATATGCTCAAGTTAAAATGCCATCAGGTGAAATTAGATTGATAAAGAAAGAGTGTATGTGTACTGTTGGGCAAGTTAGTAATCCAGATAGAATACACTTTAAAGTTGGTTCAGCTGGAAGAAAGAGACATTTAGGAATTAGACCAACAGTTAGAGGTACTGCTATGAATCCAGTTGATCATCCTCATGGTGGTGGTGAAGGTAAACAACCAATTGGTCTTAAGAGACCTAAAACAAAGTGGGGTAAACCTGCTATGGGTGTTAAGACTAGAAAGAAAAGGAGATCAAGTAAGATGATTGTTAAAAGGAGACCATCTAAAAAGAAAAAATAAGATAATTTAATGTTATAATATTATGTCAAGAAGTTTAAAAAAAGGACCATACGTTAATCAGAGAATTTTAGCTAAAATAAAAGCTATGTCTCCAGATGATAAAACTGTTATTAAGGTTTGGGATAGGTCTTGCTCTATAACACCAGAAATGGTTGGTAAGACAATTGGAGTTCATAACGGAAAAACACATGTTCCTGTGTATATAGTTGAAAACATGATTGGTCATAAATTAGGTGAGTTTTCTATAACAAAGAAATTTGTTAGTCATGGTGGTAAGATGGCTAAAACTCAAGCTAAAAAGTAATTTATTAAATCAATAAATAAAGTAATATAAAATAATATGGAAGTTAAAGCGAGTTTAAAACATTTAAGAATATCACCAAGAAAGACTAGATTAGTTGCTGGATTAATTCGTGGTTTGGGAGTAGAAAAAGCTGCAAATCAATTAAGATTTTTAAACAAGAAGGCTGCTAAACCAACTTTAAAACTTTTAGAGTCAGCTATTGCCAATGCTACTAATAATTATAGTTTAGAAAAATCAAATTTAATTATTAAAGAGATCAAGGTTGATGAAGGTAGAGTTTTAAAAAGATGGTTACCGAGAGCTCATGGAAGAGCAACTGTTTTAAGAAATAAGTTAAGTCATATCACAGTAATATTAGGAGAAATAATTGACAGTGGTGAAAAAGAAGCTAAGAAGGTTGAAGCCGAAGCTCCAGTTAAATTAGATGACTTAGCAAAAGAATCAAAGTCAGGTAAAAAAGATGACAAATCTGTTTCTAAGAAAGAAGGCGCAAAAGCTAAGGCCTCTTCTGAGAATTTTTCTGCAAAAGTATTTAGAAGAAAAGCAGGTTAATTATAGTTTTATATTTTAAAATAAACGATATCATAAACTTATGGGTAAAAAAATAAATCCAAAAATAATAAGAATGGGAATTACTAGAACTTGGCATTCAGCTTGGTTTAGTTCAGGTAATGATTATATAAAAAATGTTAAACAAGATGTTTCTATTAGAAGATACATTTTAAAAGAGTTTAGAGAAGCTGGTATTGATAAAGTTGAAATAAGCAGAGGTTCAGGTAAGATTTCTATTGATGTTTATACAGCTAAACCTGGTGTTATTATCGGTAGAGGTGGTAACGGAGTTGAAGATTTGAAAAAAAATATTCACAGAAAGTTTTTATCAAATCCAATGAAGGTTAGAGTTGGTGATATAAATTTAAACATAAAGCAGGTTGATAACCCAGCTTTAAGTGCTCAAATTAATGTTCAATCAATAGCGCTTGAAATAGAAAAGAGAGTTCCTTTTAGAAAGGTTATGAAACAAGCTATTTCTAGAGTTGAAAGAGCTGGAGCTTTGGGTGTTAAAGTTCTTGTATCTGGAAGACTTAATGGTGCTGAAATTGCTAGAAGTGAAAAATTAATTTCTGGTAAATTACCTTTAAGTACTTTGAGGGCTAATATTGATTACGCTAGAGGAGTCGCTAGCACTACTTATGGTGCTATTGGGATTAAGGTTTGGGTGTATAAGGGTGAAGTTTTTAAAGATAAAGAAAACTTTAAACAATAATAATAAATAATACTGACAACAATATGTTAATGCCGAAAAAAACAAAACATAGAAAGACTCATAAAGCCAAAAGAGGTGGTAAAGCTAGTAGCTTGCTTAATCTTGACTTCGGTTCTTATGGTTTAAAAAGTCTTGAGCCTTCATGGATAACATCACGTCAAATTGAGGCTACTAGAAGGGTTATTGCTAAATATACAAAAAAGACTGGAAAAACTTGGATTAGAATATTTCCTGACAGACCAATAACTCAAAAAGGCGGGGAAATTCCTATGGGTAAGGGTAAGGGTAGTGTTGATCATTATGTTGCCATAGTTAAACCAGGGATGATTATGTACGAAATTGATGGATTGTCAGAAGAACAGTCAATGAAAGCTTTAACTTTAGCTGCTTATAAATTGCCAGTTAAATGTAAAATCATTAAAAAAGATTAATATTATATTAAAAAATAAGAAGTTAAAATATGGAATTTAAAGAATTAAAAAATAAAAAAGAATCTGACCTGCATGCTATTTTGGCAAAATCAAGAGGCGAATTAAGATCTCTTAGATTTAAGGAGTCTAATCGTCAATTAAAGAATGTTAGAGAGATGAGGAATATTAAAAAAAATATTGCCCAAATTTTAACCTTATTAAATTCTAATGATAATGTTTCGGCAGTAGAAAATAAAAAAAACGAAGAGAATAAATAAATAAAAATATGGAAAACAAAAAAGAACAAAAAGTTATTAGAAAGAAATTTTCCGGTGTTGTCGTTAGTGACAAAGCTGACAAAACTATAGTTGTTTCAGTTGACGTTGCTAAGATCAATAAGAAATATCAAAAAAGATACACATCTACTACCAAATATAAAGTTCACGATGAAAATAATGATTACAAGGTGGATGACAAGGTTGAATTTGTTGAGTGCAGACCTTTGAGTAAGGACAAAAAATGGAGAGTTATTAATTCAAAATAGTTTAATTTTTTAATTGTTTTTAAATATATGATACAAGTAGAAAGTAGATTAAAAGTTGCTGACAATTCAGGCGCCAAAGAGGTTCTATGTATTAGAGTTTTAGGTGGTTACAAGAGAAGATATGCTGCAGTTGGTGATATTATTGTTGCTACTGTTAAATCAGCTAGTCCTCATATGCCTATCAAGAAGAGTGACGTTGTCAGAGCTGTTATTGTTAGAACTAAAAAAGAAATCAGAAGAAAGGATGGCACATACTTAAGATTTGATGATAATGCTTGTGTTATTATTGATAAGGAAAAGAAAGATCCAAAGGGAAGTCGTATTTTTGGTCCTATAGCCAGAGAAGTTAGAAGAGCTGGCTTTCCAAAGATTGCATCTTTAGCTCCCGAGGTTCTATAAGTTATATTATTAAGTTAAATATTTTAATATGAAAATAAAAAAAGGTGATAAAGTAAAAATACTAGCAGGAAAAGACAGTGGAAAGACTGGAAAGGTTTTGCAAATTTTCCCTAAAGAAGGAAGGGCTAGCGTTGAGGGTTTAAATATTTTAATAAAACATTTAAGACCTCAAAAGCAAGGAGAAAAAGGCCAAAGAATAGAATTTCCTGGTTTAGTGAACATTTCAAATCTTGCCTTGGTTTGTCCTAAATGTGGCAAAACATCAAGAGTTTCACATAAGATTGTTAAATCAGAAGAGGGTGGAAAGGATAGAAAGTTTAGAGTATGTAAGAAGTGTGAAGAAACCATAGATTAATTAAAATTATATTAAAATAATTATTATGACTTTAAAAGAAAAATATCAAAAAGAAATAATTCCAGAGTTAAAAGATAAATTCAAATATTCTAACAACCTTTTAGTACCTAAAGTTAAAAAAGTTGTTATCAATGTTGGTTTTGGTAAGAGGGTTAAAGATAAGGATTATATAAGTAATATCGAAAAAACCTTAATAAGAATTTCTGGACAAAAACCAGTGTTTACTAAAGCTAAAAAATCAATTTCATCTTTTAAGATAAGAGAGGGTATGATTATCGGAATTATGGTTACTTTAAGAGGTGACAGAATGTATAGCTTTTTAGATAAGCTTGTTAACGTAACATTCCCGAGAGTTAGAGATTTTCGTGGTATATCAGCTAAGGCTATTGACAAACAAGGTAATTTGGCTATTGGTTTTAAAGAAAACTCAGCCTTTCCTGAAGTTAGAGTGGAAGATATTAACAATATTCACGGATTAGAAGTTATAGTTGATTCAAGCGCGAATAATAAAGAAGAAGGTTTTGAACTGTATAAGTTATTAGGATTTCCTTTTAAAAAGGATGAAAAAAAGAAATAATTATTTAATTTATTTATATTATGGCTAGAAAAGCATTGATTGTAAAAGCGAATAAAAAAGAAAAATTCTCTACAAGAAAAATTAACAGATGTTGGAGATGTGGTAGAAACAAGGGATATATGAGAGATTTCGATTTATGTCGTATTTGTTTTAGAGAATTAGCTGATAATGGCGATTTACCAGGAATTAAGAAAGCAAGTTGGTAAATTTATTATTTAATTATAAATCAATATTTACAATTTTATTTAATTAAAATACTATGATAGATCCAATCGCAGACATGTTAACCAGAATTAGAAATGCCTCTATAATAAGAAAGGCAGAAGTTGTTTTACCAATGAGTAAAATAAAGTTTAATATGGCTAAAATATTAGAAAAAGAGGGATATATAGCTAAGGCTGAGATAATTCCTGGAGGACAAGAGTTGCAAAAGAATAAGAGTTCAAAGTTTGATCAAATCAGATTAGTTTTGAAATATGATTCAGAAGGCAAGAGCGTGGTTAGTTCTTTAAAGAGAATTAGCAAACCGGGAAGAAGAGTTTATGTAGGAAAAGATGAGTTACCTAAAGTTTTAAATGGTTTAGGTATAGCTATTATTTCTACCCCACAAGGATTGATGACTAACAGAGAGGCTAGAAGAAGTAGCTTGGGAGGAGAATTTATTTGTGAAATTTATTAATTTAAAATAAGTGTTTTAAAATTATTTTCAATATTTTAATCATAAGATACCACTATTATGTCAAGACTAGGAAAATTAGCAATTAAAATACCAAACGGAACCGAGGTTAAGATTGACGAGAAATCTGTAAAGATCAAGGGTCCAAAAGGTGAATTAAAGACAAGCTTAGTTAAAGAAGTTAAGCTTAAATATGAAAATGATGAGATTATTGTTAGTGTTGTTGATCCAGAAAACAAGAAAGATAAATCTCTTTGGGGTCTTTACAGAGCTCTTGTAAATAATATGGTTGTCGGTGTTAATGAGGGATATGAAAAGAAATTAGAAATCAAGGGTGTTGGTTACAAGGTTGCAGTTTCTGGTAATAAAGTTAATTTGAATTTAGGTTTTTCTCATCCAATAGAATTTCCTTTACCAGATGGAATTTCAGCTTTAGCTGAGGGCAATAGTTTGACTATAGCAGGAATTGACAAGCAATCAGTCGGAGAAGTTGCTGCTCAAATTAGAAAACTTAGAAAACCAGAACCTTACAAAGGAAAGGGTATTAGATATTCTGATGAAACTATCAGGAGGAAGGCTGGTAAAACTGCTGGTGCTAAATAATTTTTTAAAATAAATTTTGATATATGAACAAGCAAAAAGAAGCAAGAAATAAAAAAATCAGAAGACAGGTTAAGATTAGATTTAAAATTTCAGGAACAAGCTCTAGACCTAGATTGAGTGTTTTTAGATCTAACAAGGGAATGTTTATTCAATTGATAGATGACTCAATTGGTAAGACTTTAGCTAGTGTTAACTTTAAGGAGTTGAAAGGCTCTGAAAAGCTTACTAAAGTAGAGCAAAGTTTGGCTATGGGTAAAATATTAGGAGAGAAAGCTTTAAAACAAAATATTTCAGAGATAGTTTTTGACAGAAGTGGTTATAAATATCATGGTAGAGTAAAAGCTGTTGCTGATGGAGCTAGAGAAGCTGGATTAAAGTTTTAAAATATAATTTATTTATTTCTTATAAGTTAAAAATATTATGTCGGAAGAAAAAAAACAACAACAACAAGAAGCAGGATCCGTATCACCAACAAATAATTTTTCTAAACCAGGAGAAGGTTTTGAAAAGAAAAGAACTTTTGGTGCTAAAGGGGGTCGTCGTTTCAGCCCAAAACCAAAAGAAGAGTTTGAGCAAAGAATTTTAGACGTTGCTCGTGTTACTAGGGTTATGAAGGGTGGTAAAAGAATGAGCTTTAGAGTTTGTATTGCTATTGGTGATAAAAAAGGAAGAGTTGCTGTAGCCTTGGGAAAAGGTGCTGACGTTACTTTAGCTGTTAATAAGGCTGTAAACAATGCTAAGAAGGATATAGTAGAAGTACCTATTTATAATGATTCAATTCCTCATGAAATTAGAGGTAAATTTGGTTCAGCTAAAATAATCTTAAAACCATCTTCAAAGGGTAGGGGTGTTATCGCAGGTGGTGTTGTTCGTGTTATTTTGGATTTAGCGGGAGTTAAGAGTATTACTTGTAAAATATTAGGTACAAACAATAAGGTTAATAATGCAAAATGTACTGTAATGTGCTTATCTCAACTAAAGAAAAGGGTCAATATTAAAGATAAAGAGGTAAAAAAAGAAGTTAAAAAAACAGAGGAAAAGAAAGTCTTAAAAAAAGTTGAAAAAAAATAAAAGATAAAATAATTTTTATAAAAATATGATCACTTTGAATAATTTAAAAAAAGACAAAGGCACAACAAAAAAGAGAAAAGTTTTAGGCAGGGGTAATGCTTCTGGTCTAGGTACTTACAGTGGTCGTGGTCTAAAAGGTCAAAAATCAAGAGCTGGTTCAGGCAAGGGTAGATTAAAAAGATTGGGTATGAAGCAAAGTCTTTTAAAAATACCAAAAGTTAGAGGTTTTAAATCTCTTTATCCAAGTAACCAGGTTGTTAACGTTAAAGATTTAAATGATAACTTTAAAGATAATGATGTAGTTAGTCCAGAGTCTTTATATGAAAAGAAGTTAATTTCTAAAAAAGATCAACCTGTTAAGATTCTAGGAGAAGGGTCTTTAAAGTTGAAAGGTTTAAAGTTTGAAAAGGTAAAGATGAGTGAAAGTGTTAAAAAATCATTAGAAAAATAATAATTTTATATGTTTGAAAAAATAGAAAAAATTTGGAAAATTAGAGACTTAAGAAATAACATCCTATTCGTTCTATTAATGTTAGTTATTTTTAGGCTTTTTGCCCATATCCCAGTTCCTGGTATAAACGTTGAAGCTCTGAGAGAAATATTTTCATCTAATCAGTTTTTAGGGATGTTGAATATGTTTTCTGGTGGTAGCATGGACAATTTTTCTATTGTTATGATGGGTATAGCCCCTTATATTACATCTTCAATTATATTCCAATTACTTGGAATGATAGTTCCCAAGTTGGAAGAGATGCAAAAAGAGGAGTCAGGTAGACAAACTATAAATACATGGACTAGAATAGCAACAGTTCCACTTGCAGTTGTTCAAGCTTACGGTATGATTACTTTATTAAGGAATTCTGGTGTTGGAGTTATGGATAATGTTGGTTTCTTTGATTTATTTAGTATTATTATAACAGTTACTGCTGGTACAATATTCTTAATGTGGATTGGTGAATTAATATCAGAAAAGAAAATTGGTAATGGTATTTCATTGTTAATCTTTGCTGGTATTATTGCAAGTTTACCTACAGCAGTGCAGAGAATAGCTGTTAGCTTTGATCAATCTCAATTATTTATGTTGATTGGTTTTGTCTTTATAGCTTTGGTTACTGTTGTTGGTATAGTTATTATAAATGAAGGACAAAGAAATATACCGGTTCAATATGCTAGGCAAATAAGAGGAAGTAGGGCTTTTGGTGGCTCAGGAACACATTTACCTTTAAGAGTTAATGCTGCCGGTGTTATCCCTATTATCTTCGCTATTTCCGTTGTTATATTCCCGTCAATGATTGCCAAATTCTTTGTTTCTTCTAGTATTACAACTTTAGCTAATTTTTCTCAATGGATTATAAAGGTATTTGAAAATCAATTCTTTTACGGAATTATATATTTTGTCTTAGTAGTTGGTTTTACATATTTCTATACAGAGGTTATATTCAAGCCAGATCAAATAGCAGAAAATTTACAAAAACAAGGTGGCTTTATTCCTGGTATCAGACCTGGAAGACACACTAGTTCATATTTGCAAGGTATTAGTCGTAGAATATTATTAACAGGTTCATTATTCTTAGGTTTGATAGCTGTTTTACCTTTGGTTATGCAATATTTTACAGGAATGCAAGCCTTAGCTATTGGAGGTACAAGTATGCTTATCGTTGTTTCTGTTGTTATTGATACTATAAAACAAATAGAGGCTCAAATTAGCATGAGAGATTACGACGGAATTTAAGATTATATTTTAAAATCAGTGTATATATCAAAAGACAAGGTTGTCCTTGTTTTTTGTTTTTTTTGTTGCTATTATTAAATATATGCCATTAAATAAACTACCAAAAGGAGGTAACTCTTTTAGAATGTCTGGATCAAGCGGTTTTGCCCGTAAGCTTTCTGATATTACAAGACATGGCCAGTTCTCGAATCTTAGCAATAATAAGGAATTAGCTATAAAAATTTTTAATAAGTTAATTCCAACAATTAGAAGGGATGGTAAAATCCCTTACTCAACTAGGGTTAGAGCTGCTAGAGAGTTCGCCGAATCCTCAAAAACAACAAAGCAGGATGCGGCTGATTTTAAAAAGATTTTAGATAATTATAAATAAAAAATATGTTTGTGGACATCTTATTATTGATTGTTGGCTTTTTTTTATTGATCAAGGGAGCTGATATAATGGTTGATGGTTCAGCCTCTATAGCCAAAAAGTTTGGTTTGTCTAGTCTGATGATTGGCCTTACGGTTATAGCTTTTGGTACATCGGCCCCAGAGCTTATAGTTAATGTTTTAGCTTCTATTAATGGAAATTCTGATATAGGAATGGGTAACATAGTTGGATCAAATATAACAAATATACTTTTAATATTGGGTGTATCAGCTTTGTTTGCTGATTTAAAGGTTCACGGCTCAATTATTAAGAAGCAAATACCATTTTCTATTTTAGCAGCTGTTGTTCTTTTTATTTTAATAAACAGCACAATGATTAATGGCCTTGGCGATAATGGTTTGTTTAGATCTGGTGGTTTAATACTTATAGCATTTTTTTCTATATTCTTGTACTACACATTTAGTATAGCCAAGAACAAGTCGGAAGAGGATGAATCCGAAGAAGTCAAAGCTTACACTAATTGTAAATCAATATTAATGATTTTGGGTGGTATCTTAGCTTTGTTTGTTGGTGGAAGATTTATAGTAAATAGTGCTGTTAATATTTCCCATCTTTTTGGGTTAAGTGAAGCCTTTATAGGTTTAACTGTTGTAGCAATAGGCACTTCATTGCCAGAGTTGGCAGCCTCTGTTGTTGCGGCTAGAAAGAATCAGGCTGGTATGGCCGTTGGAAATATTGTTGGATCTAATATATTTAATATTCTTTGGATTCTGGGTCTTAGTGCTGTTATTAGCCCTATAGCGTTTAATCCTATTATGAATTTTGATATAATTTTTATGATTTGTGTTAGCATGCTATTAATTCCTCTTGTTTATATGGGTAAAAAGAACCATTTTACAAAAAAAGAGGGTATTATATTGCTTTTATTATATTCAGCCTATATGGCGTTTGTTATTATTAGAGCTTAAAAAAATGATTGAATTAAAAACAGTTGAGGAAATAAAAATAATTAGAGAAGGTGGAAAAATACTTTCTAGGATATTAGACAAGATAGCGGCGGAAGTTAAGCCTGGCGTTAGTAGTGAATTTTTGGAAGATATGGCACTTAGTATGATGAAAGAGATTAATGGTAGGCCAGCTTTTAAGGATTATCCAATGGGTGGTGGTATATATTTTCCATCTGCTTTGTGTGTCTCTATAAACGACGAGGTTGTACATGGAGCTTCTTTGCCTGATAGGGTTTTGAAAGAGGGTGATATAGTTGGTCTAGATATTGGTATGGAGTGGCCACTTCAAACTAGAGAAGAGGCCGAAAAGAACAATATTCCATTTAATCACCGCTCTAAGGGGGGAGGATTCTATACTGATATGTGTAGAACTGTTGCAGTCGGTAAAATATCAAAAGAAGCTCAAAAGATTATAGATATATCAAAAGAGGCTTTAATGATTGGAATATCGAAAGCTAAACCGGGGAATACTTTAAACGATATTGGTAGAGCAATTCAATCTTTTGTTGAGCTAAATGGTTTTAGTGTTGTTAGGGACTTAGTTGGTCATGGTGTTGGTTATTTGGCTCATGAAGAGCCAAATGTCTTTAATTATGCTATTAATGAGAGGGATAGGGAAAATATTAAATTAAAACCAGGTATGGTTATAGCTATAGAGCCGATGATTAATGCTGGGAGACTTAATGTTAGGGTTGATAAAAATAATTACACCTTTTTGACAGCTGACAAATCCTTAAGTTCTCATTATGAGCACACAGTAGCCATTTTAAAAGATGGTAATATTATATTAACCGATAATTAGGATGAAAAAATATTTAGGTGTTGATTGGGGTGAAAAAAGAATAGGTCTGGCATTAGCTGATAGCGAGAACATGATTTCGACTCC
>Ga0172382_10004216_pt1 | contig 22161 bp, 13 predicted proteins | sample Leawel138RmetaG_FD_122245 | JGI IMG/M metagenome (GOLD analysis project Ga0172382, IMG submission 122245) | Leachate microbial communities from a municipal landfill in Southern Ontario, Canada - Leachate well 138R metaG | ecosystem: Engineered > Solid waste > Landfill > Unclassified | place... | reverse complement strand
CTGAGCGCCGGGGTCGGGGCCAACCTGTCCGGCGCGATGGTCAACCTGTCGGCGCTTGGCGGCAGCATCGGCGCGACCGGCGCGGCGCTCACCACGACGACGGGCGACCTTCGTCTGGCCTCGGGCGGCAGCATCGTCGTGGCCAACACCACGGGCCTGACCAACCTTGCCTTGACCGCCAACCATGCCGACAGCAGGGCAGCGGACAACACCTACAGCCTCTCGGCGACCGGACTGACCTTCCAGATGACGGACGGCGCTTCGGACGTGACTCTGGGCAACATCGTCAGCGACGGCACCACCCTGGCCGTTACCTCGGATCGTGGAATTTTGGTCGGCACCGTCAACAGCGGAACCGCCGATATCACCTTGACTGCCAATGGCGGCTCCATCACCGGAACGGGCGGATTGGCGCGCATCACCGGCGGCGCGCTCACCCTGGTTGCACGCGGGACCAATGGGACCAATGGCGGCATCTTGGCCGTCGGCGAGACAGCCCTCAAAACGACCGTCAACAGCCTGACTGTAGCATCGGGCAGCGGGGGTCTGATGATCGCCAACACCGGCGCTCTGACGCTGGCAAACATTAACAGCACCTCCTCCAGCCCCAGTTCCATTACGGCGACGGGAACAATAACGGTGGGCGCCGTCCAGATGGCCCCCACCTCGGGCAGCAGCACGCTGACCATTGCGACCACGGGCGGCAGCATTGTCGATGACGGGAATGCCGCGACCAGCATCAAGGCCAACACGCTGACCCTGACGGCCAGCGGCGCCATTGGTGCCAGTGGCGCGGCGATCGTCGGTGACAATGCCATCAGCGTCTCAGCATCGGCTGGGGCGGGCGGCATCCATGTGTCCACCAACACCACCAGCGCCACGACCTTCCAGTCGGTCAAGGCGGTGGGCGGCAACATCGTCCTGTCCACCTTGGGTGCCGCGACCCTGACGGCGGTGGATGGGACCGCCGATGTTACTGTCACCAGCGGCGGCGCCATCGCCTACAATGACGTGAAGGCCGGAACCACCGGCGACATCACCCTGACGGCGGGCGGCAACGGGATCGCCGCGACCGGGGGTGGGGTCGTCGGGTTCCGGGGCCGCAAGTTGACCGTATCCGGCACGGGGATGTCGTCCAGTCACACCCTGATATCCGCCGTGTCTGAAATCGACGCCACGGCCGGAACATCCGGAAACATCACCGTCACCCAGACGGGTTCCGTTCTGCTGAACACCCTCGTCGCGTCGGGCGGCCAGATTGCCGTTACCGTCACGGGGGCTGGCGCAGTCACCACCGCCGGGACACTGACGGCAAGCTCGACCCTCAGCATCACCACGCCCGGCGCCCTTGTTGCGGCCGGCGGAAATCAGCTTTCCGCCTCGGCCATCACACTGAATGCCGGCGGGGCCATTGGCAGTTCAGGCAACCGCCTGAACACCCGGACCGCCGGGTTGACCGTCACCAGCACCGGCAGCTTCTTCATCGACAACACGGCAAAGCTGCTGACCGCGTTAACCATCGATAACCGGCACGTCGGTTCGGTTGCCAATACCTTGTCCCTGACCTCTCAGGGGTTGATGTTCACGGTTGCCGACAATGGGACCAGCACCACGCTGAGCCAGGTTTCCAGCCCGTTCCTGACCACGTTCTCGATGACCAGCGACAAGTCCCTGGTGCTGGGGCAACTCTCGCTGGCGGCCACCGCTGCCACAGCCGCCATCACCTCGACCAACGGGTCCATCCTGGATGACGGAAACGCCCTGACCCGCGTTTCAGCCAAAAGCATTACCTTCTCGGCAACCGAAAACATCGGCGCGGCGGGGCAGGCCATCGGCCTCAACACCGCCAATTTTACCGTAACCACCCATGGCAACCTGCACATCGCCAACGCGGGTCACTTTAACTCTCTGGACATCACCAGCAAGCATGCCACCAGTAATGCAGTAAACACGTTCACGGTGACGGGGCAGCACCTCGATCTGGCGATCACCGACCACGCTGCCAATGGCTACACCATCACGCGGCTTATCGACTCCGGCTATGACGTCGGAGGCGGATTGAACGCCGTCTCCTTCTCCGGCGACCGCGATATCACGCTCGGCGAGATCAACACCGGCATGTTCAATTACGAGCAGCCGTCGCAACACGGGCCGAGCACAGTCGTTTCGAACGCCGTGCGGTTTGTCACATCGAACGGCAGCATTCTCGATGACGGCATCGACACCACCACGGTTCTGGCCAGCAACGTCATTTTGGGGTCCACCCGCAGTGTCGGTCGGGCGGACGCGAACGCCGGTATTGACGTCGTGGCCAAAGCTCTGGTCGTCAATACTGGGACGGAGGCGGGGCTGGATCGTGCCGGCGGCGGCATCTACATCAATGCGTTGCGGACCGGCGGTGTCGGCAACGAGGCCAACGCGCTGGTTCTCGGGTATGTCAACAGCGGTGAGGGGTCGGGCTTTCAGACCCAGACGGGTGATGTGGTCCTTACGCTTGCCCGTGGCGACATCGTTATGGGCGGTAGTTCCGTTATTGGGACGAACCTCGGCACGGTGACGCTTCAGGCCACGACGGGGTCCATCCTCAATCCCGGCACCTCCAGCGTTGTGACCGGAACGGACAAGATTACGCTTGCCGCTGGCAAGGCCATCGGCGGGACCGGCAACAATGAAGCCGTCAGGGTCAGCGCCATCGAAATCGCGGCCACCGCCACGCAGGGCGGCGTGACGTTGCTCAGTTCGGGCGGCGACGCCTCCACCGGCGCCTTTTTCAGCACCGTGACGGCGGGTGGCGATATCGCGATTTCGCAGTCCAACCGCCACCTGCGGGTCGGCGCCATCACTGCCAACAGCGGAACGGGCAAGGTTGTTCTGGAAACAACCTCAACCAACCAGTCGATCATTGATGATGGCAACGGCGCGACGCACATCGTCGGCGGCGACGTTACCCTTGGGGCAGCGTCCGGCAGCACTGTTGGCGGGGGCATCACGATCACCGCACCGGTGCTCACCGTGACCGGATCCAGCACGATCGGCATCGTCAACAATCAGGCTTTCACCAATCTGACGGTGAACCGGTCCGGGTCGTCGGGCAGCGTCACCATTGCCGGCACGGGCCAGAGCCTGACAATGTCCGGCGCGGCGGTCAGCACCCTGACCAGCGCGACCGGCCTGAACTTCGCGCTGAACGTTACCGACACCAACACTCTTTCCGTCGGGGCTGTCAACGTGGGAGCCGGAGGCACCTTCGCCGCCAGCACCGCCGGGGCCATCACCTGGACGGGTGGGAGCGACGGGCGCATCGTCGCAGACTCCGTCAGCCTGACCGCCGGGTCGTCTTACGCCATCGGGACGTCCGCCGCGCCGGTGCGCGTGACAAGCGGCAAGCTGACCCTGAACGCCGGACGGTCGATGTCCGTCGCCAGCGATGTGGCCTTGACCCACCTGGACGTGACCAGCACGAACAGCACGTCCAACGCATACACGTATTCGATCACCGGGGCCGGCGGCCCGGTGGTCTCCATCGCCGACGACGGCGCCCGGCACACGATCGACGTGTCTTCCGGCTCGCTGACTGATTTCAGCTTCACGGGCCACCGGAACATCGCGGTATCGGAAATCATCGCCACGGGCGCGGTGAAGCTGACGACCTCGGGCGGAGGCGAAAACTCCAATATAACCAGCATCAGCCCGTCTGGGCGGATCACCGCCGCGTCGGTGACTTTGGCAGCCAACGGAACCGGCGCGGGCAATGGCTCCATCGGGTCCAGCGACGGGCACTTGCAGGTTTCGGCGGCATCCTTGGACGTCACCAGCAACGGCGACATCCGGATCAACAACAACAGCACGACCGTCACTGCCCTGAAGGTCACGTCCACCCACAAGTCCGCCGCGACGACCGATAACAACACCTATAGCTTTACCAACCTGGGGGGCATCTCCTTTACGGTGTCTGACTCCGCCGGGGTGCACGCCCTCGGCTTGGTCGGTGTGGGCGCGATAGACTTCGCCTATAGCGTTGACCGCGCCCTTCGTCTGAGCACCATAGATGCTGGAACCAGCACCAGCGGCTCCATCGCCCTGACCTCGACTGGCGGCGCCACCGACGTTGCGCCAACCATCAACCGCGGCAGCGGAACGCTCACCGCCGGGGAAATCACCCTGAGCGCGGTGGGGACCAACGGCAACGTCGGGGGGGGCTTGACCCTCTCCACGAATACCCAAAAACTTACCGTGGCCTCGGGCGGAAACATTTCGATCAGCAACAACGGCACGCTGACTGATCTCAGTCTTGATCTTCAGCACAAGAAGTCGTCCTCGGGGTCAAACAGCTACTCGATTTCATCGTCGGGGCTGTCATTCAGCGTTTCCGACGTGGTTGACAACGGCGTTACGTCGGTCAAGCTGGCGAGCATTGTGCAGACTGGACTGAACCTGACCGTCAAGGCCGATAGAAGGATCGCACTGAACAACGTCGGTGTGGGCGGCGGGAAAGTCACACTGGTCAGCACCGGCAACATCGCGGGCAACTCCTCCAGCAGCGTCGTGACCGCAGGCACATTGGACCTGACCGGCCAAAGCATCACCGGCAGCACGAGCGGCAGCGCGCTCGTCGGCACGGTCGGCACCCTGAAAGTCTCCGCGACCGGAAGCATCAATTACCAGAACCAGACCAGCCTCGCCCTGGCGGGAGTATCCAATCTCAGCCCCAACGGGTCTGGCGCGACGGTGGCCATCAAGGTGGTGTCCGGCGATCTGACGCAGACCGGATCGGTCCCGCTGGCGACCAACGCGTTGACCCTGACGGTGGAGAACGGATCGATCGGGGCAGGCGGCGCCCCCCTTCTGATCAACGCCCAGGACGTCACCCTGAACACCGGGCGGCACGTCTATCTGACCAACCAGAACGACTTCTACAAACTGGGCTGGACCGTGACGCACAGCAGCGTCGGCGTCGGCAACACTTACGCCATCGCGGCCGACAATCTGGCCGCGACCATCACCGACGACGGGACTACTCTTGCGCTTGACACATTTGACGATGCCAGCGGCCTCGACTTCACGTTCAGCACCGATACGCATCTGCGCTTGGGCACGGTATCCGCCCAGCTCGGGCGCGCGATGGCGCTGACGGCCACCGGCACGGCCAAGAACATCGACAGTATTGCGGGCGTGTCGGCGGTGACGGCGGGCAAACTGACGCTGACGGCCAGCGGCAACATTGCGCTTAATGCCGTCGACAACACCAGCCGTCTGCAGGTCAACGCCCATGCGCTGAATATCGTCACCGGCGGTGATGTGTTCCTCGACAACCTCCTCGACATGCAGACGTTGGCGATCACCAGCGAGAAGGCGACAGGGGGCGGTGCGCCGACGTTCTCGCTGTCCGGCCAGAACATCACGTTCTCCATCGTTGACAGCGGCACGGCCCTGATCAACGTCACCGACACCACCGGCTTGGCGTTCACCTTCGACAGCGTCCGTGGCCAGAAGCTGGGGATCATCGACCTGACCGTGGCAGGTTCGGCGACCCTGACCAGCGACAGTGCAATTCTCGGCAGCACCAACTCCAACGACCGTCTGACAGCCGCCATGGTGACATTGAGCGGCATGGCTCTGGGATCGAGCACCGACATCCTGCGCCTCAATGCGCCGATCATGACCTTCAGCGGCCAGGGCAACATCTACGTTGAGTCGGCACTGCATATCGAAAAGCTGAAGCTGACCAACTCCAGTATGTCGAGCACCGCTGACCGGACGTTCTCGATCGTCGGGGCCGACCTTGCGGGCAATCCGGGGGCGGCAACGATACAGGCCACCCACACCAACGCAGGCGGTACGGTCTTCGCGTCCATTACCGATACCACCGGCCTGGACTTCGAGTTCGTCAACGACCGCATCACAACCTTGGACTCGGTCAACGTCGGTGCGGCGGGGGTGTTGTCTGTGTCGGCAACCCCTGGCATCCGCAAAGTCGCCGAAGGGTCCAAAATCGCCGGGGGCCGGGTCTCCCTGCTCTCGTCGTCGGGGGCGGTGGGACAGTCCGGGGGCGTGCTGGACGTTACCGCGGCAGAACTGACGGTGGCGGCCAATGACGGCGCTTACATCGACCTGCGGTCGAAGACCAAACTGGCCGCCTTCAACGTCTCCGGGACCAGTGCGCTAACCGTGTCGTCCGGTGATCTTGAGATCGTCGGCATGGCCCTGAACGGCGCGGCCCTCGCCATTGACGTCACCGCTGGGTCCATCCTGGGCGGTGGCAGCATCGGCGGCGCCGGGGTGTTGTCGTTGATGGCTTCGGGGGCTATCGGGGCGGCTGGCTCGCCGCTGAACATCTCGGCAAATTCGTCTGGAACCACCACGCTCACGGCGGCAGCGGGCAATGGCGGAATCTCCTTGGCTGAGTCGAACTCGCTGACGATCAACAGCCTGTCGGCCACGTCGGACGTGGTGGTTACGGTGGGCAGTTCCAGTGCCAGCCGGACCCTCACCCTGAACGGTGATGTTAATGCGGGGACGGGGGCAGTATCGCTGACGGTTAATGGCGACGGCTCCATTGAGTCGACCACGGTTGGTGGCAAGATCACCGGCAGTTCCGTGACTCTGGCTGCCGCTGGCGGGTCCATCGGTGCCGTTACCAGCCCGACCACGGTGGTCAAGACCGACACCGCCAAGCTCATCCTTAACTCGGGCGGCAACATCCACATCAACAACGGCGCCACCGATCTCACCGACCTCGCCATCAACCGCGCCACCAAGGACATCGGGACGTCCACCAGCGGCACGCTCGCCATTGCGGCGCAGAACCTGACCTTCACCGTCACCGACAACGGCACGGCCAGCACGCTGACCAACGTGACGGACACCACCGGGCTGAACTTCTCCTACAAGGCCAAAGGCGACATCGCGGTCGGCACCGTAAGCGTCGGGGCGGGATCCGTTGACCTGCGGGCCACCGCCAGCACGACATCAGCGGATGTTACGTCAGCGGTCGTCCGCAGCATCACGGGGACCACGGACAGCAACAAGATCACCGCCGGGGCGCTGACGCTGGTTGCCGGATCGCATGTCAACTCGGCCATCGGCAGCAGCAGCCGGTCCATCGGCACCAATGTCCCGACACTGTCCCTGACATCAGGCGGCGGCGCCACTGTGCGCAACGACGGCGCTCTGACCCTGAACAGCGCGGCGGCAGGTGGTGCGCTGACCGTGGCGACGGCGGACGGGGCGCTGACCCTGAACGGTCCCATCACGTGGGCGTCCAACGGCGCGCTGACACTGAGCGCTGGCGGCAGCCTGCTCAGTAACGGGGTCACTCTTGCCCCGGCTGGCGCTGCGGCCACGATCACGCTGTTGGCCGGTTCCGGCATCGGCACGGAGAGCAACGCCCTCCGTATCACGCCGGCCAGCAGCGGCCTTTCGGGAACGGTCATATCGGCCACTGTTTCCGGCGAAGGGTCCTTGTACCTGGACCTCGGCGCAACGTTGCTCGGGGGCTTGACGACCTCGGTGGCTGATGGCGCCACGGTGGTCAACGGCAGCGGCGGCATTGTCGTTCTGGGCGCATCCAGCGGCACCGATGCCAGCGGCAATGATATCTCCATCACGACCTCCAGCGGGAACATCACGCTGGGCACTACCGGGGCCGCCGGTCTTATCAGCGCAGGCCAGACGGCAGGCAAGGTCGTGTTGCAGGCCGGGGGAGGCATTCGCACCGCTCACGCCGACAGTGCCATCAGCGCCCATGAGGTGACGCTGCGCGCGACGGACTCCATTGGAACGAGCACGATAGGCGCGGCAGTCGGCGTGTCCACGACCCGGTTGCTGGCCAGCACGGTCACGACCGGCCATGGTGTCTATCTGAAGGCCAACGGAACCGTGGGCGTGCCTTCCATCACCACGCATGGCGGCGCGATCAGCATCGCCGGCAGCGGTGCCACGGTGCTGCTCCAGAGCCTCGCCTCAAACCGCGGAGACGCCTTGACTGGCGGGGCCGTGAGCATCGAGGGGTCCGTCGTCCTGGCGGGTGGCGCCACCGTGGATGCCGGTTCTGGCGACGTTACCTTTGCGGGCACGGTGAATGGACCGCATTCCCTGACGGTCAACAGCACCGGCGCGACGGCATTCAACGCGGCCGTTGGCGGGGTCAATGCATTGACCAGCCTGACCACCAACGTCGGCGGCACGGTGAGCCTGCGCAGCGTCACCACCACCGGGGCACAAACCTACGGCGAGGCTGCCAGCCTCAACGGTGCTTATGTCACTGGCGGCGGCGCGTTCAGCGTCGGCGGGCCGATCACCCTGGCGGGTGATACCTCCGTCGTCACCGGGGCCGGGGGGATTACTCTGGGCAGCACCGTTAACGGGGCCTATGCGCTGGACCTCAGCAGCTCCGGCGCCATCAATTTGCAGGGCGTGGTCGGCAATGTCGCGGCACTGACCCAACTCTCTGCGGGGACCGGGGGCACGCTCAACCTGCACTCCGTTACCACGACCGGCGCCCAGACCTATGGGTCGGCCGCCACGCTCAACAGCACCTTCACCACCACCAATGCCGCCATCACCTTCAACGCCAACGTCACCCTTGCTCATGATGCTGTGGTGTCCACCGGCAGCGGGAACGTCACGTTCGCCGGGACGGTCAACGGCGCCCACGGGTTGACCGTCAACAGCACCGGCGCCACCGCGTTCCAGGGCACGGTGGGCGGCACCACGGCGCTGGCCAGCCTGACCACCAACGCCGGGGGCACGCTCAGTCTGACTGGCGTGACGACCACCGGCGCACAGAGCTACGGCGAGGCGGCGACCATCTCCGGTGTCTTGGGAACCACCAACGCGGCGATCAGCTTCGGCGGGCCGGTGCTGCTGGGGGGCACCACCACGCTCAACACCGGAACCGGCGCGGTGGCGTTTGCCAGCACCATCAATGGCGGTCATGGGCTGACAGTCAATGCCGGGCAAGTGACCTTTGGCGACAGCATCGGGGCGACCACTCGCCTGGGCGCCCTGGTCATCAACAGCGCCGGGCAGACCGAGTTCACCGCGGCCGTGCAGTCCGCTTCGCTCACCACCGACGCGGCCGGGACACTGGCCCTGAACGGCGGCAGCATCGACACCACCGGCGCGCAGACCTATGGCGAACTGGTAACACTGGGCGGCGACACCACGTTGACCGGGACGCTGGTCAGCTTCACCGGCGGCGTAGGGTCGGCGGTTGCCGGGATGTCGGGCCTGACCGTGACGGGCAATGCCGCGTTCGCCGACGGCGCGGGTGCGCCTCAGGCCCTGCGCACCCTGTCGGTCAGCGGGACGACCGCACTTGCAGGCACCATCGTTACGACCGGGGTTCAGACCTACACCGGTGCGGCCACCCTGACCGGCGCCACCGTCCTGAACAGCGGCGCCGCCGTCTCCTTCCTGTCCACCCTGGACGGCGGGCATGGGCTGACCATCGGGGCTACACAGGCGACCTTTGCCAGCAGCATCGGGGCGGCCACCCGCCTGGGCGCCCTGACCGTCAACAGCGCCGGGCAGACTCTGTTCAGTGGCACCGTGCGGGCGGCCTCGGTCACGACCGACGCGGCGGGCACGCTGGCCCTCAACGGCGGCAGCGTCGATACCACCGGCACGCAGACCTACGGCGAGCGGGCGGTGCTGGGTGCCAACACCACGTTGACGGGGTCTTTGGTGACGTTGCAGGGCGGCGTGGACGCGGCCACGGCAGGCAGCCAGTCCCTGGCGGTCGTGGGCAATGCCGCTTTTAACAACACCGTTGGTGGCACGGCGGCGCTGAGCAGCCTTTCGGTCAGCGGCACGTCAGCCTTCACCCACAATGTCTCCACCACCGGCACCCAGACTTTCGGCGGAGCGGCCACCTTGGGCGGTGCCGTGTCCTTCGTCAGTACAGCGGGTTCCCTGGTGTTCGGGGGTAGCATCGATGCGCCCGGCAACACCGCCCTGTCGCTGATGGCGGGCGGGTCCATCTCCGTGTCGGGGGCAACGGGCGGCACGTCGCCGATCGGCAGCCTGACCATCAACGCGGGAGACACCGTCACCTTCACCGGCGGCGTAACGGCGGCGTCGGTGCGTCAGGAAGCCGCCGCCGGGTTGACGAGCTTCCTTGGCGGGGTGACGGCCAGCGGAACCTCGGGGGTACATCTGACCGGGGGAAGCTATGTCTTCAACGGCCCGGTTTCGGCCACCAACGGTGCCTTCATCCTCGAGAACGCGCCGACCGCCACGGTGGCTTTCGCGGCCAACGCGGCGATCCGTGCGGGGACCGGGTTCATTCAGTCGGGCGGCGCAAGCATCCTGCTTCCCAGTTCCGTCACAGTGACCCTGGGGCCGATCACCCTGAACGCCCCGGCAACGCTGCACAACGGCACCGCCACCATTACCACGGTGGGCCACATCACCATGACCGGATTGGTCGGGGCCGCTACGGACCTGACGATGTCATCCGGCGCAGCGGGCGACTTGGTGATCGGCCTGAAGAATGGCAGCGCTGATGAAAAGATCGAAGTGCGACGCCTGCTCGTACCCACTGCGGCCTCGGCAACGATGTTCGGCAGCGTGGCGGGCCGTGACGGCGCAACGGCTGCAACAGTTATCAACACTGCCTACCGCGGCGACCCGTACTTCATCAACGACACCCCGTGGAACCCGCCGCAGTCGGCGGTCACGGTCAACGTCCCGCAGATCATGCCGGTTCCGGTTCCGGTGCCCAGCACGCCCGACGCGAGCAGCTTGTTTACCGGCACGGTAACGCCATCGGGGATCACCCCCAACGTCCTGCAAGCATACATGGCGCCGCAGGTTCTGACAGTTGGCGCGCAGCCTCAGATTCTGACCCCGTCCTCCTCGCCGCCGCCGCTTGTTCCGCCGCCGAATGCCGGGCCTTCGTTTGCTCCGGGTGAGACTCCCGCTCCCGTCGGCTCAGACGTTGGCGGCCGCTCCGAACCGGAGCAGGAAATTTAATGCTCCACGCAATACCCTGCGGAACATGCTACCAGTGCTCCCTTAACTCTGACTTCGAGTAATCATGATGGCGACTTCGACCCTTCCGCTGTTCTACAAGTCCCCGCGTCCCCTGGCGGTTGAACGCGACAGCGCGCTGTCGTTCCGGGCGCCGGAGACGTTTGCGTTCGCGGCGGCCACCAATTCGGTGCCGTTACTGGCGGCGGAATTCGCCTCTGCCTGCAAACATTTCCCCATCGTGTTCACCGAGGGACCGTCGCCACAGCCGGTGGCCCTGTTGGGCCTGCGGACAGGAGAGAACCTGTTCGTTGACCAAAACGGTGCGTGGCAGGAGGGGGTCTACATTCCGGCCTATATCCGCCGCTACCCATTCATTTTCATGGAAAACACCGCCACGTCCGAGTTCACCCTGTGCATTGACGAGGCATCGGGGTGCTTGGTGGACGGCCAGGACAATCCGTTCTTTGCCGATGGCAAACCCACCGAAATGGCGACCAAGGCGCTGGACTTCCTCCGCGAGTTCCAGGGCCAGCACGCCTTCACGGTCGAGTTCATGACGGCAGTTTACGCAGCGGGTCTTCTGACCGAAAAGCGTGCTGACATCACCCTGAAGGATGGCCAAATCTTTAGCCTCAGCGGCTTCATGGTCATCGACGAGGACTTGTTGAATAAGGTTCCGGCAGACGAGTTTCAGCGGTGGCGGGAACGCGGCTGGCTGGGCGTGATCTATGCCCATCTCCTGTCGGTCAGAAGCTGGAGCACGCTCCTCGACTGGGTGTCACGGCGGGGTTAGTGTAAAGCCAGATGGATATGAAAGCGGAGAAGATAATGCCTTGCACGCATAGGAAAAAGGCTCGGCTGGCCGCGTCGATGATCGTCGCGGCGGCCGTGCTGTGGCCATCTGTCACCATGGCCCAGACGGCACCCCGAGGGACTCCCCAAGGGGCGGCGACGACATCCGCAGTGCAAGCGAAAGCCGACGTTGCCGGCTTTCGGTCCGCCCGCTTTGGCATGACCGAGGACGAGGTCCGCAAGGCCGCCGCCAAGGATCTGTCCGTTAAGACCGACGCCTTTTTGGTCGAAGAGAATGCGGTTGAACGCACGCGGGTTCTGACCGTGAAGGCCTCTGACGTGCTGCCCGATGGCGGCAAGGCGGCGGTCAGCTACATTCTCGGCTACACCAGCAAAAAACTTATCCAGGTTAATGCGCTGTGGGCCGCCTCCACGGATGACACCATGACTGCGGAAAAGCTGGTCGCCAACGCCAACGTATTGACCCACTTTTTCATGGGGCAGGGTTTCGAGGTCGAGACCGGCGCGGTGAATGCCGTGACAAACGGGGGCCTGATTGTGTTCCGGGGCATGGATGCCAAAAAGCGCATGGTCCAGGTCAGCCTGCTCGGCCCTATATCTGTCGTCGACAATGAACAGCAATTCACCCCGTCGGCGCTTCAACTTTCCTACGTGATGGACCCGGTCACCCCCGACATCTTTCGTCTGAAGCCCGGTCAGTTTTAATCGCGCGGCGGCCATTCACGGACGCGCCCATAGGCCAAGGCATCAGCCTGGGCCTATGGATTTTCTGCGCCGCCATGCGCCCGGTGCCAGCCCGACCATCTTCTTGAATGCGCGGCTGAAGGCTGCCTCGGAGTCATAGCCGACCTGTACGGCAATCAGCGCAATGCTCTCGCTGCCTTGGGCCAGCAGCGTGGCGGCCATCTGCATGCGCCAGCGCGCCAGGTATTGGATCGGCGGCAGTCCCAGAAGCTGCATGAAACGTTCGGCAAATACCGAGCGGGAGAGACCGGCCTCGGCTGCAAGTTCCTCAAGTGTCCAGGCGTGGGCGGGGCGTGCGTGGAGCGCTGCCAGGGCGCGGCCGACATGCACGTCCTGAAGGCCTGCAAGCCACCCGGCCTGCGCCTCTGGAACCTGGTCCAGATGGCGGCGGACCACATCCACGAACATGATCTCGGCCAGACGCGACAGCATGTCACGGCTGCCCGCGCGCCTGTCTTCCACCTCCCGCCGGACAAGGTCGATGAAGCGGTCCAGCCAGCCGGGATCGGGGCCGTGGCGGCTCTTGAGAAGGATGGCCCGCGGCAAGGCGGCGAGCAGCGGGTTGAAGGGCATCCGGTCGCAGCCCAGGAAGCCGCAGATCAGGTGCGCACGGTCCGGCCCGCCCCCGCCTCCGCCGAAGACGAACGGCAGGCGGTCGTTGGGCGGCAGGACGATACTCATGTCCGGTTCCGCCCGCATTCCAGGGGAACTGGACATGGCGTGCGGGTCACCATGGGGGAACACGATCACATCGCCCGCTTCCATCAGCCACGGCTCGCCATCCAGCAGACCTCCCCAGCACGCGCCGTCGGTCAGCACATGGTATTCCATGACGTGTTGAACCCCTGGCATGACGACCGGGGCGATGATGCGGGTAGGTGGTGCCTGGGCCACCCAGGGCGACGTCAACTTGAAGTCGTAGTAGACGGCGCCGGTAAGGCGAACCGCCCGAAGAACGTCTGAAAGTACGTCAACGGTCATGACCGATCCTCGCAGTTTCGGACGTCCGGTCATTCATGTCGGACGTGCAGTCATGTTCCCACTGGATACTTCGCGCTACTGTAGTCGAGGTCAAAGTCACGGAAGTATATGCCGCAACATATTGATGCGACATGACAATCAAGGAGGATGGAGATATGACCGCTTTTGGACAAACAGTGGCCGCCGATCTCGTGCCGCCGCCTGACCTTGCCGCCATCAAAGCGAAGCAGCAGGGAATTTGGGCCTCCGGCGACTACGCCGTCGTCGGCTCTCGGCTGCAAATTGTCGGGGAAAACCTCTGCGAGGCCGTCGATCTGCGGGCGGGCCAGAAGGTGCTGGACGTCGCCGCAGGCAATGGCAACGCTTCGCTTGCCGCCGCGCGGCGTTATGCCGACGTGGTCTCCACCGATTATGTCCCTGCGCTGCTCGATGCCGGCCGTGCCCGCGCAGCCGCGGACGGACTGGCCGCCAACTTTCGGCAGGCGGATGCGGAAGACCTTCCGTTCCCCGCCGGGAGCTTTGACGTCGTGCTTTCGACCTTCGGTGTGATGTTCTCGCCGAACCAGGAGAAGGCGGCGGCGGAAATGGCCCGCGTGTGCCGCCCCGGCGGTCGGATCGGCCTTGCCAACTGGACGCCGGACAGCTTCATCGGTGACCTGTTCCGTATCGTGGGCAAGCACCTTCCGCCGCCCGCCGGCCTGAAGCCGCCCAGCCTGTGGGGCACCGAGGCGAGACTTCACGAGCTTTTCGGCGAGGATGCCGCGGCCATTACCGCCGTCCGCCGGACCTACACGTTCCGCTACCACTCGGCGGATCACTGGATCGATGTCTTCCGCACCTATTACGGCCCGACCCACAAGGCCTTTGGGATGCTCGATCCGCAGGGACAACGCGATCTGAGGGCCGATCTGCATGATCTGCTCACGCGCCGGGATGTCGGCGGCGGCGAAGGTCTGGTGGTGCCGGGCGAATATCTGGAGGTGGTCATCGACCGGCGGTGACGAGGCCGACCAAGCGGGCGCGACACCGCCGGCCCGCTTGGTCGTGTCTGAAACCGTATGCCCTCAGCCGGTGCGACGTGGGGCGGCGCCACGATCGCGGTTGTTTCCTGTCACTTGAACAGCCAGCCGCGCAGCATCTTCGTGACCTTCGGCATGACCACATAGGTCATCAGAAGAACCTGGATGATGGCGACGGCGAGGACGCGCAGAGGCAACGGCCAGTTGTTGATGAACGGGCCGAGCAGCAGGTTGAGTGCCCAGACCAGGATGAAGACAACGACCATCAGGACCAGCGCCATCTTGTGCGGCGAGGGCTTGGCGGTAGCGGGAACTTCCGGTAGGTCGAACCAGGTTTCCAGGCCCGTAACCCGTTTGACCTGCGGCTCGCCTTCAATCATGTCGTCCAGGCGCTCCAGCCAGTGGGCGCGCGCGGTGGACTCTTCCCACGCTTTGCAATGGGCGTAGGTGTCAAAGCGGTAGATGATGACATATTCGCCGCCGGGCCTGCGGGGCCGCAGGACGCTGGCGCCCTGGTGGCCGGGGAAGTTTCCAGCCTCGGCGATGACACCCGAAATCCAGGCCTCGTAATCGGCCTCGCGCCCCGGACGGACTCGCCGCGCCAGGCTGACCGTGACCGGCCCTTCCTCGCCAGCCTGTGCGAACACGTCGGCAGTCATGGTGGCTCCTTGCGAGGGTGTCGCGGGCCGGTTCGGCCCGCGACAGAGGTACTTAGAACGGCGTAACCAGCTTAAGGATAACGCGATCGCCTTGGAAGGCGCTTTTGCTTTCCACCTCGTGATGCCATTTGGCGATCAGGCTGGTGGCCCCGGCTTGGTATTTGATCTGCGGGCCGACCGAGAACACGCGGGCCTTGTTGTTTTGGGCGACACCGTTCCGTTCGTCGTCGGTGATCTGGTGCACCCAATAGCCGCCCACGCCGAGGGTCAGGTTTTCGGCCACCGTTTTGCCGACAGTATAATCGACATGGATCTCGTCGCCCGACTGGTAGTTGGTGTCTTTGTTTTCGAGCTTGGTGTTGTACATGAACTTGCCGTTGACCTCCCACCCGTCGCCGGGCAGCCACGTTACGGCGAGCAGTGGCTCGAAGCTCCAGTAGTTGGCTCCGATGTTGTTGCCGAGCGCCCGCGTCGCGGAGTACTTGCCTGTCGGGATGTTGATGTCCAGGCCGACGGCATAGTGAAGGTTCGGACGGTGCCACGCCAGGATGAACGGATTGACCGTGATGTCCCCCAGGCCCGTATTGGTGTCGCTGGTGCCGCCGACGCTCACCGTGTTCCTAAATACCGGCACGATGGCGTGCACGCCGTACTGGCCACCGAACAGCGTCTTGTCGGTCATGTGGACGACGCGCGCGGCGATGGCGTTGACCTCAAGGTCGACCTTGCCGCCCGGCGTGACCACGTCGCGGCCCGAACTGTCCTGCAACGTGCCGTCATAGCGGATGCCATAGCCCAGGAAATAGGTGCCCGGCGGGGGCAGCGCCCCGGCGTAGAACCCTTCGGCGCCGTGCGGATACTGCACCGCACCTTCGACCGCTTGGGCTGCCGATCCGGCATAGGCCAGGGTCGCCACGGTGACGACGCCGACCGCAGCTTGTTTGAATACTGTGCGCATGGTTGACTTGACTCCCTCCCAGACGGGGGCACCCCCTCGGCGCTCCCGAGTTGCCCGATCACGACCTTTGCCGAGGCCGTGGCCGGGATGTCCCCTCCTCTCCGGCGCGCGCATGGGCCGGGTTGGTGGGGGACGGTGCCGCCGGGCGCCAGGGGTGCAACCCTGCCCGGCGGCATTCTTCCCTTCGGGCTACTTTACCCCGTCAGGCATTTTTTTCGGCTCACCGCCAGCCGCGAAGTGCTCCGGCGGGATCTCGCGTAGGATAACGCGCACGGCCTCGCGCGGGGCGTCGATGGCCTCCACCACCGCATCCGTGACCTTGCGCATCAGGTCCACCTTCTTCTGCGGGCTGCGCCCTTCCAGAAGGGTGATCTCGACAATGGGCATGGCGCCTACTCCGTCACGGTGATGCCGACAGCGCCCAGGTCCTGGAACACGGCGCGGATGTGCATTCCGATGCTCAAGGGATGGGCCGCCGTGGCGCCGCCTGCCAGGATGATGTCGCCCGGCTTGAGGACTTCCCCGGCGCGAGCAACCATGCGGGCCGCCGCCACCAGCGAACGCCCTGGATGGCCCAGGATCGCCGCCGTGGAGCCGACCTGCACCGCCCGGCCATCGGCCTCCAGGATAATGCCCAGGTTGTCGATGGGCGTGTCCGGGGCGAACCAGTTGCCGACGATGAAGCCCGAGGACGAGGAGTTGTCGGCCACCACGTCGGGCAGCGTGAACTTGAAGTCCTGATAGCGGCTGTCGATGATCTCGATGGCCGGGGCAATGGCCTCGACCGCCGCCATGGCTTCGGCCGCCGTGACGTCTCCGGCCAGCGGAGCCTTGAGCAGGAAGGCGATTTCCGGCTCGGCGCGCGGATGAACGTAGTTGGCGCGCGATAGGGTGGCGCCTTCCTCCAGGCGCATTCCGTCGGTCAATCGGCCCCAGATGACCTCGTCCACGCCGACCTGCTGCATCTTGGCGCGGCTGGTCAGGCCCATTTTGATGCCGATGCGTTGCTCGCCGCGCGCATAGCGGCGCTTCATGGACAGCGCCTGGATGGCGTAGGCGTCCTCGACCGTCAGGCCGGGAACCCCGTCGGTCAACTGGGCGATGGCGTTGGCGGTGCGGGCGGCCTCATCCACCCGCTCGGCCAGGGTCTGAAGGCTCATCATTGGGCGGCGCTCCGGTGCTTGAGAAGATCGAGGGCGACATCGACGATCATATCTTCCTGGCCGCCGACCATGCGGCGCTTGCCGAGTTCGACCAGAATGTCGCGGGTGTCGATGCCATAGGTCTTGGCGGCGTTCTCGGCATGGCGCAGGAAGCTGGAGTACACCCCGGCGTAGCCCAGCGACAGGCTCTCGCGGTCCACCCGGACCGGGCGATCCTGCAGCGGCCGGACCAGATCGTCGGCGGCGTCCATCAGGACATGCAGGTCGCAGCCGGTGTCGACGCCCATGCGGTCGAGCACGGCGATCAAGACCTCCAGCGGCGCATTGCCCGCCCCGGCGCCCATTCCGGCCAGCGAGGCATCGACCCGCACCGCGCCTTCCTTGATGGCAGCCACCGAGTTGGCGACGCCCATGGACAGGTTGTGGTGGCAGTGGATACCGATCTCGGTTTCGGCCTTCAACTCCTGGCGGAAGGCACGGACCCGCTCGGTCACGTCGTCGGGCAGCAGGGCGCCGGCGCTGTCGACCACATAAACGCACTCGGCGCCGTAGCTTTCCATCAGCTTGGCCTGCTCGACCAGTTGCGCGGTCGGGATCATGTGCGACATCATCAGGAACCCGATGGTGTCCATGCCCAGGTTCCGGGCGGCCTCGATGTGCTGCTTTGAGACGTCTGCCTCGGTGCAGTGGGTGGCGACGCGCACCGACCGCGCCCCGGCGGCATGGGCTTCCTTGAGGTCATGCACCGTGCCGATGCCCGGCAGCAGCAGGACGGTGACGCGGGCGTTGGACAATTCCTCGGCCACCGCCGAGATCCATTCGGTGTCGGAATGGCTGCCGAAGCCATAGTTGAAGGTCGCCCCGGTCAGGCCATCGCCGTGGCAGATCTCGATGGCGTCCACCTTGGCGCGGTCCAGGGCGCGGGCGATCTCCTTGACCGTCTCCAGGTGGTAGTGGTGGCGGGTGGCGTGCATCCCGTCACGCAGGGTGACGTCCTGGACGTACAGCTTGTTCTGGTTCACGCGGGCCATGTCACGCGGCCTCCTTCTTCATGGTCTTGGCAACCCAGCGTTCGGCGGTGGCGAGTGCCGCGGACGTCATGATGTCGAGGTTGCCGGCGTAGGCGGGCAGGTAATGGGCCGCGCCCTCGACCTCCAGGAACACCGTGGTCTTGAGGCCCGAGCACAGGCCGATGCCGGGAATGTTGACCGGGGCGTTGTCGCCGATGTGCTCGAACTGCACCTTCTGCTTGAGGCGGTAGCCCGGCACGTACTTCTGCACCTCGGCCACGATGTCGTTGATCGACTGCTCGATGGCGGCCTGATCGCCGCCCTGGGACAGGGTGAACACGGTGTCGCGCATGATCATCGGCGGTTCGGCAGGGTTGAGGATGATGACCGCCTTGCCGCGCTCCGCCCCGCCGACCATCTCGATGGCCTTGGACGTGGTTTCGGTGAACTCGTCGATGTTGGCGCGCGTACCCGGCCCGGCCGACTTGGACGAGATGGAGGCGACGATCTCGCCCCAGATCAGGCGACGGGTGGCCCGCTTGACGGCGTAGACGATGGGAATGGTCGCCTGTCCGCCGCACGTCACCATGTTCACGTTGGGCTGGTCGAGGTTGGCGTCCAGGTTGACCACCGGCACGGTGTAAGGCCCGATGGCGGCCGGGGTCAGGTCGATGACCTGCTTGCCGTCCGCCTGGAGGATGGCGTTATTGCGGACATGCGCCCCGGCCGAGGTGGCGTCGAACACCACCTTGATGTCGGCGTAGTTGGGCAGCTTGCGCAGGCCCTCGATGCCCTCATGCGTCGTCGCCACGCCGAGGCGGGCGGCGCGGGCGAGGCCGTCGGAGGTCGGATCGATGCCGACCATGGCGCCCATTTCCAGGTGCTTGGCGGTCCGCATGACCTTGATCATCAGGTCGGTGCCGATGTTGCCCGGACCGATGATGGCGCACTTCACCTTGCTCATTAACCCTACTCCCAGCCAAACGACGCGCGGACGGACCCCAGCCCGTTGATGCGCGCCTCAAAGACGTCGCCGGGCGCGGCCGGGGCCATCGGGCCGAGCGCGCCGGATAGAATGGTGTCGCCAGCCCGCAGAGGAGCGCCGACCCGGACCATCATCTTGGCCAGCCACAGGGCGGCGGTCAGCGGGTTGCCGAGGCAGGCCGCCCCGGCGCCGACCGAAATCGGCTCGCCCTTCTTCTCCATGACCATGCCGCACAGGCGCGGGTCGAACTCTCCCAGCGCGCGCGGCTCGCTGCCCAGCACATAGAGGCCCGACGAGGCGTTGTCGGCGATGGTGTCGAGGATGCGGATATCCCAGTTGGCGACCCGCGAGCCGACCACCTCGATGGCGGCCACGGCGTAGGCGATGGAGTTCATCACGTCGGCGGGGGTGAGGTTGTCGTCATCCAGGTCATCGCCCAGGATGAAGGCGATCTCGGCCTCCACCTTGGGCTGGAGGACGGCGGACAGGGGAATGTCCTCCCCCTCGGGCACCGCCATGTCGGCGAACAGCATCCCGTAGTCGGGCTGGCCGACGCCAAGCTGGGTCTGCACCGCCTTGGAGGTCAGGCCGATCTTGCGGCCGACCAGCCGCCGCCCGGCGTCCAGGCTACGCTTGGTGTTGATCTCCTGCACCGCGTAGGCGGCATCGAGGTCCCCGTCGGACAGCAGGGTACGGATGGGATCGCACGGGATGCCGGATTGCGCGGCGGCCCACAACTGATTGGCGGCTTTGGTGATATTCGCTTGATCGGTCATCGAGGGAGCCCCTAAAGCTTCAGGCAGACGTTGGTCATTTCGGTATAGAATTCGAGGCTGTGCACGCCGCCCTCGCGGCCGATGCCAGATGCTTTGGAGCCGCCGAACGGCGTGCGCAGATCGCGCAGGAACCACGAGTTCACCCAGCACAGGCCGACATTCATGCGCGCCGCCACCCGGTGTGCACGGCTGACGTTTTCCGTCCACACCGCGCAGGCTAGGCCATAGGGAGTGTCGTTGGCCAGCGCGATGGCCTCCTCCTCGGTATCGAAGGGGCGGATGTGGCAGCATGGGCCGAAGATTTCCTCGGTCACGCAGGCGGCATCGTCGGGCAAGCCGGTCCAAATGGTCGGTTGCACCCAGGCGCCACCCTTGAGGTCGCCGGGCATGTCGGGGATGCCGCCGCCAGTCACGACCGTCGCGCCATCCTCCACCGCCTTGCGGTAGTAGGACAGTACCTTATCCCGGTGTTCCTGGCTGATCAGCGGGCCGAGGTTGACCGAGGCATCCTCCGGGCGGCCGAGTTTCAGGGCTTCGGCCCCGGCCTTCAGGCGGCGGACGAACTCGTCGAAGATCGGGCGCTGCACATAAACCCGTTCGGTGCCCAGGCAGACTTGGCCGCAGTTGGCGAATGCCGAACGCATGGTGCCTTCGATGGCCTTGTCCATGTCGGCGTCGGCGAACACGATGGCCGGGTTCTTGCCGCCCAACTCGAACGACACGTCGCGCACGCCGACGGCGGCCTGCTTCATGATCGCTTCGCCGGTGTGCGTTTCGCCGGTGAAGGTGATGGCGTCAACCATCGGGTGCTGGGTCAGGAACTCGCCCGCCGAGTTGGGGCCAAGGCCGTGCACCACGTTGTAGACGCCCTTGGGTACGCCGACCTTGTTCATCACCTCGCCCAGCAGGGTGGCAGTCAGCGGCGTTTCCTCGGACGGCTTGACCACCACGGTATTGCCGCAGGCGAGCGCCGGACCGACCTTCCAGGTCATCAGCAGCAGCGGCAGGTTCCACGGCGAAATGACCGCGATCACCCCCTTGGGCTTGCGCAGGGCGTAGTTGATGGCCCCGGTGCCGTCGGGCGTGGGGGTGGGGAAGAACTCGGTGCTCACCGTCTTGATGACGTCGGTGAACATCTTGAAGTTGGCTGCCCCGCGCGGGATGTCGATGTGGCGGGCGAGGCTCATGGGCTTGCCGGTGTCCAGGCACTCTGCTTCCAGGAACTCGTCGAAGCGGCGGTTGATCTCGTCCGCCACGGCGCCCAGCAGGGTGGTCCTCTGATCGACCGTCATGCGGCCCCATTCGCCATCCAGGGCGGCGCGGGCGGCGCGCACTGCGGCGTCGATCTCGGCCTTGCCGCCCTCGTGAACGCGGCCGATCACGCTGTTGTCGAGCGGGCAGTGGTTGAGCCAGCTCTGTCCGGTGGAACCGGCGGTGAATGCGCCGTTGATGAAATGCAGGGCATCGCGGGATGCCGTGGGAACTGCCTGTCGCGCGGGCACTGCGGGCTGCGCCGTCATGGCATGACACTCCTTATCTTGTCCGGCGGCACGCCGAGGCACCGCCACTGAAAAATAGTCAAACAAATATGGAATTCCGGGTCAGTCGCCGATGGCAGCCCCGATGGCGGCGATTCCGGCGTGGGCGCAGGCCCGGTCGTGGTCCTCCGACCCGCCCGAACACCCGATGCCGCCAACCACCTGCCCCTCGACGACGATGGGAAAACCGCCGCCGAACAGCACCACGCCGGGTCGGGCGGCGATGCCATCGCGCAGCACGGCGGGTTCCGACACCGCACGGCACAGGGTATCGGTGGACATCCCAAATGCCGCCGCCGTGTAGGCTTTGTCCTGGGCAATGGCGATGGAGGGGAGGAAGGCCCCCGAAGCCCGCAGGAACGCTACCAGATTGCCGCCCGCGTCGACGACGGCGGCATTCATGGCGACCCCCAGCTCGCGGCCCTTGGCCACCGCCGCCGCGACTGCGGCGTGGGCGGCCTGGTCCGAGATGTTCTGCGCGGGCACGGTCAGTTTCATGGCCTTCATCTCCCCTCCGTCTTTAATCAGGTCACGACGG
>Ga0172382_10004215_pt1 | contig 22169 bp, 16 predicted proteins | sample Leawel138RmetaG_FD_122245 | JGI IMG/M metagenome (GOLD analysis project Ga0172382, IMG submission 122245) | Leachate microbial communities from a municipal landfill in Southern Ontario, Canada - Leachate well 138R metaG | ecosystem: Engineered > Solid waste > Landfill > Unclassified | place... | reverse complement strand
CCCGTGGCGCGAACACCGACGAAGAAAAAGCGCGCGCGATCTACGACTGGGTGGTGGACAACACTTTCCGCAATCCCAAGACCCGTGGCTGCGGCGTCGGCGACATTCGCACCATGCTCGAGACCCGAGACCTGTCGGGCAAATGTGCCGACCTCAACACCCTCTACGTCGGCCTGGCCCGTGCTGTCGGTCTCCCGTCACGCGACGTCTACGGCGTGCGCGTGGCCGACTCGCGCTTCGGTTACAAGAGCCTGGGCAAGAGCGGCGATGTGTCGAAGGCGCAGCATTGCCGCGCCGAAGTCTTTCTGTCGCGCTTCGGCTGGGTGCCGGTCGACCCCGCCGACGTGCGCAAGGTTGTGCTCGAAGAGCCGCCGGGCAAGCTCGAGCTCGACGATGCCAAGGTGGTGGCCGCGCGCAAGCAGTTGTTTGGTGCGTGGGAAACCAACTGGCTGGCCTACAACTACGGTCATGATGTGAAGCTGCCCGGCAGCACCGGACCCGTCGTGCCTTTCCTGATGTATCCGCAGGGCGAGAATGCGGCGGGTCGCTTCGACAGCCTCGACCCGGCCGCTTTCCGCTATACCCTGACCTCGCGCGAACTGATCGCGGCCTGATCGGAACCCCCCGCAAAGCACAACGCCGCCGATGTTGCTCGACATCAGCGGCGTTTTTTTCTATGGTCTCTTACGATTGTTCAAGCCGTCAGGAGTCGCATCATGCCTTTCAACACCCGTAATGCGCTTGGCCTTGCTCTGCTGCTGGCACTGGGTGGCGCTGCACCGATGCCCGCCTTCGCCCAGGCCCCGACTGCAGACACTCAGCGTCTGTCCGAGCGCTGGGACGAGAAGCGCGCCACGGCACTGCTCGAACGGGCGGTCGCACATATCGAGGCGAAGGGGCGGGACGGCCTGGCTGACTTCAATCGCCAGGGCAGCTTTGTCGATGGCGACCTCTATGTTTACGCACTCTCCGCCGACGGACGTTTGCTCGCCAGCGGCGGGTCTTCCGCTGCCCTGATCGACAGCAATGTATCGGAACAGACCGATGCCAGCGGCAAGACCTTCTTTCGCGAAATCCTCGATCTGGCTGCTACCAGGGGTGGTGGCAGGGTGGAGTACCGCTGGCTGAACCCGGTCCAGAATCGTGAAGAGCCCAAGGTCACCCTGTTCCGCAAGGTCGGCGATACCATTGTGGCCGTCGGTTTCTATTCGCCGCGTGCGACGCCAGCCCAGGCCCGCCATATGCTCGACCGTGCGGTGGAAGCGCTTGCCGCAGATTCTGCGGCCGCCATGGCCGAATTCCAGCGCATCGGAGGCACTTTCACCCAGGACGATCTCTACGTGTTTGTGGTGAACATGGAGGACGGACGTTTTCTGGCCCATGGTGCCAGCCCCGCACTGACTGGACGTAACGCTAACGATCTGCGTGACCCCAAGGGCAAGGCCATCATTTCCGACATGATCAACATCGCACGCAGGCATGGTGCGGGCGAACTCGACTATGTCTGGCGCAATCCCACCACGACCAAGGTCGAGACCAAGCACAGCTATTTTCGCGCGGTCGACGGCAAGCTCGTTGGTGTAGGCTATTACACCCGCTGACCGGTGCCACTTGCAGAGCCCGGCAGCGTCATCCCTACAGAGGAAATCAACATGAGCACAGTAACCCTGGGCGGTAACGCCATCGACGTGGCCGGCAGCTTTCCGCAAGTCGGCGCTGCTGCGCCCGCATTCAACCTGACTGCTGCCGATTTGCAGGACGTCGGCCTCGACGCCTTTGCCGGCAAGCGCAAGGTGCTGAACATCGTTCCCAGCCTCGATACGCCGACCTGCGCCACCTCCACGCGCAAGTTCAACGCCGAAGCTGGCAGCCTGGACAACACCGTTGTGCTGGTCGTGTCGGCAGATCTGCCCTTTGCCGCCAAGCGCTTCTGCGTTGCCGAAGGTCTGGAAAACGTGCAGACCCTGTCCACCTTCCGCAACCCCGGTTTCGCCGCCGACTATGGTGTGGCCATCACTTCCGGCCCGCTCGCCGGCGTCACCGCGCGCGCAGTCGTCGTGCTCGATGCTGACAACAAGGTGATCCATTCCGAGCTCGTGTCCGAAATCAAGAACGAGCCCGATTACGCTGCTGCACTGGCCGTACTGAAGTAAATCTCCATTGCGCCGTCCGCCCTCGAGGCGGCGAAGCCGGGAAGGGGTGTCATCCGCAGGGAATGGCACCCCTTTTTCGCTTCCGGTCGTCCCTTTCCTGTTCGTGCGGCCCGTCCTGAGCGATGCCGGCATTTTCAGGGTGTCGCTATGGGGCCAGTTGCGTCAAGTAATGGGGCCAGATGTTTCCCGCCGGTGCACGAAGGTGGTCGAATCGGCGCCGGCCACCCCTGAGTTTTGGGTTGTTGCAGTGCAATATTTTTGTGCATTGGACGGCCAGAACGCACCGCCGCAGTGCGCACAAGTGCTTGATTGGCATGAACGCGGCAGGTTTTGCTGGATGTTCACAGGTGGAACGGGATCTGCTTAGTGGTGTTTGGCTCCATCGATGGGGCCAGAAAACCACGGTCTGTGGACCATTACCGGAGCGGGTGCCGTGAAACCAAGCCAGGAAAAAGATTGCTGCCTGATGTGGCGTCAGCTGCTGCCCGACTTCGAGCGTGATGGCGCAACGCTGCAAAGCCAGTTGCGCGCTGCCATCGTGGCCGCGATTCTCGATGCACGTATCGCCAGTGGCGCCCGTCTGCCCTCCAGTCGCAATCTTGCTGCGATGCTGAAAGTCGCCCGCAACACCGTCGTCCTCACGCTTGAGCAGTTGGTCTGTGATGGCTACCTCGAGTCACGCCCGCGCAGCGGCCACTACGTCCGGCAAAGGTCGCCCGCGCAACCCGAATCGATCCAGCCCGAAAACGCAGCCAGCACGGCGCGGGTAGCCTGGGGCAAACGCCTCGCTGCCACCTCGCAGCGGGACAAGTGGCTGGAGAAGCCGGCCGACTGGCAGCGCTACCCCTATCCTTTCGTCTATGGGCAGTTCGACCCGAAGATGTTTCCGGTCGCCGAATGGCGCGAGTGCAGCCGGCTGGCGCTGAGCGTGGGCGAGATTCACAACTGGGCCTCGGATGCCATCGAGCACGATGACGACGCCCTGGTGGATCAGCTCATCCGGCGCGTGCTGCCGCGCCGCGGCATCGCTGCGCACCCGTCCGAGATCCTGATCACCCTCGGCACCCAGCACGCCCTGTACATGCTGGCCGAACTGCTGATCAAACCGGGTACCGGGGTCGCCATCGAAGAGCCTGGCTACATGGATGCCCGCAACATCTGTGCACGACGTCAGGCGCGCATCGTACCGGTGCCGATGGATGAGGACGGGGCGCTGGCGCCCGGTCACCTGAAGGATGTGAGCTACCTGTACTGCACGCCCAGCCACCATTGTCCCTCGGGCGCCACGCTGTCCACCGAGCGCCGCATCGGCTTGCTGCAGGAAGCGGCCAGAAACGACGTGGTCATCATCGAGGACGACTACGATGCCGAACTCCAGTACAACGGCCAGCCCTCACCCGCGCTCAAGGCCATCGATCGTCATGATCAGGTGGTGTATATCGGCAGCGTATCCAAAGTGATCTCACCCGGCCTGCGGGTTGGCTACATGGTGGGCAATCCGGCGCTTATTTCTGCCGCGCGGAAACTGCGTCGGCTGATGGTCCGGCACCCGCCAGCCAACAATCAGCGTGCACTCGCGCTCTTCATTGCACAGGGGCATTACGACTCGCTCCTGCGCCGGACCACGCTGATCCTGTCGGAGCGGGCAGAGCTGCTGTCCGATGCACTGACCCGCCACCTGCCCGATTTCGAGTTCCGTCGCCCCTGCGGCGGTGCCTCGATCTGGGCAAAAGTGCCGGACGGCATCGATCCCGTTCGTCTGCGTCGGGAGGCGATGGATGCCGGCGTGCTGATCGAGTCCGGCGAGCCTTTCTTTTCCGGTTCAGCGCACGAGCATTTCATCCGCCTGGGCTATGCGTCGATCGCGCCGGAGAAGATTGAGGCGGGCATCATCGCACTCGCAAAGGTGGTTGATAAGTGCCGGCCGGTGCAGGTGCATCGCCCGCTGCGATTTCTGCGCCCGGCGGAAAGCCGTTCTGCAGCGATAGCGATCGCGTGCTGAGTGCAGCCGTCAGTCGGCGGCAAGGTAATTGGCTCAAGGTGCTGTGTCGTCAAGAACCTTTGCAGGGTGAGCGTGGTCCGACAGCGACAATCCATCGTTCATGGCCTCATGTCGACGTCCCCCGATCATTCCCTGTTGCCGTTGCGCCCTGCGCCGTGGCGTCGTCTTGCCGCTGCGCTTGTGTTGTCCGCGTTTGCCGGCACTGTTTTCGCACAGCCCTCGGGTCCGCAGTGGCAGGGGGCGGCCTTCGAGGGTGACCGCGCAGCGCTGGCCAAGCTCGCCGAGTCCGGTGCACGTGTGATCCGCGTCTATCGTGAGTCCGATGCCTGGGTGCTCGACGCGGCGCAGGAGCTGGGTCTGAAGGTGGTGATGGGCCTGTGGGTCGGGCATCCGCGCCACGGTTTCCGTCTCGACAATGCGGCGGCGCGAGAGGCGCAGGAGGAAGGCATCCGGCGCTTCGTCTTGCGTTACCGCAGCCATCCGGCGATTCTCGCCTGGGGCGTGGGGAACGAGGTCGAAACCGGTGAGGCCGATCCCATGCCCGCCTGGCGAGAGGTCGACCGCCTCGCCGGGTTGGTGAAAAAGCTCGACCCCGCCCGGCCGACGATGATGGTAGTGGCCGACACCAGCCTCGACCAGCTGAAGCTGCTGGCGGACTGTTGTGCCAATGTCGATCTGCTCGGCATCAATCTCTACGCCGGCGCAGTGTTCGACCTGGCGCAACGTCTGCACAGCGCAGGCATCACCAAGCCGGTTGTCGTATCTGAACTCGGCGCACTGGGTCAGTGGCAGGCGGGGCGCAAACCCTGGGGAGCGCCAGTGGAGCTGACCAGCCGCGAAAAGGCCGATTTTTATCGCAAGGCGCTGGCCGCGCTGCACGCCGAACCGCAGGTGCGGGGGGTGTTTCCGTTTCTGTGGGGCGCCAAGCAGGAACAGACCGCAACCTGGCACGGCCTGCTGCTGGCCGACGGCAGTCTCACCGAGATGACCGACGCGCTTGCCCAAGCCTGGGGGCGCCCGCCCCTGCACCGGGCACCGACGATTCTCGGCGTGGGCATTTCGGCCGACGTGTTCGCGCCCGGCGCGAGGGTGTCGGCTGGCGTCGATGCTCGCAGTGCCGACGATGAGCGACTGAGCACGGAGTGGACCGTGCGGGCCGAGGCCACCGACCTGCGTCTTGGTGGCGACAACGAGGCTGCGCCCGCGCGGGTCGATGTGGCGGTGCTCGCATCAGACAGCGGTCAATTTAGCTTCATGGCACCGAATAGGCCGGGTGCCTATCGTCTGTTCATCACCGTCAGGGGTGCTGGAGGCAAGGTCGCGACGGCCAATCTGCCTTTCCTGGTTCGAGCCGCCCACTGACGCATCGCCTGTTTTCCTGTTGGGTGGCAGCGGGACGTTTTCGCTTTCGTCATCTCTTTGCGATGTGAACGAAATATCTCCCCCATAGACTTCACGGCTGTTTTCAATTAACCCCGTGGATGTCCAGTCATGAAGCTTCGTCTCCCGTTCGCCCTTTCCTCCGTTGTGCTCAGCCTCTCCCTTTCGGGCTGCATTGGCGGTTCAGGCTCCGATTCGTTCAAGTACCCCGGTGTCGACGGGTCAATGCTTCCCTACTCCGTGCTCATGACGGTGGGTAATGCCGAGGGGACGCAGGTCCGCCAGGGCGGGTTCGGTTCTGCCATGGCGGGACATCCGGACAAGGACGGATACTTCTACGCGCTGACCGATCGTGGACCGAACGCCGATACGGCCGCCGGGGTCGTGCCTGCCGGCAAGATCTTCGTCACCCCGGACTACACGCCCCGCATTGGACTGTTCAAGCTCGACAGCAAGGGTGACGTGCAACTGGTACGCAGCATCCTGCTCAGGGATCCCACGGGTCGTCCGATCACCGGACTGCCCAACAACAGTTTCGGATCCACCGGCGAAACGCCCTATATGCTCGATGGCAGTGTGGTGTCCCTTGATCCCGATGGTGACGGTATCGCGGGCTATGACGAAAGCGGTCTCGACCCGGAGGGTCTGGTCGCCATGGCCGACGGCAGCTTCTGGGTGAGTGACGAATACGGTCCGCACATGGTCCATTTCGGCGCTGACGGCAAGGAGATCGAACGCATCAACGCGTTTGCTGCGGATCCGCGCAACAAGGCCGGTCGCGTGCTGCCTGCCGAATTGAGCACACGCTGGCCCAACCGTGGCATGGAGGGGCTCGCGATCACGCCCGATGGCAAGACCCTCGTGGGCGTGATGCAGTCCAACCTGCACAACCCGAGCAAGGCGACCGTGGGCAGCATCAATCTCACCCGCATCGTCACCATTGACATCAAGACCGGGGCGACGGCTCAATACCTGTATCGTCAGGATGCGGCAGGTCTGGCGAATTCAGAGATCGTTGCGCTCTCGGCAACGAGCTTTCTGATCGTTGAACGCGACACCCAGTTCTTCGGTATCGATACCGGGACGATTCGCAAGAATATCTACAAGGTCGACCTCTCCCGCGCCACCAACGTGGACCGCAGCAATACAGTGCTGGTGGCGGCCAATCCCACGCTGAGCGTCAGCGTGACCAACGGACTGCAGGTCGGCGGCAAGACGCTCGAAGAGGTCATCAGGAATGCCGGCAGCGACGCCAACTTCGCCGCAGGCTGGGCCGAACTGGCAACAGTCGGTATCCAGCCGGCGACGAAATCGCTTGTCTACGATGCGGTTGCCGGGCAGAGCTATCCGCACGACAAGATGGAAGGTCTGTGGGTGATCGACGCCAACCGGCTCGGTATCATCAACGACGACGACTTCGCCATTGCGCCCGATGGCAGCGGCGGTGTCGAACAGAAAAAACTGTTCAACGGCAGCGTGGATCGCAATACGCTTTACGTGATCAATCTGCCGACAGCGCTGTACTGAGGTCGGTAGGCGGGCCCCGGGACGGTTGAATGCCAGACTCGGGGTGCCCCCTCGCGTCCTACTGGAACGCCACCTCGGTAAAGCTTCTCAGCTTGCGACTGTGCAGCTTGTCCACCCCTTGTTCGCGCAGGAGCTCAATGGCGCGGATGCCGATTCTCAGGTGCTGATCGACGCGCTCGCGGTAGAAATGGTTGGCCATGCCGGGGAGTTTGATCTCGCCGTGCAGGGGTTTGTCGCTGACGCACAGCAGGGTGCCGTAGGGGACGCGGAAGCGGAAGCCGTTGGCGGCGATGGTGGCGGACTCCATGTCGAGCGCGACTGCGCGACTCTGGCTGAAGCGGCGTTCCGGGCTGCTGTTGCCGCCGTGTGAGGGCAGCAGCTCCCAGTTGCGGTTGTCGGTGCTGGCCACGGTGCCGGTGCGCATCAGGCGCTTGAGTTCGTAGCCGCTCAGCTTGGTCACATCGGCCACCGCGGCCTGCAGCGCGAGCTGAACCTCGGCCAGCGGTGGAATCGGCACCCACAGAGGCAGCTCTTCGTCCAGCACGTGGTCTTCTCGCACATAGCCGTGTGCCAGCACGTAGTCGCCCAGTTCCTGTGTGTTGCGCAGGCCCGCGCAGTGCCCGAGCATGATCCAGGCATGGGGGCGCAACACTGCGATGTGATCGGTAATGGTCTTGGCGTTGGCCGGACCAACCCCGATATTCACCATCGTGATGCCGCCACGTCCCTGGCGTTTGAGATGGTAGGCCGGCATCTGTGGCAGGCGCAGCGGTGCCTTGCCCGCCTCATCGCCTGGATAGGGTGTTTCGCCGGCGCGACGGGTGATGACATTGCCGGGTTCGACGAAGGCCTTGTAGCCGTGATCTGCCGTGTCTTCCTCCATCAGGGTGTGGCCGAGCTTGATGAACTCGTCGATGTAGAACTGGTAGTTGGTGAACAGCACGAAGTTCTGGAAGTGCTCGGGTACGGTGCCGGTGTAGTGGCTCAAGCGTTGTAGCGAGTAGTCCACCCGCGGGGCGGTGAACAGCGCGAGCGGATGGGGTTCGCCTGCCGGCGGTTCGTAAGTACCGTTGGCAATGCCGTCGTCCATCGCATTAAGGTCGGGCAGGTCGAAGATGTCGCGCAGGTACTGGCGCTGCCCCGGATCGAGCTGACCTTCGATGTGGTCATGGCCCGTCATCGCAAAGTGCAGCGGTATTGGCTGCGTACTGCTGCCAATCTCGAGCGAAACACCATGATTCTCCAGCAGGAGCCGGAATTGCTCGGGGTAGTAGTCGGCAAACAGTCCGGGCCGCGTCAGCGTCGTTTCGTAGATTCCGGGGCCGGCAACGAAGCCGTAGGACAGACGGGAGTCGGCCCGCGCCACGGTATCGGTGCGCACGCGCACGAATGGATAGCAGGCACGCACATGACGGCCGACGTTGTCTCCGGCCACGAAGCGTTGCAGCGCATTGCGCAGGTGGGCAACGCTGTTGTCGTAGATCTCGCTTACACGAGCCATCGCAGCGACGGGGTCGTCGAAACGTGTAGGGGCAAAGTACGGAGCGTCGCCATGAACTTCGGGGGACATGATTGCCTCCTCTGGATTGTCTGTTCGGTACAGGCCGAGCGTAGCGCAGTTTGGTGTGGATATGATGAAGCAGGCCTCGACTGCCACAAGACCGTCCTCCGATCTTGCTGCTCGCCTGCGCTCAGCGTAGTGTCAGCCGTATGCCAATTGTGCACGGGAGCACGACATGCGCGCGATGGTTCTCGATTCCCCGCATTCCCCGTTACGCCTGGAAGAACGGCCGCGCCCGGTTCCCGCTGCCGGCCAGATCCTGCTTAAGGTCGAGGCTTGCGGGGTGTGCCGCACCGACCTTCACCTCATCGACGGCGAACTGCCTGAGCCGTTGTTGCCTGTCATTCCCGGGCACGAGATTGTCGGTCGGGTGGCGGTGCTGGGCGAAGGCGTGAGCGGTTTCAGCATCGGGCAGCGCGTTGGTGTGCCCTGGCTGGGCTGGACTTGCGGCACATGCGCCTTTTGCACATCGGGCCAGGAAAACCTGTGTGATGCCGCCCGCTTTATGGGCTACACCATCGATGGTGGCTATGCCGACTACACGGTTGCCGATTGCCGCTATTGTTTTGCTCTTCCGGAGGCCTTGCCTGCGGTCGAACTGGCGCCACTGCTGTGCGCTGGGCTTATCGGCTACCGTGCGCTGGCCATGGCCGGCGAGGCACGGCGCATCGGCATCTATGGTTTCGGCGCCGCTGCGCACATCGTCTGCCAGGTATTGCGCCACCAGCAGCGCCCCTTCTATGCGTTCACCCGGCGTGATGATGCGGAAAGCCAGGCGTTTGCGCGCAGTCTCGGGGCTGTGTGGGCGGGTGCGAGCGACGACAAGGCGCCCGAGACGCTTGATGCCGCGCTGATATTCGCCCCTGCGGGCGAGCTGGTGCCAGCCGCGTTGCGCCAGGTCAGGAAAGGCGGCACGGTGGTCTGTGCTGGTATCCACATGAGCACGATTCCGTCCTTTCCGTACGACATCCTGTGGGGTGAGCGGGTGTTGCGCTCGGTCGCCAACCTGACGCGCGAGGATGGCTTGCGTTTTCTGCGTATAGTGGCCGAGTCCCCCATTCGCACCCATGTCCGCCCCTATCCGCTGGTGCAGGCCAACGCTGCGCTGGCGGCATTGCGAAGCGGGATGATCCAGGGCGCAGCGGTGCTCGTGCCGGAGTGATTTGCCTTGCAGCGAAGCGGTGGACCGCACGGCGCGGAACCCTGACCGCGCGCATGTGCCTCAGACGTCCGGCGGCTATGGCGGGCGGTTGAGAACACCGTGTACGGTTGGCCGCCGATGCCGCCTGTCTCGATGAACTGAATGCGCCCGCGGCAGCCGACCGTGCGCTTACACTGGTCGGTATCCGTGCCGCCAGCTTGCCCGATTTCGATGCGCTTGTTGGCAAGATCGATGGTCTTGCCAATCGCGTCGTCCAGTTGTGCGGACTGCTGCCGTTGATTGATGCCGCGTGCAAAGCGCTTGAGTATCACGGCGTGCCCGCCGCCTCCATCCACTTTGAAAGGTTCGATTTCCGAAAATGCGCAAACTCCTTGTTTCGTCCACGCTGGTGTTCTGCCTTGCCGTTGGCGGGTTCTGGGTTTCAAGCCTGTTGCGCACGGCACCCCCCGCCGGAGCCAAAGTCGAGCCGGCGGCAGTCGGGCGCCAGGTCTCTGCCGCGGAGGTGGCACACCACAACAGTCCGACCGACTGCTGGATGATTCTGGGCCGGGATGTCTTTGATTTGAGCACTTACCTGCCGCAGCATACGTCCGATCCGGATGTGATCACTCCATGGTGCGGCAAGGATGCTTCAGAGGCCTATCTCACCAAGACCAAGGGACGTCCGCACTCGCCCTACGCCGACTCGCTGCTGTCGAAGTACCGTATTGGGGGACTGCAATAGCAGCCTGCTCTGCTGAGCGCTTGACGGACGGACCTGCCACCTCCTGTGCACGCCCCGGCCGCCGCTTGAATCTGGCCGCCATGTCCAACGCCGGGCTGACGGAACCCTTTCTCTGCGCAGTCTGCATCTGCCATCGCTCAGGACGATACGGCCATTCGGCACGGTATTCGCACATCATGGCGCCATGCTGCGCAAGGGGCGATAATTTCTAAGCATATGTTCTTGAAACGGCACAAAGTCATCTTTGATAAATGACGTTATCTTTGCTTGAATTCGGGTTTTTGCCCGGTTACTATTCATTCGGTATTCTCGTAACAAAATGTCAATGAATTCTCAGGAGGCGGAATGCAGTCTTCCCGAGACGTTGAACCGACAAGGGGTATTGCGAACCCGGTACGGCTGGAATGTCGCGGCGAAGGGAGAGGAAAATGAGCTCCTTTCTCACCTTCGTCGTCGCCAAACTGGCGTTCGGCCTTCCGCTTGAATGTGTTCAGCGCGCATTCGCAGCCGTTGCCCCACGACCTCTGCCGGCCGCTCCGGATATCGTGTGCGGCATCATCAACGTACAGGGCGACGTCCTGCCTGTGCTCAATCTGCGCAGACTTCTCGGTTTGCCCGAACGCGAGATCGAACCCGGAGACCGGCTGCTGGTCGTGAGCAGCAGCCGGCGCAAGCTGGTGCTGATCGTCGATTCCGTGGGCGATATCATCACCTGTGAGAACAAGGATTTCGTCGCGCTCGAACGGGTCATCGGCGGGACCCGCCATGTCGCAGGCGTCGTCAAGACCACGGATGGCATGTTGCTGATCCACGACCTTGACGGTTTTCTGTCACCGCTCGAAGAACAGACGCTCAATGCCGCGCTTGCGCCGACTGTCTGCGCGTGAGGGGGACGGGCATGGCAACGACGCTTTCTGCCCCACTCCTGCAACGGTTCAGCATGTTTCTCGCGGCGCGCCTGGGTCTGTATTTTCCGCCGCCGCGCTGGGCCGATCTTGAGCGCGGTCTGACCGCAGCGGCGGCCGACTTCGGACTGGCTGGCCCCGAATCCTGCATTCACCGGTTGATGTCGGCACCGCTGCAACGCCAGCAGGTGGAAACGCTGGCCAGCCACCTGACCGTCGGCGAAACCTATTTCTTCCGCGATGCTGCCGTCTTCACCGCCCTCGAACGCGAAGTTCTGCCCGCGTTGATCGCCGCCGGTCGCGAGCGCGGCCGGCGCTTGCGGTTATGGAGCGCGGGCTGCTGCAGCGGCGAAGAGGCCTACTCGCTGGCGATCCTGCTCGACCGTCTGATCCCCGACCTCGACCACTGGCACATCACGCTGCTCGCCACCGACATCAATCCGCGATTCCTGGCCCGCGCCCGACTTGGCGAGTACCGCGAATGGTCGTTCCGCAGCGCGCCCGACTGGTTGAAAGCAAACTACTTCACGCCGGGTGAGGACGGCGTTTTCACGCTGGCGCCGCGGATCCGGCGTCTGGTCAGCTTTGATTACCTGAATCTGGCCGACGACACCTATCCGTCGCCAGCCGGCAACACCAGCAGCATGGACCTTATCCTGTGCCGCAACGTGCTGATGTACTTCGCTGACGAGAGCGTGCGTGCCATTGTCGCCAGGCTGCGGCGCAGCCTGGCCGAGCATGGCTGGCTTGCGCTCAGTTCAGTCGAAGGGGGCGCCGCGCTGCAATCCGGCTTTGCCGTCGTGACGTTCGGTGAGGCCTCGTTCTACCGCACAGCGGACAGCGTCGACCAGGCGCCGCCGGCACGCCCCGAAGAACCCCTCCCGCACGTGCCGGTACGGCTGGAACCGAGCGTCCTCGCGCCGTCCCGGTGCCCTTCGCCAACCGTGCCCGCACCGCATCAGCCGGCAGCACCGGTTGCCGGTACGCCTGCTGCGCAAGCCCGTACCTGCGCCAATCTCGGTCGGCTCGATGAAGCGCTGCGCTGGTGTGCAATGGCGGTTGCTGCTGACAGGGCCAGTCCGGAGCTGCGTTATCTGCAGGCGGTGATCCTGGCCGAACGCGGCGATACCGGCGCGGCGATCGGCGGCTTCCGCCAGGCGCTCTATCTTGATCCGGATTTCGTGCTCGCCCACTTCGCGCTCGGCAATCTCTACCGCCAGCTCGGCCAGACGCGCCGTGCCACCCGACACTTCGACAACGCCCGCAGCCTGCTCGACCACTACCCGGCAGAGCAGGTGCTGCCGCATGCAGAAGGACTCACCGCGAGCGGCTTGCTTGCCATCCTCGACAGCACGGAGCCAATCTCATGAACAAGTCCGGGCATATCGACTGGGATGCCGTGAAGCAACGGGTCGCCGCCGCTGGCCACTTGCTCGAAGAGGAGTTCGCGCCGTCGGCGGACACGTGCCGGGCCATCTTCGAGGCTCGCGCCCGGGCGCTGGCGGTGGAACCCGCTGCGGAGCCCGGTGCCGGCTTCGACGCGCTCGAATTCACCCTGGCGCGCGAGCACTACGCCATCGACACGACCTGGGTGCGCGAGGTCTATCCCCTGCGTGAGTTCACCCCCTTGCCCGGCACGCCGTCCTTCGTCCTGGGCATCATCCATGTCCGTGGCCGGGTCGTGTCGGTTCTCGACCTGAAGCGCTTTTTTGACTTGGCGCCGATCGGTCTGTCCGATCTCAACAAGGTCATCGTTCTCGCGAACGAGACGATGGAGTTCGGAATCCTCGCCGACAGCATCGTCGGTGTGCGTCGTCTGCTGCGTGCGGAGGTACAGGAGTCGCTGCCGACGCTGACGGGCATCCGTGCGGATTACCTGCTTGGCATTACGGGGCGTCGCGAGGTCGTGCTCGACGCCCGCAAACTATTGTCTGATCCGGCCATCGTGGTCGCGACCGGCGCCGGCAACTGAATGTCGACTACATCGATAAAGGGTATGTCATGAACTGGCTGCTCAATCTCGCCATCCGCACCAAACTGCTGCTCGCCTTCGGGTTGATGCTGGCACTGATCGCCGTGCTGATCGGCGGAGCTTACTGGGGGCTCAACGTCATCCAGCAGACTCAGAAAACCCTGTTCGAACGCGATATGGTGATCTCGATGGAACTGGTCGGACTGCGTGCAGAGCTCAACCAGCAACGTAGCAACATTCTGATCATGCTGCTCGAATCCCAGCGCGTCGAGCAGGAAGCGCTGGAAAACAAGATCATCAATGGCGAGGCAGGGCTCGACCAGCGGGTGGCCAGCTTGACGGCGCAAGGTCGCGACGAGCCGACTTTTGTTGCCCGCCTGAACGACATCAAGACAACGATGGGCACTTACCGCCAGACCCGCCAGCAGTTGACTTCGATGATCTACGACGGCCAGATCGAGCAGGCCCGCGAACTGAGTACGGGTATTCAGCGTGAGCGTTTCGAGAAGATCCTTCGCATCGCGCTGGAGCTCGACAACGAGGCAAGACAGCGCGGTCAGGCCGCGATCCTGGACAGCGAGCATCGCTTGCACGCGATGATGGAGGTGGCTGCGGTGCTTGGTCTCTCGGCCCTGGCCGCTGGCCTCGGCATGGCCTTCTTCCTGCACCGCCTGATCGCCGTGCCCTTGACCGCGATCACCGGTCGCGCAGCGCAGATCGCCGCCGGTGAAATCGCCCTCGCTCCGACACTGGCCGAGCGCCGCGACGAGATCGGCGAACTCGACCGCCAGTTCAACCGGATGAGCACATCGCTGAGAGAAAAAGCCGACCTGGCGCAGCGCATCGCCGCTGGTGATCTGCGTATGGAGGTCACGTTGCAGTCGGATGCCGACGCGCTGGGCGAATCCTTCGCCACCATGGTCACCAGCCTGCGCGATCTGAATCAGGAGATCGGCGACGGTGTCAATGTGCTGGCCGCCGCTGCCGCCGAGATCCTCACCGGCACCAGCCAGGTGGCGAGTGGCGCCACCGAGACCGCCGCCGCGATGTCCGAGACCGCCACCACCGTCGAGGAAATCAAGCAAACGGCAACGCTGTCCAGCCAGAAGGCAAAGGCAGTGGCCGACGCTGCCCGGCAGGCGGCCCGGATCGCTCAAGGCGGCAGCCAGGCGGTTGAAAATACGGTAGAGGGCATGCAGCACATCCGCGAGCAAATGGAACGGATCGCCGAGAGCATCGTCCGCCTCTCCGAACAGGGGCAGGCCATCGGCGAGATCATCGCCACCGTCAACGACCTCTCGGAGCAGTCCAACCTGCTCGCGGTCAATGCCTCGATCGAGGCAGCCAAGGCCGGCGAACAAGGCAAGGGTTTTGCGGTTGTCGCGCAGGAGGTGAAGAATCTCGCCGGCCAGTCGAGGCAGGCCACCGCACAGGTGCGCGCCATCCTCGGCGATATCCAGAAAGCCACCGGCAGCGCCGTGCTCGCCACCGAGCAGGGCTCCAAGGCGGTTGAAGCCGGCGTGCGCCAGTCGCGCGAGGCCGGCGAGGCGATCCGCCAGCTGGCCGACAGCATCGACGACAGCGCCCAGGCGGCCAGCCAGATCGCCGTCTCTGCCCAGCAACAACTGGCGGGCATGGACCAGCTCGCAGAAGCCACCGCCAACATCAGGCAGGCCACCACGCAGAATCTCGACAGCACCCGCCAGACCGAAGCCGCCGCCCACAACCTGAACGACCTCGGCCAGAAGTTGAAAGTGCTGGTTGCTCGCTACAGGGTCTGAATCCATCAATGCCTTCCACCGACGACGAACAATTGCTGCAGCGCCTGCTTGGCATTTTCCGGGTCGAAGCTGCCGAGCACCTGAAGACGATGGCCGGCCTGCTGTCGACCCTGGAGGGGCCGCCGCCGCCGGCCGACATGCCCGCGCTGATCGAAGCACTGTTCCGCGAAGCGCACAGCCTCAAGGGTGCGGCCCGCTCGGTGAACCTGTCGGCGATCGAAACGGTGTGCAAGGAACTCGAAGACGTGCTGTCGGCACTCAAGCGACGGCCCCCTGCCAAGCTGACGCCGGGCTGGTTCCGGAACACCTACCGCAGTGTGGATACGCTGGAGGAGATGCTCGGTACACAAGCGGCCGATGGCGAGGTGACCGCGCCATCCGCTGCCGAGGACGTTGCCGGCTTGCAGCCCGCTACCGACCCCGGCTCAACGACGGCCGTCACCGAAAAAGCACTGCCGAAGCCAGCGGCCGATACGGTACGCATCTCAAGCGCCCGCCTCGCCGCGCTCCTGATCGAGACCGAAGAACTGCTCGCTTTCAAGTTCGGTACTGCCCATCTCGCAGATGAACTGCATGCCATCGCCCACGACGTGATGCGCGAATACAAGGAGATCAACCGCGGAACACGCGAGGCACGGGCCCTGCGTCGTCAGCGCGGCACCGGCGACGGTGCCGCCCGAACGAGCGCAGCGTTTGAATCCCTGCTCGATCTTGTGGACCACGACGAGCACAGGGTCAAGGCCCTGAGCGAGCGACTGTCTGCGCTTTCCCAACGGGCAGAGCGTGAAAGCCGGGCACTGGCGGCCAGCGTCGACAACCTGCAGGCCGAACTGCGCATTGCACTGATGCAGCCCTTCGCCGCGCTGCTGGAAGTGTTGCCGAAGCTGGTGCGCGACCTCTCACGCGACAATGGCAAGGACGTCGATTTGCACATCGACGGCGCCGAACTGGAAATCGACCGCCGCATCCTTGAGCAGTTGAAGGATCCGCTGATTCATCTGATCCGCAATGCTGTCGACCACGGAATTGAAAGTCCCTCTGCAAGGCGCCAGGCCGGAAAACCGCCCCGTGGCCTGATCACCATCACTGTCCTCCCCCTCGAAGGCAACCGGGTCCGGTTGCTGATCGCCGACGACGGGGCCGGTGTCGATCCGTTGAAGATCGCAACCGCCGCCGGCAAATTCGGCCTGATTGCGCAGGAAGATGTGCCCGGCGTGGACCGGAACGCGGCGCTGGAACTGATGTTCGCCTCCGGCCTGAGCACCAGCCCGATTCTGACCGATCTCTCCGGGCGCGGTCTCGGGCTGGCGATCGTGCGCGAGAAAGTGGAACGGCTTTCCGGCACGATCGTTGCCGAATCGCCGGATGATGGCGGTACGCGCTTCCATATCGTGCTCCCGACCATGCTGGCAACGTTCCGCGGTGTGCTGGTGGCGGTTGGCGAGCAGCGCTTCGTGCTGCCCTCGCGCGCTGTCGAGCGCGTGCTGCGCGTGGCGGTCGACACCATAAGGACGGTGGAAAACCGCGAGGCGATCGAGATCGATGGCAAGGCGGTGGCACTGGTCCGGCTCGCCGACGTCCTCGGACTGGTGGCCGGCTCCGGCGCGGGTGAGCGCATGGCGGTGGTGGTGCTGACTGCAGGCAGTCAGCGCATTGCCTTCGCGGTCGATGCCGTGCTCGGCGATCAGGAGGTGCTGGTCAAGGGACTGGGACCGCAGTTGCGGCGAGTGGCGCATTTCTCCGGTGCGACCGTACTCGGCTCCGGACAACTGGTGCCCATCATCGATATCGCCGACCTGCTGAAATCCGCGCCACATGCCGCGACGAAAGCAGGGACGCCGAGTGCCCCCCCGGCCGGGCAACACTCCCTGCTGGTGGTCGAGGATTCGATCACCTCGCGCAACCTGCTGAAAACCATCCTGGAAACGGCCGGGTACCGGGTGACGACTGCGGTCGATGGCGTGGATGCACTGACTGCGCTGAAGACCGGACAAGTCGAGCTGGTCGTGTCCGATGTAGAGATGCCGAGGATGGACGGCTTCACCCTGACCGAAACGATACGCAAGGACAGCAAGCTCGCCGAACTGCCCGTGATCCTGGTCACTGCGCTCGACTCGCGCGAGGACAGGGAACGCGGCGTTGACGTCGGTGCCAACGCCTATATCGTCAAAAGCAGCTTCGACCAGAGCAATCTGCTCGAGGCCATCCGCAGGCTGATATGACAGACACTACCGATCAAGCAACGCTGAAAGCATCTCCCCCGCTGATCCGGGTACTGCTGGTCGACGACTCGCCCCTCGCCCGCGAACTGCTGCGCGATGTGCTCGAGCGCGATCCACGACTGACCGTCGTGGGCGTCGCCGGGAATGGTCTCGAAGGCGTCGCCGCCGCCCAGCGCTTGCAGCCCGACGTCGTCGTCATGGATGTGCATATGCCCGAGCTCGATGGCTATGCCGCTGCGCGCCGGATCATGGAGACGGCGCCGACGCGCATCGTGATGGTCACCGCCACCACCCGGCCGGACGACGTGGCGGACACTTTCCGCACGCTGGAGGCCGGCGCACTGGTGGTTCTGCCCAAACCGACCGGGCCGGGTTCGGCGGATTTCACCATGCTGGTTAAAGAGTTCCTTTCCACCGTCAGGCTGATGGCGGAGGTCCCGGTCGTTCGCAGATGGCCGATGCGCACTGCAGCGCCGCCGCTGCCGCCACCGAGGCACTTGCCGGCGCACGTCCGGGTCATCGCACTCGGTGCGTCGACCGGCGGGCCGCAGGCGCTGCGGGATATCCTTATCCGGCTACCGAAGAATCTCGCGGTGCCGCTATTGATCGTCCAGCACATTTCGAGCGCGTTCACCGACGGCTTCGCCGAGTGGCTCGGCGATGCGAGCGGCTACCCGGTGCATGTCGCACAAGCGGGACAACTCGTGCGCAACGGCATCGCCTACCTTGCGCCAGCCGGCAAACAGATGGGTTTGCGTCCGGACGGCGTCATCGATCTTGTCGATGCACCTTCCGAACACGGTGTCCTGCCGGCCATTTCCTACCTGTTCCGATCGATGGCCACCGGCTTCGGTCGGGCCTCCGTTGGTGTGCTGCTCACCGGCATGGGGCGCGACGGTGCGCTGGAACTGAAGGCCATGCGCGAGGCCGGCGCTGTGACTATCGCTCAGGACGCCGCCAGCTCCATCGTCTTTGGCATGCCCGGCGAGGCGATCCGGCTCAACGCAGCCACCCATGTACTCGCCCCCCCCGATATCGCGACCATGATCACGAGGCTTGCGGGACACCAGGCGCACGCCCCCAATCACAAGGAGAGCACGCAATGAGCTCCGCCGAACATGCTATCCGGCCCGATCAGGTCGACATCCTGATCGCCGAAGACAGTCCAACCCAGGCCGAACAGCTTCGCAGTCTGCTGGCCCGGCAGGGCTATCGGGTGACGGTTGCAGTCAACGGCCGCGAGGCCTTGCGCGGCGCACTCGCGCACCCTCCGACCCTGATCATCACCGACATCGTCATGCCCGAAATGGACGGCTACGAGTTGTGCTCGGCGATCAAGGCCGACCCGAAGCTGAACGAGATCCCGGTGATCATGGTGACCTCGCTGACCGGCATCCAGGACATCGCGAAAAGCCTGGAATGCGGTGCTGACAACTTCATCCGCAAGCCGTATGAATCGAAGAAGCTGCTCACACGCATCGAATACATCCTGCTCAATCGCGAACTGCGCAAGTCGAGCAAGCTGCAGATCGGCATGGAACTCTATTTTGGGGGCAAGACGCATTTCATCGCCTCGGGGCGGGAGCAGATCGTCGATCTGTTGATCTCGACCTACGAGGAAGCGGTTCAGATGAACGAGGAGCTCCAGCGTCAGCGCGACGAGATCGCTCAGTCCAACCGCAACCTGCGTACTCTCTATCGTGTTGCCGGCGACATGAACCATCTGATGGGAGAAGACGAAGTCTGCGAACTGGCGTTGCGTGCGCTGCTCGAGATTACCGACTTCGAAGGTGGCTGGATTTTCCTCGACAACGGTCACGGCGAACTACGGGTCGGTGCGACCAGCCAGCTGCCGGCCGTGCTGCTGGCACCTGATGCCCTCGAGGGCGATTGCCGCTGTCGTCGCATGCTGAGCACGAGTGAGGTCAACCGTCACGGTGCCGCCCTTGTCGACTGCGAACGGCTCGCGCGCTGTACCGACGAGGACTGCGACATGCATGCCCACCTGTGCATTCCGCTGACCACCGGCACCCAGCCGCTCGGCATCCTGAACCTCGTTGCCCAGGGCGATCACACGACCGACGCCGAGGGCCTGAGGATGCTCGATGCCATCGGCAGCCAGGTCGCGCTCGCGATTCAGCGGGCGCAGCTCTATGGCCAGCTGGAGACGCTGGTGGAGCAGCGAACCGCAGCCTTGCGCACGGAGATCATCGAGAGAACACGCGCCGAGCAGAGGGTTGCCAGCCTGAACCGGATTTACGCCGTGCTGTCCGGCATCAACACCACCATCGTCCGCGTCCATGACCGCGCCACCTTGTTCCGCGAGGCTTGCCGGATTTCTGTCGGGCTGGGGAAATTCCGCCTGGCCTGGATCGGGCTTCTCGATTCGACTGGCTCGTTTCTCGAACCGGCAACCTGGATGGACGATGATGCAGACGAGAACAACAACAGGTTCGAACTGAGCGTAAATGACCGTGTCGACCTGCAACAGGGGCTGTTCGCACGGGCACTGCGCGAACGTGCCACGGCCACCTGCAATGACCTTTCCGCAAGCACCGAGACGCAGTTTCCGGCCAACGCGGCAGCACAGGGCTGCCTGTCGAAGGCGGTCTTTCCGCTCCTGCTCGACGACCAGCCGATTGGCGCGCTGGCGCTTTACTCAGGGGAGCGCGATGTCTTCGATGCCATGGAGCTGGCACTCCTGAACGAGATGGCTGGCGACATCTCGTTTGCACTCGGGCACATCCGGAACGAGGAAAAGCTCGACTATCTCGCCTACTACGACACGCTGACCGGCCTCCCCAACCGCCGGCTGATCCAGGACCGTCTCCAGCAATTGCTGCACGTGTCCAATGGTGAAGAGCACCGGACTGTGGCGCTAGTCATCATCAACGTCGACCGTTTCCGCAACATCAACGACACTTTCGGGCGCCATGTTGGCGACGCACTGCTCAAGGTGGTGGCGCACCGTCTGGGAGAAGCGATGGGCGGTACGGATCACATCGCCCGGATCGGTAACGACCACTTTGCCGCCATCCTGGACAATGCAGAGGATGCGACGGAGGTCGCCCACCGCCTCGAAGCGCCGATCCTCACCCACCTCGGGCGCAGCTTCGACATCGAAGGTCATGATCTGCATGTCACCGTCAAGATCGGCGTCGCGCTGTTCCCCGGCGACGGCAAGGAGGGTGAAACGCTGTTCGCCCATGCTGAAACGGCGATGCGCAAGGCCGCTGTTTCGCAAGAGCGCTACCTGTTCTACGCGCCCGAAATGAATGCGCGGGTCGCCGAGCAGCTGACGCTGGAGAACAAGCTGCACCGGGCGCAGAACAACGGCGAGTTCGTCCTTCATTACCAGCCCAAGGTCGAGCTGAACTATGGACGCATCATCGGCTTCGAGGCGCTGCTCCGCTGGCAGGATCCCGAAGGCGGTCTGGTGCGGCCGGACGCTTTCATCCCGATTCTCGAGGAAACCGGTCTGATCATCGACGTCGGGCGCTGGGCGCTCGAACAGGCGGCTGCCGATCACGCGGCCTGGCAGCACATGGGCTTGCAGCCGCCCCCGGTGGCAGTCAATGTGTCGGCGGTTCAGATACGTCGTGCGGATTTTCTCCCCGAACTGGAGAAGGTGCTGTCCGCGCGTGAGGGACAGCCCGGTTGCCTCCATCTGGAACTGACTGAAAGCCTCTTGATGGAAGACATCGATGTCAATATCCGTCGTCTGGGCGCAATTCGGGAGATGGGTCTGAAGATCGCGATCGACGACTTCGGCACCGGCTATTCCTCTCTCAGTTACCTGAAGCGCTTTCCTATCGACTACCTGAAAATCGACCAGGGCTTCGTTCGTGACATCACAACCGACCCTGATGCCGCCGCCATCTGCATCGCCGTCATCAATCTTGCGCACAACCTGCGCTTGACGGTGATTGCCGAGGGCGTGGAGACCGAAAGTCAGATGCAGTACCTGCGGCGGCATCGCTGCGATGAAATCCAGGGCTACCTGTTCAGCCGCCCGGTGCCATTCGAGGACATCGGCAAGATGCTCAAGGCGCACAAGGTGCAGACGCTACACCCTGAATCCACTGCGGGCGCACGACAATCACTGCTGCTGGTCGATGACGAACCACATGTCCTGTCCGCGTTGAAGCGTGCCCTGCGCGGCGAAGGCTACGATGTGTTCGCTGCCGGCAGTGCGGCCGAAGGCCTGGACATCCTCGCCGCGCACGACGTTCAGGTCATCATCTCCGATCAGCGCATGCCGGAAATGAGCGGTGTCGAGTTCCTGTCGCGCGTCAGGGAACTCCATCCTGAAAGCATACGCATCGTGCTCTCCGGCTATACCGAATTGAGTGCGGTTATTGAAGCAGTCAATCGTGGCGCCATCTATCGTTTCCTGACAAAACCCTGGGATGATGAGCAGCTGCGTGAGCATGTGCGCGAGGCTTTCCGCTACTTCGAAGCGGGCGAGAGGCGGTAAGGCTGGGCTTGCGACGGGCTTGCAGGCAGCTCCCGGTCGCCGCTCGAAAGCGACTGCGTCACCCTGGCCTTGATTTCCGCCAAGGCCGCCGTTGTCCGTTCAGGCGTCGTGCCGCACGGGTTTGTCGAGGTGCGCCGCCGGCAGTGGAAAACAGCTATCCGGCGGCTCGCCACATTTAACCGACCCGGGTCAGCCAGTCGCCGTGACTGCCGTCTTCTCCGCGCACGGCGGCGAAGAAGCGGCGTTGCAGTTCGCCTGTCACCACGCCTGGCTGCCCCTTGCCCACGCGGCGACGGTCGACCT
>Ga0172382_10004214_pt1 | contig 22175 bp, 27 predicted proteins | sample Leawel138RmetaG_FD_122245 | JGI IMG/M metagenome (GOLD analysis project Ga0172382, IMG submission 122245) | Leachate microbial communities from a municipal landfill in Southern Ontario, Canada - Leachate well 138R metaG | ecosystem: Engineered > Solid waste > Landfill > Unclassified | place... | reverse complement strand
ATCCCTCGCATCTCATCCGGACGATGCAGCTTGGCGACGGGACCCGGGTCCTTTTGCGGCCGATGAGGCCGGAGGATGAATCCATGGGCCGCGAAATGTTCTCGGCCCTTTCGGAGGAAACGCTTCGGACACGATTCTTTGGCGTACCGCGCATCGACCATGATCTGCTTGTACGCTTCTGCAATATCGACTATGACCGCGAGATAGCGATCCAGGCACAGGTCGAGAAAAACGGGAAGAAGTTGATCATAGGCGGTTTCAGGCTGGTATCGGAGCCTGACCCGGGGACAGCGCAGTTTGCGATCCTGGTGCGCGACGACTATCAGAAATTGGGGATTGGTCGTCAGTTGATGCACGTTATGATAGATATTGCCATGGAAAAGGGGCTGAAGGAAATATTCGGAATGGTGCTCAGCGAGAATAAAAAAATGTTGGCCTTATGCCGGGGTATGGGATTTACAACGAACCGTGAACCGGAAGGCATCACGCGGGTATCGTTCGCTATTCAGGAAATTACCTGACGGGTTCTTTGATCTCGTACCTTTTTTTCTTCAGGAGGGCGGTCGAAAATTCTTCGACCATCACCTGGCTTCCCGCCGGCTTACTCTTTTCCGGCACGGCGATCTCGGCCTCTTCGCCGGTCTCCAGCCTGATCTTGTAAAGGACCGACATGGGCTGCTGGCTCGACCTTTTTATCTCCATGACGCTGCCTTTTATCACTCTTCCCGTAGGCCTCATAGGATCGAGGGCCGACGCATATACGCCTATGATAACAAGGCAGATGATGGGGACCCACAGATAGATGAACCGCTTCGCGCGGGCTTTTTCCGCATCCGTTCTTTTGGCGGGCTGCCTGGTCTTTCCTGGTGCCATTGCCCCAACAACATAGCAAAAACCATGTATGATTGTAAAGGCCGCAAAGGATAAAGTACATCTCCAGCACCGGTCCGTAATGACGGGAGCATGAAAAGATGCTACAATGTCAGCATGTATACAGTGGACCTCAACTGCGACATGGGCGAATCCTATGGAGCATATACGATCGGCGACGATGCCGGGGTGGTCCAGTACATTTCTTCGGCGAACATTGCCTGCGGTCTGCATGCGTCCGATCCGGCCACAATGAAGAAAACAGTTCGTTTGTGCATGGATCACAATGTTATGGCAGGTGCCCATCCTGGATATCCTGACCTCGCTGGTTTTGGCCGGCGTCAGATAGAAATGGCAGACGATCAGATCGTCGACATCGTTCTCTATCAGGTAGGCGCCCTCAAGGCATTCACAGACTATTTCGGAATGCCCCTCCAGCATGTCAAGCTTCACGGTGCCCTGTACCATTATGCCCTGAAAAAACAAGACCTTTTTCTCGATATTGTCCGGGCGTTGCAGATAACGTTCGGTGATGTCATTGTCCTTACCCTTGCGACGAGTGAATCCGCGAGGCTAAAGCGAGCGTGTGCATCGGACGGCATCAGGCTCGCTCTCGAGGCATTTCCCGACCGGGAATATACCGATGAAGGGACGCTCTTACCGAGGAAATACCCTGAAGCCGTGATCACGGATCCTGAAAGAATAGCGCGGAGGGCAATGAATATGGTCAAAGAGCGCAGCTGCAAAAGCGTGAGCGGGCACCGGATAGAGCTCGAGATCGATACACTGTGCATCCATGGCGACAACGATGGGAGTATCAGGACCGCCTCGCTCATCCGGGATTATGCCCAGCATGAGGGGATAACGATCAAGGCTTTGGGTACCTGATCAGATCTATGGTCAGAGAACGGTATGGGGAATCCGGCATCAGGATCGTTTTTGGGGATATTATTGACGAGATAACCCATGAGGCGGTCCGGCGTTTTTTTCTTCATTTGACGTCATTGAATATACCTGGGATAGTCGATATTGTACCGTCTTTCCGGACCTGCCTCGTTCATTTTGACAGCGACCGGGTCCGGTATGAGCAGCTTTGCCAACTCATCGATACGACCGAGGCCGACAGGAAGAACATGGTTTTGCCTGATGTGCAGCGGCTGGAAATTCCCGTGCGGTACGGGGGTGATTACGGTCCTGACATGGATTTTGTATGTTCCTATTCGGGGCTTTCGCCGGAAGAGGTCATAGAGATCCACTCGGCGGGGACATACCGTGTGCACGCAATAGGTTTCATGCCGGGTTTTCCGTATCTTGGGCCTGTCGACAGACGGCTGTACGTGCCGAGGCAGGCCACCCCGGTCCTCAAAGTGCCCCAGGGATCGGTCGGGATCGCACAGCTTCAGACCGGCATCTACCCGTTTGAATCGCCTGCAGGCTGGCGCATCATAGGCAGGACCATGATGCGGCTTTTCGACTACACGAAACCTCCGTACAGTGTTCTTCATTTTGGAGACACGGTGAGGTTTGTCAGGGTATGATAACTGTTGTCAATCCTGCCTTTCTCTCAATGATTGTCGATAACGGCAGATTCGGCTACGGACACATTGGTGTCGCGCCATCCTCCGGGCTCGACCGCTTCGCTTGCGCCATGGCCCGTTTTATTCTCGGAAACATCGATTCTGCGCCGGTCCTCGAGATCATGGGGAATGGTCTTTCGCTGTTATTCTCGGAGGCGGTCACGTTTGCCATCACCGGGGCGCGTGTTAAGGGCACCCTCGATGATGTGCCGGTAGAGCCATGGTCCCGGACCAAAGCCCCCAAAGGGAGCGTTTTAAAGATATCGGAAGTTCTTGAGGGTTGCCGGTACTATATTGGATTTTCGGGTACCATCGATGTCGATCCGGTGATGGGCAGCCGTTCAACGAACCTCGAATGCAGGTTCGGGGGATATCAGGGCCGGCCTCTCATGAAAGGGGACGTGCTTGAATTGCGTGAAGTATACGATCCCGTGGGGCATATAAGCGTCCCGGATGAACGGATACCTTCTATGGGCGAACCCCACATTATAAGGGTGCTTCCCGGGCCCGAAGCCGATTATTTTAGTCCCCTGTCCGTAAAGTTCCTGTCTAACCGGAATGAAGCGCTTTTTTTCAAAGCTTCCGCACGCCTGAACAGGACAGGAATTCGCCTCGAGGGCCCCGCAATTCAGTTCAGGGATGAGGCTGAACAGAGCATTATATCGGAGGGGATCCTGCCCGGAACGATCCAGGTGCCGCCCGATGGTTTACCCATCATAAACTGCGTGGAGAGGACAATAGGCGGCTATGCCCGGTTGGCCATTATAATAGATGTCGACCTCGACAAGCTTGCTCACATCAAACCATTCGACAGGGTCATTCTGAGCGTGACCGACTCGGAAGAGGCCGAACGTCTCCTTCAGGCAAAAAAGGACACTGTCGCATTCTACGTTAAAAAACAATAAATTTTCGATGGCGGAAATTCGGCAGGGGTCTGTATGCCGACGCGTCAATGAGGGCCCCGTGACAGAACCGTCGCACTGCCGCCTTGCTTCGTACCGGTCAAAGTGTTTAGTGAAAAACGGCCTCGTCGCGTGCGAGGTGTCCGGCCGCGGCCGGGTAATAGGAATGTGGATCGTACTTTCCGGTCCCGTATATTTTCCTGTGGCAATCATTGTTCGTGTCGGGTAATATTAACGCTAAAGGGAAGGACAATTGAAGCTCAACCACATCGGTTTTGTCGTTGCAAAGATCGACGAGTTCGCGGAAACGCTGAAGGCGATCGGTTTTGGCGCATTGACCAGCCCCGTGCCCGACTACAACAATAACGTCAACGCTTCGTTTGTCCCGATCGGCGAGAAAGACGATGTATTCCTCGAGGTCCTCGAGCCGATCGGTGAGAGGTCGGCTATTGCGGGTTTCCTGAAGAAGACCGGAGGGGGCCTGCATCACTTATGTTTCGAAGTGGATGACATAGAAAAGGCTTCACAGGAACTGGAGAAAAAAGGTTTTAAAATGGTCTCTTCGCCGGCCCAGTGTCCGGCATATGACGAAAATTTAAGCCGTACCTGCGAGGGTGTGACCAAGATATCTTTTTTCCTCATACCCAACCGCCTTCTCATCGAGCTTCTGGAAAAGGGACGGTAATTTCGGGAGGAGATGGAAATGACGCGGGATGATGCTGAAAAATTGCTGAAGCAATATGTTGCGAATGATCGCATGCTTAACCATTGCTATGCAGCGGAGGCGGTAATGCGGGCCCTCGCGCGAAGACTGGGAGAAGACGAAGATAAATGGGCGATGGCGGGGCTTCTTCATGACATCGACATTGAAGTGACCGATGCCGATCTTGCCCGCCACGGGCTCGAGGCTCAGAAAATATTAGCGGAGAGGGGCGTCGATCCCGAGATTATCGATGCTGTGGCAATGCACAACGAAACAACTGCAGGCAAAAAAAGGAGTACCCGTTTTCATCATGCGCTCGCAGCCGGTGAGACGATCACGGGGCTTATTATAGCGACGACGCTCGTGTATCCGGACAAGAAACTTGCCAGCGTAAAAACGAAGTCCGTTGTCAAGCGTATGAAGGAGAAGGCTTTTGCAGCCTCGGTGAACCGCGACGTGATCATGGAATGCGAACTCATCGGCATTCCGCTCAACGAATTTGCCGAATTGTCCATCGCGGCAATGCTTGGGATAAGCGATACATTAGGGCTTTGAGCACGTGACCTTGAACGGTCACCCGGTGAGTCCTGCCCGAAATTAAACAGAGAAAAAGGGTTTTATGCATACCGTCACTACAAATGCCGGAGTATTGACGAAAATAAAGAACTCGCCCTACGTGCAGGCCTTTGCCAGCTATCGCATGATCATCATGGTCGTTCTTGGTTTTGCATCCGGCCTGCCATTGCCTTTGACTTCAGGCACGCTTCAGGCATGGCTGACCACTGCAGGTATTGACATAAAGATGATCGGTATTTTTTCCATCGTTGGCCTCCCCTACACATTGAAATTTTTCTGGTCACCTTTCATGGACAGGTTCGTTCCGCCATTTTTGGGAAGACGAAGGGGTTGGATCGTGTGTACCCAGGTCTTTCTCCTCGCCGGTATTGCCGCCATGGCCCTGACATCCCCGGCGAAAATGCCTCTTGCCCTCGGCACCATAGCCCTTTGCGTCGCATTTTTTTCGGCATCACAGGATATCGTCGTCGACGCCTATCGCACGGATGTCCTGCCGGCAACCGAGAGGGGCACCGGTGTCGCCGTTTTTATATTTGGTTACAGGATAGCCTTTCTCGTTGCGGGTGCCCTGGCCCTCATGATGGCCGACAGGATAGGGTGGCAGAAGACATATCTTTTTATGGCCTGCCTCATGATCCCTGGCATGCTCGGTTCCCTGGCGGGGCATGAACCGGATGGCAAGATCGTTCCGCCCCGGAGTATGCGGGAGGCAGTCTGGGGGCCGTTAAAAGATTTTTTTTCGCGCAGATCGGCGATCATAATACTGCTTTTCATTATTCTGTATAAACTTGGGGATGCATATGCCGGAGCCCTGACAACGGCCTTCCTTATCCGCGGGGTTCATTTTACACTGAGCGAACTGGCGATCATCAATAAACTGATAGGGATAGTCGCAACGATCGTCGGGGCTCTTTTTGGCGGGGCCCTGATGGTCAAAATGGGCCTTTTCCGTTCTCTGTGGTGGTTCGGCATTCTGCAGACAGTATCGAACCTGTCTTTTATGGTGCTCGCAATTATCGGAAAGAGTTATACGGCGGCTGTTGTGGCGGTCGCTTTTGAAAATATTACCGGGGGAATGGGCTCGACTGCCTTTGTGGCTTTTGTCATGGCGCTGTGCAATAAACGGTTCACGGCAACCCAGTTTGCCCTCCTGTCGTCGCTTGCCGTTCTGGGACGTGTCGTGATATCTCCCACGTCGGGGTACATCGTGACCTATGTCGGATGGGCCGTTTTTTTTCTGTTCACGGTGATAGCCGCATTGCCCGGGTTGGCGCTTTTATTGTATCTGAAAAAGGAAATCGTTTTACTCGATAAAAACGCATCGTGACGTGTTTTCGCCTTATCTTTCAGGGACTTTAATTTTTATTAAAGTTTTTTCATAAATTTCATTGACAGGTTTTTGATACTATGGGATACTGACAAACGAAGTTTCGGAAGTCGCTGTCAGTAGTGATGAAGTGATTTTGTACATTAACATCCACGACGCAGTTCCGTAATCTTCAAAATTATTTTAAGGAGGACTTTAGTAAGATGGCAAAAGGAACTGTGAAGTGGTTTAATGAGTCCAAAGGTTTCGGTTTCATAACTCAGGATGACGGTGTGGACGTTTTCGTTCACTATTCAGCGATCCAGGACTCCGGTTTCAAAACCCTTGCGGAAGGCCAGGAAGTCAATTTTGACGTCGTCAAAGGTCCTAAGGGTCTTCAGGCAGCCAACGTAACAAAACTATAAAACCTTAAATAAAAGGGTCCGGTCATCGGACGCGGACCCTTTGATAAAATTATTACGCTATAGAGTGCCGCAGAAGATATCGAAGTGGAATGGCCGGGGTCGTAACACTACGATGCCGGGTTTTTCTTTCATGTAACTCATTAACAACCTGTCGGTAACTTTACGGCATGATGGCGCCGACGACGCATGCCGCAGGTATAAACCGTCATCATGCCGTATCGCTATTCCGACATGCGAAACGTCAAGACCGTCTGTTTCCGTATAGATCCCTATATAATCGCCGGCATTCAGGGCATCGAGTATGTGATCGTCGAGTGACGTGGTCGGGATGTAATCGATCGACCTGGGCTCGACAGGGATGCCGGGAAGAAAAAGCGTCCCGTCGGACCTGAGGTTGAGGGATTTCATACACGTATGGGTTTTTTCCCTGCCGACCTCCCCCGTAATGTCCTTTATGGACCCTCCGTTGTATTCTCGCCAATCCGTGAAGAAATGATTGCGTGTCGGATATGAAACGATACCTTTTTTGTACCGTATCTTCTTGAGTCTTTCGAGGAATTCCCCGAACGAGAAGGATTGGCGAAGTGCCTCGACATAATCAAGAAATGTAAAACAGTCTATTCCCGAAAAATTAACGACAAATTCCTCGTCGGTTTCGCAATTTCCTACGAGTGTCGATTCCTGGTAGGGGATCTCCAGGAATTTTCCAGAAATGTACTGGATGCGCTCCCCCACATCGGAAAGCTGCGAGGCAGCGGCAAGGAGGAGATCAAGATCGTCTTCCGTCCATTTCCCGAGCGTTATATGTGTAGTCATTGCAGCCTCTGTTATATAATAATATTTGTCATCTTGAAAATTGAAACCACGGCCGTTAATACCAATCCGTCAGCAAGAACCCTATGCTGAAGCGATTGACGCACTTGTTGTAATCGATGAGGCTTTCGCCGTAGCCGTTGAAGTACTGGAGATAGGCACTGATGTGTTCGATCAGCGGGAAGGCCCATTCCAACTGGATGGCGCCCTTGTTGTCCGAGCGGAGGTTGTTCCGGACCATCATGCCGAACCTCTGCTTTTTCCAGAAATAGTGTCCCCATAGTTCCCCGTAACCTGAGTATTTTTCTATGTCGGGGTTATCGTCATCCCTTTTGTTCTCCGGTATCCTGTACCATGTTCGAAGAAGCACATTGAACTGGTCCCGCTCGAAACCGAAATTTGCCACGACCCTGTTCCAGCTGCGGGACAAAGGTCCAGACCTGCCATTCGACTGATGATTTAACCCGATGTTGATCATTTTTCCTCTGAGGCCGAAAAGGTCGTAATCCGTGCGGAAATTCAAGAGCAGTTCGGGTTCGTAGTTCGTTTCCCGGAAAGGCGACGAGAACGCGGTGTTATAGACCTGCCAGAACGCGAGCTGCGTATATCCGAACCAGAGGTCCATATCGCGGCCGAAAATATCTTCCCATAATTTTACCTTAAAACTGATCTGAAACTTCGCTTCGGTGTGCTGGGGTTTCGCATCGGGATCGAGATCGAGGCTGGAGTCCGTGTTCGGGGAGTTGTTATATGCGACCGGCAGGATATAGTTCGAACGATAAGGTTTGATCACAAACTTTCTCGCCCGGTTTGCCTCATCCAGGTCCCATTGCCTGGCGAGAACCGACGCGCCCGTGGGATAAGTCCCATCCGGGGGTTTGACGGCCTCTCGAGGGGCCTTTTCGGGAATTGCTGTTGCCGCAAGGGAACCGGAAGATGTGTCCGTACCTGGTGCCTTGGCCGGTCTGCCTGAGACATCGTCGTAACATTTCAGCCGTGCAGTGTCATCCTCTATCAGTGAGCACCGGGTGAACCTGTCTGCTGTGCCGGCCATTGCGCCGAGCGGAATGAACGCGGCAATACCGAGAATAATGAAGATCTTTGATCTCATAGGACTGACCGGGGCCTTCGGTTCCCTTTTCGGTTGTGGAAATCAAACAATAATCTCCTTTGCGGAAAAAATCAACAAAACTTGGAACGTTCATTGCCGAAAGCCTGGTACTTTTTTCGCGGAAAACCTGCTATAATCGGTCGATGCCGATAGTTACGGGAAGATGCACTCAATGCGGGTAATCGATATTCATACGCACGGTTTTGGGTTCCACGACACAAGAAGTTCCGACCCGGATGATATCATCGCGATGGCGAGGCTATATGCCTCATCGGGTGTCGACGCCATATTGCCGGCTGTTTATGCCTCATCGATCGGCACTATGAGGCGTCATATGATGACAGTGAAAGAGGCGATGGAGTACCAGCGCAAAAATGCATCATTGACCGGGAGCAGGCAGGCTGCGGAAATTCTCGGGGTCCACGTCGAGGGTCCTTTTTTGAATCCTGCAATGTCAGGCGCCCTCGATAAAGGATCATTTCTTCCGCCGACGATGGATAATTACACGAGGCTCGTTGACGGGTTCGAGGATATCATCAGGATCATAACTTTGGCGCCCGAGCTTGACGGATCGCCTGCATTGATCAGATCTTTGTCCGACAGGGGCATTATCGTCAGCATGGGCCATTCCAACGCGACATATAGTGAGGCGGAAGCCGGATGTAATGCAGGAGCGCGCGGCATTACACATATTTTCAATGCAATGCGCCCATTTCATCACCGGGAACCGGGAATTGCCGGTTTTGCCCTCATGGACCCACGCATTTATATCGAGGTGATCGCGGACCCGCATCATTTGTCTGACAGGCTCATTGAATTTATATTCAAGACAAAAGACCCATCCCGGATCATACTGGTCTCCGACATGGTGCGGGGGTCACTGACGGGAGGCGGCACCGATGCACCAAGAGACGATACCGGGAGGCTGTGCGGTGGCTCCATGACCATCACCGGGGCGGCGAAAAGGCTTGGGGAAATCGGGATAGACGGCCACAGCATTGAAAAGGCGATACGTCAGAACCCGGAAGAATACCTTGCATTTTCATTAAGATGACATAAGCGGGTCAGACATCATAGTTTTAAGGCACGAAAATAACAGCAACACTGTATCCCAAATGGGCTAAATCATACCGGGACTATCTGTCCATGATATGTAAAACATTGTAATCACTGATGGGTAACCCTTAATTAACATTGACTATCCGGGTTAATTCCATTAAAATGTATCCTTACGTATGTTTGATAAATTACAGGAAAGATTTGAATCGACCTTCAAGAAGGTCCGGGGATACGGCAAGCTTACAGAAAGCAACATCAAAGACACGCTGCGTGAAGTCAGGGTAGCGCTTCTGGAAGCCGATGTCAATTTCAAGGTCACGAAGGATTTCCTTGAGAAGGTCAAGGAAAAGGCCATGGGCGAAGATGTGCTTACGAGCATTACGCCCGGGCAGCAGTTCATCAAGATCGTCTACGATGAGCTTTGCGAGGTCCTCGGGAGCGCCAATAAACCGCTCGATGTAGCCGCGGCCCCGCCGGTGCCGGTCATGCTGATCGGATTGCAGGGCTCCGGCAAGACGACAACTTCGGCGAAACTCGCGATCCATATCCGAAAAATGGGGCGTAAACCCCTGCTGGTGCCCTCCGATATATACCGGCCGGCGGCTATAGACCAGCTCGTCAAGCTGGGAAAGCAGATCAATGTCGAGGCATTCACGATGGATGTCGTAAAAGACCCGATAACGATCTGCAAGGAAGCGAAAATATACGCCATGCGCAATGGCTATGACACGATAATCATCGATACTGCAGGGCGTCTGCATATAGATGACAATATGGTCAATGAACTTGTCGAGCAGAAGAAAGCGCTTAATCCGAAGGAAACACTCCTGGTCCTCGATGCGATGACCGGTCAGGATGCGGTGAGTATAGCCACTGTCTTTAACGAAAAGCTTGGCATCGACGGCATTATCCTGACGAAGCTGGATGGCGATACGCGCGGTGGTGCGGCCATATCCATAAAGGCTGTGACCGGCAAACCGATAAAATTTATCGGTGTCGGTGAGAAATTAGACGCCCTCGAGCCATTTTTTCCCGATAGACTTGCCTCTCGCATACTCGGCATGGGAGACGTGGTTTCGCTTGTCGAGAAAGCGCAGGACATCTATGACGAAAAACAGGCCAGGGAACTCGAACGTAAATTTCGCAAGGACGAATTTACCCTGGAAGATTTTCGCGATCAGATACGCCAGATGAAAAAGATGGGTTCATTGGAATCAATTATCGGCATGATCCCGGGAATGAACAAATTGAAAGGCGCCATCAACTTTGCCGAAGCGGAAAAGGACATCAGGAAGACAGAGGCGATCATCAATTCCATGACATCGAAGGAACGGGCGAAGCCCAACATTATCGACGGCAGCCGTCGGCTGCGCATATCGAAAGGGAGCGGGACCCAGGTACAGGATGTCAACGATCTTCTCAAAAAATATATGGAAACAAAAAAATTGCTGAAGAAGTTTACGAAGGGAGGCGCCAAGGGCCTCCAAAGACAACTTTTTATGAAATAAGGAGGTGGGATTTTGGCTGTAAAATTCAGATTGTCGAGGTTTGGTGCCAAGAAGAAACCATTTTACCGCATTGTCGTGGCGGATGAGCGTTCCCCCAGGGACGGGAGGTTCATCGATAAGGTCGGCTATTACGATCCGTTGAAGAACCCGGCGGAGATCAGCCTCGACAAGGAGAAGATCAAGACGTGGTATGAAAAAGGCGTAAGGCCCACGAGGACCGTTGAAAGTCTGTTCAAGAGAGAGGGGGTACTGAAGGAGCTTTCTTAAAACCTACGGAGGTGGATTCATGTTGAAAGAGTTGATCGAGTATATTGCGAAGGCATTAGTTGATAATCCTGATTCTGTAAGGGTCTCCGAGATTGAAGGGGAAAAAACATCGGTTATCGAGTTGAATGTTTCCAAAGACGACCTTGGGAAAGTCATCGGGAAACAGGGCAGAACTGCTCGGGCCATGAGGACGATATTGAGCGCGGCCTCGACGAAGGTCAAGAAGAGAGCGGTCCTCGAGATCATCGAATAATGAAATTTATCCCCGTCGGCCGCGTGGTGTCGACAAGCGGCCTTAAGGGTGAGGTGAAGTTTTACTATTACAACGAGGCGAAGGAGGATTTTTTTGACCACGCCTCGTTGTTTGCCCTTAGAGGCGATGAATATATAGAGTTGAAGCCTGAAGGGGCAAAATACAGGAAGAATTTTTTTTATCTCTCATTTCGTGGGCTTGCAGTAATTGAGGAGGTCTCTTTCCTGGTGACCAAAGAACTTTTTGTCAGGGAGGAAGACCTCCGGCCATTAGATGATGATGAATATTACGAGTACCGGCTGATCGGGCTCGATGTAATAAATGTTGATGGCGCGCCGCTCGGAAAGGTGCAGTCGGTTCTGCATACGGGTGCCAATGACATTCTTGTTGTGAAAGGCGAATGCGAATATATGATCCCTATGGTGGAAGGGTTTATCGGTGCCATTGATATTGAGAATGGTACGGTAGAGGTCAATATAGAAGGACTTGTATGAAGTTTTCCATCCTCACATTATTTCCCGGAATTTTTGCGTCACCGCTGAAGGAGAGTATACTTGGCAAGGCCGCTGACAGGGGCCTTATCGATTTCGACATCATAAACATACGGGATTTTGCGGACGATCCCCACCGGTCGTGTGACGACACGCCATACGGCGGAGGCCCCGGGATGGTAATGAAGGTCGAGCCGATCTGCAGGGCCGTAGAGCATGTCAAGGAAAAAGGCGGCAGGGTAAAAGTGGTGCTTCTTACGCCCCAGGGGCGCAGGTTTGACCATTTCACGGCCGAGCGCTTTGCCCGGTCGGCGCATATCTGCCTCGTCTGTGGAAGATACGAAGGGGTGGACGAACGGGTCCTCGATCATGTCGATGAAGAGTTGTCTGTCGGTGATTACGTTACATCGGGAGGCGAATTCCCGGCCCTTGTCGTCATCGATGCCGTTTCTCGCTTTGTTCCGGGCGTTCTCGGCAATGACGAATCGATCCATTCGGAGACGTTCAAGGAGCCGCTCCTGGAATATCCCCAGTATACGAGGCCGGAAACATTCATGGGTTCATCCGTTCCTGCGGTGCTGCTTTCTGGCAACCATGAAGAGATACGCAGATGGAGGCGAAAGGAAGCGATCCGCAAGACTCTCCTAAAACGTTCCGATCTTCTCGAGGGATTTCATATGAGCGAGGAAGACAGGCGCTTCATGCGCGAGATAATGGAGGAGATCCCTGAATAATGTCAGCATAGGGGTTATCCATTACCCCGTTTATGATAAACGCGGGGATGTCGTGGCAACGAGCCTCACGAATTTGGAAATACATGATATGGCAAGAACTTGCATGACTTTTGGTATAGACCTGTGCTATATTGTGTCACCTCTCGCGAGGCAGCGGGAGATTGCGGAAAAATTGATCCGTCACTGGATTCACGGTTATGGGGCCGCATATAACCCGAAACGCGGGCAGGCCCTCGAGAAAGTGAGGATCATACAGGATATCGATACGATGATCGGTGATTACGGTGCTGATCGAAAGCCGTTCATCGTCGGTACTTCTTCCCGGATGCGGGAAGGAAAAATGATGTCCTGCGGTGATTTCTACGATTTCATCCGGAAAGGGCAGCAGTCGGCGCTTGTACTTTTTGGGACCGGCTGGGGCTTAGCGGAGGAGGTCGTAGAAAGATGCGACAGAATGCTTGAACCCATCGGCGGCGCCGGCGATTACAATCATCTTCCCCTGCGCGTTGCATTGGGTATTATACTGGATAGAATCTTTAGCCAAAGAGGAGGGAACCATGAATGAGATGGTCGACATGCTAGAAAAAGAATACATGAGGCTCGACCTTCCAGAGGTGGGTATTGGCGATAATGTAAAAGTCTATACACGGATCTTTGAAGGGGAAAAGGAAAGGATCCAGATGTTTGAAGGCGTCGTTATCCGTAAAAGAGGCGGCAACACCCGCGCCTCATTCACCGTACGGAAAGTATCGTATGGTGTGGGTGTTGAAAAGACCTTTCCTGTCCATTCACCGCTTATCGATCGCATAGAAAGGGTCTCGAAGAGCAAGATCAGGCGTTCAAAGCTGTATTACCTGAGGAATCTGAGAGGAAAAGCGGCAAAACTGAAAGAAAAAAGGAATTAAAGATACATATGATCTGCCGGCTTACAGGCCTGGTGGGCGGCATAGATGAGGCAGGACGGGGCCCCCTCGCAGGCCCGGTAGTGTCGTCCTGTGTGATCTGGGAAAAAGTGCCGGAAACGAAGAATGGAGTGACCGACTCGAAGCTTCTGACCGAACGGGAGCGAGTCGGTCTTTTTTCATGGATCATGGAAAATGCCTTGGCCGTTGGCATCGGCATGGCAACCCATGAGGAGATCGACAGGCTGAACATTCTCAATGCCACCATCCTTTCCATGGAACGCGCCTTCCTGGCCGCAGGGGTCGACCCCGATGTGCTGCTGGTCGACGGCAACCGGGGACTCACGAGTTACCCGAAAGCCCGGCCGGTGGTCCGCGGCGACCTGAAATGTTTTTTCATGGCGAGCGCCTCGATCGTGGCAAAAGTGATTCGTGACCGGGCCATGGACGAATACGACAGGGTCTATCCCCCGTACAATTTCAAAAATAATAGAGGATACCCGACGCCCGAACACCGGGAGGCTATAAGGCGTTTTGGCATCACACCGATCCATCGAAGGACCTTCAGGGGTGTCAGGGAATTTTGTGAGTGACAAAAGACTGACAGGAAGGGAAGGGGAGGACCGGGCTGCGGGCGCCCTCAAGAAACAGGGCTACAAGATCGTGTCCAAAAATTATAGAAGCCCTTTCGGAGAGATCGATATAATTGCCGAAGATAAGGATTGCCTGGTTTTCATAGAGGTGAAGGGACGGAAAGAATGCAACTTCGGGACATCCCTGGAGGCGATCGATTCGAAGAAAAAATTCACATCATACGCTCTGCGCAGGTCTATCGCAAGGCGAATCGTTGCCTCAATAGAAGGGTCCGGTTTGACGTTGTCGGAATAGACGGCGATAATGTAGGAGTGATCAAGCATGCTTTCGGAGAAGACGGATGAGGGGATCCTATGATAGATGAAAAGGTGATCGACCTTCTCAATGCGGTGCGGGACGGGCGACTATCCGTTGCGGATGCCTATGAAGGCCTCAAGCATGTCCCGTATGACGATCTGGACCATTCAAAGATAGACCATCACCGGCTGCTCAGGAAAGGCGTGCAGGAGGTTGTCTTCGGAGAAGAGAAGACCCTCGCGCAACTCCTCGACATCGTCGGTTCATTCAGGCAAAAGGATCTAGATGTGCTTGTCACCCGGGTCGATGCCGCACCCGGGGAACAGCTCGTCCGGGCATATCCGGAGGGGACGTACTGCACGGAAGCGCGATGTTTTTTCATACGAAAGGAAAAGCCCATCGAAGGCAAAGGCATAGTCCTCGTCGTGTCTGCCGGGACGAGCGACGCCAAGGTTGCCGAGGAGGCGTATCGAACATCGCTCTTTTTTGGCAACGAAACGGAAAAGTTGTACGACGTTGGTGTGGCAGGGATCCATCGTCTCTTCCAGAATATGGAAAAATTACGGCGCGCGCGCGTGGTCATTGTGGCTGCCGGTATGGAAGGTGCGCTTCCATCGATCATCGCGGGCATCGTTGGTGTACCCGTTATCGCCGTTCCCACAAGCGTGGGCTACGGTGCGAGTTTTTCCGGATTGACCGCCCTTCTTGCAATGCTTAACAGCTGCTCCACGGTCGCTGTTTTCAATATCGATAATGGATTCGGTGCCGCCTACTATGCGACGCTCATAAACCGGTTATGAAGATACTGTTTATTGACCCTGTTTTTGGAATTAGCGGTGATATGATGATAAGCGCGCTTATCGACGCCGGTGTTCCTTTCGAAGACCTGGAGGGGATCTTGAGCGCGATTCCCGACTTTCCTGGCATAAGGCCGCGTCGCCTGACCCGGGGGATCTTGAACGGGGTCCATCTCGAGATCGGCCGATCGGCCCGGCATTTTTCCATCACTGAAATGGAAGAGACCATCGGCTCGCTCGATATCCACGGGAGTATAAAAGACGATGCGCTCGGTATGCTGGCCACAATAGTAAGTGCCGAGGCGAAGGTACACGGCGTTTCGCGGGACAGGGTACACTTTCATGAGTTATCGCACATCGATACCATTATCGACCTTGTCTCGGTAGCGTACGGAGTGGGGTTCATCGACGCGGACGCGGTATACTGCGGTCCCGTGCCATGCGGTAGCGGTACGATCGAGACATCGCACGGCATTATACCGAACCCGCCGCCGGTCACCCTCGAGATCCTGAAAGGTCATGAACTTGTTTTCTATCCCGAGAACCTCGAACTGACAACGCCTACGGGAGCGGCCATTGTCGCGTACTACGCGCGCAAACAGGGCAGGGTGCCGGCTTTCAGGGAAAGAGCGAGGGGATATGGCATGGGGACCTATGAGTCGTCCCGCCCCGATGTGTTGAGAGTTTTTGTCGGTGAGGCGGAAGGCCCGGCTTACGACGAAGAGGTCCTTGTTATTGAGGCTGATATCGACGATATGGAGATGGAATACCTTGGTGCGGTCACCGAGCGCATCCGCGCAGCCGGGGCCATCGATGTCCTTCATTTTCCAGTATCGATGAAGAAGGGCAGGACGGGTGTAAGGATAAGCATTACAGCCGATGCATCCCGGTTCGAGCACATAGTTGAAACGATATTTGCCGAGACAACGACATTCGGTATACGGTGGCGCACCAATTTCCGGCGTATTCTGCACAGGGAAGAAGAGACGTTCACAACCTCATATGGGCCGGTACGCGTCAAGAAAGGCTTTGACAGTTCTGGCAGGATGATCAAGATCCATGTCGAGTTCGATGATGTGAAGGCCATTGCCGATGCAAAGAACATTCCCTATCGGGAAGTATTGGAAATAATCAAGGAAGAGATACCTATTCGAACATGAGCCGGAAGCCGCAAGCCGTCAGATGTAACGGGTTTAACGTTTACAACCCGTCATCCCGGACCTGGGGATTGGGTCGCCATTCCCTCAGTACCGTCATCCCGGCGCTTGACGCCGGAATCCAAGGTTTTTTTAAACCCTTTCAAAACTAAGAAACAGAGGGTCAAGAGGTTGCGTCGCAATTCCCTAATGCTGTCATTCCGCCGGCCTTTTGCTGCGGAATGACAGCGTCTTTCAACCTTTTACACGACTCCATGGTGATCGTGCCATTTCAAATACGTGCGTCAAATTTCCTTGATATTATTGAAGAGAGCAAAGACAAAGACATTGGATTCCGGCAAGCCGGAATGACGATTGGTGGTGGATTCCGATATGGTGTGTGCATCCGGACAGGAGGAAAATAATTATGACTCAGCCGGGACCCGTCGTTGAATCAGGCTTTGTCCACAGGAGGTGCAATCGTGAAGCCGTCATGAGTCTGTATACGTGATCGAGGGATGATCGCGACACACCTCCGGGACATTGCCATGCCTCCTGAGAAGGCGAAGAGATTGCCGGGGCAGATACCCGATGGATAGACCCGGAAAAAAGACAATAGGCAAATGCGCTTTCATATCATGTCTTGACAAGACGCTTCCAGAGATGAATGGGGGTCATGTTTTCCGGCGCTTTGCACGCTCACGGCGGAAAGAAAATACTTGTGATACAGCCTCCAAGCCCGGGATGGCGATCTGGAGGGGATTGTTACACATTCTCCGCCCGGAATCACAGAGTAGAAAGTGGTATGACGAAAAGAATGGCCCCTACGACTTACGACTTCAAGAAGAACCGTATATCTTTGACAGTCTCCTTCTGCAGGGTCTCCGTTATCTTGTTCTGAATATCGACCTTCATGTACTTGAGCTGCGCAAGCCATATCGGGTCATCCACCTCGACATAGAGTACTCCACGGGCTATTCGTACGGGCTGACAGTGCGCGGCCAGTTTTTCCCCCGCTATCCGTTCCCAGGCCGCAAATATCTTGAGAGACTCGAGGTCCCTGATATTGAACCTTTTGAGAACCCGCGCCATTGTTTTCTGTATCGGGGTAAATGCCATTACACGTTGTCTTCGATGCGGGGAAAGACGGGCGCGATCTTATCGATCGGCGCTGCATCCATTGGTGTATAGAACCTCATTTCCTCATCCCAGTTCGCGTCTTCTATCTGCCTGCCGATACCAAGCGCCTTCCAGATCTCCTGCGACTTGGTGGGCATGAAGGGGTTGAGCAGCATCGCTGCGATACGAATGCCGTTCCAGAGATTGAACATTACGGTCTTGACGCGTACATCGTTTTCCTTGGCGAGCTTCCATGGTGCCTCGGTATCGATGTATTTGTTCAGGGTGGACATTATCTCAAAAACGTTGTTGAGCGCCTTGTGGAATGCAAGGATATCCATTTCCTTCCGGTAGCCCTGAATAAGGGCCATGGTTGTTTCCTGGACCGTGTCATCCATCCCGCCCTTCTTTTCGGGCGTCTCTATCTTCCCTTTAAGAAATTTGCCGACCATTGTAACCGTACGGCTTGTCAGGTTGCCGAAATCGTTTGCAAGATCGCCATTTATCCGGTGGATAATGGCCTGTTTTGAAAAGTCGCCATCCAGCCCGAATGGGACTTCCCGGAAAAGGAAGAACCGGAATTGATCGACGCCGTATGCATTGACAACTTCGTGGGGGTCGATGACATTGCCCATGCTCTTGGACATTTTCTGACCTTCGCGCGTCCACCATCCATGGGCGAATACATGTTTCGGCGGCTCGAGACCGTATGACATCAGGAAGCTCGGCCAGTAGACGGCATGGAACCGCAGGATGTCCTTTCCGATCAGATGTACGTCGCACGGCCAGAATGTGTTGAACTCTTCGTCATTTTCGAGAAACCCGATGCCTGTAAGGTAATTGGTCAGGGCATCGAACCAGACGTAAACGACATGCCTCTCGTCGGACGGGACCTTGATCCCCCAGCTAAAGCTGGTCCGGCTGACCGAAAGATCGCGCAGGCCGCCTTTTACGAAACTCGCTACCTCGTTATACCGGATATCGGGCATAACAAAATCCGGGTGCTTTTCAAGAAGATCGAGCAAGGGTTCGGTGTATTTTGACATACGGAAAAAATAGCTTTCTTCCTTGAGCTTTTCGGGTTTTCTCCCGCAGTCCGGGCACACGCCGTCTTTGAGCTGGAGCTCTGTATAATAGCCTTCACAGGGGACGCAGTACCAATCCTCGTACTCACCGAGATAAATATCTCCTTTGTCGCGGACCTTCTGAAATATATGCTGGACGACCTGTTTGTGGCGTTCTTCGGTTGTCCGTATAAACCCCGTGTGTGTAATGTTGAGCTTTTCCCAGAGTTCTGTGAAGCGGTCGACCATCAGGTCTGCATGTTCCCTCGGATGTATGCCCGAAGCTGCTGCCGCTTTTTCCACTTTTTGCCCGTGTTCGTCAGTCCCTGTCAGAAAAAAAACGCGGTAACCCTGGAGCCTTTTGTAACGGGCCATGATATCGCCCGAGATCGTTGTGTAAGCATGGCCTATATGGGGAACATCATTGATATAATAGATCGGTGTAGTTATATAGTATTTTTTGTCCATCAGATCCGCGCACCTTTCCTATCATTTGTTGCTGTTTTTATGGTTGTTGTTTTTCGATCTGTCGGGATCGCCGGTATTGGCCTGCCCCTGACGGCCAGGAGACCTCGAGTTATCATTTCTGGGCCTGTTATGATTGCGGTCCCTCGGGTCCGGCTGTTTTTCTTTTGTCTGGGGTTTTTCGTTGCCCGTTTTCTTGTTCTTGTCCGCGGGGTTCGGATTCGGGGCAGCCTTTGGCTGGTCGGCGATAGATGCCTCGCTAAAGGCAAGAGTAACCTCTTTTCCTTCATCGAGCTGGACAGAAACCTGCCCTGTAAGGGCATTGTGCTTCACGACTTTCCCTTCACCCTGCGGTGTTTTCACCCTTTTCCCGATCCGGGGAAAATTCTTTTTCAAAGCGACATACGTTTCATATTCATATGCAAGGCAGCACATGAGCCTTCCGCAGATACCGGAGATCTTGGAGGGATTGAGCGCAAGCCCCTGTTCTTTCACCATTTTGATAGATACGATAGAAAAGTTGTTAAGAAATCGCCTGCAGCAGACAGCGTTGCCGCAATTGCCGAGCCCTCCGACGATCTTTGCTTCATCCCGGACGCCGACCTGCCTCAGTTCAATTCTGATCTTGAACTCTTTTGCGAGTTCCTTGACCAATTCCCGGAAATCGACCCGGTTCTCGGAGATGAAATAAAAGAGAAGTTTTGTACCGCCGAAGAGGTATTCGGTCGACAGGAGCTTCATGGGGAGGGACATTTCCTGGATCTTCTTCCTGCAGAAATCGAAGGCGTACTGCTCCTTCTCTTTCAGAGCCGCATGATCGTGGATCTCCTGGTCGGTAGCTTTTCTCGAGATCCTGGGGAGGTCCTTTCGCTCGGTGTCTGCCGGTTCCGTGATGACCGTGCCAAGGCAGGTCCCCTTGTCGAGGTCGCTGATAATTACATCTCCGATCTTTATATCATCGATGGTTTCCAACTCGACAACGCCGGTCAGCCTATCGATATTAACATAACAACTTTTCATTACCTGTTCCCCGTGATCTGAATGAGAAGGTTCTCAAAAGTGAGCCATCGGTTTACATTATACCTCATTACGCGAATGCTTTCCTGTATTCTTTTTATTGATCGCTCTACCCACTCGGTTTCGTATTTCGCTGTATTGAGCTCATCGACCAGATCGGTGTTGACGATGAGCGACATATCACCTGTCTCATGTGTTACAAAAAGGTCCCTGAAATATGACAACAGAAAAGCCAGGTACATTGCGGCAGTTCTATCGGTAAGCGAGGCCATTTCGGCGACAGAAGAGGAAGCGACAAATCCATCGCTCCTGCCCGATATGATAGCGGCCAACTTTAACCTCAATGAAAAATGTTCCTCGTTGAGCCAGAAGAGGCCACTGCCGATGCTGCCGAAAGATATCGATGAGAGAAGGGATGCCTTCTTCGGGTCGATATTTTTTTTGCTTCGAAAATAGTGCTCAAGCTGGGTGGCCGAGAGGAGAGAAAATGGGACACGCATGCATCGCGACCGGATCGTCATGGGGATGTCCCGTTCCGATGAGGTAATAATAAAAAAGTGGTTATAAGGCGGAGGTTCTTCAATGGTTTTCAGAAGGGCATTTGCCGCTTCGGTGGTCATTGTCTCCGCATTATCGATTATTATGACCCTTTTTTCGCTTTCGAAGGGGTGTTCGGAGATCTCTTTTGATATCATCCGGGAATCATCGATCCCGATAGACCTCTCATTTTCAATGATAACAAGATCGGGATGGCTTCCCCGATCGAGTTTCACGCATGGCCGGCATGTGCCGCAGGCGTTGCCTGTCTGGCAAAATAGATGCCGCACGAATTCGCGGGCTGTTTTCTTTTTACCGATCCCCTCCTGTCCGCAGAACAAAAAGGAATGAGGAATGTTCTTATTTTCCAGGAAGAATTTCAGAAAACGTTTTTGCCTGTCGTGTCCAATGATATCTTCAAATGCCATAACTCTTCAGGGTATTGTTGACCTTTGTTGTGATGAGATCGTGGATCACGTTGATCTTGAGGGTCGCATCCACGACGAAAAATCTCCTGGGATCTTCTTGTGCAAGCTTATCGTACGCCTTCTTGACCCTTTGATGAAACGAGGTCTCCTCTTCTTCTATGCGGTCCATGTCCGACGATTCCGCCCTGCGCCTGAGGCCTTTTTCAACTGTGATATCGAGGAGGATCGTGAGGTTGGGCCGGATACCTTTTGTGACCATCCTGTTAAGGGTATCGATAACACCCGTATCTATTTTCCTTCCGGATCCCTGGTAGGCATATGTAGCATCGGTGAACCTGTCGCACAGAACTATCTTGCCGCTCTGGAGGGCCGGCATGATGATCTCGTCTACGTGCTGGGCTCTCATTGCCATGAAGACCAAGAGTTCGCATAGTGGACCGACATTCATACCTTTTTTCAAAAGGAGTTCGCGCAGCGCCTCGCCAAAGCCTGTACCGCCGGGTTCGCGTGTTGTTACTACGTGATAACCCTGCCTCACCAGGTGATCCCTCAAGAGTTCGATCTGCGTTGTCTTGCCGCACCCTTCGATGCCTTCGAATGTGATCAGCATGGAGGCCCTATTTTACACGCTCTATATACTGACCGGTCCGAGTATCGACCTTTATCATGTCGCCTTCTTCAATGAAAAGAGGGACCTGTACCGTGTATCCTGTTTCCAGGATGGCCGGTTTTGTTGCATTCTGGGCAGTATCTCCCTTGATCCCCGGTTCGGTTTGGGCGATCTTAAGATTGACAAAGTTCTGGATGTCGACGCCAATGGTTTTTCCCTTGTAGAAAACTACTGTTATTACCATGCTTTCCTTGAGGTAATTTTTGGCATCCCCGAGATTTTCCTCTTCGATAAAGATCTGATCGTATGTGGCCTCGTCCATGAAATGATACTGGGTGCCGTCCTTGTACAGGAATTGCATCTGTTTTTCTTCAACATCGGGGACTTCCGCCTTGTCACCCGATCTGAAGGTCTTGTCGAGGACATAGCCCGTGATGAGGCTTTTCAACCGAGTCCTGACAAAAGCGCCACCCTTGCCGGGTTTGACGTGCTGGAATTCCACGATTGTGAACGGCTCGCCATCCTGGATGATCCTCAAGCCTTTCCTGAATTCTGTTGTATCGACGATCATGTGTTTCCTCCTACACTGATGAAACTCGTAAGACGTGAGTCGT
>Ga0172382_10004213_pt1 | contig 22175 bp, 24 predicted proteins | sample Leawel138RmetaG_FD_122245 | JGI IMG/M metagenome (GOLD analysis project Ga0172382, IMG submission 122245) | Leachate microbial communities from a municipal landfill in Southern Ontario, Canada - Leachate well 138R metaG | ecosystem: Engineered > Solid waste > Landfill > Unclassified | place... | reverse complement strand
ATCGCGTATTGCTGATCGACTGTCCCGGCTGGGGCAAGAGCGACAGCATCGTCAATTCCGGCTCCCGCTCCGATCTGAATGCCCGCATCCTCAAGGGCGTGATCGATGCACTGAATATCGATCGCATCCATATCCTCGGCAATTCCATGGGCGGGCACAGCGCGGTCGCCTTCGCGCTGACCTATCCCGAAGCGATCGGCAAGCTGGTGCTGATGGGCGGCGGCACCGGCGGCATGAGCCTGTTCGCGCCGATGCCGACCGAGGGGCTGAAGCTGCTCAACGGTCTCTATCGCGACCCGACGCTGGAAAATCTGAAGCGGTTCAACGACGTGTTCGTGTTCGATGCGAGCGTGCTCACCGAGGAACTGCTTCAGGCGCGGCTCGCCAACATGCTGAACCGTAAGGATCATCTGGAAAACTTCCTGAAGTCGCTGGAGCTGAACCCACGCCAGTTCCCCGATTTCGGCCCGCGCCTGCCCACCATCACCGCCGAAACGCTGATCGTTTGGGGCCGTCAGGATCGGGTGGTGCCGATGGACGGCGGCCTGCGCCTGGTGGCCGGCATCCCCAATTCGCAACTGCATATCTTCAACCAGTGCGGCCATTGGGCGCAATGGGAGCATGCAGACCGGTTCAACCGGCTGGTGGCGGACTTCCTGCGCCCCTGATGCACGGGAAACGGCGCAGATCGGGAGAGCAATGCCTCCCGGTCGACCGCGTTCGGAACAGGGACAGGACGCGCGGAACATGTGGAGCTGACACGCTCTGCCTACCGCCATCCGGGTGCCTAAGTGGCGCCATCAACGGGTTCTGACCCCAGAGCGTTGCCATGATGAGCGGAAACGCTGCTATCTTCGTGGTCGCATTTTCAAACCGAATAGCCGGTCCATGGTCGTTCTGAAAATGCTGCAGGACGGACCGCCATTCGGATGATGACATGGGGAAAATGGTGATTGTCCGTGAACCGGCGCGCAGCGTACTTCTTGTACATGGGCGCCAAAAACGCGGGAAAGCGCCATTTGCAGACCGTCAAGGCTAGGGCCGAAGGCGACCGGAGGGCGATGTCGATCCACCCTAATCCTCGCCTTCCCTTTCCGCCTCATCATGCGCGCTGCGATGGCAGCGGACGCAGTTGCGGATGCCGGTGATTCCTTCCTCGCGGTGTTCAGCAATGGTCCGGGCCTGCAGATGCTCATGGCATCCATAGCAGGTGTACTGCTGGTAATTACCACCCAGATGGCATGTCGTCCAGATGGCATTGTGATCGCGGTCGAGCAGGAAATAGCGGCTGTGGTCGAATGTCGCCGGCTTCCAGTGCGCCGGTTGGTGACAGGTCGCGCAGACAAGCGTCTAGCCACGATGCAGATCATCACACGGAGCCGTATGGCAGTTAACGCGCGCGTCGGCCTTGAGCAGAGCGTGGTCGAGTTGCACCGCGCCGGCTCTGGTCAGTCGCGGCCGCGGGTGATCGCTATGGCAAGCCATGCAGTGGGGTTTGGCGAGCGCCTGAAGGAAGGCGAGGCGACGATCCGATTGCGCGATGACTACCCCTCTGGTGGTGCGCAGGCCGATATCCGCGACGACATGGCAGGCGGTGCAACGCTCCGCTGACGCCCCCCGGAATGGCGCGTGGCACGCGAAGCAGTCGCTCTCCAGCGCCGCATGCGCAGGTATCAGGTTGCCGGGACTACCATTTCGTGCGGCCGCGTGAAACTGAAGGTAAGGGTCACCGCCAGCATCAGCGAGACACCGATCCAGACGGAACGCTTCATCTCCACCCCCAGAACAGGAAAGTGGAGAGGATGTGAGCCGTGGCAAGCACGGCGAAGGCAAACGCGATCGGCAGGTGAATGGTTCGCCCTTTGCGGACGAGATCGGCGGCCAGACCATCCCAGAAGAGCCGCTGCTCGCAGACCGCGCCTATGACAGCGACGCTCTGCGCTCCGAGATGGCCGCGTGCGGCGTATGGGCCAAGATCAAGCCGATGCCAGGCCGCGAACGCTGCACGAGATATTTGCGCGCGAGACCGCTGGTGATGTTTACGGCCGTGGCGGCGGCAGCGAGCCAGGCGAGAACGTCATTGCAACCTGCTACGACAAGGACCCCGCCAATTTCATGGCGGCCGTCAAACTCATCTGCGCCCGTATCTGGTGCGCCGCGTAATGAGTCATCGTGTAATTGCGGCTGCTTCCCTCGGGCCTCGGTAGAGGCGCACACTTCCGGTTGTCGAATCCTGAAGGAAGGAAGCAGCCATGAAGCATTATGCCGGATTGCACCTGTCGATGGAAACCACGCAGGTCTGCATCGTTGACGAAAATGGTCGGACGCTCGTGTCGGAGAAGGTGGAGAGTTCCCCTGAGGCGATCATGATGATGCTCGAGCGATATGGCCCTATCGAGCGAGCCGTGATCGAAACAGGGCGCATGTCGCCGGCGATCTGCCTGGGCCTTCGCGAACTTGGCGTCGTGGTCGTGAGCATCGATGCCCGCCAGGCGCATCAGAGCTTGAAGGCAATGAAGGCGAACAAGACTGATCCACACGATGCCGCCGGACTCGCCCAGCTGGCACGAACAGGCTTCTACAAGGAGGTGCACGTCAAATCCCCAGCAGCGCATGGTGTGCGCAGCGTCATCACCGCACGGAGCCATCCGGTGGAAGCGCATGTCCGGTTCGACAACATGATCCGCGGTCTTTACGCCACGTTTGGCTATCGCCCAGGCGCTGACCAAGGAAAGGCATTCCTCGAGAGGATCATGCAGGCGGCCGACATCCCAAGTCTGGGTGACGCGATCGCTTTCTTGTTGTCGGTGCGTGCGGAGCTGATGGAACAGATCAAGGAAATGGATCGGCGGTTGCGCGTTATCGCTGGTCAGTCACAGGCCTGTGAAATCCTGATGACCATACCGGGCGTCGGAGTGCAGACATCGGCCGCCTTCGCAGCTGCAGTCGATGAGGCAGGCCGCTTGCGACAATCCCGCAACGCCGGCGCCTACTTCGGCCTGGTGCCCCGACGCCATCAATCGGGCGAACTCGACTGGACGGACCGGATTACCAAGCAGGGCGACGGGACCGTGCGCAAGCTGCTTTACGAAGCCGCCAACTCGATCCTTACCCGAAGCTGGGAGACCTTTGCCCTGAAGACATGGGCCATGAAGATCGCCCAGCGTCGCGGCCTGAAAAAGGCCCGCGTCGCGCTTGCACGGCGCCTCGCGGTCATCATGCATGCCATGCTGCGCGATGGCACTTTGCTCCAGGCATGAGATAAGGTATAAGCTGTGTGCCAGCGGTGAAGCGTCAAAGCTGATCCGAGGGCGGTGTCCCGCGAGGGAACGCAGGGACGAACGATTTGCGAAGGTTACCGGATGGGCCAACAAGCCCGCTTCGAGCCAATGCAACGTTCGCCTCTGTGAGACCCGATACAGCACGATCAGGATCCGGTCCGGCCAGTGCGGACATATCCATGAAACCCTCAAGGGATCGCACCGCCTAACACCGCAATTACAGATCCTGACCCTAACCGCTGTGATTTGCCACCGGCAGTCCCTCGATCATAACGAGAGTCCAGCGGTTAAATACGACGGCTCCTGCGCCTGCACAAGCGCGTCGGGCGTGATAGTTTCGTCCTGCTCGAGCGCTCGACGCGCTTGTGCAGGCGTCCGATTTTCCAAGGACGAGTGGGGCCGGACATGGTTGTAATCATAGCTCCAGATGGCCAACTTCTGGCGGACATCGGCCAGACTGTCGAACAACTCCTCGTTGAGCAATTCATCGCGTAGCGAACCGTCTTGGGATCGACGCCAATCAGCACACAGGCTCAGCGTTGCGAGATCTCGTAATCGCGCAACACCCGCAGTACCGCGTTCCGCCGCCGGCCCGGTGTCGTCAGACTTTTCCCGGCAGATCCTTCAGGATGGCGTTGTCCAGCATGCTGTCGGCCAGTAGGCGCTTCAACTTGCCGTTCTCGTCCTCAAGCTGGCGCAGGCGACGGACGTAGGACACTTCCAGCCCGCCGCATTTGGCCTTCAGTTGTAGAATGTCGCCGTGCTCGGCCCATGCTTGCGGCAAACCTCAACAGTCGGCAGACCTGCTTCCTGCTCCTTGATTATCCCGATAATCTGCACCTCGCTGAAATGGCTCTTCCTCATGCGTCTGCTCCCGCCTGTGGCAGACTCTACATCAGAATGAGGGATCTTTCGGGGGGCAAGTCATGACACTTGGGGAAAGTCACGCCATCAGGTGGCCTTATATCTTGTAATCCGCCTTATAATCTATGTTTTTTGACATATGGGTCCGACGATCGCTTCCGGTTGATCAAAGGTCATGGCAATCACTACCCAATCTCTTTATCGCCATCCTGTCTATCGGACAGAACAGCAATTTGGGGGCAGTGAAATATGGGCGGTCTGGCCCAATATCTTCTGACACGGGCCAATCGCTGGCACGCGGTTCATTCCTATAATGCGTTGGTCGCGCGCTATCGCCGACAATATCGAGGCGATTACGACATGGCGATGATGGCCTCTATCGGAGCCGCCTCGCCAGAAGAGTTTATCCGGCAGGGCGACGGACAGGTCGCCGTGCTGCGCCATCATGGCCTGCGCGACGGGATGGCGATCTACGATCTCGGTTGTGGAAGCGGGCGTACGGCAATGGCTTTGCACCGTTCGGGTTGGCAGGGAGATTATAAAGGAGCGGACATCATCAAGTCCCTGGTCGCATATCTGAACGAAAAATGCCCTGGCTATGAAGCGGTGGTGCATCGCAAACTGACCATCGCCGCACCCGACGTCTCTCAGGACATGATCTTCCACTGGTCGGTATTCACCCATTTGCGACCGGAAGAATGCTATCTCTATATGCGTGACAGCTTCCGGGCCCTGAAACCGGGCGGAAAGCTGGTCTTTTCCTTCCTCGAATTTGAGGATGAGAACCACCGTGGCATCTTCCGCAGTCAGATAAAGTGGTTCGACCGGAAGGGCTGGTCGGACACGACTGACACCTTCCTGCACCGCGACTGGATCCGCTTCTGGGCACGCGATATCGGTTTTGATGATGTCGCCTTTACCAACGGGATAGACGCCACCCACCATCCCGGCTTCTGGCAGGCACTGGTGGCGATGGCAAAACCAGTTAGCTTGCCGTTGATATTCAGCACAGACAGCAGCCATAATCCAACTTGCCGCACCGCGTCGCTCAATTCCATGGAGAAAACATACGTGGAAAGCCCTTATTTCAATTTAGAGAAAAATCGCACAGGCGTTTCCGCGGGAAAACACCGTGAAATGATAGGAGGACTTTGGGACTCTGTTGGTGCACTCCAACTCGAATTCATGATTTCCGAAGGACTGAAACCAAAGCATAAGCTTCTTGATATCGGCTGCGGGGCAATGCGAGGTGGCGTTCAATTCGTAAACTATCTTGATCCGCAAAATTATTATGGTTCGGATATGAACCAGCCTTTTCTGGATGCGGGTTATGACATCGAATTAATGCAAGCCGGGTTGCAACAAAAATTGTCACGAAACAATCTGGTCTGCAATGAGACATTTGAATTGCCTTGGCCCGACGGACTTTTCGATTATGCAATCGCCCAGTCGGTTTTTACGCATCTCTCTCTCAATCGCATAAGGCAGTGTCTCGTTCGCACCGCGCCTAAGATGAAGCCGGGCGGTGTGTTTTATGCCACGTTTTTCGAACTACCTAAAGACGCAGCATCCGATCAGCCGGTTCAACATGCCCCTGCAGGTATCACAACCTATGATGTGCAGGATCCTTATCATTATTCGGTCAGCGATTTTGCACACATAATCCGAGGCCTTCCTTGGCATATTCGTTATATCGGTGACTGGAATCACCCGCGAGGGCAAAGGCTGATTGCATTTGAACGCCTTGATGAGGCCCAGATTCTGGATGGAAATGATGAGCGTTTGCTTTCCGTTGAGGAAGCAGGTTCCCTGATGCCTGGTGCCAACCATTATCGCGCCTATGTAGGCCCGCCAGATCGTTTTGACTTTATGAGCGGCACACAATTCAGTTTAATGTTTCAATGCGGCCTCCGGGAAAATCATCATGTTCTGGATTTTGGCGCAGGATCGCTTCGATTAGGTCGTTTGTTGCTCCCCTATTTACGCCCTGGCCGTTATCACGCGATTGAACCCAATACTTGGCTTATCCGTGAAGGGATTAATCATGAAATCGGGCAGGATGCCATCGATTTGAAGCAGCCCAGTTTTTCATCGAACGACGCATTTGATTGCACTGTATTTGGACGAAAATTCGACTTCGTGATGGCGCAATCCATTGTCACCCATTGCGCACCAGCACTCTTCCAACGCCTCCTAAACAGTTTTTCTGATGTGCTGGAGGATGATGGCCTCATATTATTTTCCTATTGCAATACGACCTCTCCCATCGAGTATCCTGAAGCGAAAGCTTGGATATACCCGGCATGCGCCCATTATACAGAAGACGAAGTGCAGACCTTTATTGCAAAGGCAGGCTTAGTAGGCTGTTCGGTTCCATGGTTCCATCCCGGAGCCAAATGGTTCCTAGCCGCACGGTCTGCGCACCGCCTACCTAATGATCATGAAGCGGGTTTGCTCAGAGGCGCTGTCCTATTTGATCCGCAATTTGCAGAAAGTCGTGCCCAGGCGGCTAAATAGCTCCTAGATTTCTGGACGCCTTCTATCCTAATTTTGAGGACAGGAGACGACGATGGGGAAGCCCAATTTCAGCGATGAGTTTAAGCGTGATGCGGTGGCCCAGATCACCGAACGTGGGTATCCGGTAGCGGAGGTTTCTGAGCGGCTCGGCGTCAGTCAGCATTCGCTGTATGTCTGGAAGCGGCAACTGGCGAAGGTGGTTTCTGGCGATGCCAGCAGGGAGCCGAGATCCGCCGAGTTGGCTCGGGTGACTGAGGAGCGTGACCTGCCCCCCCCCCCCGGCAGTCCCTCGATCATAACGAGAGTCCAGCGGTTGAATACGACGGCTCCATGAGGGATCTTTCGAGGGACAGGTCATATCACAACCCATATTATATGCCTTTAATCCGTTCATAAGATGCCTTGTCAATTCCCCGCCAGTACCCCGCGCAGATAGCGCCCATAATCGGACTTGCCCAGCTTCGCGATGGCCTTTTCCATCTCCGGTATACCGATAAAGCCTTGATGAAAGGCGATTTCCTCGGGGCTTGCGATCTTGAAGCCCTGCCGCTTCTCCAGCACACGGACGAACTCGGCCGCGTCGAGCAGGCTGTCGGGCGTGCCGGTGTCGAGCCAGGCATAGCCGCGGCCCATGATCTCCACCGATAACTCACCACGTTCGAGATAGACACGGTTCACGTCGGTAATTTCCAGTTCTCCGCGCGGGGAGGGCTGGAGATTAGCGGCAATGTCCACCACCTGCGCATCGTAGAAATAGAGGCCCGTCACCGCCCAGTTCGATTGCGGCTTTTCCGGTTTCTCCTCAATGGACACCGCCTTCATATCCGCGTCGAAGGTCACCACGCCATAACGTTCCGGGTCGTTCACATGATAAGCAAAGACGCTCGCACCGCTGGTCCGCTCGCCCGCGCTCTTCAGCAATTGGGGCAGGCCGTGACCATAATAGATATTGTCTCCCAGGATCAACGCCGACGGCCTGCCCGCGACGAAATCCGCGCCAATGACATAGGCCTGCGCGAGGCCGTCGGGGCTGGGCTGCTCGGCATATTCAAACTGCATCCCCCATTGCGAGCCATCGCCCAGCAGCACCTGAAAAGCCGGCAGATCGCGCGGGGTCGAGATAATCAGCACCTCTCTTATGCCCGCCAGCATCAGCGTCGAGAGCGGATAATAGATCATCGGCTTGTCATAGACCGACATGAGCTGCTTCGAGGTCGCCAGCGTCATCGGATAGAGCCGGGTGCCGCTGCCTCCGGCGAGAATGATGCCTTTCATTCGTCCTTGATCCCTGTCTGAAGAATTTAGTTTGCGGATTGCAGCCGTGCGATCACCACGTCGAGCGCGTCCTGCCAGCGGGGCAGGGTAACGCCATGCACCTGCGCGATCCTGTCGCATTCAAGCCGCGAATTGGCGGGGCGCCGTGCCGGGGTCGGATAGTCGGCCGTGCCGATCCGCTTCACGCTCGCCGATGGGCCACGCTGCGCAGCAGAGGCCGCAAAGATCGCCTCGGCGAAATCGGCCCAGCTCGCTTCGCCGCTCGCGGTCATATGGAACAGGCCGCGATGTTCGGGATGGCTATCAGCTACCATATTGGTAGCCACCTTGATTATGCCATCGGCGATATCGAGCGCGCTGGTCGGATTGCCGATCTGGTCCGCGACCACGCCAACCTCATCCTTGTCCCCGGCGAGCCGCAACATCGTCTTGACGAAATTGCCGCCGAACGGGCTGTAGACCCAGGCGACGCGCAGCACCGCGCTGTTCTCGCCATAAGTCGAACGCACCGCTTCCTCGCCCGCCAGCTTGGACGCGCCATAGACGCCGGTGGGGCTGGTGGCATCGCTTTCGACATAGGGCCGGTCAAGCGCACCATCGAACACATAATCGGTGGAGATATGGATCAGCGGCACGCCCAACGCCTTTGCCGCCTGCGCCACCGCACCGGCCCCGGCACCATTCACCGCAAAGGCGAGATCGCGCTCGCTTTCCGCCTTATCCACCGCAGTATAGGCCGCCGCCGACACCACCGCATCGGGCTTCGCAGCCTCGATCGCGCGCAGCACCGAAGCTGGATCAGCGAGATCCAGTTCAGGCCGCCCCAACGCGATAATGTCATGCCCGGCAATCGCCCCCCGCTCGATCAGCGCGGTCACGACCTGTCCGGTCCTGCCGGTAACGGCGATCTTCAGTCCGGACTTCATGCGGGGACCTTCACGTCCAGCCCCAGCCTCTCGCCGTCATAGCGAGCGCGCAGCGGTTGCCACCACCAGTCATTGTCGAGATACCAGCGCACGGTCTTTTCGATGCCGCTGTCGAAATTCTCCCGCGCGCGCCAACCCAACTCGGTTTCGAGCCTGGTCGCGTCGATCGCATAGCGGGCATCATGGCCGGGACGGTCGGTGACGAACTCGATCAGGCTTTCGCGCGGAGCATCGCCCGGCACCAGCTCGTCGAGCACCTCACAAACCCGTCGCACCACATCGATATTGCGCCGTTCATTGCGTCCGCCGACATTATAGGTTTCGCCGGGGCGGCCTTTCTCGATGATGAGATCGAGCGCGCGGGCATGATCGTCGACATAAAGCCAGTCGCGGATATTCTCACCCTTGCCATAGACCGGCAGTGCGCGGCCCGCGAGCGCGTTCAGGATCGTCAGCGGGATCAGCTTTTCCGGGAAATGATAGGGGCCGTAATTGTTCGAACAGTTGGACACCACCACTGGTAACCCATAGGTGCGCTGCCAGGCCTTCGCCAGATGGTCGGACGCGGCCTTGGACGCCGAATAAGGTGAGCTGGGATCGTAAGGCGTGGCTTCCTCGAACAGCCCCTCCTCGCCAAGCGAGCCATAGACCTCGTCGGTCGAGACGTGGAGGAAGCGAAAATCCTGCTTCGCCTGCCCCTCCAGCCCGTTCCAATAGGCACGGGCGGCCTCTAGCAGGGTGAAGGTGCCGACCATGTTGGTCTGGATGAAGTCAGCGGCGCCGGTGATTGAGCGATCGACATGGCTTTCGGCGGCCAGATGCATGATGCGATCGGGCGCGAAACCGGTGATCGCCGCCTCCATCGCCGCGCCATCGCAGATATTGGCCTTGAGGAAGAGATGATTGGGCTTGTTGTCGACCACCTTCAGCGACGCCTCGCAGCCTGCATAGGTAAGGGCGTCGATGGTGAGGACGTCATAGCCCTTTTCCAGCACCAGATAGCGGACAAGGGCAGACCCGATAAAGCCGGCGCCGCCGGTGACGATCACGCGCATGGGGTCATTCGCTCCAGTTGAAATAGGCCGGAAGGTCTGCAAGCTTCGGCTGCACCCGGTCCTTCGGCGAAAGAGTGTCAGGGTCCGCCACATCAGGCCAGACGATGCCGATCGCCGGATCGTCCCAGGCGAGGCCCTTGTCGCACTCGGCGCTGTAATAGCCGGTCACCTTGTAGCAGATGACGGTATCGGGTGCGAGCGAGCAGAAGCCATGGGCAAAACCCGGCGGCACCCAGAGCTGCTTGCCATTATCGGGGGTGAGCGTTTCACCGACCCATTGCCCATAAGTGGGCGAACCCTGGCGGATATCCACCGCGACATCAAACAGCGCGCCTGCTGTGCAGCGCACCAGCTTGCCCTGCACATGGGGTTCGCTCTGGAAATGTAGCCCGCGAATGGTGCCGGGGCGGGTGCTACGCGATTCATTGTCCTGCACGAAGGTAAAGTCGCCAACCTGCTGCGCGAAGAGATCGACGCGGAAGGTCTCGGCGAAATAACCACGCTCGTCGCCGATATGGCGAGGAGTGATGAGGGTGACGCCGGCGATGTTGAAGGATTGAACTTGCATGCGGTCTCTATTCAGGGATCAGTTGTTCTGCAAGATGCGAACTGCATTGGTGACCGTCATCAACGGCGTGAAGAGTTGGGAAACCAGCTGGGCCAGCTTACCTGGGCGATTGGCCGCGGCGTTACCGAAGTAGAGCACGTCTTGATCCTTCATCACGAAGCGCTGGGCGAGAAAATAGGTTCCGGCCTTCATCATGTTGAGATGATAGACGATCGGTATCTCCTTACCCTGCTCATCCTTCACATAGCGGAACAGGAAGATGGCCGCCGGATTGCCAATATCGGGATTGACGCCGCCGGCTGTGGCGATCGCTTCAGCGAGGCTGACAGAAGAGCGATTAAACGGGATCTGCGCCACACGCCCCGAAGCACCCAGTACCGAATAGGTCCGAGGATCATCGAGGATCATTAACCGGTCACCGGGAGAAATACGCATGTCCAGCGACGGATTATCGACCAGATCATTGAGACGAACATCGGTCATGTTGTCCCTGCGAAACACTCTCGCCAGCAAATCTTTGGTATCACCGCGATAACCACCAGCAAGGGCGATCACATCGGACAGCCTTTCTCTATTCGTCTGCAGCACAAGCCTGCCCGGCTTCGCAATCTCCCCCCCTACGATAATGCTGTTGGTAATGCTCTGGCTCAGCGTGATCAGTACCTGCGGGTTCTGCGACATCCCTTGCAGGGACGCGCGCACCATAGCCTCGACCTCGCGGACCGTATGCCCTTCCACATAGAGCCTCTCCGCATAGGGAAGGGTGATATAGCCGTTATCATCGACCCTGATCGGGGGTAGCTTTTGCACCTGCACGCCCGGAGAGGCCGCGACCTGGCCTGTCATGCCACTAGCCCCACCGCTGGAAAACAACGTGACTCCCGTTTCATAGATATTGACGTCGAGTACATCCCCGGCGCCAACCATATCCGTCGGCAAGGGCGGTGGTTCCAACAACGTAGAAGCAAAAGGCGCAACCGTTGCCGAAACGGGCACATCTGCGACATTTTCTATCTGCACAAGTTGGATAGGCAAATCGCTTTCCGCCTTTTGTACGGATTTTTCGATCTGTCCTCGGGTGGGGCCATTGGCGGGAAGGGTGGCGCATCCTGCTAGGCCTACCAACAGGACTAGATAAATAGAATTCTTGACGTGCATCGCTGAATGAACCCGGAACCTTGCAGATTTGACGGAACGCCTTAGCATTGGGCGGCGGCGATGAACAAGAGCTTCGCTTGCCACGGCATGCCGGGGAAGAACGGCAGCCGGTTTATCTGCACAGGTCACCGCTTCTTCCACATGCCTTGGCCTTGCACAGCGACGCATGTTGGCCTAGCGCAGTGCCTTGATGACCGGAACCTGCTTTTTGGGCATCTGTTGAGGCATTGCAAAGATATTTATGAACGCTGAATCCCCGTTCCCGATCGAAACCACGACAAAGGTTTATCACTCTCCATTGTCGGAATGGCTCAAAAAACGACGCTGGTTCGTCGCGTTCGTGATCGTGCCCACGCTTTTGGCGACTCTTTATTACGGCCTGTTCGCATCCGATATCTATATCTCGGAATCCCGGTTCGTCATCAAAAGCCCCGATCAGAAACGGTCGTCCATGTCATCCTTGGCGAACCTGATCCAAACGACGGGACTCTCCGGCGGTCAGGAACAGACGAACGAGGTGCTCGCGTTCGTGCATTCGCGCGACGCGCTGAAGGCATTGGAACAAAACCCCGGCATCCGTCTAAAATTTTCTTCGTCTCATGCCGACTTTCTGTCGCACTTTCCGCAACCGTTAGCGACCGACAGCTTTGAGGATTTATACAAATATTACGGCAAGATGGTCGATGCCCGGCTCGACAGCGAAACCGGAACAGCGATTATAAATACCAAGGCCTTCACCGCGCAAGATGCCTATGAAATCAACCGGCGGTTACTGGAGTTGAGCGAAGCGCTGGTCAACCGGCTGAACGCCCGCGCCCAAACTAAAGGTATCGTCGAGGCACAAAAGCAAGTGGAGTTGGCGACCGAACGGGCCAAAACCGCGCGGATAGCACTCGCCCAGTATCGCAATACGCAGGAACTGATCGACCCCAGCCAACAGGCGGTAGGCGTGATCCAGATCTCCAACGCCATGATCGCCGAACGCGCCGCGCTGCAGGCTCAGCTCGACCTAATGCAACGCCTGACGCCCCGCAACCCATCGATCCCGGCGCTACGAAACCGAATCGGTGCGATCTCAGCCCAGATCGCTTCACAAGACAACCGGGTGGTGGGCACAAGCAACGGAATCGCCTCGAAGATGGGCGGCTATGAGGACCTCGCCGTCGAACAACAATTCGCCACAGAGAACCTAAATGTCGCCAATGCCGCTCTCGTCCAGGCTCGTGCCGAGGCTCAAAAACAACAATTCTATCTCGAGCGTGTCGTCGATCCCAACCTTCCTGACACGCCGCTTTTGCCAAAGCGGCTACTGAACATCCTTGTCGTCGCAGCGGTGATGGCCTGCCTTTATTTCATCGCCTGGATGTTCGTTGTTGGCATTCTCGAGCACGCTCCGGAAGATTGACGATGACTCAATCAAGCCTGCGCAAATTATATGCGGGATGGCGCGTTCAGGTTCGCGTGATCCATGCCTTGATGATCCGTGAACTCCATACGCGGTTTGGACGAGAAAATATTGGATTTCTCTGGATCATGGTTGAACCATTGCTGTTTGCAGGGCTGGTCGCCATTGTCTGGCGCTTCATGAAGGGGCCGACCGAACATGGAGTAAGTGTTGTTGCTTTCGCGGTAACGGGTTACATCCCGATTACTCTCTTTCGCCACGGTGTTTCACGCAGCGTTGCTATCTTCACGGCTAATGGCAGTCTCCTTTATCATCGCCAGATAAAAATAGTAGATTTCATCATTGCTCGTTTTACTATCGAAATGCTGGGAGGAATGATGGCTTACGCTTTCATTTCTTCCATACTAATCTATTTCGATCAGTTCCCTGTACCTTCAGATATTGGCCTTCTTATTGGAGGGTGGCTAGTCTATTCATTTTTTTGCTTTTCCCTCTGTCTTATCATTGCCCCACTTTCAGAAATGTCGGAAGTTCTGGAAAAATTTGTTCCTGTCACCACCTATATCATGCTTCCCTTTTCTGGCCTTTTCACCATGGCTTCGTGGTTGACGCCGGAGATACGCGCCTATTTTCTTTGGTCTCCTTTCGTGAATGGTATGGAAATGATGCGCAAAGGCATCTGGGGCGATCAGGTAACTGCCTACTATAATATCTGGAACCCCATTGCGTGTGGCCTGATTACCGCCACTCTCGGCCTTGCCCTGTGCCGTCGTGTCCGTAGAACACTCTCCATAACATGATAATATGTCATAATATCTGCAAAACCTATGCCCATGGCAACAGCCGCAAGCGGGTTCTCAAGAATATTAACCTCGCGGTTAAGCCAGGAGATCGCCTCGCGCTACTAGGTCGTAACGGAGCGGGGAAAAGCACGCTCATTAAGTTGATTGGCGGCGTCGAAATGCCGACCTCAGGTAAAATCATCCGCCATATGTCGCTATCTTGGCCACTCGGCTTTTCCGGCGGTTTTCAAGGTAGCCTGACCGGATATGACAATGCTCGCTTTATCGCGAGAATCTACCAGCGGGATTATCTTCAGATTAAGGCATATATTGAGGATTTCACTGAACTAGGCCAGCAATTGAAAATGCCGGTCAAGACATATTCTTCAGGCATGCGCGCGCGTTTGGCCTTTGCGCTGTCTTTGGCAATCGAATTCGATTGTTATCTGATCGATGAAGTCATCATGGTAGGCGATCAGAACTTCAGCCGCAAATGCCAACATGAATTGTTCGAAAAGCGCCGGGATCGCACCCTTATTCTGGCGTCACACAGCACCAGTCTCATAAGAGAACTTTGCAATCGAGCCCTTATTATCGATCAAGGGAAAGCGACAGAATATAGTGATGTTGACTCTGCTATTAACGTATATTCACATCTATAATAGATAATATTTTTATTTATTAGATAGAAGAACTTTTTTTGAATGAATTATAGTATATATCACCCTCAATAAGTTTACTGCTATTTCTAATCCACTGAACACCTTCGCGGACGATTTTCGCAGGGTTCCCGGCCAAGACGCAATTTTCTTTGTCAAATCGCTTAGTGACCACCGCGCAAGCCGCAATGACACATTCATTAGGAATGGTTGCGCGCTTTGTAATATATGCTCGCTCGCCAACCCAGACATGATCTCCAATAAACACCCCTTCAGAAACATCCAGATATTCGCCGGAATCCTTATCAAATAGCAAGTGAGGAGATTCGCCTGCGCGTAAGATAATAGAGTTTGAAAACATACATTCATCGCCGATCGATACGGAGTTTCTAGAGTTGTATAGGAAAAATTGACAATCAGGCTCACAGGTAAAATATCTACCTATTTTAATTTTCACTCCATGCGCGTTCACATGATTTCCTATACGTATTTTAAGACCATTCGCAGCATTATCATTACCTATAATAATATTATTATTATTGCCATATATTTGTATATCTATATTAGGTCTATATATTGTTCTTTCTATGCTAACCACATTCCCTTTACCAATTATGCATTCAGAAACATTATTATGGGCGCCTATATCAACTGAATTTCCATTTTGTACGATAAATTTGCTCAAGATAAGAACTCACTTCTATCTTATTGATTCATATATATATGAATATATTTATGATTAAATATTCTTATGACATTTGAACACAACATTGAAGCAACGCGATATTCGCCTTGGGTGGTTATCAGAAAAATATCCATGCACGACACTATAGGCGAGACCTGCATAAGAAGACCAATCACCCATGCTCGATAGGAGATCAAGAAAGTTAAGGCCCGGCTCACTGAAGACCAAAACCCCCTCGTTCGAAAGGGGATTGCCATGATAGGCTGGCGGATAATGATCAATCCGTTTGCCATCAATGATTTCAGCACGAATTAGCGTGGTCTCTCTCTCAGAGTAGAATGGGACAGTAAAAACCAGCTCTCCGCCGGGTTTCAAGACACGATAACATTCCTTCAAACCTTTTACCATATCTGGAATATGCTCCAAGACATCGCCGTGATAAATAGCATCAAGACTATTGGTATCGAAGCTCATGTTCATCATATCTTCATGGCGGATCATTTGTCCGCTAAACTCTCCTATCTGTCCAGGTAACATATCATCAGCAAGATATTCGGTGCCTATAACTCTAGGAAAACGAGAAGAAAGGAGACGGTAATAATTGGTCACCGCCTCCATAACCAAGACCGTTCCATTCTGCCATGCAGGCGAGGCAGCCATTGCCTGATAGGATGCGCGGTGACGACCTGAAAAGCCACACCGGTTACACAAAATGCGATTCCGTAGATTGATCCACTCTGTTGTTGGCGGCGAAATTGTAAAGGGCTCCCATGAATTACAGATGGAGCAAAAGCCACGAAAAGGAGTATCAGCTTTTAGGCTGGCTTCCAACGGTTCGACAACAGGGATGAGAGCATTGGTAATCCGACGAAATTCTTCTTTCGATCCGATCCATTGAATACCCATTTCCTCCATTCCTTTCATATAATTGACGTGCTCTCTGATTGTTACCACTCAGAGGTAGAGTCCGGCTCCTTTGTCCGCCGTCGAAACATTTGGCACAGATCGGGGCGTAGATTTGCGGAGAGCTGACCTCGTATGGGGTTTGATGTTAGGCGGCGAGCCCGCGGTGCTGCAAGCGGCGATATTCGATGGTCTTTCGCTTGAGGATGGGGGAGCCCTGCCGAAACAGGCGTCAGGTTTTTCAGGCTCTCGTGGTAGCGCTGGTGATTATAGTGCTCCACAAAGGCCTTGATCTGGGCCTCGAGATCGCCGTGTAAGAAGTAATTCTCCATTAGGGTGCGGTTTTTCTGGTGATCAGGTCGTGGGCCTTCAACAGAGGAAAACCGTGGCTTCCGATATAAAGTACTGGATAAAGTACTGGCGTTCATCAGTAAATCGCACGGCAAGTTCGGGCGGTGACAGCTCGAACTGTTCAAGCGCCATTTCGATGATCTGGTCCTGCACCTTGACCACGATACGGTTCCACACCCGGCTCGGTGCTGATGGCCGATCTTCCAACGCCTCCGGGCCGCCTTCGAGGAACCGGTCGTGCCAGCGGCAGAACGTTCGGCGGGGGACTCCCGTCCGGTTTCGAGCGTGGCCCGAGGTGGTTGTAGTCGTGCCGCCAAACTATCCAAATAGGCGGGAGCACCTCACAACCTCCAGTAAACCCGGAGCGGTTCAACCCATGCTATCTTGCCGCGAAAAGGCGATCTTCGAAGAGATCATAGTTCCAAGATGCCAAATCCGAAACGTCCTGTTTCGTACGATTGAAGAACACATCCATCTGGTAGACCGGGCATCCTTCAGGGACAACATGGTACACAATAGATTGCCGAGTTCGACCTTCCGATATTATCTTCCCGCCACCATGCGGCAGCAGAGGATGCCAGATCAGAACGTCGCCTTTCTCCATCTCGATCGAGATTTCTTCTAGCCCCTGCTGCTTGCATTGTTCTGCTACCGCGGTTTGGTAAATCGTCCACATTGGGGACTCAGACGGGTGAATTGAATTTGCGTCGTTTGTATGTTGCGCTGCCAGCGCAAACTGATCGACCGAATTAATTCGATGCCCTCCAGGGATAGCCCGGAGGGCACCATTTTCCACCGTAGCATCTTCAAGGCCGTACCAAACACCAAAGTAGAAATTTTCCGGCTGAGTTCGAAATACCGGAACATCACGATGAATCGGTTGCTGCGTACCGTATTTGAAATAGAGACTGGTGTATACGCTGGAACGATAGCCGAAGAGGAGGTCCTGAAACCGAAGCGCCTCTGGTGCACGGGTAAACACCTGTTTGCCAGCCGTTGTATATCTGTGAACATTAGGCAGTCGACCATTCTTTGTAGATAGATCACGAAGCACGGCATTATTTTCTATCAGCGCGTCATATTCCGAGATCGCAGCGTCGGCGACTTCACGAGGAAGCCCGTTTTTGACGAGAAGATATCCCTTTTCAGCAAAATGTGCGAGAGCAATCTTGTCCTGATCAGGCAAGGATAATTGCTCAAGAGTGTTTTGCCAATCAGGCTGATCACACCAGAGGCGCTCACCAACCCTTGGCCGCTTGAGAAGGTTAAGTTGCAAATTGTCAGCCACGATACCCCCAGAGATTCACCGCAATCAAATACCACTTTTTTACGTACAAGATCATTCCCAAGCAATATTGCTTTAAATCTGAAACACGTGGTATATTAACAGTTAATCCATCTTCCCAATTCATCATGTCCTGTTGACTAAGTTCGGCGAACATCGGCTGATGGCGAAGAGGGGGCTGACGCCAACCTACCAGCGGCCGCGCACGAGCGATCCGCACCCGCAGCACCAGGTTTATCCCTATCTGCTACGCAAGCTGACGATCGAGCGGCCCAACCATATCTGGTGTGCCGACGTGACGCACATCCCAATGCGCCGCGGGTTCCTCTATCTGGTGGCGATCATGGGCCAACATCCCCAACCGTTCAAACTGCAAGCAGCGCTAAGGCTTCTCGTCATGGCTCTACCCCCAGCGCGACCCCGTCGAACGCTTCTGCAATCGGCTCAAACAGTTCCGAGGCATTGCAACCCGCTACGACAAGGATCCCTCCAATTTCATGGCGGCCGTCAAACTCATCTGCGCCCGTATCTGGTGCGCCACGTAATGAGTCTACGACCTAGATACCAAGCCATTGATCGACCCTGCGGAAGTGGTCTTCCCATGAAGGGGCCTTGTAAGTCGCGAGCCTCTCCCGCTGTCGGGCGGCACGGGGGCTGTTGGGCGCGGTATATTCTGTGATGAGGGAGAGCCATGCCTTTTCATCGTCGGGGGCGAGATAGTCCGGAATGTCGCCTGCAAATTCGCGATAGACGGCAAGGTCGCTTGCTATGGCAGGCGTGCCCAGCGACAGTGCCTCCATAAGCGGCAGACCCTGCCCTTCGACATGGCTGGGAAAAAGCAGCGCCTGTGCGTGAGAAAGCCAGACCGGCAGAGCATCATCGCCGCAATCGGAGAGTTCGAGGATATGCGGGCGCAGGGTTTCGTCATGGTCGAGGCCATCCGTCACATCCTCGACCGACCAGCCCCGTTGCCCGATGATGACCAGTTTCGGTGTTGCCTCGCCAAGATGTTCGGCGAGGCGCCGCCAGATACGAAGCAGCAACCGATGATTTTTGCGCGCTTCTATCGTTCCCAGCACGACGAAATAAGGCGCGTTCAGCAGGGGTATGCGCTGTGGTGCGGGTCTGAGCGGTTCCAGCCCCAGCGGCGCGCAGAGCGTTGGTGGCACCTCCAGTCCCTGCTCTCTGGCGAAATCGCGTAACCGGGCCAGGCTGTCCTCGCTGTTGGCGAGGATTGCGGCACCATGGCTCAGCATGGTTTCCATGCGGGCGACATGGCGCTGGGTTTCGCCATCGCGGATAAATTGCGGATGCGTGATCGGGATGAGGTCATGCACATAATAGACCGCCCGCACCTTGCTGTTCCGGACCCAGCGGCCATGCCCTGCCCGGTTCAGCCCGGTATGCCCGACATTGAGATAGAGGCTGCCTTCCGGCACCTTGGCTGTGCCGAGCACCAGAGCGGGCAGTGAACGGACAGCCAGCGTCAACGCCTTACGCCGGAAATTGGTGGGCCGGTCCAGCAGCAGGGCGAAGAGTTTTCGGGAGGCGCGCTTGTCCAGCACATGTGTGAACCCCCCGCGTTGCACCACCGCCCGCGCATTTCCGTCATGATGACGTACATAAGCGAGACAGGCCCGATCGATCCCGGTGGGAAGCTGTCCGCGCCAGCTCCGCCAGATCAGGCGGCTGACATCAAGCAGAACAGAGCTATTGGACGCAGAGTTAGGATGGTGGCTGGTCATCGCCTGCCCATGCACGATAAAGCCACCTGATGCCAGATGCATGGGGTGCTCGATCCCCTCCCCCGCAAGGCCGTCCTAGGACGGATAGCCATTCAGCCCTGACGGCCTGCAAATGGTGATTTTCGGCACGTCATCTTCTAAATATCGATCCGTCCTAACCTGCCATCGCCTTTATCAGCACCGCTGCCTTGCGTGTCTGCCTGCGCCAGAAACCGAGGCGCAGTTTCTCAAGGCCGCCTTCCCCTTCCAGCGCGTCGCGCCGCGTCGCGAGCTGGCGCAGGACGGTTTCGCAGGGAGCCGGCGCGCCACGGTTGGCATCCCAGTAGAGGGGATAGCGCAGCAGTGCCCCGGCGGTCAGTTCGTCCAGCGACAGGCGGCGCTGGCGGCGGGTGAAGGCGGCTGCGCTGGTGTCCCTGTCCTCCGTCAACCCCCATCCCGCGTAAAAGGGCTGGCCATAGGTGACGACCCTTTTCCCGCGGAGCAGGGCGTCGAAGCCCGCCTGGGAGGTCATCACATGCACTTCGTCGGCGGCGTTGATACAGCTTATGACCGACAGGTCCGTTTCGATATGGTCCGCCCATAGCGCCGCCTCGTTCAGCGCGACGCGTCCCTTGCGGTTGCCTGACATCACGTCGGGATGCGGTTTATAGACGATATAGGCGTCCGGCGCGGCGATCCGCGCCTGTTGCAGCAGGGCGGCGTTGGTGCGGATCTCCGAACAGCCTAAACGGATGGAGGCGTCATCTTCCACCTGCCCGGGCACAAGGAGGACGGGTCGCCCCTCCGCGCCCGGCCAGCACGCGGCGCCGCGAGGTTCCAGATTGTATTTGGTCAAACCCTGTTCGATAATATAGCGGCGCAGGGTGCGGGCGCGATCCAGTTCCTCCGGCGTGAAACCGGCGGTTTGCAGGATGGTTTCGAGGTCGGAAGGCTGGCGCGGATCGAAATAGATGCCGCTGCCGTCCAGCACGAGCGAGGCGGGCGGGATCAGGTCCGACCCCAGCCCCACAGAGCGATAGAAGCCATCTTCTATGCGCCATGCCGGTGTGCCGCTTTTCCGCGCCAGTTCAGCCACGCCGCCGGGTGCGGACGCGCTCCACCAGCCAAGCCTGTCCTGCGGGCCGGGCTTCAGCCGCGCCGCCGCCGCCGCATCGCGCACGAAGAGCAGGCTTTCAGCTTGAGGGGCAAGGATCGGGGCCAGATTATATCGTTTCCACCGACGGAAGCCGACGCAGATCAACCGGCGGGGTTGGAATGCGGCGTGAAGAATGGGTGGGGATGCTGTCATGCCCCCCTCTTCGCCCGGCAGGCGCGCCGGTGCAAATAGTGTCCGCGCACATAAGGGCGGATCGGGCGATTACCGGCCACCGACAAGCCGGGGATCGAGGCTGAAGGGATCATTCGCTTCTATGCGAACCCGGCCCATATCGGCATGGCGCGGGTTGAGCAGGATGTTCCGCTCCTGCGGCACGACGATGCTGCGCACCGATAGGCCCAGCGCCGTGCCGGCGTCGAGAAATCCTTCTCCCGCCGCGAGGCAGGCGTCATTATGTGTCGGGGACGGATCAAGGCGGTGAATGGGGACATCGTCGGGAATGGAAATCGTCAGTAAGCGGAAATCGGCGGGCAGCAGTTCCGCGGGAAGATCCAGATGCACCAGTACTTCGAGCACGGCAAGGCCGGGGCTGGCGGCGGTGTAGATCATGGGCCGCCCCACCCGGTTCCAGCGTCCGCCCCACAGGTGTGCGCCTTCGCCATCCAGCGCCATATGGGCGGCCTTGCAGGGGCGATAGAGGATCATGAGTGACGCGGAACGGACAAGGCGCGGCTATGCATAGGGCGAATCAGGCGGCGAGACCATGGGCGATGCGGCCCAGCAGCGTTTCCACCGCCCGCGCGCCCTGATCGGTATCCGCCATGGAGAGCGGGGTTTCGCCGTCAAATAGGGGGGTAGCGCGGTTCAACCAGATATGCGCCTTGTCGCTGTCTCCGAATGTTTCTTCGGCGATGGCGACGATGCCGACGATACGCAACAGCCGGTCGGATTCCGCCGGGTCGAGCGGCTGCGCCTTTTGCTGCCGCCGTTTGAAGGTGCGACGGTTGAGGATTTGTGGATCGAGTGCATTGAATGGCAGGCGCGCGGCATCGAGGAAATGATCGACCGCCTGTGTCGGCACGCCTCGCCGGATCAGGCGGACGATATCGCGTTCATTGGCCAGCGGACCGGTGATGTCTTCCCCGCCGAGCAATTGCTGTATCCGTGTCACCGCGTTCATAGGCGTTCCTTCATTGCTCATGCCGCCTGTAGAGGGGTATGACAATTTGCCGGTTTATATCCGGCATATTGCAACCATAAGGGGAAAGTCGGACCGGTACAAGGGTGCGGTCTCCCGACGGGCGGAAAGGGCGAAAGTCGGTGACCTGCCCCCACCGAAAGGTCCCTCATTCTGATGTAGAGTCTGCCCACGAGGAAGGAGCAAACGCATGAGGAAGAGCCGTTTCACCGAGGCGCAGATCATCAGGATGATCAAGGAACAGGAGACTGGGCTTCCAACGGTCGAGGTTTGCCGGAAGCACGGCCTGAGCACGGCGATTGAATAGCCGCTAGTTTTCTAGACGCCTTGGGCTTTCAAAATCTGCTGCCGTTCGAACTCGACGGGCGACAGCATCCCATTCCTGACCTGCTTGCGCACCGGGTTGTAGAACATTTCGATGT
>Ga0172382_10004212_pt1 | contig 22175 bp, 16 predicted proteins | sample Leawel138RmetaG_FD_122245 | JGI IMG/M metagenome (GOLD analysis project Ga0172382, IMG submission 122245) | Leachate microbial communities from a municipal landfill in Southern Ontario, Canada - Leachate well 138R metaG | ecosystem: Engineered > Solid waste > Landfill > Unclassified | place... | reverse complement strand
TTAAATATTAATAAATCACTAGAAGTTATTCTCTTACCTTTCCTTTCTATCGTTTACCATAACGAGTTTCAAAATAGAAAAGGTAAATTCTAGAAAAAAACACTGCAAAAACCGATAAAAAAGGTAGATTTTCAATTTTCCACGTTAAAAATGCTAATTACGTCTAATTCGAAACAAAAGCTCGTTATTGAGATTATTCCTGAGTGAAAGTTTTAAGACCGGTTATTTACGCTTATAAATTTAAACTATCATAAATAATCAAAATCTGCGTTTCCTTTTTTAAAAAATAAATGTTTTCGTTTCAGCTTTTAAATGATTTAAATTCAAGATATCGCAATGTTAAAGAACGAAACTTTTCGTTAACGAACAATAAAAAGGAATGTTATTTTCATATAAAAAGACTTCAAATATATTTGAGAAATTGCCTAAATTAATAATCGAAAATTGTTATTCTTCGTATTTCAGAAAGTAATTCTAAGTTTTCTTTTTAAGAAGTGAAAAATAAATTACTTGTAATGTATTACAGAAAGTTATAAATTATATCCAAACTTTAATTTCAAAGAGAAAGGAGAAAAATATGAAAAAAAGTTTACTAAAATCGCTTGCACTTGTCGGTCTGGTGTTGTCGTTTGCTTCATGTGATGATCCTACCCCTTCATCATCTATAATCGAACCGCCAGAAGCTATTTCTTTAACGATTGCGCAAGCTACTGAATGGGATTCCGAAGAAGAAAAAACGGTTCAAGATGGCGTAAAAGTAAAAATTACTGATGCGGTTGTCAATAATGTTTATGGCAATAGTTTAATCGTTCAGCAAACCTTTGGTGAATCACTTGATGGCATCAGCGCTGTTGAGGTCATCACTGCCGAACCAGTCACATTTGGATGGAAAGACATTCTTAACGTCGAAGGCGTTGTCGGTGATATTGATGGACGTCCCGTCATTAAAGACGCAGTTCTTGAATACGCTGTTGATGAAGCAACTTCCAAAGGCAAAGGCGATGTTTATGGCTATGGTGCTTTATCACGTGCTGGATTTGACGCTATTGCAGTTCGTCGTACATCTGGAATGCTAATGTGGGGTACATCACTACAATTAGTCACTCTTCCAGGAACAGTTGTTGCTGACACACCAACTGAGTTCAAGGTCGCCTTCCGTGGTGAAAAATTGGATGCTAATAGTCCAATCGCTATTCCAGTTGTCGTTCCTGCGATGTCAGAAGCACAAGCTGAGATCGTCAACGATTTCTTTGCTGACGTTAATGGCGGAGCCGAAGACACCACGCCTACACCAGCTGCTGTTGGTGATGCGTTCGATTTCTGCGCGCCTGTTTATTGGCAAGATGGAGAAATCGGATTCGTCTTTGGACCTTATGGACCTCAATTGTCCGCTGGATTTGAAGAGGTTGAAGGAGTTTTCGCTGATTGGGGAGACATTGAAGTGGTCCCAGGACTATTCCTCGATGAACTCTTCGCTATTCAATTACCTGATTTAAGCAAAGCTGGCACTGAGATTTTTAATTACGTTGTTGAACTTGCCTATGTGGAAGAAGAACCTGGTTTCCTCATCGGATTATTGATCACTGCTTATAGTGATGATGCCGATGCCGATTTTGTCATTTTAAGTGAAAGAATTCTTGACGATGTTAATGGCTGGGTAATCGACGACGAAGAAGACGGTTATGTTGCCTTTACATTAAGTGATGGTGATGATCTACTTGGTGTTATCGAACTTGAAAATGTCGGAAACTACGTTAATATTTGGATTTCTGCTGTTGTTCCTGAAGCAGATTTAGTGTCTTGGGAGACCGTAATTGCACAACTTGAAGCTTCTGCTTCTGCACTTTTAGATGAAGAATTTATCAGTGCACTACCACTTTATAACGATCCTGACGCTGAAGGTTTTGTCCTTGATGATTCCTACGCCGAAGATTACGGTGTGTTTTTCATCGATGTTTATACAATTCCTGGCTCAACCTATGATTTTGGTACTGATTTAGAAGCCACTGGATTTGAAGCATTAGGCTACGATGACGAATACGAACAGTGGGGATATTTCAATGAAGACTCAGGCGAAGAAGTTTGGATTGACCTCAGTCAATTAGCCGACTACGGAATTGTTACTCTTGAAATTTGGCTTTAAGCTATAGTTTCATAAAATAGTTCTAAAAACCACCTATTTATAGGTGGTTTTCTTTTTTGCTTTTTATTAAAATGGATGATAGTTAGGATTTAATTCTTTCATTTTCAAATGATCTTTTTCTCTCATTTCAAATGAAAGAACGCGCTGAATACGAGTTCGGACTTCACTAGCCAATTCTTGACTTGTCATATTTTTATATTCATTAAAAGTAATCGGCTTTAAAATCTTAACAGAAATTGGACATTTTTTATAAATCGGGTTAGACCTGAAAACTCGGTCTGTTCCAATAATAACAAAAGGCACGATTGGAACGCCTGCTCTCATCGGAGGTCTAAAAGTTCCGTGGTGAAAATTTAAACATAAACTTCTTGAATCTTTATTTCTAGTACCTTCAGGAAAAATAACCCAGTTTTTTGTTTGCTTTTTCAAGTCTTCTTCGATTCGCCCCATGACTTTTAGTGATTGCTTTAAATCTTTGCGATCCATAAATTCACCACTTAAACTTTTAAGAAAAGTTCCAACAAATGGAAAATTACGAATTTCATATTTTCCGATATAAGAGACTGGTTTATCAAGCATCGCAAAAGGAATAAACGGATCGAATTCGCTTAAATGATTCCCGACGAAATAAGAAAATTGATCATTAGGAATATTTTCTAAACCTTCAATATAAGTGATAACAGATAGATCATTACTTACTTTAGCCGCTAAAATTTTTCCGTTTAGCGATCTTTCTTCGATTGGGTATTTTTCTGGATGCCGGGCATATTTTTTCATTTTTGAAAAATAGTTGTGCAATATTCTTGCACCCGCTTTACATCCTGGTATAAAAAATCTTCTCAATCCACTCATAATCTTTACATAGATGATACGTGACCATGTGAATAAATTTCAAGTGTTTCGGCTACAACATATAAACCTATTTTAGCTTCTGATTCGATTCTTCCACGAATAAAAACGAAAGTTCCTTCTTTTAAATTATGGAATTTTCCGTTCTCATTTTTAAACCAATCTGCAATAGGAATAATGAAATTCTCTTTCTTTGCAGTTAGATTGTTAAAATTCTCGATGATGAGTTCTCGCAAATAGGAATTGATTTTCTTACCTAAAGTTCCGGTCACGACAATATCGCTGATCATAAAGCATTACTTCCCTCTTTCTTTTTTTGGATTTGTTTTGAGCAAAACACGATAAGAAATAGGTGGAATTGTCAAATTCCTCGTCGAAACAAGGTCACAGAGAGCTTCGCCTTCATAAGCAGACAATAGACAGTAATAGTCTTTTAGATTATAAAAAAGTGTCTCAGTGGAGGGATTGATGACAAAGAGCAAATCACCTTTTAATTTTCCGACCACCGCATTTTCTTTTTTGATGACCAACGCTCCATGATCTAACTCTGCAAAAGTAAAAGTCGGAAGAATTTTAGAAACTTCTTTTTCTTTGTAAAAAGTAATCATCTTCCTAAGCGCAATCAAACTTTTCAATTCTTGAACCATTTCTTGGCGTCTTTCTACCATCTTATAGTCCATTTGATTGAATCTGTCTAAAAAATTGTAGGTATTATTTTGTCCATATTTAGTTAAACCGATTTCTTGCCCCATATGAATGAAAGGAACACCGAGTGCTAAAAGCACTAAAGCATTGCCTAATCGAACTCTTTTTAAAATCGTTTCTTCATCTTCTTCTGGATTAGAGGCGACGAGTTTATCAAACAGTGTGTGATTATCATGACATTCAACATAGTTGATCGATTGTTCAGGAGATAAAAAACGCGGTCCGTAAATCGTTTTATAAGAAGAGCCCAACATCGAATAGATCACTCCGCTTTTATAAGATTCTTCTCCACCGATGTAGCCTTTTTGGCTGACATCAAATGCAGATCCTTTGATGATGTCTCTAAATGTATCATTAAAAAATGAAAAATCAGGATTGATAAAGGCGTTTTCAATCGTCACTTTTTCTTTTTCTTCTAAAGGAGTGAGAATGTTCCATCCTTCACCGTAAAAAATCGCAGAAGGTTTGATCTTTAAAATTTTTGTTTTGAGTTCATCGATCGTTTTTTTATCGATCAGACCTAAAAGGTCAAATCTAAAACCATCAACATCAAACATCTCGACTAAATAATATGCAGAATCGACAATCAGCTTTCTTCCCATAAATCGTTCGCTTGCAAAATCGTTTCCACACTGAGAACCATTAGATATTTCTCCATCATTATTTCTCCTAAAGAAATAAGAAGGAACAATTTTTTCTAGATCAGAGTTTTCGTAATTGAAGACGTGATTATAAACGACATCTAAAATGACTCCGAGTTTTTTATCATGGAGTTTGTTGACCATCTCCTTGAATTCAAGAAGACGAGCACTCGGTTTAATCGGATCTACCGCATAGGAACCTTCAAGAGCAAAAAAGGAGATGTTGTCATACCCCCAGTTATAAGATTGACGAATATCTAGATCGTCGACTCCTGCAAAATCTAAAACTGGGAGAAGTTGCACATGTGTGATCCCGAGGTCGGATAAATAATCTAAACCAGCTTTTTCGCCCTTCAGTGTCAAGCGATTTTCTTCGACCAAACCCAAAAATTTGCCATGGGCCAAAACATCATTTGATCTTTGGATGGTGAAGTCACGGACACTGAGTTCATAGATGATACTTTCCAATTTCGAAATATTAGGATTAAATCTAACTTTTTTATCCATTTTCTTTACATTGTCTAGATTTATTACTGCAGAGTATTCGCTATTTAAAGTGACGCTTTTTGCATAGGGATCTTTAGCAATTCTCTGCACCCCAGAATTGGTGACTAAGTAGTGATATGCGGCATTTTCTAAATCGCCTTGAAGTCGAATTCGATAAACTCCTTTTTCGCTTCTTCGCAGCTGTTTAATCGCTTGTTTATCGCCGAGCTTAATGAAGATCATCACATCGCTTGCCAAAGGAGCCCAAAGTGCGAAATCCGTATATTCTTTTGTATATGTTGGTCCTAAATCATCACCATCGTAATTAAAAGCTTCTTCAAAGCAATCGAAGTCAACAGCGTCAGTCACATCGACAAAAGCTCTTCCTACTTGAGAGACGATAACTTCATAGGCACTACCAAAAACAATGTCTTCTGCAAGTTTTAAAGTTAAACGAATTACCTTATTTTCATTTCGCTCTTCAACGATTTCATAAGCAACAGCATGTTTTTCATCTTTGAATAGAGAAATTTTATTTTTAATCGATTTTGTACTAATTCCAAAAATAAGGACTTCGATCTTTCTCAAAGTCATTATCTTAGAACTGATAAACACAGGCGCTTTCATCTTAAATCTCTACCACCGCGACTGCGTAATCTCTTTCATGAGAAATCGAAACATTCTCATATCTAGTCCCTCGACACACAATATAAGGCGAACCGTCGCTATTATTGAGCACTTCAATTTGATTAAGAGGAATCGAAAATAAAGCTTTTTGCTGAGCTTTCAAAAAAGCTTCTTTTGCTGCAAAACGACCGGCGATGAATTGCATTTGGTCCTTCCGAGCAGAAAAAACTTCAATTTCTTGAGGCGATAGAACGTGTGCAATGAATTTGTCTGTCAAGGTAATTCTTTTAATTTCGACTAAATCTATTCCAATCATCAATTATCTTCCCTTTCACTTTCCGAGTTCGTCAGTTCTTCACTTCCGCTCTCATTGTTATAATTATAAAAATTGTCATGTACAAGAACTTTGCACCCTTTAGAGGAACCTTGTGTTTCCGGAGCACTAGCGACAATCCCTTCTTTTTGTAATAGTGCAAATATTCTTCCCGCTCGAGAAAAACCAAAGCCGAATTCTCTTTGAATTCGTGAAATTGAAGAATACTCTTGTTGCATGACAGTTTCTTTGACTAATTCATATTTTTCATCGACCGCAACCGTCCCTTCTCCTAAAGGAGAAAAATTTGGTGTTGTCAGTTCTTTAGAACGATCGATGAGATCGAGGAATTCCGGATTGAAATCGGTCTTATAATTTTCTTTTAAATATTCGACGACACGAACGATTTCAGAATTTGACACAAAACAACCTTGCAAACGCACACAGCCAGTTCGAGAAATAAGGGGAGACTGAACGAGCATATCGCCTCGGCCAAGGAGTTTCTCCGCTCCTCCTTCTCCGATGATTGTAATCGAATCGACTGCCGAAGAAGTCATAAGAGCAACCCGAGTGGGAAGATTTCCCTTAATTACACCGGTGATGACGTTTGTTGAAGGACGTTGTGTAGAAATCACGATATGAATTCCTGCAGCGCGCGCTTTTTGAGCAATAGAGACGACGAATGGTTGGATGTCTTTTGCTCGATCGACTAAATCAGCATATTCATCTAGAATGACGACTATATAAGGAAGCCATTCAGCATCTTCATGAGTTTTACAATACTCTCGATATGACTTCATATCGGTGTTTCTTGTTTTTGCTAATATCCCATATCTGCGTTCCATTTCATGATCGAGTTTCTCCATGGCGACTTTAGCTTTTCCAGCATCGGTGATAATCGGACAGAGCAAATGCGGTCCATCCGCATACATCGCCATTTCAACGCGTTTAGGATCGATGAGAACGATTTTTAAATCATCGGGATTATTTCTCATGATTAAAGTCATGAGCAGCGAATGAATGAAAATCGATTTTCCACTTCCGGTCGTTCCGGAAATTAAAAGATGGGGAAATTCATTGAGATCAGCGAAAATTATTTTTCCAGAAATATCTTTTCCAAAAGCTAGAGAAAGCGGTTTTGTCTCATAGGGTGGAAGGTTTTCAAGAACATCTTTAAAACCGACCATTGTCACCGCTGCATTAGGTAATTCCATTCCACTATAAGGCTCGCCTTCGACAATTGCTTGGAATCTTCCAACCACACCACCTAGACGAAGTTGGATATCATCAAATGCATTAGCGACTGCTCGAATCGAAACCGCACTATCATAGGCAATATTAAAACGAGTGACGGCAGGTCCTACGACATAGCTGACACAAGTCGCACCGATTTTCAGATCCCCAAAAATTTCATTGATTTTGTCTTTTCTTCGTTCGGCGATCAAATTGTTTTTACTTGAGGCATCCATCACTTCATAAGTCGCTAAAAGCGAATTGTCAGGAGGGACGAATTTAGTCCTTGTTTTTTTCTGAGTGGAAAGAGTGGTTTTCTCTTTTGCTTCATCGAGAACTTCTTCTTTTCTAGTCGGTTGCGTAGATTCGGATTTAAGAGAAATTGAAATCTCTTCTTCTTCCTTTTTTTCTTCAAACTCAAAAAAGAGCTGTTCATTGACGATTTCTTTTGGTTTTAAAACTTCGATTTCTTCTTCATCTTCTCCGATTATAACTTTCTCGTTAGGTGTTGGTGATGTCTTTTGCGATAAAGAGAAATCATCATTTGGTTTTTTAAAAATTGCTTTTTTAAAGCCTCCTACTGGAGCTGAATTAGTTTCGACAAAGTCGAGCGAACCTTGAGAATCTTTTTCTTTGTAAACATCGCCTTTTTGCTCTATCTCACTGATAACAAAAGTTTTATCTTTGCTGCTCGAAGGTTTTTTAGAAGCGCTTTTAATCGTCTCTTTGGTGTTGTCGATGACAATATCTTCAATTCCGTCTTTGGAAATGACTCTTTTTTTAATTTTTTTCTGTGTTTTAGGTTTTTTTCTTAAAGCGAACACAAGTGGTAAAATAAGAGCGACAAAGCCAAGTGTAATGATTGTGATGATGAGTGAAAGTGAAAGGTATGGGACTCCAATAGCGTTTAAACTAGCGAGTTCTAAATCACCGATCAATCCACCACCGACGTCGACACTAAGAGCAGGATTGACAAGATATTGATAGACAAAAGGAATTTTTCTAATCCACTGTGAAGAATAGTAATTTCCTGATTGATAGAGTTCTTTTATCTTTGGCAAAATCAGTGAAAGTGCGAAATCTTTATCAGAAAAATAACTGAGCAACGCACTCACTCCGAGCAATATTAAAACAATTCCAGGTAAGTAACGAGCTAGTTGAATTTCTATTTTTTTTGATCTGAGCAAAATAAAGATTCCAAGAAAAAAGAACAACAGATAGAAAAAATATGACGTAAAGCCGAACGATATCGTAAAAAGAAAAGTTAAAGTTCGGGCGATATAACCAAGGTCGAGAAAGAGAATCGTCGCAATCAAACAGAGGAAAAGTCCAAGAAATATACGACTGGCAATTGCGACCTTACTTTTATCAATATTTTCATTCATGAAAAAACCTCACCACCATTATATTAGTTCAAAAGATAATATTCTAGTAATTATCAAAAATAAAAAGCGCATTTGCGCTTTTGCTTAATCAATTTCCTCAATTATCGGAATGATTACGGGTTCTCTTTTAATTTCGTAGCGAATCATCTTTCTCACTCTTTCTTTAAAAGATTCTGAAACTTTTTCTTTACTAAATGAAGAAGTTTTAAATCCCTTTTCAATTTCTTCAATGAAGATATTCGTCACTTCTTTTAAAAGAGGCTCGGCTTCTTTGACAAAAACAAATCCTCGCATTTGACAATCTGGTTTAGCGACTAGTTCTCGTTTTGATTTACTGATTGTCGCCGCGATGATCACCACTCCATCGATGCCGAGTTTTGTTCTTTCACCAATGATTTGACTTCCGACTTCTGAGACTCCCAATCCGTCGATAAACAATTCTCGAGTTTCGATCCCGGCGTTGAGAATGATTTTAGCGTTTCCTGATCCGTCAATTTCTAAAACCATCCCATTTTCTAAAACGAATGTGTTTTTGTGATTGAGACCGATGTTCATCGTCGCTGCTAATTTAGCGTTTGAAAGCAATTTTGAAAATAGTCCTTTAACCGGTAAATAATATTTTGGTCTAAAAGTAGCTAGAAGAAGTTTTAAATCGTTTTTTCTAGCATGCATTCCGGATAGTTCTTTTCGCTTTAAATATTTGACCTTACAACCGGTTTTAAATAATTTATCAACGGTCGCAGTGAAGTCTTCTTCAATGCTATCTGAAGGAGGTGAAGCTAAAATAAATGTATCGGTCGGTTTTAAATAAAGTCTGCGATCTTCTAATTTTCCATCGGCTAAATCTGCGACTTGTTCATATAAAAATTCACGATATCCGATAAATAAAACGACGATATCTTGCTCTCGATAACGCAATAAATCATCGGGATTTATAATTATTTCCGGTGGAATTGTCATCTCGCCAAGCTTTTGCAATGACTCGATGATCAACTTTGTTTCCCCGCTAAAAGCGAGTTTTTTTCGATTTTTTACACATAAATCGATAATTTCTTGAACTCCGTAATTGTTTTCTAAACTCGCAGCGATAAACACTCGACCTTCAGCGTTTTCAATTTTGCTAGCGATATGAGGAGTAAGGCGATGATTAGGCGAACAATACCCTTCGCTATCTGCCCCAAGCGATTCACTCATCAAGACCAACGTTGGTCTACGAGAGAGATCGCCGATGGTCTGTAAGTCAAAGAGATAGTTCGGATTGACAGTTTCATAATCGAAAATATAATCTCCGGCGTAAATGATTTGTCCTTTGTCGGTGTCGATTGAAACCCCGAAACTTTTAGCCGCATTGTGGCAAGTTTGAAAAAGGCGAATCGGATGACCGGCAATATCGAATTTCATCGTCGGTTTTACGACTCGATAATCGTACTTAACATCATGTGATAAAAGTGGGCGATGACTTTTTAAAGCGAACAAAGAAGATTCAGTTCCATAAACCGGAGCAGGTGCCTTTTCATAAAAAAACGGAAGTCCGCCAACTTGTTCGTCGTGAGAGTGAGTGAGTATGTAACCTTTCACACGTTTTTTATTTTTAATTAAGTAATCTGGATTCGGGATTGAAAAATCGATTCCAGGAGTGAGTTTATTAGGAAATTTAAGGCCGGCATCGATGACGATGATGTCTTCATTTATTTCCACTATTGTCATATTTTTGCCATTTTCGTCTAAACCGCCAAGCGCAAAAATCTTAATTTTATCTACCATATAAAAGTCTCCTTAGTAACATTAGAATATACTATCTGCATAAAACTAAAGTTATTATATAACTATTGTGAATCAAAAGACATTGTTTTACATATTTTTTTACGATCGAAGAAAATTGAAAATGGTCGAATCATGAGAATTCTTTTTATTAACAATAAAAAAGACTCTCTGACGAGAGCCTTAAATAAAAGTTTATTCTTCGAGTTTGTTTTCGCGAATGACCTTTTCTTTTAAATATTCCGGAACTTCTTCATATGATTCAAAAGTTCGATTGAAATATCCACTCGCCTGAGTGATCGATTTCAACTGTGTCGCATAATCGATAATCTCAACTTCAGGAACTAGAGCTTCAATTTTTTGAGTTTGGTGTTCTCCTTCTTCAATCGTTTGAATTTTTGCCCGACGTGTATTCAAATCAGAGAGAATATCTCCGGTATAACGACTGTCGACATTGACGAAAATTCTGATGATCGGTTCAAGAATAATCGGGGAACATTTCGGATAAGCTTCTTTTAAAGCGAGAATAGCCGCCATTTTGAAAGCTTGTTCGTTGCTATCGACTGGGTGATATTTTCCATCGATGAGCACCGCTTTGACTCCGATGATTGGAAAACCTGCTAAAGAACCATTTTTGATCGCTTCAAAGAAGCCTTTTTCAACCGCAGGGAAATAATTTTTTGGGACCGCGCCACCGAAGACTTCTTCAGTGAAAACATTTTCTGGAGCAGGTTCAAAACGCATTTCGACAACTCCATAAAATCCACTTCCACCGGATTGTTTGACGTAGCGTCCAATCGCTTGTCCGACTTTTTTAATCGATTCACGGTAAACGATTTTCATCGGTTCAACATTGACTTCAATTTTATAGGTGTCTTTGAGTTTGTTGAGAATAAAATCGATATGGGAATTAGAAACACCGCCGATCAATAATTGTCTAGTTTCATTGTTTCGCTTGATTTCAACACACGGATCTTCGAGTTGAATTTTGCTCAATGCCGGACCGATTTTTGATTCATCGGCTTTGTTTTTAAGAACGATTGCTTTAAAAATAACCGCGGTCGGATATTTGACCGGTTTATAAGTGATGATAGATTTTGGAGAAGATAAAGTCGTTCCTGAATTAACTCCTTCCAACCGAGTAAGAGCGATGATGTCTCCGGCTCCAGCTTCGCTGATCGAGTCTAATTTCTTTCCACTCATCGAAAAGATCATGTTTACTTTTTGAGTTTTTCCGCCAATAGAAATCTCATCTCCACTATGAATGACACCCGAATTGATTTTAGTTAAATTGATCACTCCGTAGTAAGGATCGACAAGAGTTTTAAAAACGTATGCCGAAAATGGTTCATTTAAATCGGTGAGACGAGTGACTTCCTTACCATTTTCATCAACCGCTTCAATCGGTTTTAAAACGTCAGGCGAAGGAAGATAATCGATGAACATCTCAAGCATCGCTAAAATCCCGATATCTTTTAATGCCGAGCCGACCAAAACTGGAACTAATTCACCCGAGAGTACGCCTTTTCTAAGTGAAGTGCGAATTTCTTCTTCACTAAATGTTTCTCCGTTGAAGAATTTTTCTAAAAGAGTATCGTCGGTCTTTGCAACTTCTTCGACAATTGTGTTGTGGAGTTCAAAGACCTTTGCTTTTTTGTCTTCATAAATTTCTGCATCAAGAGGTTTTTTGTCTTCGTACTTGACCGCTTTCAAGTTGATGATATTGACGTATCCATCAAAATCATTGCCATGTCCAAGAGGATAAGTAAATGGAATAGCAGCTGAGCCGAGTTGTTCACGAATCTTTTTGAGCAATTCGTCAAAGTCGACTCCATCTTTATCCATTTTGTTCACAAAGATAAAGGTTGGAATTCCTCTTCTTCTCAACTGATTCCAATGTTTGATTGTTCCGACTTGGATCCCGACACTGCCGTCGATTACTAACACCGCGCCTTTAATAAACCGCGTCACGCCAATTCCTTCAGAAATGAAGTCATCATTGCCAGGAATATCTAAAATGTTGATTTTGTGTTCTTTATGGTTGAGAGGAATGAGGGCGATTTGAACTGATGCTCCTCTTCTTTGTTCTTCACTAGTGTAATCACTAGTAGTATTCTTTCGTTCGATTTCGCCTTTTGTCTCACTCATTTTAGAGGCGAGTAAAAGCGCTTCGACAAGAGATGTCTTTCCGCTTCCTTGATGTCCCATCAGGACAATATTGCGAATTTTTTTAGGTTCTATCATGGTTTTTCTCCTTTAAATTCTGAAATATTTGCTATAACGTCCCTTGTTGATCAACTGAATTTGATTTTCTTTCGTCAATTTTGAAAGTGTCTTTTCAATTGTCGCTGGGCTAGTTGCATATAAAACATTGCGGATCACCGCTTTATTGATCGGGGTCATGCTGTCATAGACAATTCGTTTAACTTTTTCTTCAGCATTAACGCTCAATTCATTAATCTCGATAATGTAATCGAGTTTACGATAACCTTCAAGGATGATTTTTAGCATGAATATCACGTATTGGGTGTAATCATTTTCACTTTCACTCCATTTGTCAGTAGAAGAAATTAAAGCATCGATATAGCCCCCAACTTTTTGGTTGAGCAGATAAGAAAGGGAGAAGAAATCATCGATGTCATAACCGAATTTTTTTAATAAGAAATGCAGAATCAATCTCGAAAGACGACCGTTGCCGTGGTTATAAGGGTGGATGCAAATAAAATCTAATAAGAAACAGCAGATTAAAATTAGTTTATTGCAGTGTTCATCTCTTGCACATTCGTTGAATTGATAAACTAAATTATCTAATAAAGTGACGACCTCTTCGGGTGCAACTGGAACGAAAATCGTTCGATAACTGCCATCGGGTAAACTCTCTTGCATATAATTTTGCGTATCTTTGAATTTACCGCCGAATTCGGGATTGAAGTCTTTATACATGTAGTAATGAAGAGTGCTGATAAACGAGAGATCAAAAGGTTGATACTTATAAACTTTATCAATCAATTTAATCGCTTCGGCATAGCCGGAAACCATATGCTCTTGAAATGTCACAGGAGCTTTCTTTCGTTCGAAAAGATCTTTTTCTTGTGTTTCAGAAATAAAAACATTGCCTAGTGTACAAGACGCCATAACGCCACTACGAAGTGCAATGTTTTTCAGTTCTTCTAACTTTTTCAGTTTTTTGACTGCGAGAGTTTTCCCTCGATATAGTTCAATTGGGCCGAGCAAAGAATTGATCTCTGGGGTCGACAAAGTAGAAACAATTCTTTGGAGATCAAACATTTTCATTATTTTTACCTCTCATGATTGTTTTTATTATCGCTCATTCACCAATCAGTTTCAATAATCATTCCATATTTTTATCACAAAAATACCGAGTTGAAATTAATTAGCGAGAATCTATGCGTTTTTTAAGGAGTAATTAAAATTCAAAATCGAAGAGATATTTCTTTTCAATCAATGTTTTTGGTGGCGATGATGTCGACATTTAAGCCTAGGATGTTCCTTAAGACGACATTTCCGATTTTTATTGGTGCTAAAACTTGAAGACGATTCAATTCTTCTATAATTGCAAACATCTTCTCTTTTGGTGCTGGAGTTGAAGTTTTGATTGAAAGAAGTTTTCCTTGACGATTTTTAACTCGGACCGTAGAAGTGATTGTCCGCACCGGATTAGTGATCTCAGCGCGAGCATAAGCGATTCCTCTAGGACATAAATTACCAGTCACCTTCAAATCATCATCGATTTTTAATCGACAACCTTTTGGACAGATAATGCAAACGAACTCCTTCATCAGTTTGTCCCTTTCTTTTCGATTTCTAAAATAAGGTCGCTATTTAAAGTTGAAATGAGTTCTTTTCCGACTTTGAGAATTTCCATTTCACTAGGAGTTAAAACCGGACGATAAACTTTTTTCAAAATTTTCTCTTTATTTTTTAAGATGACATAACAATCTTTTAAAGGTCTTAAAACTCGAAATTTCAAGGTGACATCTTCGTCAACCCCAAAATCAATTCGGGAAGGTATCACATAAGTGATATCGCTTCCGGCTAAGACTTTAAAAAGATGTTTAGAAGCGATTTGCCCTCTTTTGAGATAAAGCGCAGCTCCATGACCTGCAGCGCGTCCTTCTAAAGAGACAAAGTCGACTAAATCATGAACGTGAAGGCAGTTACCACAGGTGAAGATCCCAGGAATCATCGTCTCCATTTGCTCATTGACAATCGCTCCTTTGGTCGGACCGATCAGACAATTGATGTCGGTGAGTAAATTGACATTTGGGACTAAACCAATCGATAGAAGCAAAGTGTCGCATTCGAAAACTATTTCGCTTCCAGGAATGAATTGAAACTTTTGATCAACGGCGCTGATCGTCACTTTTTCGACTCTTCCCTCGCCTTCAACTTTACTGACGGTGTGAGAAAGATATAGTGGGATTTCAAAATCATTCAAACACTGCGCGATATTGCGATTAAGACCGTTAGAATAAGGCATCAATTCGACAACTGCTAAAACTTTTGCGCCTTCCAATGTGAAGCGCCTTGCCATGATTAAGCCGATATCTCCACTTCCTAAAATCACTACTCTTTTTCCGACTAAGTAACCTTCGATATTTAAAAACTTCTGGGCTAAACCAGCCGTGATAATTCCATAAGGACGATATCCTGGAAGTTGAATCGCCCCCGCATTTCTTTCATAACATCCCGTTGCAAAAACGATTGCGTTAGCTTTTAAAACGACAAATCCATCTTCTTTAGATGAACAGGTCACTTCGAGATTTCGCGTGATTTTTAAAACTGTCGCACCTAACCTCACATCGATATTCAAGTCTGTGACTTGTTTAGCGAATCGTTCTGCGTATTCAGGACCGGTCAGTTCTTCTTTAAATTCGGTAAGGCCAAAACCGTTATGAATGCATTGATTTAAAATACCACCTAATTGTTGCTCGCGTTCGATGAGAAGAATGTCTTCGATTCCATCTTCATGTGCTTGAATAGCCGCAGCCATTCCTGCACTTCCACCGCCGATGATAATTAAATCTCGTACTTCCATATTTTTATTTTTCTTCCTTGAGCTCTTCTAATAAGATGTTGCTATCTTCTTTATCATATAAAACTTCTAAAGGAGAAATATTATAAAATGCAGCTAATTCTTTAACGACTAAAGGGAGACAGAAAGTTCCTTGGCATTTGCCAAAACCAACTCGGACTCGTTTTTTCATCGCTTTAATTGTGTGAGGTGGACAATTTCTTTTTAAGACGTCGCGCACTTCTCCAAGTGTCACCTTTTCACAATTGCAGATGATTTCACCATAGTCTGGATTTTCTTTGACTAATTTATGACGATCGATGAATCTCATCTTCTTCGGATTGATATATTTCCTCACAGCAGGATTAAAAGATTCGTTTTTTTCAAGTGCAAACACTTTGCTGATAAACTCGTCAACAACATATTCTGCAATCGCTGGAGCAGAGACAAATCCAGGTGATTCAATTCCACCGATATTGACAAAATTAGGAATACCTTTTGGAGTTTCGATGACAAAATCGTGTCGAGAAGATGACGCTCTTAAACCAGCAAAACAGCGAATCGTCTGATGAAACGGGATGTCTGGAACCATGATTATCGATGATTCTCGAATTTTCTTTAAGGTGTCTAGATCGCAAGAAAAATCTTCCCGATCTTCGACGAGTTCAGAAGATGGACCGACTAGGTAATTACCTGAAGTCGTCATCGTCACGAGAATTCCTTTTCCTTTTTCACTTGGTAAAGGGAAAATGACGTGACGAACTAATCCACTTTTATAATGGTCTAAAACAAAATATTGTCCTTTACGGGGTGTGATTTTCCAATCAATCGGAGCGACCAATTCGGCAATTTTATCACTGTATAAACCAGCGGCATTGATGACCATTTTCGCTTTGTAAACATGATTTTTACTAGTTTTTACTTCGAAGTAATCACCTTTATCATCGATTTTGATCACTTCTTCATTTAAAAATAATTCGGTTCCATTATCAACGGCATTTTCCATTGCGTGAACGCAGAGATTAAAAGGGTCGATAATTCCAGCGGTTGGAGCTAAAAGCGCCCCTTTTACTTCTTTAGTGATATTCGGTTCCATTTTTAAAACTTGAGCACGAGTGAGAAGTTCAACTTTAACTCCGTTTTCTTTTGCTCTAGCGGCTAACTCATCTAAAAGCGGAAGTTGTTCGTTATAAATGGCGACGGTGAGTGAGCCGACGCGTCCAAAAGAAACATCGAGCTGTTTGGTCAGCTCATCGAACATCTCATTTCCGCGAACATTCATTTTCGCTTTTAACGTTCCTGGAAGTGGATCGTATCCAGAATGGATGATCGCGCTATTAGCCATGCTCGTCACATTTCCGACATCGCTTTCTTTATCTAAAACAGCTACAGATAGCTTATATTTTTTTATTTCTCTTGCTAGCAAGGAACCGACGATTCCGGCTCCGATAATTAAAATATCAAACATTATATGTTTCCTCTTTATGCATTAATATTAGCACAAGAGTTTTTTTAAATAAAATCATAAAGAAAAAATGCGAGTTTATGACTCGCATTTTCATATTACTAGTTCTTATCTTTTAAATCGATTACGATCTTTGAACCCTCGGGATTGTTCACTACGCGCTGGTCTTTCCGGTCTTTCGACGTAATCATCTGGTTTTTCTTCAAATTCACGGTGAGAGACTTTGACTTTACCGTGATCATCAACTTCGATGACTCGAACTTTTAGTTTGTCACCGACACTGACGACATCGCCAGCCTTAGAAATATAGCCCCAACCTAAACGTGAGACGTGACATAAACCATCGACTTCTCCAAATAAACGGACAAATGCGCCATAATCTTCAACGCGGTTCACTTCACCGATGAATTCTTCACCGACTTTTGCGACTCTGACGATATCGTCAATCAAGGCTTTTGCCTTGTTGATCGTCTCACGGTCCATATGGTAAATCGTCACTTGACCATTATCTTCGATATCGATTTTTACATTGTCGCATTGAGCGATGATTTCATTGATCACTTTGCCCCCGGTCCCGATGACTTCACGAATCTTATCGACATCGATAAAGAAAGTCGTCATCTTCGGTGCGTATTTACCGACATCCGGACGTGGTTCGGAAATCGCTTTTTCCATCACGATTCGAATTTGTTCACGTGCTGAATGAGATTGCGCTAGAGCTTCTTTTAAAACTTCACGCGTCACTCCACGAATTTTAATATCCATCTGCAAAGCGGTGATTCCTGTTTTTGTTCCCGCAACTTTAAAATCCATATCCCCAAAATGGTCTTCTAAACCTTGGATATCAGTCAAAATTGTATACGGATGTTCTTTATCAAGCGGTCCACTAGAAATAAGACCCATCGCAATTCCACTGACCATCGCTTTAATTGGAACACCAGCAGCCATCAATGACATACAAGCGGCACAAATCGAAGCTTGAGAAGATGAACCATTAGATTCTGTAACTTCTGAAACAGTCCGAATTGTGTATGGAAATTCCTCTTCAGAAGGAATGACATAGCCGAGCGCTCTTTCACCTAGTGCACCGTGTCCGATTTCTCGACGACCGGGAGCACCCATTCTACCGACTTCTCCGACCGAAAACGGTGGGAAATTATAATGATGCATCCAACGTCTTGATTCTTCTTCGGTGAGGTTATCAATTAATTGTGCATCGCTTTTTGCTCCTAAGGTCGTAACGGAGATGACTTGAGTTTGACCGCGAATGAACATCGCCGATCCATGTGAACGTGGGAGTAAATCCACTTGAGCATCTAAAGGTCGAATTTCATCGACTTTTCTTCCATCTGGCCTAATTTTTTCAACAGTGATGAGACGTCTTATTTCATCTGCGACAATCGTTTCTAAAATATCCTTGACCATCCGAAGTGTCTTTTGTTTTTGTTTTTCATCTTCGTATTTTTGGACTTCATAACTTTCAAGAACTTCATTTTGAATATCTGCGATTGCGTATTGTCTTTCTAATTTATCGAAAATCGAAATTGCTTTGCATAATCTTTCCTTGGCAACTCCTTGAATAACCTTTGCAATGACTGGATCGACTTGATAAAGTTCGATTTCGCGTTTTTCTTTTCCGACTTGGGCGATGATTTCTTCTTGAATCGCACAGAGTTTTTTAACGGCTTCATGTCCGAACATCAATGCATCGAGCATTTCTTCTTCAGAAACTTGATCAGCTCCTGCTTCAACCATGTTGATCGCTTCTTTGGTTCCGGCAACTGCGATTCTCATGTCGGATTTTTCCATTTCTGCAACACTTGGATTGATCACCAATTTTCCAGCGATTCTTCCGACGTAAACGCCAGCGATCGGACCATCAAAAGGAATATCGGAAATTCCTAATGCAAGTGAAGAGCCAAACATCGCCATCATTTCTGGAGTGCTATCTAAATCGACAGACATCACAGTGTTGACGATTTGTACTTCGTTGCGGAAGCCTTCGGCGAACATCGGTCTGATCGGTCGATCGATCAATCTTGCGGTTAAGGTAGCGTGTTCGCTTGCTCTACCTTCTCGACGTAAAAATGAACCTGGGATTTTGCCAATTGCGTACTGTTTTTCTTCATATAAAACAGTGAGCGGAAAGAAATCTCCCTCTTTCGGCAGTTCCGAGGCACACGCTGTGGAAAGAACCACGGTCTCGTCTAATCTGATTAAAACAGCACCATCTGCTTGCTTAGCAATTTCGCCGGTTTCAATGACGAGTTTCTTTCCTTCGAATCCATATTCGAATACTTTTTTCATCTTTTTTCCTCTTTCTAAATTTTAACGATTCATTATAGCACGTACGCGAAATAAACAAAAATAAAAGCACCGTTTGGTGCTTTTTTGTTCTTTTTGCTTATTTTCTAAGTCCGAGTTCAGCGATCAATTTGAGATATGCGTCTCGATCTTTAATTGCAAGATAATCGAGCAAGTTTCTGCGTCTTCCGACCAAGATCATCAATCCTCTTTGTGAAGAGTGGTCTTTCGGGTTTGCTTTCATGTGCACGGTCAACTCGCGAATTTGTTCGGTCATGAGTGCGACTTGCACTTCAGCAGAGCCTGTGTCTTTTTCGTCTTTACCAAAGGTTTTGACGAGTTCTGCTTTTTTTTCTTTGGTCAATGCCATTTTCTTTTCCTCCTATTTTTACTTAACTTAACCATCGGCAAGCGTTGAGGATTCGCATGTCAGCGGATAAGTCGCTGTTAGTAATATACAATTTATTATCTCGAAGCGCAATTACTTTTTAAAGTAATCTTCAGCTTTCAAGATATCCTTCATGATTTGCAAGACTAAATCATTGATTTCTCTAAACTTTTTCTCACTGCGAAGAAAACGCAAAAGTTCTACTTTTAAGACCTTTCCTTGTAAATCTAAGACACGATTTAAGACGTGCACTTCGATAATCGATTTTTCAAGTTCGTCAAGTGAAGGGTGAACACCGACATTGCATATCGCTGGATAAGTTTCTTTATCATCAGTCGCTTGGCAAATATAAACTCCGTTTTTAGGTAAATAATAATCATCGGACAAAGAGAGATTAGCAGTCCTAAAACCGATTCTCTTTCCGTTTCCTAGCCCTTTGATCACAGTTCCTTTCACTGTATAGTAACGGCCTAATAAAATATTGGCATTATCGATATCACCCCTTTTAAGTAAATCGATAATTCGACTTGTAGAGATTTTCTTCCCTTCATAATCGACGGTGTCAATGGCGGTAATTGGAAAAACTTTTTTCAAGTCATCGACTTTCCCTTCTTTGTTTTTTCCAAAGCGGAAATCAGTTCCACAATAAATATGACTAGGATTCAATTTCGCCAAAACCAAAGAAATAAAATCATTTTTTTCAAGATCCAAAATTCCTTCATCGATATTTAAAACGAGCAAATATTCAACTCCAACTTTTTCTAAGATTTTTTCTTTATCTTCTAAAGAAGTTAAAATTATATTTTTCTTTTTCGCTAAATAAAGCTTTGGAGAAAAATCAAAAGTCAGTATCGCCACATGATCATTTTCTTTTAGCGCATTTTCAATTAAGGTTCGATGTCCGAGATGAAGACCATCAAAATAGCCAAGACAAAGCGCCGTTTTTTCTTTTAAAGAAGTAATGTTTTTCAAATCTAATTTAATCGTTTCCATGATTGAACCCTCGTAAAGAATTATACATCCCCTTCTCATTTTTTTGATAAATTGCAAGCACTTGATTTTGATAATTTTGTAAAACGACGATTTTTTCTTCACTCGGAAGGTTGATTGACATTCCGTTTTTAACTTTTTTTTCGGTCTCAAAATCGACTTTCAACAAAGGAAGAAAAAAGAGCGCTTCATTTAAAGGAATGACCTTTTCAGCGTTAATCTCACCTATTTTGGTCGAATTCTTGTTTAAATATCGCCCAACTCGAGTTCTTTCGAGTTCGCTGAGATGACCGACAGTTCCGAGTTTTTCAGCAATCGTTTCTCCGAGTGTTCGAAGATAAGTTCCCTTGGATACATCAGCGGTAAAGATGATTGTCCGCTCATCAAAATTCATCAAGCGTAAATCAAATATTTCAATCTCACGGGCTTTTCTTTCGATTTCAATTCCTTGGTGGGCTAGGCGATATAAAGGGACTCCTTTGACTTTGATAGCACTCGTCATCGGAGGGATTTGTTTTTGTTTTCCAAGCATATTCTTAAATAGTGTTTTAATCTTTTGTTCATCTAAACGCGGAACCTTTTCTTCTTTTATTATTTCGCCATTTAAATCACCCGTTGAAGTTTTTTCACCGAGTTTTAAAACTGCGAGATAAGATTTATTTAAAGATTCGATCAATTGAGAAATTTTTGTACCTTCTCCAATAGTAAGAACGAGAAGGCCAGTGGCAAAAGGATCTAAAGTTCCAGTATGACCGACTTTTTTCGTCTTTAAAATGTGTTTCGCTTTCGCACAAACATCTTGACTCGTCCAGTCCTTTTCTTTGTTAATGAGAATTATTCCATCCATGCTTTGAAAATTCTAATTAAAATAATATAATTATTTAATCATGAAAGCAATCCGAACGATCTTAGCGTGTTTAAGAAAAGCCGATCAGAAGTTCAATCTGATTCAAGACGGAGACAAAATCGCTCTTGGCATTTCTGGAGGAAAAGATTCTTTGGTTTTACTACTTTCGCTATCTTTGTATAAGAAGTTTTCTCATAAGCATTTTACGATTGTCCCAATTACTCTTGATTTAGGCTTCCCCACTTTTGATCCACGACCGATTGAAGAGTATTGCCACGAGCTTGGTTATCCTCTTTTTATCAATGATTCTAAAGATGTTTATAAGATTTTAAAGATTCAAAAAGAAAAGATGGAGATCAAACATTTTCCCTGTTCGATTTGCAGTCGAATGAAAAAAGCTGCAATTAATAAAGTTGCTAAAAAACTCGGATGCAATAAGGTCGCTTTTGCTCATCATGCAGATGATGCGATTGAAACTTTGTTGATGAATCAGATTTATGGAGGAAGAATTGCGACTTTTGCGCCGAAAATGAAATTAGAAAATGCTGATATTGTTTTTATTAGACCGCTTATTTTGTGTCGTGAAAGTGAGATCATCAAAATGGCTAAAGAAGAAAATCTTCCTGTCTTACCTCCTTCTTGCCCGGCGGATAAACATACTTCACGAGAAGAGATTAAAAAAATTCTCAATCAATTATATGAAAACATTCCTTCTTCTAAGAAAAACTTTTTGAACATGCTTTCAAATTATGAAAAAACTGCCTTATGGGGAGAAGAAATTCAATTGCAAGTCGATCAAAAAGGTTTGTTTTTAAAGCCTGTTGTGACCCCAAAAGATGAAGCGTTAGCGCTCGATATTAGATATCAGGTTTTTGAAAAAGAAATGAACATTTCGCATCATAAGGAATATGAATTTCCTCTTGAATTCAGCGCTCATCAATTTCTGATTTATAAAAACGAAATACCGATTGGAACAATTAGATATGTAATCGAAGAAGAAGGG
>Ga0172382_10004211_pt1 | contig 22178 bp, 21 predicted proteins | sample Leawel138RmetaG_FD_122245 | JGI IMG/M metagenome (GOLD analysis project Ga0172382, IMG submission 122245) | Leachate microbial communities from a municipal landfill in Southern Ontario, Canada - Leachate well 138R metaG | ecosystem: Engineered > Solid waste > Landfill > Unclassified | place... | reverse complement strand
TATGAGCGCCCCGTGAACATGATGTTTCAGTCTTACGCCCTGTTCCCGCACATGACGGTGGAGCAGAACATCGCGTTCGGGCTGAAGCAGGACGGCATGCCGCGCGACACCATCCGCGCCCGCGTGGCGGAAATGCTGGAGATGGTCGAACTGGGGCCGCTCGGCAGGCGCAAGCCGCACCAGTTGTCGGGCGGCCAGCGCCAGCGCGTCGCCCTGGCCCGTGCCTTGGCCAAACGGCCCAAGGTGTTGTTGCTCGACGAACCGCTCGGCGCGCTCGACAAGAAGCTGCGTGAACGGACCCAGCTTGAACTGGTCAATCTTCAGTATCAGCTTGGCATTACCTTCGTGGTCGTCACCCATGACCAGGAAGAAGCCATGACCATGTCCGACCGGGTGGCGATCATGAACCAGGGGCGGATCCTCCAGGTCGATAGTCCGCACGCCATGTACGAATTCCCCGGCACGCGGTTCGTGGCCGAGTTCTTCGGGTCGATGAACGCCTTCGAGGGCACCATCGTCGAGGATGCCCTGTCCCATGCCGTGATCGCGTGCCCCGAACTGGACACGCCGGTCTATGTGAACCACAGCGTGCCGGGCTATGAGGGGTCGACCGTGTGGGCGGCGCTTCGCCCGGAAAAGGTCGCGCTGTCCAAGCAGCCCCCGGTGGACCCGACCCGCAACATGGCGCAGGGCGTGGTCGAGGACATCGTTTATCTGGGCGGCGAAAGCACCTATCTGGTGCGCCTGACCTCGGGCCGCCGCATCCGCGTCGCCTTGCAGAACCTGACCCGCGCGGCCGAGCCCGAAGTCACCTGGGACGATGCCGTATGGGTGTCGTGGCGGCCGGAAAACGTCGTGGTCCTGACGTCATGACCCAACTGGCCCGCCGGATGGCGGCGGAACCAATCAGCCGGGGCGTAGGGTGGGTTGCCGACGTGCTGCAAGCCGGAGGGCGGCGGCTGGTCATCGCCGTGCCGTTCGTGTGGCTGCTGCTGTTCTTCCTGGCCCCCTTCGCCATCGTCGCCAAGATCAGCATGGCCGAGTTCATGGTCGGGGTGCCGCCCTACACCCCGCTGTTTGAATGGACCGAGGACGCGTGGCTGCACGTCCGCGCCACCGCCAACAACTACGCCTATCTGGTCGAGGACCCGCTGTACGTCGCGGCCTACGTCAGTTCGTTGAAGATCGCGGCGATTTCGACCGTGATCGCTCTGCTGATCGGCTATCCCATGGCCTATGCCATCGCGCGGTCGCGCCAGCCGTGGCGCAACGTGCTGCTTCTGGCCGTGATGCTGCCGTTCTGGACGAGCTTTCTCATCCGCGTCTATGCCTGGATCGGCATCCTGCGGTCCAACGGCCTGTTGAACAATTTTCTGCTGTGGCTGGGCGTGATCGACGAGCCGCTGGTCATTCTGAATACCGACGTCGCGGTCTACATCGGCATCGTCTACAGCTATCTGCCATTCATGATCCTGCCGCTGTACGCGACCCTGGAAAAGATGGACCTGTCGCTGCTCGAAGCCGCTCAGGACCTGGGCTGCCGCCCGTGGAAGGCGTTCGTCACCGTGACCTTGCCGCTGTCGCTGCCCGGCATCATCGCCGGGTCCATGCTGGTGTTCATCCCGGCGGTGGGCGAGTTCGTCATTCCCGATTTGTTGGGTGGGCCGGACACCCTGATGATCGGCAAGGTTCTGTGGTCCGAGTTCTTCAATAACCGCGATTGGCCGGTGGCTTCGGCGGTGGCGATTGCCATGCTGGTGCTGCTGGTCGCGCCCATCGTCCTGTTCCAGCGCCACCGAATGCGCCAGGAAGAAAAAGCGCGGGAGGCCGCCCTATGAGCAGCGTCAGCCGGTCCCCCTTCCTGATTACCATGCTGGCCTTCGGCTTTGCGTTTCTGTACGTGCCGATTGTCCTGCTGGTCCTGTATTCGTTCAATGAAAGCCGTCTGGTCACGGTGTGGGGCGGCTTTTCCGTCAAGTGGTATGCCGAGCTGTTCCAGGACGCCCAAATCCTTGGCGCGGCCGAAATCAGCCTGACCGTGGCGGCCATCACGGCGACCCTTGCCACCGTGCTCGGCACCCTGGCCGGGCTGGTGCTGGTGCGGTTTGGCCGGTTCCGGGGGAGGACTCTGTTTTCCGGCATGATCACCGCCCCCCTGGTCATGCCCGAGGTCATCACCGGCCTGTCCATCCTGCTGCTGTTCGTCGCGCTGGAGCAGGCTATCGGCTGGCCCGACGGGCGCGGCGTGACCACCATCACCATCGCCCACGTCACCTTCACCATGGCCTATGTGGCGATCATCGTGCAGTCGCGGCTCAGCCAACTGGACGGCAGCATGGAAGAAGCCGCCATGGACTTGGGCGCGCGGCCCGCCAAGGCGTTCCTGCTGGTCACGCTGCCGATTATCGCCCCCGCCCTGGTGTCTGGCTGGTTGCTGGCGTTCACGCTGTCGCTCGACGATCTGGTGATCGCCAGCTTCGCGGCGGGGCCGGACAGCACCACGCTGCCGATGGTGGTGTTTTCGTCGGTGCGCCTGGGTGTCAGCCCCAAAATCAACGCGCTGGCCACCCTGCTGGTCCTGCTGGCAACAGTCGCCATCGTCGGCGCGGCGTGGTTCATGCACCGCCAGGAACGCGAACGCGAAAAGGCCGTGGCGCGGGCGTTGGCAGAGCAGGAGTAGGCTCGAAACAATAGAAAACCCCGCTGTCACCGGCGGGGTTTTCTACGTTCGGCAAAAGCCTTCGGACCTAGAGGACCGACTCGACCCATTCGTAGAGCTTGCTCTTGGGCAGGGCGCCGATCTTGGTGGCGGCGACTTGGCCGCCCTTGAACACCATCAGGGTCGGGATGCCGCGCACGCCGTACTTGGTCGGGGTGGTCGGGTTTTCGTCGATGTTGAGCTTGGCGACCGTCACCTTGCCTTCGAGGTCCGTGGCAAGTTCCTCAAGGGCCGGCGCGATCTGGCGGCACGGCCCGCACCATTCGGCCCAGAAATCGACGAGGACCGGCATGTCCGCCTTCAGGACGTCCTGCTCGAAGGAATCGTCGGTTACCTGCTTCATGAATTGCGTCCTTCCGTTATCCACATCACGCCGTCCGGCGGCCGTCCGGGTGCTAACTCGTTCCGCACCAAAACACCCCACCAAGGGGCCGGGAATTGGTCTGACCGGAGTCTAGGGTTGGCGAACGATGCCGTCAAGCGACCCCTCAGCCCATTTCGACGTCATAACGCACCCAGTCCGTTCGTATGCCGATTTTCTCATACAGCGCATGGGCTGGGGCGTTGTCGGGCTTGGTCTGCCAATATAGGCGCTTCCAGCCCTGGCTGCGTCCGGCCTCGACCAAGTAGGTCAGCAGGGCGCGGGCGGCACCCCGACCACGGGCCGATTCGCTGACGAACAGGTCTTCGAGGTAGCACACCGGCGCTTTGCTCCACGTGCCCAGGTGCAGAACGACCAGGGCGAAGCCGGCCACCGCGCCGTCCACCTCGGCGACGAACCCATAGAGCGGCGCATCGCGGTCCAGGCACCGGGCGAAGGTAGTTTCCGTCACCTCGCCGGGCACCTCTGTCTTGTAGAACGCGCAATAGCCGTCCCACAGCGGACGCCATGCGGCATAGTCGGTGGCGGCCACGGGGCGGACGGTCACGGTCATGGAGTAGTGCCTTTCAGCAAGGAGTCGAGGGCGAGATCCAGCGCCGGGGCGGGCAGGTCCATCAGGAACGGCCCGTCGGTCCACAGCAGGGCGCACACGACGGCGCGGCCGGGATAAAGCTGGCTCAGGACGGCCCGGTAGGCGGCCATCTGCATCAGATAGGCTTCGGCCACGTCCTCCACCCGACGTGGCGGCGGGCGGTTGGTCTTGTAGTCGATGATGCGCACGGCGTCGGGCGTCACCACCATGCGGTCCACCTGGCCGGATACCACATGGCCCCCAATGATGCCGGTCAACGGCACCTCGGCCCGCGAGCCGGGACCGAACAGGGCAGCGAATCCAGGGTCATCCAGCACGGCCAGCGTTTCGGCGGTCAGTTGCTCCACCGTGGCGGCATCCAGCCCCCACACCGGGCGGGCGAGGTAGGCTCGCGCTGCCTCGGCCCGGCCCGGCCCCGGCAGATCGGGAAGGCTTTCCAGCAGCCGGTGAACCAGCCGCCCGCGCTGGAACCGCAGCAACGCCCCGCCGTCTTCGGCCAGCGGAGAGCGCACCGGCGGCTCGGGCAGCAATGGCCGCGACGGGGCCAGCGGACGCGGGGGACTGGGTTCGGACGGCACGCCGCCATGCACCCAGGCGGGCAACGGCTGGACGGCGGCAGGGGCGTCCAGGCGGGCGTCGTCGGCACGCGGCGCGGCGGTCTGCGGGCAAGACAGCCGCCAGATGGTGCCATCGCCAAGCGTGCCGTCGGCGGCCAGGAACGGGTCCACGACCTCGGTCCCCAGGGCGTGCATGGCGTCGGCCACCAGGGAATACCAGCACTCCTCGGGCGCGGCGCGCAGGCCATCCCAGCCGCAGACGATCAGGCGGTCCTCGGCACGGGTCAGGGCGACATAGAGCAGGCGGCGGTATTCCTGCATCTGCGCGGTCTTGGCGGCGTCGGTCAGTTCGCAGCACCACGCTTCGCGGTGCTCGGCGCGCGGCGGCCAGACCAGGGTGGTTTCGGCGTCCTCGCCATCCCACAGCAGGCGCGGCAGCTTGGTCGGCACGGCCCGCGTGTCGGGCAGGAACACGATGGGCGCCTGAAGGCCCTTGGAGCCATGCACGGTCATCACGCGCACGACGTCGGTGCCTTCCTCCATGTCGCGCTTGATCTCCTGCGCCCCCGCCGCCAGCCAATGCAGGAACGCCTGCAGCGACGGCGGATGGCCCCGGTCATAGGCTAGGGTCAGGGCCATGAACTCGTCGATCGGGTCGGCGGCGTCCGGCCCCAGGCGGGCCAGTAGCTTTTCCCGGCCGCCCAGCCGCCCGAGGATCTCGGCATACAGTTCATGCGGCGGCAGGAAGTCGGCGCGGTTCATCAGGTGGCGCAAGGTGCGGTGCGCCTCGCGCCACGGCCCCGGATCGGCGGCTTTCTCGCGCAGTGCCCGCCACAGGGACACGCCCTTGGGGCGGTTGTAGGCGATGGCGAACAAGTCATCTTCGCTCAGCCCGATGAGCGGACTTTTCAGGACGCTCGCCAGGGTCAGATCATCTTCGGGCAGCAGCAGGGCATGGCCCAGCGCCACCAGATCCATGACCGCCATCTGCTCGGTCAGGACCATGCGGTCGATGCCCGCCACCGGCACGCCGTTTTCCTTGAGCGCCCGCACCAGATCCTCGACGAACGGCCCGCGCCGCCGCACCAGCACCAGGATATCGCCCGGCCGGATGGGACGGCCCCGGCTGTCCAGCGGCTCGGCACTGGCGAGCATCGCCTTGATGCGGCGGGCGATCAGGCGGGCCAGCCGGGTGGGCGCGGCCTCCCCCCGGATGCGCTCGATGGGGGGCTTCCAGGCGTCGGGTTCGTCAATGGCCTGAGGGGCGAGCGGCGGCCACAGTTCGACCACCCCGGCCTGGCCGACGCGGAAGGCCAGATGGCGCACGTCCTCGCCGACCGGGCGCACGCCCGCGCCGACGTGGGGCGGCTCGAACACCTTGTCCACGAGGTCGAGAATGGGCCGGGTGGAGCGGAACGATACTTCCAGAGCGACATCCGCCCAAGTCCGCTCCACTGCCTGCACCGAGTCGCGGAACCGCCCGCGCAGCGATTCAAAGATGGCCGGGTTGGCCCCCTGGAAGCTGTAGATCGACTGCTTGCGGTCGCCCACGGCGAACACCGTCCGGTTGCCGTCCCGTGCGGTATCTCCGGCGAAGAAGTCCGTGACCAGGGCGTTGACCACCGCCCATTGGTCGGGGTTGGTGTCCTGCGCCTCGTCGATCAGCACATGATCGAGGCCACCGTCGAGCTTGTAGAGCACCCAGGCGGCATCCTCCCGCTCGGCCAGCAGACGGCGGGTGGCGAGGATCAGGTCGTCGAAATCCAGCCGCCCGATGCGCGCCTTGCCTGCCTCATAGGCGGTGAGCAGGGCCTCGGCCAGCCGCAACAGCGCCTCGGTCGCCTCGGCCACGGTGGCGGCCTTTATGTGTTCGCGCACGGCCAGTAGGCGGGTTGTCTCGGTGTCAATCAGGGCGAGGCAGTCGGGATGGCCGTCCTTGACCTTTTTGGATGGAAACTTTTCCTGCGACCGCTTTTCGCCCTTCTGGGTGAGGAATGCGCCGCAATAGGCCTCCCACCCCGAGACGCGGGCGGAGGGGCCGTCGCCCAGCCAGCGGACGATCTTTTCGGCCGTCGCGCTGTCGGTCTTGCCGCCGCTGACCAGGGCGGCGCACAGGCGCTTGAGGCCGTCGCCGTCGAACACGCCCTCGGCACAGGCGGCCTCCAGGACCGAGGCTGCGGTATCCTCCGCCCCGACGCCCAGGCGCAGGCGCACGGCCTGGGCCACCGCATCGCACCCGCCCGGCCGGTCCAGCATCCGGCGCAGGCGGCCGCGGGCGGCGGTCAGTTCGGACAGCAGTTCCGGGAAAAGTGTTTCATGCACGAACCCGGTGACGACTTTCAGGGCATCAGCCAGGGTGGGGTCGGCGGCGTTGCGCGCGTTGTTCAGCACGGTTTCCCGCGCCGTGTGCAGCAGTTCGGCCGAGTCGCGGTCCTCCAGCACTTCGAAATGCGGCGACACCCCGGCCTCCAGCGGGAAGCGGCGCAGCAGGGCCTGACAGAACGCGTGGATGGTCTGGATCTTCATGCCGCCCGGCACGTCCAGAACGCGGGCGAACAACTGGCGGGCCGTCTCGCGCAGGGCCGGGCTGGGGGCGTGGCCGCGCAGCTTGGTCAGCCGCTCGTCCAGCGTTGCGTCGTCGGCCACCGCCCATTGCGACAGAACCTTGGCCAGACGGTTGGCCATTTCCGCCGCCGCCGCCTTGGTGAAGGTCAGGCACAGGATTTTTTCCGGCCCCGCCCCGGTCAGCAGCAGGTTCAGCACGCGGTCGGTCAGAACCTTGGTCTTGCCGGTACCCGCATTGGCCCCCACCCAGGCCGAGGCGGTAGGGTCGGCGGCGCGGCGCTGGGCGGCTTCGGCGGTGCTTACCAGATCATCGGACAGCGCGCCCATCAGTCGTCTCCCTCGCCGCCACCGGCGGACCATTCCTTGACGCGGGCCAGATGCAGGTAATCGGAATAGCGCGGCGCCTTGCCCGGATGGGGCCGCGCCTCGTAGGGGGTTTCGGGGCGGTTGAAGGCCGCGACCAGCCCGCGCAGGCCGTCCAGGGCCTCCGCCGCCAGTTCGGCGGGATCGTCCCCGGCGGACTTTTCCTCGCCGCCGCCGGTGTTGCCCGACAGGTGCCAGTACAGCAATTGCGACACGTCGCGGGCCGGAATGCCGGGGAAGCCGCCCGCCTGGGCGATGCAGGCCTCCAGGGGAAGCTGCGGCGCGTATCCGGCGGCGACCTCTTTCTTGGACGGCGGCGTGCCGGTCTTGTAGTCGAGGATGGCCAGCGTGCCGTCGTGCAGCAAATCCACCCGGTCGGCGGTGGCGGTCACGGTGAAGCCGCCGATGTCCAGGCTGCCCTTGACCTCCACATGGCTTTCGCGCACGTCGGCCCGGCGCTGGGCCTCCTGCTTGACGACCCAGGCGGCCAGGCGCTCGAAACGCGGCCACCAGAACGCCCATACGGCGGGGCGGGCGATGTCGGTTTCAAACACCTCGCGCCCGCAGGCCAGCAGGGCGCCAAGGGCGTCGTCGGGCAGCGCGTCGGGGTGCCGGAGGGTGAACGTTTCCAGCGCCTTGTGGACCAGCGTCCCATAGTCCTTGGCGCCGGGTTCGGCATCCAGCGGGTCGAGCGCCCTGAGGCCCAAGATGTACTGGGCATAGATCGCATAAGGATCGCGCATCCACGTTTCGATGCGGGTGGCCGACAGGGCGATGGGCCGCGCCTCCACCGGAGGCCGGGGGGCCGGGCGTTCGCCGGGGACAAAGGCCGTGGGCTGGTCCAGCCGGGCCGCCCAGTCGAGGTAATGGCTCGGCCCGTCCAGCACCGGCAGGCCGGACGCCGCCATCACGGTTTCCAGTCGCAGCAGCCAGCGCGACGGCACGGTCGGCGTGCCCTCGACCTTCTCCGACCGGGTCAGCGCCACGCGCGGGGCGCAGAACAGGTGCGCGAAGTCGTGCGCGGTGTGGCCGACCCGCTGTTCGGGCAGCGGCAGGCCGAAGGAGGTCCGCATGGGGCGGCTCATCCACGGGTCGGCCTGGAGGCGCGGCGGCCAGGTGTCCTCGTTGAGCCCGCCGACGATCATCAGGTCGGCGTGTTGCAGGCGGGCTTCGAGGGGGCCGAGAATGGACAGGCGCGGGTGGGTTCCGACATCCTCGCGCACCGGCACGCCGACCATCAGGGCATCGAGCAGGGCCGGATAGTGGCGCGGCGCGATGGCCCCCAGATCCCCGGCGCTGTCGGCCAGATCGCGGGCGAACCCGGCGGCGACGTCTCCGGCGCGGTTGGCCCACAGTTCCAGCGGGCCGGGCGTGTCGTCGGAGGCGGCCAGGGCCTCGGCCATGCGCAGATGGGCCTCAAGCAAGTCGGCGAACGGCACCTCGTCCCGCGCCATCAGCGCAATGAACGGCGCGCAGCACGCCTCCACGGCGTCCAGCCACGGGGTCAGGGCGCGGGCCTCGGCCTCGGGCACGATGCGGCGCAGGCCGTCGAGGCCGGGGCCGGGCCGGACACCGCGCAGAACCTGCAGGTCCAGGGTGCGCACGCCCTCGCGGAAGGCGACGCGCGCCATGCCCGCGCCGGACAGCGGATGCTTGAGCGCGGCCAGCAGCGGCACCGGGGCGAAGTCCTCGGCGACCATTTCGGCGCACAGGCGCAGGAACACGCCCGGCGGGGTGACGGCCAGCGGACGCCCCGCCGAATCGTCCACCATGATGCCCCAGCGGCCCAGGTCGGCCGCCACGCGGCGGGCCAGATCGCGGTCGGGCGTGACCAGGGCGCAGGTGCGGCCAGGGTCTTCCAGGGCCTCGCGCATCATCAGGGCGATGGTCAGGGCTTCCTCGCGCGGGCCGGGGCAGTCGATGCGGCTGACACCCGCGATGGCTTCGGGTGGAAGCGGTTCGATGTCGCGCCAGCGGTGGGTGGTGCGGGCCGGGCGCAGAGCCTCGGAGATCAGCCGTTGGCGCGACGGCGGCGCGGCGGGACTGCCGTTGTCCGGCGCGGTCCAGTCGGTGACGGCGGCCCGCTCGGTGCCGAGCGTGTCCAACAGCCGCTTGAGGGGGTATTGCGGGTGGCTCTCGTCCAACTCCGCCCAACTGGCGTCGTCCAGATCGCGGTCCAGGCCCGGCAGCACGGCGCAGCCCTGCGGCAGCCCGGCGACCACGGCGACCAGCCGCGCGGCCGAGGGGATCGACCCGGTGATGCCCGCCGCGATGATGCGGCCGGGCGGCGGGTTCTCGGTCCATGCGCGGCCTTGCGCGTCGAGCAGCCGGTTGCGCCGCTCGGTGGGGTCCAGGCACCCTTCGGCGGCCAGCAGGACCGGCCAGTGGTGGGTGAGGATTTGCAAAAAGTTCAGGGTAATCTGCCAGTGCCTGGCGTAGTCCTCGGGCACCAGCCCGGCGAGGCCCTCGAACCCCAGCCCCTCGGTCTGCACCTGATCGAGCAGCCGGGCCAGTTCGGCGGCCAGACGCGCCGCCTGATCGGGCGTGCGCGGCTTGCCCGAGGCATCGGGCATGGCGAGGATGAGGCGGGTCAGCAGCAACCGGCGGCGCAACGGCGGAATGGCCGGGGGAATGTCCGCCGCCTCGGGCAGCCCGCCGCCCGCCGCCTGGGCAAACAGCACCTCGTCCTCGTCCAGATCGCCAATGGCCGCCATGCGCGGCAGCAGCAACGGCGCCCCGCCCGAGCGGCGCAGGAACGCCTCGCGCAAGGTCCGCCGGGCGCGCTGCGACGGCAGCAGCACCGTGATCCCGGCCAACGCCAGCGGGTCGCCCCCAGCCTCGGCCAGCAACCCGGCGGCCAGCACGTCGGCAAACGGCAGGCGCGGGGCGATGGTGTGGACGGTGACGGTCATGGGCTGGTTCCCTTAAGAAAGAAGGAATCAACCACAGAGGTCACAGAGGACACAGAGAAAGGGAAAGGGCGCATCGGCCTAACCCGAGACGCACTTCCTCTGTGATCTCTGTGACCTCTGTGGTGAATCCCCTTCACTCCGCCCGTTCCTCCAACTCTTCCCCCGCCTGTTCAGCGCGGATTTTCTCCTCCGTCGGGGCGATGGCGTCGGGGGTGCCGACGTGGAACCAGGGGCCGTCGTGGGCTATGGCGCGCAGGCGGCCCTGCTCCAGCAGGCGGTTGAACACCACGTTCAGCGACCATGCGCCGTCCGGGGTGTCGGTCATGGCGGCAGGCGAGAGGATCTGCACCCCGGCAAAAACGTAGGGCGCGACCTGCTTCTCGCCCCGGCGGCGGGGCACTCCGTTGGGGTCGAGGAAGAAGTCGCCCGGCCCGTCGTAGCCGTGGGCGTCGCTGGTCCGTTTGAACAGCAGCAGGGCATCCATCTCGACGGGGTTCCACGCCTCGGCTAAGCGGGCCAGGGCGGGGCGGGCACCGTTCAGCCACACGATGTCGGCATTGATGACGAAGAACGGATCGGCCCCCAGCAGCGGCAGGGCCTGTTTCACGCCGCCGCCGGTTTCCAGCAACTGCGGCGTTTCATCAGAAATCGTGATGCGCGGCCCCTCGGCGCGGCGGTCCAGGTGGGCGCGCACGGCGTCGGGCAGGTGGTGGACGTTGACCACCGCATCTTCCACCCCGGCCTCGACCAGATGGTCGAGAACGCGGTCGAGCATGGTCCGCCCGGCCACGCTGACCAGGGGCTTGGGCGTGTGGTCGGTGATCGGGCGCATCCGCAGGCCAAGGCCCGCCGCCAGCACCATAGCCTTTTGGGGCATCATCGCGGGTCCTTCCGCCGCACGTCGGGCGGCACATGGGTATCGAGCCAGTCGTGCACCGGGGCCACGGCGGGATGGGCGCAGGCGGCTTCCAGCAGACGCCAGACGCGGGGGATGTGTTGCAGGTAGATCGGCTTGCCGTCGCGCTTCCACAACCGCGTGAAGATGCCGATCACCTTGGCGTGACGCTGCGCCGCCATCACCGCCCACGAGGCATCGAAGTCCTCGCGCGAAACATCGACCGTAGCGGCAAACGCGCGGTCCTTCATGGCGGCGACGAGGGCCGGACCGATGTCGCGCCGGGCGTCTTCCATCAGGCTCATGGCGTCATAGGTCAGCGGCCCGCGCACGGCGTCCTGAAAGTCCAGCAGCCCGCAGGCCGCCAGCCCGTCGCGGCCGGGCACGATCATCAGGTTGTCCACATGGTAATCGCGCAGGACCAAAACTTCGGGCACGACACGGGCGATGGGAAACAGGCCGCGCCATGCGGCGTCCCAGGCGGCGCGGGCCGGGGCATCCACGCCTGCGCCGACGGCGGGTAGGAACCAGTCGGGCAGCAGCCCGGCCTCGGTCAGCAGCCGGTCGTCGTCGTACAGCGGCACGTCGAGCGGCGGCTCATGGCGGTGCAGTTCGGCCAGCACGTCAATGGCCAGGGCATAGAGGCCCTCCTCCGGCTCCCCGGCGGCCAGCAGGCGGGTATAGGTGTTGTCGCCCAGGTCATCGAGCAGCAGGAACCCGGCGGCGGCATCCTCGGCCAGGATGCGCGGTGCCGACAGGCCGATGGCCTCCAGGTGGTTGGCGATGCGGACGAACGGGCGGACGTCCTCCTGCGGGGCGGGGGCGTCCATCAGGACGGCGCGCTCGGCCCCCCGGACCAGCCGGTAATACTTGCGGAACGAGGCATCGCCCGCCAGCAGGCTGCGTTGGGCATCGCCCCATCCGGCGAAGGCCTGAAAGCGGTCCATCAACTCGATGCGCGGGGTCATTGGGGCAGGCTCTCCAGGGCGGCGCGGATGCGGTCGGGCAGGGTGCCGCCGCCGCTGAACGCGGCGCGGCGGGCGGTTCCGTCGGTGATGCTCAGGGACAGGCGCAGGGCGCGGCGGGGCAGATAGCCGCCCAGGCGGCCGGGCCATTCGATCAACGAAATGCCCTCGGCAAAGGCTTCGTCGATGTCGAGTTCCACCGCGTCGTCGGGCTGTTCCAGGCGGTACAGGTCGAAATGCCAGTACACCGCGCCGTCCGGCCCGTCGTAGGTCTGGACCAGGGTGAACGTCGGGCTGGGAACTTCCTCGTCCGCATCGCCCGTGGCGGCACGGATGAGCGTGCGGGCCAGCGCGGTCTTTCCGGCGCCTAAGTCGCCATCCAGGGCGACCACATCGCCGGGCCGCAGGACGGCGGCAAGGGCCGCGCCGAGGCGGGCGGTGGCGGCTTCGTCGGGCAGGTCGAGGACAAGGTCTGGCGCATCGGTCATGGCACAAGGTTTACCGCGCCGCCGGGCTGCCCCGCAACGTCTGGTTAGAGGGCAGGCCAATCGGGTGACACCTTGAACGCCATCGAAGCCGGACTCTCCCACGCCGCGACTGCGGCGCGCGGCCCCTGCCGCGTGAGCCAAGCGCACGGAGTGCGCGCCCGGCGTCTGAGGGCCACGTAAAGAACCCTGGTCAATCGGGCAACCGAGTGACCAGGGTTAGAGGACTTGATCCCAAACGGCGAACCGACAATCATCGGCGTCTGCTTTCACTCGGGACAAACCGCCATGATCGAACGAATTCACCACACCGACGCCGTCGTTATCGGGGGTGGCCCGGTCGGGCTCTTTGCCGTTTTCCAATGTGGCATGGTGCGCATCCGGTGCCATGTGGTGGATGTTCTCGACGCCGTCGGCGGCCAGTGTACGGCGCTGTATCCCGAAAAGCCGATCTACGACGTTCCGGCCCACCCGTCCATCCTGGCCGGGGATCTGATCGAAAAGCTGGAGGCCCAGGCCGCCCCCTTCCGCCCGACATTCCACCTGGGCCAGCAGGTCGTGGCGCTCACCCGCACGCCCGAGGGCCGCTGGCTGGTCGAAACCGACAAGGGCACCAAGATCGACGCCGCCGTGGTCATCATTGCCGCCGGAGTGGGCGCGTTCGGCCCCAACCGGCCTCCGCTGGCCGGGCTGGAGAGCTATGAGGGCAAGTCGGTCTTTTACTTCGTCAAAAGCCGTCAGGCCTTTCGCGGCAAGAGGGTGGTCATCGCCGGGGGCGGCGATTCGGCCGTGGATTGGGCGATTTCGCTGTCCGAACTGGCCGAAAAGGTCATGGTCGTGCACCGCCGGCCCAAGTTTCGCTGCGCCCCGGAAAGTGCTGCCCGGCTGACTGAGCTGGCCGAGGCGGGCAAGGTCGAGCTGGTCGTGCCTTATCAGCTTCACGGCCTGGAAGGCGACGCCGCCAGCGGCCGCCTGACCGGGGTGACGGTGGCCGATCTGGACGGCGCGACACGGACCCTCGATGCCGACGTCCTGCTGCCGTTCTTCGGTCTGGCGACCAACCTGGGGCCGATTTCGGACTGGGGCCTATCGATGGAAAAGCACACCATCAAGGTCGATCAGGCCACCGCCGCGACCAACGCGCCGGGCATCTTCGCGGCCGGGGACATTTGCAGCTATCCCCACAAGATCAAGCTCATCCTGACCGGCTTTGCCGAGGCCGCGCAGGCCGCCCATGCCGCCTTTGCCATCGTCCACCCGGATGAAGCGCTGCACTTCGAACATTCCACCACCACGGGGCTTCCTGTTTAGGGTACAGTACCACCAACAATAAAAGGGGGTTAGGGGGGGCGGCCTTTGCGGATATTGCTGGTGGAGGACAGCCGCACGGCGGTCAAGATGGTCGAGGGCCTTCTGGCCGAGGAGGAGGAAACCCGCGACTTCCGGTTCGTCCTGTCGGTCGCCGGGAGTCTGGGGGAGGCTGAAGCGGCGTTGTCCTGCGCTGTGTTCGATCTCATCCTGCTCGACCTCACCCTGCCCGATTCCCACGGCCTGCATACCGTCGAGGCCATCGTCGAGGTGGCCCCCCGCACCCCTATCGTGGTGTTGACCTCGACCGCCAATGAACAGCTTGGCCTTCAGGCGCTGAAGCGCGGGGCGCAGGACTTCCTGGTCAAGGACGAGACGTACCGCAGAGTTCTCATACGCTCGATCCGCTATGCCTACCTGCGTAACGAGGCCGAGCGGGAACTCCGCGAAGCCCGTGACATGGCGGAGTTCGCCACCAACTCCAAGTCTTCGTTCATTGCCAACCTCAGCCACGAACTGCGCACGCCGCTTAACGCCATCATCGGGTTTTCCGAGATGGTGCTGGCCGAGTTTCATGGTCCGTTGACCGACAAGCAGAAGGAATACGTCAGCGATATCCACAAGTCGGGGCGCTATCTGTTGGGCCTGATCGGCACGGTACTGGATATGTCCAAGATCGAGGCGCAGAAGATCGAACTGCGCGAGGAGCCGATGGATTTCTCCGTGCTGATATCGGACACGGTATCAGGCCTGGGCGTCGGCGGTGCCGAGGGCACCGAGCGCGTGGTGGTCGATCTGCCCGAGGATCTGCCCCGCGTGCGCGGCGACTGGACCAAATTGCGGCAGGTGTTTTCCAACCTACTCAGCAATGCCCTGAAGTACTCCCCCGATGGCGGCGAAGTGCGCGTGACGGCGGGTGTGGCGGAAAGTGGCTCGCTGGTCATCACCGTGACCGACAGCGGCATCGGCATCCCGACCGATCAGATCAAGGGCGTGTTGCGGCCATTCACCCGCACGGCGATTTCCAAGGCGCGGCAGATCGAAGGCACCGGCCTTGGTCTCGCCTTGACCAAGGGCCTTATCGAAGCCCATGGCGGGACGCTGACCCTGGACAGCGTACTGGGCCAGGGGACCGTCGTCACGGTGTGCCTGCCTGCCGAGCGGATAGCAGGCGCTCAGGGTTTGACGTAGCCGCGCGGTCCCAGTCGTTCGTCCAGGAACGACTTGAACGTCAGGTCGCCCTTGACCACATCATCGACGAACACCTGCACGAGATGCTCGAAGCATTCCTCGTGGTCGAAGTCGTGGTTCTGAGAATCACATGCCTTCCGCGCCGCTTCGGCCAGAGCCAGCAGCTTGACGTGGTAGGCTTTGTGTTGTTCGACATGGGGATAACCGACTTCGGCCAGAAAGGTTTCCTCCCAGGCGAAGTGCGCCTTTGCGGCATCGGTGAACGCCAGGGCAACCTCGCGGCACTTGCCGATTTCGTGCGCCTCGATGGCTTCAGAGAGGTCATTGATCAGGCCGAACAGCACCTTGTGCTGCTCGTCGATCGGGCCGCCGTCGATGCGGAAACTATCCTCAAAATTCAGTCGCCGCATGCGTAGCGTCCCTTGGTGTCCGACGCGATAGAATACCGTTGTGCGGTGTTGGAGCAAGGACGAACTGGCTGTGTGCCGTCATCGTCCTAGGGGCGCATGTCGCGGCGGCGCACGGCGTCCTCGCGGGCGATGCGGTCAGCCCGCAGCATGGCCCGCAGCCGTTCTACTTCGGCTTCGTCGATGCTGTTGCGGCGGTTGAGACCGACCCCCTGGAGGGTCCGGTCGGTGATGATCGCGGGGTCCTCAAGGCGCTGGAGGCGGACATGGCCGTCCAGGATGACGGACTGGACGCCCTGGTCGGTAACAATGTCCGCCAGATCGGCCCGCCGCCGGTCGTTGCGGCGCAGCGCCTCAAACACCCGCTCCGATTCGCGCTGGAGTTGCTGTTGGTTCCGAAGCACTTCGGCCGCCACCGGATCGATCGGCTCAGGCACCACCGTCTGCGCGCGGGTGGCGGCGGGCAGCGTCAGGGCGACAGTCAAGGCAACCAGCAACGGGGTCAGGTGCATTCACTCTCCAAAACAACACGGCGCAGGTGGATGGGCTTGGTGCCTGGCCCCCCGACATCGGAGGCCGCGCCGGTCTTCAACAGGCGGTCCAGTACGGCCGCGCCGGGCCGAGGGTCCTCCAGCGCATCAAGAGCAGCGGCGGCGAGCAGACCACGAGGCAGGCGCTTGGACGGCATGCGGGGCATCGGCAGGCTCCAGGGTTCGGGGTCTCCATCGCCCAGCCAGTATGCCCCTCCACTCCCTCACGCGTCGAGGAGGGCCGCAATAACGCTGTTGAGGCAGAGTACGCCTTTCGACGTGGTGCGCAACGGCCATCCTGGGGCGAGCAGGCCCTCGTCGCGCAGCCACGACAGGGCGGGCTGGTGGAGGGCCTCCATCAGTGGGGTGCCGCCGGTCAGCATGGCAAAGCGTGCCGGGTCCATGCCGGCGGTGGTGCGCAGGCCCATCAGAACAAGTTCCTCTTGGCGTTCGCGGTCGGTCAAAAGCATATTCTCACGCGTCGCGCCGTCGTCTGACTCAGATAATTTTAGCCAAATTTCCGGCGCGCGGTGCTGCCGGGTGGCATAGGTTTTCTTGCCCAAGGTCAGGCGGCCATGGGCGCCCGGTCCTATGCCCAGGTAATCGCCGCCCTGCCAGTAGGTCATGTTGTGGCGGCTCTCGGCGCCGGGGCGGGCGTGGTTCGATACCTCGTAGCGGGGCAGCCCGGCGCGCTCGGTTTCCTCCTGGGTGATGTCCCACAGGGCGATGGCGTTATCGTCGTCGGGCAGCGCGAACGCGCCGCGCCGATGGTCGGCGGCAAAGCGGGTGCCGTCCTCGATGGTCAACTGATAGAGCGACAGGTGCTCCCCGGCCAGCGCCAGGGCGGCGCGCAGTTCGTCCCGCCATGCCGCCGGGTCGTGGCCCGGCCGGGCATAAATCAGGTCGAACGAGGTGCGCGGGAACAGGCTCTGGGCCGCCTCGACCGCGCGGCGGGCCTCGCCCACGTCATGGCGGCGTTCCAGGAACCGCAGGGCGTCTTCATGCAGACTCTGCACGCCGAGCGACACGCGGTTGACCCCGGCCTCGCGGAAGCCTTCGAACCGCGCCCGGTCCACCGCGCCGGGATTGGCTTCGAGGGTGATTTCAATGTCGGCGGCAGGCTCGAACAAGGTCATGGCGCGGCCGATCAGGGCGGCGGTGGTGGCCGGGTCCATCAGCGACGGCGTGCCCCCGCCAAAGAAAATGGACGTCAGACGCCGCCGCCCCACCCGCTCCGCCCCGCGCTCCAGTTCACGCAGCAGGCCGTCGCGCCAGCGCGTCTGGTCGATGCGCTCGGCGACATGGCTGTTGAAGTCGCAATAGGGGCACTTCGACAGGCAAAACGGCCAGTGGATATAAAGCGCGATGTCGTCCAAAAGCGTCGCAATCCTTGAAGGGGTGAATGGGCTCCGCCCATGCCCGCCAAGGGCCATTGGCCCTTGGAACCCATGACGGCTTCTCAATGCTGAAATAAAGCGAAGTGGGGAACCACAGAGAACACAGAGATCACAGAGGTTTCTGTGGCCTCTGCGCCGCAGGCGATAAATCCTTGCCTGGGTTTACTGCGCTGCGCGCGGCACTCACCTCCGATATCTACTTTACTTCTCTGTGATCTCTGTGTCCTCTGTGGTCAATCACCTTCATTTCCTTGTCCCGTCCCGTCCCGAGGTCCAGGAGGCCGCGCCTCCTGGCGGGTACGGGCAGCGCCCGTGTTTTTCAACCCTTGTCGCTCACCCCGGCGTCAGCAAACGTCGCCATGCCGGAATGGCACACCGCAGCGGCGCGCAGGATCGGCACCGCCGTCACCGCGCCCGACCCTTCACCCAGCCGCAGGCCGAGGTCGAGCAGCGGGCGCAGGCCGAGGTGTTCGAACAGCATCCGATGGCCCGGCTCCGCCGACGCATGGGCCAGCACGCAATGATCCAGTGCCCCCGGCGTATGGGCCTCCAGCACGGCGGCGGCGGCGGTGCAGATGAAGCCGTCGAGCACCACCGGGCGACGGGTCAGCCGTGCCCCGGCCACCGCGCCGGTAATGGCCGCCAGTTCCCGCCCGCCCAGGCGGCGCAGCAACTCCAGCGGACGGCCCAGAGCCTCGGCATGACGCTGCACCCCGGCGGCGATGACGTCGGCCTTGCGCTCCAGGGCGGCGCCGTGGAGGCCGGTGCCCGGTCCGGTCCAGCCGCGCGCCGTGCCGCCGAACAACGCCAGGCACAGAGCGGCGGCGCTGGTCGTGTTGGCGATGCCCATTTCGCCCAGGCACAGCAGATCGGCGTCCCCTTCGGCCCCGGCCCGCAAGCCGGCGTTAAGGGCGGCCACCACCTCGGCCTCGGTCATGGCGGGGCCTTGGGTGAAATCGGCCGTCGGTCGGTCCAGGTCAAGGGTGGTGACGCTCAGGGCAACGCCGTTGGCTCGGCAAAGCTGGTTGACGGCAGCGCCTCCGGCCTCGAAGTTCGCCACCATCTGCGCGGTCACACTGGCCGGGAAAGCCGACACGCCAAGCGCGGCTACCCCATGGTTTCCGGCGAAAATGGCGCAGGCCGGAGCCTCGACCACAGCCGGGTGGCGGCCTTGCCACGCGGCCAGCCACGCGGCGAGGTCTTCCAGGCGGCCCATTGCGCCCGGCGGCTTGGTCAATTGCGGCTCGCGCGCCTGGGCTTTGGCGCGGGCGGCCTCGTCGGGGCCGGGCAGGGTGCCGAGCAGGGCGGCAAAGCCGTCCAGGGACGAAACGGTCGGAACGGCGGGGGGCGTGTACGACATGCTTGCACCTAGGCTGCGGACGGAGAAGGATGGCCCCGTCATACTCCAACGGACGCACGCCCGCCAATGATTCGCCGCCTTGCCGCCGACCTCCATCTGGCGGTCGTCTTCCTGACCCGCCTGCCGATGCCCCGCCTGCCGGTCGATGTGCCGCCGCTGGCCCGCGCCATGTGGGCCTTTCCGCTGGTCGGGGCATTTGTCGGATTGCTTGCCGCAACGGTGTTGAGCGCCGCGCTGTCCGGTGGTCTATCGCCCGCCGTGGCGGCGCTGCTGGCGGTCGGGGCCGGGCTGTGGCTGACCGGGGGCCTGCACGAAGACGGCTTGGCCGATGTGGCCGACGGCTTCGGCGGCGGGGCGACCCGGCAGCGCAAGCTGGAGATCCTGCGGGATTCGCGTATCGGAAGTTACGGGGTGCTGGCGTTGGTCATTGCACTCGGCCTCAAGGTCGCGGCCTTGAGCGCCCTGCCCGCCGTGGACGCCGCCGCCGCGCTGGTGGCGGCCGCGGCACAGGGCCGCGCGGTGCTGCCGCTGGCGATGCTGCTGGCCCCGCCCGCCCGTGCCGATGGACTGGGCGCCGGGGCGGGCGAGGCCTCGGCCGGGGTGACGGCGGCGGCGGGAGCCGTGGCCGTCGGCTTGGGGGTGTGGCTGCTGCCGTGGGCTGACGTGCTGCTGGCCGTGGGCGCGGCGGGGCTGGCTTGCGCGGTGGTGGTGATGCTGGCCCGTCGCCACATCGGCGGCTATACCGGCGATGTCCTGGGCGCCGCCGCCCTGACGGCCGAGGTGGCGGTTCTGGTGGTGTTGAGCCGATGATGCGGAGGAATGACTCATGGTTCCCGTGTGGCGCACAGTGGACAAGACGGCGGTGACGCGGTTCTGGTGGCTTCGTCACGGGCCGATCTCGATCACGCCCGGCACGCTCAAGGGGCAGACCGACGTCGCCTGCGATCTTCCCGTGGAGGCGGTGGCGGCCACCCGTGCGCTGTTGCCGAGCGGCGCGGTGGTGGTGGCAAGCCCCTTGCGCCGGGCCATGGACACGGCCCGCGCGCTGGGGCTCGACCCGGTGCATACTGATCCGGCATTGATGGAGCAGGATTTCGGGACGTGGACGGGCCGCACCTGGGATGATCTGGAATCCGAGGCTGCCGCGCTTGGCTTTTGGGAGGCCCCCGCCACCACGCGCGCACCGGGCGGGGAGAGCTTCGCCGATCAGGTGGCGCGGGTCGGTGAAGCGATCACCCGCCTGAGCACCGCCCACGCGGGCCGCGACGTCATCGTGCCGTGCCATGCCGGGGTCATCCGCGCCGCGCTGGCGGTGGCGCTGGGGGTGGCTGCCGATCCCGCTCCGGCCCTCGGTTTTGTCATCGCGCCGCTGTCACTGACCCGCATTGACGTGTTTCCGGGCGGCGGCGCGCGCATTGTCTGCGTCAGTGTAGGAGGCACCCCATGAGCGGTCTGCCGCATTTAACCCTCGTCCTGGGGGGGGCGCGGTCCGGCAAGTCGGCCCATGCTGAACGCCTGATTGGCACCCGCGCGGCGGTCTATGTCGCCACCGCCCAGGTGCGGGACGACGAAATGGCCGAGCGGGTCGCCCGCCATCGCGCCCGGCGCGGCGACGGCTGGAGCACCCTTGAGGAGCCGTTGGATCTGGCCGGCGTCGTGGCCCGCAATTTCGATGGACGGCCGGTGCTGATCGACTGCCTGACCCTGTGGCTGACAAACGTGATGCTGGCTGACCGAAACGTTGGTGCCGCAGTCGAGGCGCTGTGCGCCGCGTTGAAAGCCGCGTCCAGCCCTGTCATCTGCGTGACCAACGAGGTTGGGCTAGGTATCGTGCCGGACAACGCCCTCGCCCGACGGTTCCGGGATGAGGCCGGGCGGCTCAATCAGGCAGTGGCCGCCATCGCCGACCGGGTCGATTTCATCGCGGCGGGCCTTGCGCTGCGAATGAAGTGACCAACCTTCTCCATTCTGATGCCGTAATCCCACTTTAGATGTTAGGCGGGTGAATTTTCGATCATCCTGCGCTACAACTGCGTTGACCCACCGCCAAGGACTCCTGCCATGCCGTCTCGTGCCATTGGACCGTTGCGTTTCCTTACTTTCGCCGTCGCCATCGCGGCCATGGCGCTGATGCACCGTCCGGCAGCCGCCAGTGACCGGGCCGATGCGGAGGCTGCCATTGCCGCCGCCACCGCCACCGTGGAACGAGTGCGCGCCGACGTGAACTTCAAGGAAAAGATGGACCCCTATCTGGCCCGCGCCCGCGCGGTCATGGTGGTGCCGCACTTCTACAAGGGGGCGTTCTTCATCGGCGGGTCTTATGGCAATGGCGTCCTGACCGTGCGCGACAACTCCGGACAGTTCTCGGCCCCGGCCTTCTTCCGCATGATGGGCGGCAGCGTCGGCCTTCAGTTCGGCGGTCAGGAAGCCCGCATGATCTTCATGATCATGACCGACGCGGGCCTGGAGGCCATCCTCAAGGACAAGTTCAAGTTCGGCGCAGGAGCGGGTGTGTCGTTCGCCACCATGGGCGCCAACATCGAGGCCAGCACCACGTCCGCCGTTGGGGCCGATATCATTGCCTTCGCCCAATCCGGCGGTGCGTTCGGCGGCGGCGCATTCGAGGGCACCGTGATCGAGCCGCGGCCGGAGTGGAACGAGGCCATCTATGGCTCCGGCGCGGCGTCGCGGGGGATTCTGTTTGACCGCCGTTACCCGGCTCCGCACAGCGCCTCGGCCCTGTATCACGCCCTGACCGTGAACACCGGCGCTCCGGTGGGCGGGGGCACCGTCGCTCCCATTACCGCCGGCCCGGTGACGGACGGACAGGACCTGCCGCCAGTCACCATAGATCCCGCGCCGCGATCGGCGCGCGGGCCGTTGCTGGTCGCTCCGGTCGAAACCGCGCCGCTCGACCCGCCGCGCCAGACCCAATGAACGCACGGCACAGCATCACGCTCGCCCTGATCGGCGCCTTTGCCGTGCTTGGTCTGTGGCGGGAGGAAGGGTACTTCTTCATCGTGGCAGGCGCCATCGCAGCGGGGTACGGCCTGTCGCTATGGGCGTGGCGGAAGCGGAAGTAGAAGACCAAAAAACCGCCCTGCGCGAAGCAGGGCGGTTTCTTTGTGCGGACACCGACTAGCGTGGTGCTTACTTCTTGGAGCCGTCCAGGGCGAAGGTTTCGACCTTGGCGTCCTTGCGCAGACCAGCCAAGACTTCGGTGACGGCTTCTTCGGCCATTTGGGCGCGCAGGTCTTCCTTGGCTTCGTCGAAGGTCGGCGGCTCGGCCTTGCGGCGGTCTTCGACCTTGATGATGTGCCAGCCGAACTGGGTCTTCACCGGGGCTTCGGTGATCGCGCCGGGCTTCAGCGCATAGGCGGCTTCGGCGAACTCGGGGACCATGGTGCCCTTGGTGAACCAGCCCAGATCGCCACCGTTGGCGGCACCCGGATCGGACGACTTTTCCTTGGCAATGGCAGCGAAATCGCCACCCTTCTTGAGGTCGGTGATGATCGCCTTGGCGGCGTCTTCGCTGTCGACCAGGATGTGG
>Ga0172382_10004210_pt1 | contig 22181 bp, 33 predicted proteins | sample Leawel138RmetaG_FD_122245 | JGI IMG/M metagenome (GOLD analysis project Ga0172382, IMG submission 122245) | Leachate microbial communities from a municipal landfill in Southern Ontario, Canada - Leachate well 138R metaG | ecosystem: Engineered > Solid waste > Landfill > Unclassified | place... | reverse complement strand
GTGATGATCTTGCCGCCCGAGCCTTCGAGGAAATCCGTGAATTTCGTGAGGGCAGGAGTGAAGGTCGTGTCGGCGCCAGCGTAGGCGGCGCTTGCGGCCAGTGCTGCGACCGCAAGCGGTACTGCAAAGGTCATGGCCCGCCCGAACTTCGAGGGGTTCTGATCAATGGCGCCGGAACGCCGGGGGAGGGTGAGAGACTGCATATGGAGCTCCATCTGGAGGGGTGAACCCAGCGTTCTTTCGTTCGCTGTGTGTTCCGCATGCATCTAGGAAATCGATGTAGGAAAGTCGGATTGCCGCTGGGGCTGAAGTGGCGGACGGATATGGACGCATCGATTGGATGGCGTCGGCGATAATACGCAGAAATAGCGGTTTGTATGGTGGTCAACGTCGACGAATCCCGACAAGAGTGGCGGTGATTATCGGCGACTCGGGCCTAGGGACTGATTCGCCTAGAAACGAGATGTTCCGTAAATGTTCTTTTTATTTTCCTACATGGATCACGCGCGATATGGCTACGACTCAGTTCCTCATCGTTGGAGTTTTTGTCGATGCACCAGCCCGCGCCATTCCGAGGTGAAGCCAATACCAGCCTCGCGCACATTCTTGCCCATGCGATCGAGTCGTCTGACAAGCCCAAGCACCAGATCGCTCGAGAAGTCGGGATCCACCGCGAGACCCTGCTTCGTGTGATGCGCGGTGACCGGCCGATCGGCCTTGATGAAGCCGCGCGCGTTCTCGACGTGTGCGGCGCCTTTCCCCGCGCCAGCATGATCCTCGCCCTGGCTGGTCAGGAGGATCTCGCCTGCGAATGGATGCGCAGCGAAATGGGGGAGTTCCTTGAGGACTTCTTCACGGCCTTGCCAGGCCAGCTCGAACGCACGCTTGGGCGACGCGTCGAAGATTTGCGGCCCCGGTGGGCGAACGGAACCTCGCAGCTCGTCGCCCGCATGCTTGCCAAGCACATTGATGATTTTGTGGGCCGCGACATTTCGATGGCGCTGCCGCGCTGATCCAATTCACCTCGGAGGGGACCGAGAAATTGACCCGACAGGAGCGATCATGAATGCACAGCCCCAGCCTATCGAGGACGGCGCAAGCGCTGACCAGACTACACCGCAAATCCCTCCGCCGGCCCGGCTTTTGCGGCTGCCTGAAGTCATCGACCGCGTCGGCTTACGTCGTTCGGCTATCTATCAGCGGATGAGCGAAGGCCGTTTCCCGAGATCCCGCTCGCTCGGTCCCAAATGCGCGGTGTGGATAGAGGCGGAAATCGACGCGTGGATCAGATCAATTGCGGACAAGCCGCATAGAGATGCTCCGTAAACTTTCCCGAGAGAAATCATCGCGCTAAATTACGCGCATGGTTGCACCGGCATCGTCCATTTTGCCGACGCGCCATCCCAGGGCGCTATGACCTGAAAGAATGGCCAGGGCAAACGACGACTACGTAGTAGGGATTGCGTCGGCGGCATCGATGCGTGCGAAATAGAACAGGCGCCAGGATAGGCCGACAGTACCTAGCGAATTGGTGCACTAACATCCACTGCAGATCCAGCGGGGTCGCGTAACATCAAACGCCGCTGGCCGTAAGGCAAGTTAGTCGGTTGCTGTATGATATTGGCCTGCATGGAAAGCGCTTTCGCATAAACCTCTTCCACGTCCGCAACCACAAATGTGAGGATGACCCCGGCGGGGCGAGACGACAGCTCGCTAGGTACCGTATCGTGATCCTTTGCCAAAATGCCCATTTCGAAGTCCGGCATTTCATCGTGTGACAAGACGACAAACCAGCCAAAGTCGCCAGTACGCTTCATACCGAGCAGGTCTTGATAAAACTGCGCTGTCCCATTGACGTCGCTGCTCAGAATATTTGTGAATGCTCGATTCATCCCACTCTCCGGCAAAAAGCTGAGGCCGACTACTCCCTGGTTGTCCATAATTCATCGACGTGCCGCTACCGTAGCAAACGGTTCGTACCCCGTCGTTGATTGCGACAGTGATTGCGGCTGAACCCGGAAAATCGGACATGGGTTTGATCCGCCCTGGCTCATTTGCTTACATCTGGAATAGCCCGATGCGCTCAAAAACTTCCTGCTTCGTCGACTCAGTGCGGTCGCGGGCGCGTTCCGTGCCCTGTCGGATAACTTCCCTGATGTATGCCTGATCCTTCGCTAAGTATTCGCGACTCTCGCGGATCGGCGCGATGAGGGCCTGCAAGATTTCTTCCAGTCGCGCCTTGATTTTCCCGTCGCCAAGCCCGCCGCGCCGATAGTGCGCTTTAATCTCGGTCAGCGCTTCTTTTTCCTCATCGAATGCGTCGAGATAGGTAAAGACCACATTGCCTTCGACTTGCCCCGAATCCTCGATGCGCAGGTGGTTCGGGTCGGTGAACATTGCTCTTACCGCCGCGCGGATCTCGTCGGGAGAAGCTGAAAGAGGAATAGCATTGGCCGCAGATTTCGACATCTTGGCCTTGCCGTCTATGCCAGGCAGACGTCCGGTTTCGGGAATAACGGCGCTCGCTTCGGGAAGAATAGTTGCCCCTGCGGCTGCGTTGATACGGCGCACGATCTCGTTGGTTTGCTCGATCAGCGGGGCCTGATCCTCACCTACGGGCACGATTGTCGCCTTGAAGGCGGTTATGTCAGCTGCTTGCGCCGCCGGGTAGCACAGAAAGCCCGCCGGGATGTCTCTTCCAAAACCGCGCACGCGGATTTCTTCCTTGATGGTCGGGTTACGCTCCAGGCGGGCGACGGTGACAAAATTTAGATAGAGCATCGACAACTCGGCAAGCGCTGGGAGATAGGACTGCAGGCATATTGTGGTTCGCGTGGGGTCGATGCCGACCGCGAGGTAGTCCAAGGCGACCTCGATCACGCTGCGGCGCACTTTCGCCGGATCGTGGGCGTTGTCGGTCAGTGCCTGGATGTCCGCGAGAAGCAGGAATTGTTCATGGCTGTCTTGATATTGGAGGCGATTGCGGAGAGAGCCTACGTAGTGGCCAATATGCAGCGGCCCGGTCGTACGGTCGCCGGTCAGGATGACGGGTTTGTTCATATGCGCGTCCTCGTGGGGAAGGAGGCGCCGCATCGGGAAGCATGGAAAACAAAAAGGCCGCCCAAGCGGCGGCCCCGGAATAAATGGAAGTGTCCGACCGCCCTGTTAGGAGGCCAGCCACCACAGATTTGCGATGAGCATCGTGTTTTCCATGGCAGTTTGTCTATCGCTAGAGGCGGCGCTCGTCAATCGAAACCCTGAGAGATATCAAAAGCGTCAGTTCTTGGGTGAAGCCTTGTGATGTTCTTCGGACAACTCCCTCACAAAGTTGCTCGCGATTGCCGACCGTCGGCCCTGGGTTTCCACAAGGACCCAATATCGCTCACGGACTCTCGTCTGCGCAGCCCCAGGCACTATGTTGGGCGAAGGCAGTGTGACGGTGGGCCGGATTGGTGACTACGGATCTGATCATCTGTGGGCCATGCTCTGATACGCCCTGGCACCTCAGCTCTGATCAAAGATGGCAGGAATTCGTTAATGAGATGTCCCAAGAACAAGGTGAAACGAATCGAAGTAGCACTACGGCCCGCGGTACTTGGCGATTGCGAGGCGCTGACCAATTTGTGCCTTCGGGCCAAAGCAGTATGGGGGTATTCTGAGGCGTTTCTGGGCCTTACCCGCGAAGACATGGCTGTCACGCCGCGCCGCCTGAACGAGGAGATCGTGTGGGTGGCAGAGCAGTCGCAAACCCTGCTCGGCGTCGTCGCGCTCGGAGCATATCCAAATGAGCTGGAAACAGGCGAAGTTACAATGGTGTTCGTTCATCCAGATGTGCATGGCCAAGGTCTGGGAATGCTTCTGATTGAATGCATAATCGAAAAAGCTCGAGCCAAGGGATATCGTCGGCTTATTGTAGTCTCGGATCCAAATGCGCTGGGCTTTTACGAGAGCGCGGACTTTCAACAAGCTGGCTTGTCTTCTTCCGAGTACATACCGGACCGCCTCCTTCCGCGGCTCGTCAGGGAAATTTGAGGGATGGAAACGGTCTCATGGGGATGAAAGACCAACGCCTTTTGCCACGCAGGTGCGCCTGATGGCGCCGGCTTCTCTCAACCAAGACTGCGTGGCTTCGAAGACTCCGGGAATGCGTTCTCGGTAGGCGGCCCGCCACAGGTCATCCAGAGTGGTCTGGGCGAGCACATTGCGCCATGCTGCGTCCGCACATGCATGATCGGTGCGATATTGCTGGGCGCCCGGTAGTGGCGCGCCGCCGCGGCACAAGGCCCTCGCTGTCGTAGTTCACAGCAACGAAAGAAGCCTTCGCCGTCGTCAAAAGCCTGTACGATCGGCAACATTGACACGTTCTCGGCCTGAGTCGCCATTGTTAGGCTGTCCTCATTTAGAAGTAGGATCGAGATCCATTGCCCAGCCGCGCTGCTCCAATGCTCACGCTCCCCGATGCTACTCGACGTCAGATCGCCAGTCTCGCAAGCAGGAACTTCTTAGTAATTTCCGCGTTTGCGAGTTTACGGCGCAGATCGGTCACAGGCGCATCATCGGATATGGAACGAGCATCGCGAACGTAAGTCCAGTCGATTTCCAGACGCGGGGAATGATCGTCCGGATCGAATCGGATGACATAGGTCATGCACGCGCACCGGCGAGCAAGGCATGCTATCGCTTGTCGTGCCGGGCTCCCGAAGCATTCTTCTGCGTCTTCCATGTTTCAATGATTGCATCGAAATCGGGAGGGTTTCCGGGGTAGTGCAAAACGTTCTCGGGAATACTCACCCAGGGTTGGGCACTTTGAGTCCAGATGTGGGCCACCGGGTCGAGGGGCAAGGCGATATTGAGCGTTCCCGGTTTGATGCTCATGATCTCGGACTGTCCAGCCACCTGGTGGAAGAGGCGGGTTCCGCAAACTGGGCAAAACTCTCCTACGAGTTGTTTCCCGGATGGCATGGTTCGGGTCCATTCAGCGGTCGAACCGGTGCGCAGTTCTTTTAAGTAATCCCGGATCCATAGCGCCATTCCAAATGCACTGGCCGACTGGTGCTGGCATTCGGTGCAGTGGCAGACAAACAGTGCAATCGTTTTACCGCTGACGCGATAGGTCACTTGACCGCATTGGCACTGACCTTCGAGATGTTCTTTCATGGCTTAGTTCCTGACGTGATGGGGTAGACGGCCCCCGCACCGAGGTAGGTGTGCAATGATGTGGCTGTCGGAAGCCATGTGTGGACGACCCCCGAGGTGCAACAGGTTTTTGAGTTTTGATTAGCACCGGTCTGATGCATCCAAGTGTTCGGCCTGTTCGCGCAGCACCGCATGGCTGCTGGCCCTGATGAAGTCCGCAGATCGTTTCCCTGATCACGTCAACGCGCTTGGTTAGCGCCTGCTCCCCTTGGGTTTCCACGATCCCCGGTCAGACCAGTCTGTCATCACCAGTTCAGCACTGGCCAGTATTGGCACGCACTACTAATGTTGGAAGCAGCAGGCAGCGTGGAAACGACATGGACACCTCAATCAACGGAGTCATGGCTTTAGCAGTTGAGGCTCTTCTCGCCGCGGGACTATCAGATTCCCTATCCGATTTGACGCGTCTCGATCATGGGCGTTCGGGAGCCGAGACATATCTTCTGGAGGTCGGGATATCGCATTACGTGCTGCGCATTCAGACATCCGCTGATCAAGATGCGGAAGCCGCGCGATTTGTTGCCGCGCAAAGGGCAGCGTCCGATGTTGGCGTCGCGCCCCGATTGTTGGCGTCGATTGAAAGTGGGCGCGCCGTCTTGTCCGAGCGCGTGGTCGACGTTTCGTTTCTAGGCGCCGTTCACGGCCCATCTGGGATGGCGGTTCTTGCGAATCTTGGCGAAAAACTCGCAACGCTCCATGCGCATTCGTCACCGGATATCGGCAGTGCAAAGCCGCCAATTCTGTTCATTGCAGCGATGATGGAAAAGGCCGCGGCGCGATGGCCCCTGCCGTCGTTTATTCGTAAAGCACAAGCTGATTTTGAGAAACGGAACGTAGATTTCCCGGTAAATGACTTTTGCCATCTAGACTTAAATCCTTCGAACATTCTGTTCGACGGCGATTCTGTCTGGCTAGGCGGCGTGGACAAATTGGCTGCGGCCAGCAGACCTGCTATTCCGGTTTGAGATGACCTGTTCACGCTGCGAAAATCTGGACGAGTATGTGCGCTTCAGGACGCGAGGCGAACTTTTTCGCGCGATTGGGACAGTCCGGCAGGCCGTGTCCGCCGGCGACATCGAAGAGATCGACGCGGGGCCGATGAAGGGAACGATGGCATTCTGCGATCTGTCAGACGCGGGACCGCTCGACGACCTCTTACTCTATCGCTTCCGCTGCCCTGACTGCGCGCAAAACTTCGTCCTGGGAGCAGAGATGTATCATGGCAGCGGCGGGTCTTGGGGCAAAGCAGCGCCGCTCGGATCAGCGTGATTGACGTGGCGTCGTAGGATTGATTCAAGGCTGCCTTTTGGAGGCAGGTTTGAGCCGGGGCGATCTGACAGAAACTGAGTGGCGGGTTCTGAAGGACTTGTTGCCCATTGAGCCTGAGAACCGTGGCCGAGGCAGGCGTCCCGAGCAAAATCGTTCGATCATCAACGGCATACTTTGGCGTCTTCGGTGCGGAGCGCCGTGGAGGGACGTTCCACCCAAATACGGTAGCTGGAATACCATCTATCGGCGGTTCCGCCGATGGAGCGAAGCCGGGGTTTGGGAAACTGTAGCGGTGACGCTGGCTGAGATCATGGCGGACAGCGGCCACTACAGCATCGATAGCACCACAGTCCGCGCCCATGTTTCGGCAGCAGGCGGAAAAGGGGGACTCATCGACGCTCTCTTGGCCGCTCGCGGGGCGGGTTCACCAGCAAGCTTCACTGTCTGGCTGATGCCCTCGGACGACCGCTCGCCTTCATCCTAACCGGCGGCGAGGCCGCAGATTGCAAAGCGTATAATGCCTTGATCGATTTGCCCGAGCGCGCGCCCAATGCCCTGCTCGCAGACAGGGGGTATGATGCTGATGCGATCCGGGCCGACCTCGCCAAACGGAAAATCGAGGTCGTCATCCCCGGCCGATCAAACCGCCGCGTGAAGATCGAGCATGACAGGTCGCTCTACAAGCAGCGCAACCGCATTGAGCGGATGTTCGGACACCTCAAAATCAACCGCGCCATCGCCACCCGCTACGACCAGTTGGCCAACAGCTTCCTCGGCATGGTCCATCTCGCCACCGCCAGATACTGGCTCAAATTTGTCCACGCCGCCTAGTGGATTGGCAGACTGCAGGGATGAGCAGTGGCTGGCTCGATCTGGCGACTATTTCTGAAATACTTCTGCTCTCCCCGGAACAGATCGCTGGATTCATCGACGCCTATGTCGCCCATCGGCGAGTCCCATACCCCAGTAGTCGGATTCTTTGCGATGCTCGACTAGCGTCGCTACTATCCTATGCTGCAACTTTCGTTGAGTTATGCAGGCAACCCTTCGTTGCCGAGCAACGAAATCAGGTGCTTAGCCTTCCTGCGTGTTATTCGATGATAAGCGAACAGCGCCTCGATATCTCGACAGACGTGGGCCGCTGGGCTCTGGTGACGGCTTTAGTAAATAGATACTGGGAGGTCGCTGCGCAAATCTAAGATCCAGTTGTCTTGAGTTTCCTTTGTGAAAGATCGCAACTAAGTGATCTGCTTCCGGTTTAGTGGCCACCGAAATCGGATGCCTCGACGTATCGGCATCTCCTGATTCTCAGAGAAAATTTCTCAAGGTCTATCGTGCCTGAGCTTCGACGTCACTTGCGAAGAAGTCGATGAGTGGTCTTGTGTACTCTTCCTTCCAGAGTTGGTTTCCCAGACTGCGCTGCCCGCCGCGCAGGGGGAAGTCCGGCTCACGGGGTCAGACCACGCGCCATGCATCATGATGACACCATGCTGTCAGCAGCGTTCGGCCATGACGAACACATCCAATCATCTGCGGGAAGGGAAAATGAATTGCTGCGCGATTGCGGGTTGATCGTTTCAACGCTTGCATTGCTGCTCGTCACTGGTTGCCAGGCGCCTGGGTCTGTCGAACGAAACGAACGGGCACAGATGACGGGTCATGTCGTAGAGATCGCGACTTTTTCGGCGAAACGCGGCGTGACCGAACAGGCGCTGCTGAAAGCGGCGGTCCGCTCCGATCGGTTCGTTGCGGCGCAGCCGGGCTTCGTGTCCCGCAGGTTCGTGCGCCGGGAGGATGGGCGCTGGATCGATATAATCGAATGGCAGTCTGCTCAGGCAGCAAGGATGGCCGCCGATAAGTTCGCCACTGCGGCTCAGGTGCAAGACTTCATGGCGACGATCGGGGACGATGCTCAGTTGCAGCACCTGCCGCTGTTGCACAGCCGGTAGGCGGCGATACTGCTCGCTAGCAGCTGCCCTTCCTGCCCGTTACGCAGATGGCGGGAACGGGGCGCAGGTCGAGTTCGTGCGTAGCGATGCCGGAAAAGCCCGCGCGGCGCATCGCCGCCTCGATTCTGACGGCCATGTCCAGCGCCTGCTCGCGCGTGGGATTCTTCGATCTCGGTTGATAAGTGGTCGCCGCCATGCCTCCAACCGCGAGCAGGGCGTGCATGTCCGCGAACAGCCGGTCGATGTCGGATACGAACTGGATCACGTTGAGGGAGAAGATGCGGTCAAATGGGCCGCTCAGTTCGCTTATGGAGTCGCCCCCCATCTGGCGAACTGCCGCCTTGCCCTGCGAAATCTCCTCGCGGAGCCTGTGCGACGCCTGACGGACCATGACCGCCGAATGATCGATCCCCAGCACATGTCCACCGGTCAGGTGCGCAGCACAGGACTTGAGCGCGAGACCGGGACCGCAGCCGATTTCCAGAACGTGGTGCCCGGGTTGCGGATCGAGCAGGTCGACTGTCCAGAGGTTCCGCCGCACATTGGATGGACGGTTCGCCATCACGAGGCCCGCAGCTGCGCCGAGCAGCCCGTCGGGCCGTCTGAACTGCGAGACGATGGAGGAACGCAGGCTCACACTTCGCGGACCACAAGACGGACTCGGTGCCCTTTGCATCCGCCCCGCATTCCCAGCCCGGCTGTGATAGACAGGACACCGACCAGAATGAGCAGCGCCACGGCATGGGCAAATTGCATAGCCGGTGCGCCGAACAGCCCGGCTGCGAGTTTGTTCCACGCCCAGTGCAGGCCGATAGCCGTCACGAAAAACGACGCAGTGGCAGCGGCAAGGGCTGCCACGATTCCATGCCCCTTGTGTTCATGCATTGCTATGTCCTCCTTCCAGTTCCGCGTCGAGGCCGGACTTCAGGGCTTCGAGTGTCGTGCAGGTCGCCGCCAGTTCCGGTTCGTCGAACCGCGCCGCAAGCCGGGCAAAGACCGCCGCTTCACGCTGGCGGATCTGTCCGAACAGCGTCTTGCCGCGATTGCTGAGCGCATAGAGGGGTGAGCGCCGGTGCGCCGGATTGTCCCGCACTTCCACCAGACAGAGCGCCATCAGCGCATCCATGTTCACCTGAATATGCTGGCGCGAAACGCCGCGCGCCCGCGCTATATCCGGCACTTGCTGTTCGCCGCCGTGGTCGAGCGCTTCCAGGACCGCGCGCATCGAGGCGTTGAGCCCGAGATCGGCGCATAGCGCGTCCGACACTGCCTTCAGCCGGTTGAAACAGGCGCGAAGCTCGATGGTCAGACGTTCGAGGCTGGTTGCGGACGGTGGCATGAGCGACTCATAATTGACAAGGCAATTGTCATATTGAGAATGACAAGTATATTGTCAATATGGGTGGTGCTCGAAACGTCATATCGGTTCGGTACCGGTTCAGCTGTGGTTGGAGAAAAGGCGATGGAACAACGGCAGGTCGGGGTGGAAAGACAAATGGGCAGGATCGGCAAACTCGGCTTCGCAGGCCTGCTGGCGCTCATTGCTGTTCTGGTCGGCTTCTCGCTTCAGGCGCGCGCCACCACGCCGTCGCTTGCCGACGTCCCTTATCAGGCGCACCAGTGCATGGATCGCGGTTGGAAGCGTCAGGTCGTGATGTTGGACGGCGTTCAACGCGAGGCGCTGTGGAAGGGACCGGCTGGGGCCTGGACCAAGGGCGCCATCGTCGTGCTGCATGGCGGCGGCGGGGAATATTTCCAGTGGTGCGTCGCCAATGCACGCGTCGTTGCGCCGCAGGTCCGCTTCAGCGAACAGGCGGTGGCGCAAGGCTTTGCGGTGTTCCTGCTCAATTCGTCCGACCAGGTGAGCGACGATCAGGGTCGGATCTGCGGCAAGATCTGGGACGATCAGGTACTGGACCGGCCCAATCTCGATCTGCCGTTCATCGGGCAGGTTCTGCGCGATGTGATCCCCTCGCTGCGACCGGCAGGAAGCCGTGATGCGATATTCATGACCGGCCTGTCATCGGGCGGCTACATGACCGTGCGGGCCGCGACGCACTTCAACGGTATGGTTACCGCCTTCGCGCCGGTGTCGAGTGGCGATCCCTATGGCTGGCACCGGGTCTGCGAAGAGGGCCTTACGCCGCGCACGAAAGTGAAGGGTGCGGGCTACGACAACGAGACCGGCAAGCAGATCATAGAACCCGATTCCTGCAAGGCGGCAAGCTACCCGCACGAGGCCCGCTGGGATGACGGTGGGGCCGGCATCAAGCCCGCCTTCCGCCTGTTCCATCATCGGATGGACGGAATCAACGATGCGTCCTGCGCCGACAAGATCGGTCGCCAGTTGCGTGCTCACGGCTATCCCGGTGAGGCGGACTTTCTGTTGACGGGTGAACGACGCAGCCTGATGAACCATCTCTGGCAGGATGCATACACCCAGCCCATTCTCGACTTCTTCGCCAGCTGGCGGGGGCAGGCACAGTAGGAACCGTGCCGTGTCAGAATTCCAGCACGACCCACACCTGATCGCCTTCGCCAAGCCCTTCGGCGCGGCGGATTGCGGCTTTGACCGGGAGTAGCCAGCCGCCGCTCTTCTGAGGGAACGCCGAAGTCTGCCAGCGGCTGCCGCCGATTCGGACCGTCACCTTGATCATGCCGAAGCCCCGCGCCGAACCGCTCTCCAGCCGCCGCATCAGCCGCGTGGCGGAAAGCGCCTCGCCTGCCGCGCCGTCGATGGCGATGAAATACCAGTTTCCCCCTTCGCCGCCCTGCCAGCGAAACAACGTCCCGGTATGCTCGATGCTCTCCATGGCACGCCTATGCCGCCGCGCGGAACCAGACCGCAAGACCCGCTCGGGCACTCTCCTGACATCATGCTGTCAGGAGTGTTTCACTATGCCGTGTCCCTGCACCAATCGAAAAGGACATGACCCAATGTATACGCTCCATATGAATCCCTTCTCCTTCTATTCCCGTCGGGTGATCGCCCTGCTGGTCGAGTGTGGGTTGCCCCATGAGTTGCGCGACGTGGACATGATGGCCGGAGAGCATCGTTCGGACGCGTTCCTGAAGCTCAATCCCAACGGTCAGGTTCCGGTGCTGGTCGATGGCGATCTGGCGCTGGCGGAGAGCAACGCGATCCTGCGCTATCTGTGCACTGCGAACGGCCTTGACGACTGGTATCCCGCCGATGCGCGCGCTCGCGCGCTGGTCGAGCAATGGCTGGACTGGACGCAGTGCCGACTCGCCCCGGCGACGGGCCAGATTGTCTTCAACACGATGTTCGCCGACGATCGGGCGGACCATGCGGCTATCGCGCGGGGGCGGGAACTGCTCGCGGAGCTGATACCGATCCTTGAGGAACACCTCGCCCAGTCCGCCGTTATCGCCGGTTCCGCGCCGACGATCGTCGATCTCGCGGTCTTTTCCTGCCTCTCGCAGCTGGGGCTGGTTCAAGCGCGGCCCACCACCCCCTCGATTTGCGCCTGGTATGATGGCATGGCGGCGATGAAAGGCGTGGCTGCGGCCGAAGGGCTGATGGAAAGCGCCATGACTGCATAGGAAACCGGAGAAGCCATGCGCCGGGCGGACCGCCTGTTCCAGATCATCCAGATCCTGCGCGGGAGCCGCCGCCCCGTCACCGCGCGGGAACTGGCCGAGGAACTGGAGCGTGATCCGCGCACCATCTACCGCGACATGGCCGACCTTCTCGCCAGCGGCGTGCCGGTGCGCGGCGAGGCGGGCGTCGGCTATGTGCTGGAGGCTGGATACGACCTGCCGCCGCTGATGCTCACGCTCGATGAGATCGAGGCGGCACTGCTCGGCGCACAATGGGTGATCGAACGCGGCGATGCGGCGCTGGCGCGCGGCGCGCGCGATCTTGTCGCCAAACTGCAGGCAATCCTGCCGCCTGACATGCGCAGTCTTGCGGATGGTTCCGGCCTGTTGGCGGCGGGCGATGTGCGCGACATGGTGCCCGACGCCATCGACATGCAGGCCCTGCGCCGCGCGATCCCCGAGCGCCGCAAGCTCGCCGTCGCCTATCGCGACGAACAGGGGCTGACGAGTGAGCGAATCGTCTGGCCGATCCACATCGGCTATTTCGAACGGGTGCGCCTCGTCGTTGGCTGGTGCGAGCTGCGCGGTGCGTTCCGCAACTTTCGAACCGACCGGATCCAATCGGCGACGATCCTGCCTGAACGTTTCGCGCCCTCGCTTCACCAGTTGCGCCGTGCATGGCGCGAGCAGGAGGGCTGCGGGAAAGAAGAGCCGCCGAACGGGCCGATAGCGGCAAAGCGCCAGGCCGTTCCGGGATGTGGATGAGAAGCTGTAGTTTCGAAGGTTCGGGAAAACTCGAACTGCCCTTCACCGTTCAAATCATTCGGCAGGTGATCCCTGGTGCGCCCCGAGCGAGATTGGGCGGACTTTCTGCTCAGCCGCGGACGACGCAGCTTTGGCAAGCGCATGTGCGCAGCCAGTTCTCGATTTCTTCGCCGGCAGGTTGGAGCAGCCGAAATGGCAACTGTAACCTTTGGATATCCGCACACGAATCCGATCCGGTAAGGAAGAAGGTTCGCGATCATGACGGATACTGCGGGAGTGCAGACTTTGGCCGCAACCATCGCAGCGGATGAGAGATGCGCGGCCATCTATGTCGATGCCAGTGGCACAATTCGGACTTGGAACCGAGAGGCCGAAACCATCTTCGGGTATCGCGCCGATCAGGCTATCGGATGCAGGGCCGACCTCATCGTGCCCGAGTCGGAGCGCGGCGCACATTGGGAAGGATTTGAACGAGCTATAAAATCGAACTGGCCCGGCGCTTGTGCGTGGGGCGCGATCGAACCCCTCCACAGCAGCGGACGCCAATTAGCGCTGGAAGTTTTCCTGCTTGGACTTCAGCCTTCGCAAACAGGCTCTCTTGGCGGTGTGCTGGCCCTGTTTCGCACGGCCAGCCCATATGGCCCTTCGTGCTGAAACTCAGGTTTGCCAAGCATGCCAATTTGTTCTCCGTTTGGTATAGGAGCCGCGTTGGTTCGGTGCCGAGGTTCGTGATTTGATCGAGGTAGGGAAGTCATTGCGCGTCTTGATTGTCCACGCACACCATGAACCGAGCAGTTTCAACGGTGCCATGACAGGGCGGGCCGAATCGGTGCTCACGTTGGCCGGGCACGAGGTCGAGATTTCCGATCTTTATGCAATGCATTTCGACCCCGTATCCGACCGACGCAATTTCCACACCGTGGCCAACGCGGAACGCCTGCAGCAACAGGACGAGGAGGCGCTGGCCAGCAAGGTTGGCAGCTATGCGCCTGATGTTCAGGCCGAGATCGACAAGCTCGAATGGTGTGACCTGTTGATCTTCCAGTTTCCGATCTGGTGGCTGGGCCTGCCTGCCATTCTCAAGGGCTGGGTCGACCGGGTTCTCGTTCTCGGGCATGCCTATGGCGGCGGCCGCTGGTTCGAGACCGGCGCCTATCGCGGCAAGCGGGCCATGTGCTCGCTCACGGTCGGCAGTCGTCAGCATTTCTATGGAGACGGCGGACTTTATGCGCCCGTCGAAGAGATACTCTATCCCATTCATCATGGCATTTTCGGCTTTTGCGGCTTCAGCGTTCTCGAGCCGTTCGTCGTCTACGGTCCCAATCGCATGTCCGACGAAGAGCGCGCAGCGGAACTCGTCCGCTATGGAAACGCGCTGCTGAACCAGGGAACCGCCGGGGTGATTGTCAATCCTTAGGCAGGCGCCGCAATCGTCGTGTCAGGGATGCCACCAAGAACCGCCGGCCCGAAGGCTGCCCCCGGCGTAAGCGAGCCGCGCAGGTCGCTCCTTTCCAGCAACGCTTCGGCATTCGCCAGGGCCGCGCTCGCCGTCGCTGCATAGCCCTCGCCGGTATCGAGGCGGAACAGGTGCAACTCGCCGGCATCGCTCCAGACTTCCGCCCAGACCCAGGAGCGCAGGCCGGATTCGGCGGGTGGATTTCCAGTCTGCCGCGGCGTCCGGTCCCGGCTCGCCAAACGCCGGATCGCCGGGATCGACAGCGCGAATTGAAGGAACGGTGAAAGGACCCGCAGGACCCGTGCCGCGCCAGGCCTCAGCGGTCGTCCGACCACAATCTCCTTCACATTCGTTGATCGGAAGAGGGCCGCCAGCTCTCCAAGCGGCGCCGCCGCGAATGGATGGGATGTGAGGCCGTCGGCAATGACCCAGCTCTGGTGAGCAAGCGCCCTATGGCGCATTCTCCCGTGCTCGACCGCATATCCGCCCTTTGCCAGCACCTCGATGATGGTCCGCCGCACGGTCGCGGTCGTCTGCGCATTGGCGGCTGCAACGGACAGGCGCAGACGCACGGCATTCGGAACCTGTTCGAGCGCGTAGAGAGCGAGCCCTTCGCCGAACGTCACGCCGAACCCGGCCCCTGTCAGAATCGCGATGCCGGCGCTTCTGGCGCACTCATCATAGCCGGCCAGCGCCGCGATGTGATGAAACTCGCCCGAGATGTCGACGTAGCAGGTTCCCGCTTGCAGGCAGGCCTCGATCAGTGGCGGGCCGGTTTCCGAGAAGGGACCCGCGGCATTGAGAACGAGATCGACGCCGTCGAGGGAAGCCGCCAGTTCGCCGGGCTCGTCCAGCGAGGCCACGCGACAGGCAAGGCCATGAGCAGCGGCGAGGGCCCGGAGACGCTCCGCATCTCTGCCTGTGAGCACCGGTCGATGGCCACGCCTTAAGGCTTCCGCGAGAATGAGACGCCCGGTGAGACCATAGGCGCCGTAGAGCATCCACGGACGATGGTGCCGGCCCGGCATGCTCACCACCTCCACAGCGCACAGGCCTGACCGAATCCGGCGAACAGGAGCGGGAGGACAAGCGTCAGGACAAAGGCCGCGAATTTGATCCGTGTGAACAGCGATGCCGCCGAGACCATAACGGGATGACGACGGGGAAGCGCGGCGAGCACGCGAAGGAGGAGAAGGTTTTCGGCGTAGTCGGCACAGGCCGAAACGATCGGACAGGCCATCGCCAGGCCGCGCCAGCCGGGGCCTGCCCCGGCCCAGTGTACCCATCGATCCATGACGAGAGCAAGGAACAGGGCGTAGGTGGCGGGAAACACCAGGTCGAGGAGCAGCAGGCGCCTCCAGTGCGCGATGCCGCGTGCGCCATAGCTATCGATCAGTTCATAGGTCTCGTCGGGTCGATAGCCGAACGTCAGGTCAGGCGAGGGCTTGCCATGACCGATCTTCCTGAGCGCGGGTGCGCCAAGCGGGGTCAGCCAGAACAGGATAAGAAAGGCAAGCGTGAGCAGGCCCGAGGCGAGCAGAAGCGACATGGGTGTTCATCCAGGGCGTTTTCGCCAGCCTGCACATCGCCATATAATTTGTGAAATTCATATTCTATATAGAAGATCATGCGTCAAAATGATTATCCTCGCTTCGACCTCAATCTCCTCGCGGTATTCGACGCGCTCATGCAGGAACGTCATGTCGGGCGGGCGGGAGAGCGGCTGGGCTTGACCCAACCCGCCGTGAGCCACGCGCTGGGACGGCTTCGCGCGCTCGTCGGCGACCGGCTGTTCGTGAAGCATGCGCGCGGTGTGATGCCCACGCCCCGCGCCGAGGCGCTGGCCCAGTCCATCGGCCCGGCGCTCGCCGCGCTGCGGGCCAGCCTTGGGATGGAACCGGATTTCCATCCGGCGACGGCGCGGAGGACCATCGCCATCGGCTCGTCCGACCATATCGAGATCAGCCTGCTTCCGGCCGTCATGGCCCGCTTGCGGAGCGAAGCGCCCCATATCGATGTTCGCTTCAGGGCCGTCACGCCGGATGATGTGGCGCAGGCCATGCGAAGGCGAGAGATCGACCTCGCTATCGGTCCGTTGATCGCCAGCCCGGAATCGGTCGTTTCGACGCCTCTGTTTTCAGACCGGCTCGTGCTGGTGGCGCGCAAGGGGCATCCGGATTTCACGGCGCCCCTGACGATCGCCGCTTTCGCAGATTTGCCGCAGCTGCTCGTATCGCAACGCGGCGATGCCGCGGGCATCATCGACGAGGCCCTGCGCGAACTTGGCCTCAAGCGCAGGATTGCCCTGACGGTCCCGCACTTCTTCGCGGCGCCGTTCCTGATCGAGGCAACCGATCTCGTCGTCCTGTTGCCTGAGCGGTTGGCGCATGCCTTGCGTCATGCCGCGACCACCGAAATCCATGCATGTCCGATCGAGTTGACGCCATGGGTCGTCGGCGTCGCGCTGCCGCAAGAATCCGCGAGCGATCCTTGCTTGGCCTGGTTCGTCGCCTTGCTTGCGGACGTGACCCGGCAAAGCTCCGCGCGGCCCTGAGCGAGACTGCGACCAGGCCAAATCTCGTTGGCCTCTAATCGGCCAAGGGTTCCATCAGTTCGATGCGGTTTCCGAACGGATCGTCGACATATCGGCGTTCATACCCCTCAAAGGGTTGGTCTTCGATCACGCGATATCCTCGGGACTGCAATCGATGAACCTGTTCGAAGAGATTGCTTGCGACAAATGCGGGGCGGGTCTTCCTTGCCGCCCTGAAGTCCTCTTCGATACCAAGGTGAACCTTGAGGGCCCCTCGTTCGAATCAGCAACGACCGCGAACGGCGAGATGGGCCGGCTTTGGGATCTCGGGAATGCCGAGTGCGCCTTCAAAAGACGCGCGCGCGTCCTCTTCCCGGCCGGCGGGCATGGCAAGTTGGACATGGTCTAATCTTTCAATCGTCATGCTGAGAACATACTCCGGTGAATGCGAAGTCGCTATCGGTCGCGGGCACAACGACCCAATTCGTGCTTAGGCATCATGTTCCGGCGACAGCACCGCCGGTCGGGGTCGGCCGTTCGATTGGCTGCGTCACATTGCTGACACTGGCCGGTGCGAAGGCAGTTACGGTCTCGGTTGACGCGGTGAAGAGTGATTGTATGCGGTTCGCTCGCACGGCACTACTCGCACGTCCAACCGACATTTTCAGAGTTCCCGGCGCGTTTGAGTCCGCGGATTTGCCGTTCTATTTCAGAGTAGAAGGGGAGGACACAGACACCCCGCCCGCCAGGCCGAGTACCTGAAACAGCATGTTCGTGGAAGAAGACCTGTCGAACTGCGTGTCGATGAAGACGCGGGCCATTTCATCTACATGGATGAATTGCCGCCCCATGTTGCCAACGTCCAGCCACAGTGCGAGATCTTCCTGAGGTTGCTGGCCCGGGATGTCGCACAATTCCTCCGTGGCGGGGATTGAATAGCAGCGATTTCCAGTTCGATCACGATTTGACTCGAAGAACTGTCCAAGGATTACCGAAGGTTCCGACCTACAAAGACAGCAATTCGCCGGCCCCAATCGAGTGGCGAGCGCAGCCACGAACATCAGCGCTGATAGTGCGCCCAAGGCACTCCTTGCGGCATGAAGCCGTGCCCAGCGATCCAAAAGCGAGCGGCTGTCCGGATCGATATTTTCCGGTACCCGCGCTTGAAGGCATTTGTTGACGGGCATGATCATCGACAGGGTGAATGGCCAATTCGCTATCAGGACGACACTCGCTGCCAGCCACTGCCAGCCGCCCGTTTCATACCACACAAGCAGGCCAGCGCCCCCTCCGACGATCGCTAAGCCTCCCTGAATCGGCAGGGCCCGCGCGTAGCTCGTCTGCCATTGCGCCAACATGGCCGCATCGCCCAATCCGGAGCGAGCGGGATGTTCGACGACGTTGAAGTAAAGCGCAGCGCCGGTGAACAGGGTCGCGGTCACGAGTACAAACAAGGATAGCAGTAAGACGATCTCCTCATTTTCCATCGAGGAGATGCGAATAGCCCAAGAGCCAGCCGCGCCTCCCCGAAACTGGTCGGGTTGGCGCCGTGGCTGGGAAGATCCCGTCGCGATTGACGTGTGCAGGAACTACCAACCTGCTGCTCTATTCTCGACCCGATCAGAATGACCCGACCGGTCCGAATTTGCAAGTGGAAAGCCGTGCCTGCGCCCAAATCATCCCTCCGTCGACGCGCTTAGGCACTCACCCCTGCTCATTGACTCATTTCACAACATTTATTATATAATAGATATTGTGAAATGAGGTTTCGTGATGGCAAGACCAAGAGCGTTCGACGAAGAGAGATTGCTGACAGGCGTCATGCACGCGTTTCGGCGCAAGGGCTATGCGGCAACCACCGTGCGCGATCTGGAGGAGGCGGCAGGCTTCACGTCAGGCAGCCTCTACAACAGCTATGGCGACAAGCAGGGCCTCTTCGCGGCGGCGAGCGCGCATTATCTGCGCACGGTGGTCGACCGGCGCCTGCAGACGCACGCACCCGCGGGATCAGGAATTGAGGGTCTACGGTCGCTTTTTCTGTCGTTGCTGGATGAGCCGGGCGGAACAACCGACGGTTGCCTGATCACCAACAGCGCCGTCGAGTTCTCGGGCGAGGCGCCCGCTCTGGTTTCAGAGGGTTTCGCGCGATTGGGCGCCACCTTTGCTGACCGTCTGAGGGAGGCCTTCGGTATTGTCCGCAAGGAGGAGGCGATGGCGCTCCTCGCGCTTTATCAGGGCATATTGGTTCTGGTGCGCAGCGGCGCCGATCCGGCTCCGCTCGAGGCCACGATCCGCGATCAATTCGACAAGCTGGAGAGGTTGCATGACGCCTGAAGAGTTGTGGCCGCGCTATTCGGCGATCTGGTCCTCATCGCCCGATGTTCGCCATGCCGAATTGCAATTCTGTCTCGCCGACGACGCCACTTACTGCGACAGCAACGGTGCGCTTGAGGGGCATGATGCATTATCGGCCTACATGGGCGGCTTTCAGGAGAGCGTTCCGGGCGGACTCTTCGAAATCGGAGACGTACGCGCGCACAATGGCCGCTCGCTGGCGCATTGGGTACTGAAGGATGCGCAGGGCGTGATCCTGCAATATGGTGCGAGCTTCGCCGAGCATGACGAAGCGGGCAGGCTGAAGACCATCACCGGGTTCTTTCCCCTGCCGCAACCGGATGCTGCGGCGTGACTGCCACGGCGCAGAAGGCGCTTGCACTCGACTATGCTTCTCGCCTCGCGGATTTGGGCGCGGTGACTGTGCATCGCTATTTCGCCGGCGCCTCGCTGCGCGCAGGGGGGAAGCAGTTCGCCTTCGTCATGAAGGGCGTTCTGTATCTGCGAACCGATGCTCTGAGCGAACCCTCGTTCCGGTGTGAAGGCGCGCGTCCGTTCAGCTATTCGGGCGCATTCGGCCCGGTGGTTGTGTCGGCCTATCACGAAGCGCCCGACCGCATTCTGGAGGATGACGCATTGCTCCTTGTCTGGGCCAGAGATGCCTTGCGTGCGGCTTCCGCATCGAAAGCAAGCGCATGAGACAGATCCAGCTTTATGAGCCAGGACAGCCGAGAGATGTGGTCCGGGTCGCCGAGGCACCTGATCCCGGCATGCCCCACCGGGATCAGGTGCTGGTAAAGGTTGAGGCTTTCCCCATCAATCCCGCCGACCTCCTGTTGCTGCGCGGCTTCTATCCGAGGGACCCGGACGATCCGGCCCAGGTCGGCTTCGAAAGCGCCGGCACGGTCGAGGCCGTCGGCCCCGATGTAATCGGCCTCGTGCCCGGCGACAGGGTCGTGCCGCTCGGAACCGGAAACTGGAGCGAGAAGCTGCTGCTCCCGCAAGCGTCGCTGCTGAAGATTGATCGCGGCATACCCCTTCCGGTCGCGGCCGGGCTCAAGGTCAATCCGGCGCCGGCGCAGGCGCTCCTGTCCGGCTTCGCCGAACTGCGCGCCGGCGACTGGATCCTCCAGAACGCCGCCAACTCGTCCGTCGGCAGGTCCGTGATCGAAATCGCCGCAGCTCGTGGTCTGAAAACGGTCAATGTCGTGCGGCGAGAGGATGTCGCTCTCGAACTTGCCGCTCTGGGCGCCGATATTGTGCTGGTCGATGGCGATGATCTTGCCGCGCGGGTAGCCGAGGCGACGGGCGGCTGTTCACCGCGCCTTGCCCTCGACGCCGTGGCTGGTGCCGCATCGGGCCGCCTCGCCGCCAACCTGGCCGAAGGGGGAACGCTTGCCGTCTATGGAGCGATGAGCGGCGAAGCGATGCGCATCGAACCGGCGCTGATGGTGTTCCGGGACCTTTCAGTACGCAGCTTCTGGATGACAAAGTATCTGACGGAGGCGGGACCGGCGGAAATCGCTGCGCTTTACGACCCCGTTCTCGATCTGGCACGGCGCGGCCCCTTCCGCCCGATGGTGACCGGGACATTTCCAGTCGAGCGGATCGCCGATGCGCTCGACAATGCCGAAGCGACGATGGGTGAAGGCAAGACGCTCGTCTCCTTTGATCCGATCTGACTCGCAACCGCTCTAAGGAAAGACATGCCGTGACAGCGAAAACCGTGCTCATGTTCGTGACCTCCCACGATATGCTGGGGGCGACAGGCCACCAGACCGGCTTCTGGTATGAAGAACTGGCCGCGCCCTATTTCATCTTCAGGGACACCGGGTTCGATCCGGTCATCGTTTCGCCCAAGGGCGGCCGGCCGCCGATCGATCCGGGCAGCGCGGGCAGCGATAGCGACAACTATGAGTAAGGATCGGACGAATCATCCGCCATTCGGCACCGGAGAGAGCGTGCCTCATGTTCAAGGCTCCTGTTAGGTGCTAGAATCGCGTCGGCATATCAAACTTCAATGTCTGCTTTGCCTTCGAGGGTCGTGATCTAGCCCGTAGGGTCGCCCGGCCGCTCAGAGCCCAAAATGGCCGATATTGGCTAGAACTTGAACGACGACTTGGTCAGGCACCGTCACTGCAGCCGCATTTGGCTACAACTGGGACAACAAGCCAAATGCTTGTTCTTCCAGATCGGCGTTTCTAGAGAAGATTTCTGCCACACTATCAAGTGAGGTTTGGTCCGATTTGAAATGGTCTAGCAAGGCGGAAGCTTCGGTCCAGCCATTGCTCGACTGATCAACCAGTTCACGTGCTTCATCAATCAAATCGGACTTCAGGTGTATATTGGCTTCAGACAGAAAGTCTCTGTACATACGCCGGAATAGCCCGCCTCCTGTGCCTCCCCCCTCAATCAGTAGCGCCATTTTGGCCAGTTGAGCGGGAGCGTCGTCAATGATTTCCCCCCAAGATGGGGCAAGTGCTGCCGCTTTGCGGATGCCCGGTACTCCAAAATTCTTGATAGGCGGATTGAGATAAGAGATCGCATTTGCCCGTATCGCTCGACGAACTATCGTCGGCCAGTCGACTTCCCTGGCGCGCCACTTGACCGTCCATGTTAGCGCGTTGGATGCCATCGGCCCCTTCCAAAGTCGCCCTTCTTCAAACCGTGCTCGCGAAGTAGAAAGGCAACGTTCCGGTTGGGGCGTGTCGACTACGTAGATCCGATTATCATCGTAGTGACCTGCCACGGGACTTTCATCCAGCCCTGATTAGAGGCTCGGCGTTTGTGGGTATGCCTTTCGGCGCGTTGTTTGCAATGGGGTCAGGCATGCCTGACCCCATTGCAAAAATCGTTTCGGCGTAGCTGGCCGGGGTCTGGTATCCGATCGAGGAGTGAGGACGGCAGGTGTTGTAGTCCTCCGCCCACTCCCGGATCACGGCACGGGCATGGTCAAGGCCGTGGAACAGCGTCTCGTTCAACAGCTCGTCCCGCATCCGCCCGTTAAAGCTCTCGGCGTAGCCGTTCTGCATCGGCTTGCCCGGCGCGATATAGTGCCACTCGATCTTGTGATCCTTGCACCAGGCCAGGATCGCATTGGCGGTGAACTCGGTTCCGT